>BNJS01001934.1_pt1 | contig 116565 bp, 182 predicted proteins | sample 8540461 | NCBI WGS metagenome assembly BNJS01 (sample SAMD00202454, study PRJDB9452) | human saliva metagenome | isolation source: human saliva | place: Japan | reverse complement strand
AATATTCAGTGAACATGCTCAATCACTTCGTCGCCATCGCAGTTAGTGCAGCCAGTGCAAAGATTCGGTCCCCACGCTCTACTTATTTTGGTCCTGTCGTTTCCAAATCAATGACCGCATATTTTCTCATTGTCCGAACGCTCCTTTCTAAAGAATTCCTACTTATTTGAGTTTACTAACCCATTCCTCTTGTTGCAAACAGTAGAAAGGTTTTAAGGCAAAAAGAAAGCGGGCAATGCCCAAAGCTGTCTTTTTATCATTTTTGAAAGTTGATTAAACGGTTTCCTTTATCAATGACGACTTGTACTTCTTCTGTACCTGTTAAAACGGTATGTTGTTTTACCGTAACATCTTTATCAGCAATCACATACTCTAAATGAGCTCTAGATTTAATTACGGTATTTGAAAAGAATGATACTGTTACGGAACAACCCGCACCTTCTTCTACGACAACATCACGGAAGATAATACTATTTTCAACCGTACCACGAATCTTCGAACCGTCTCCGAGAATCGAATTCTTCACTACAGCTTTCTTACCATAGCTCTGTAGGGACCGTATCTTTAACACGCGTAATCACTTGAGTACCAGAAAGGAATACATCATGAAGATTTTTCAAAATCAAGCATATCCATATTTAAGTCATAGTAATCTTTAATCGTATTAACGACCTTCAAGTATCCTTTAATTTGATATGCATATACACGTAATGTTTCAAGGTTCTTAGCGATATAGTCCGTAAGATATCTTCCCAACCAAGTGTTAACCCCTTTTTTTAACAATGCCATTGAATAATTCTTTTTGTTAAAAATGTAGATTTTTCACTTGTGTTGCACATTCATGATCAGATCCGTCGAAGTGATAAAGCGACTCATACACTTTTATGATTTTTCATCAAAGATAATTTGTGATTCCCCTACTGTTGGTTTGCGGTACGTATACGCAACAGTGATATCAGAACCAGTATCTAAGTGATATTGGAACATTTCTTTGAAATCAATTTTACCGATAATGTTTGTATCAGCTAAAATAACAAACTCTTCATCAAGATCTTGCGTATACACACCATTGTATTGGCTAACGCTTCAGATTTTATTTTGTGGGATACGTGTTGATAAGTAGTTTGACATCGGAGTAATAATCTTCAAACCACGGTGTTTACGGTTTAAATCCCAATCTTTTCCTGAAGCAACATGATCAAGTAAAGATTTTGTAATTATGATTCGTTAATAGTGCAATATTATCGATATCTGCATGAACAAGAGATGAAAGCATAAAGTCCACCATACGATAACGAGAAATTACTGGTAAAGCGGCTGCCGTACGATTTCTGACTAACCCTTGAAGGTCGTCATTTTCTATAATTATCTGCATACAATACACAAAACGCTTTGATCATATTAATTTCCTCCAACTTTCGTATCTTCTTCTACCACTTCGAAATTGCCGATTACGGTAATCATATCTTTACCAAGTTCAATTTCTTCATGGCCTACAGTCACACCGCTTTTTACAACCGTGCCTTCTGCAATAATTGAGTTCACAACTGTTGCGCCCTCTTCAATGACCGCATTCTGCATGATGATACTTCCAAGGACTTTAGAATTTTGAGCAATCGATACTCCAGACGATACAATTGATTCATGGACTTTTCCGAGTACAATTGTTCCATCTGAAATCATTGATTCAGTCACTTCGGCGCTCTCTCCGATATATTGAGGAAGTCTGCCTTCGTGACGATAATAAATCTTCCAAGTTTTATCAGAAATATTAAAGTCTTCTTTTCGTTTGATTAAGTCCATGTTTGCTTCCCATAGACTTTCGATAGTACCTACGTCTTTCCAATATCCTGCAAATGGGAAAGCGTAAATACGACGGTCTTCTTCAAGTAACATTGGAATAATGTTTTTACCGAAGTCTTTTTCACTTTCTGGATTTTCTTCATCACGAATTAAATATTCTTTAAGCACTTTCCAGTTAAAGATGTAAATTCCCATCGATGCTTTTGTTGAAACCGGATGTTCAGGTTTTTCCAAGAATTCTACGATGCGTAAATCATCATCCGTATTTAAAATACCGAAACGACTTGCTTCTTCTAGTGGGACATTAATATGAGCAACCGTCAAGTCTGCTTTTTTCTCTTTATGGAATTCAAGCATCTTGTTGTAGTTCATTTTATAAATATGGTCCCCAGATAAGATTAATACGTACTCTGGATCATACTGCTCGATATACTTAATATTTTGATAAATAGCATTGGCAGTCCCTTTATACCATTCCCCTGTTTTTCCAGCTGTATATGGAGGAAGAATTGTTAACCCTCCGTCTACACGGTCTAAGTCCCAAGGGTTCCCATTGCCCATGTAAGAGTTCAACTCAAGAGGCATAAACTGAGTTAACACCCCAACAGTAGAAATCCCTGAATTTGCGCAGTTTGAGAGAGGAAAATCGATGATACGATACTTCCACCAAAAGGAACAGCTGGTTTCGCCATATCCTTTGTTAGTACTTGCAAGCAGAGTTCCTTGTCCGCCTGCGAGTAGCATTACTACGATTTCTTGCTTTCTTGCCATACGTTCAACCCCGATTATTGATTGTTAATGATATACAGTGTAGAAAACGGTGGAACATTCACCGCAGTGTATAATCAAATCCTTTATGTGGTTTCGTAACTGTATGAAGTCCACGATTCACCACTCCAGATCCGTTATACTTCTTAGCGTCAGAGTTGAGAGCAACTTTATAGCTTCCCCATTTTGAAACGCCAATTTCGTAATTTTTAATGTAGTTCCCTGAGAAGTTTGAGATAACAATGACTGAATCTCCTTTAGAATTCATTCTTGAGAAGACGAAGCAGTTATTCCAAACATCTTCCACCTCATGCCATCTAAATCCTGTCCAGCCTCCGTCAAGTTGCCACAGTTCTGAATGCTTCTTGTAGAAAGGCGTTTTAAATCTTTCACATAGCGATGAGTCGCGTCATGAATTGGATATTTGGTAAGAACCAATCTAATTCGCGTTCTTCATTCCCACTCAATCATTTGTGGAATTTCATTTCCCATGAAGTTTAATTTCTTTACCAGGGTGAGCCATCATATAGCCCATGAAAGCTCGATAGTTAGAAAACTTGTCTTCATAAAGAAACAGACGCTTTATCTAGAGCGATTTCTTCCCGTGAACGACTTCATCGAGAAATCGGTAAGATGTAGTTCTCTGAGAAGGCGTACATCATCGAGAACGTAAATTGATTATGGATGCCACCTCTAAATAGAGGATCTTTCTCTAAAGTAATCTAAGAGTCATTCATCAGCCCATATTCCATTTGAAGTGGAATCCGAGGTCACCTTCTTCTACTGGTTTTGGTAACTCCCAGCGAAAGCAGTAGACTCTTCAGCAATCATCATGACACCTGGATATTCATTACGTACATAATCATTCAGAGATTGAATAAATCGAATCGCTTCTAAGTTTTCAAATCCTCCGTAAATATTACGAGCTGATTCTTCTTCACTTCTGCAATAGTTATAGAACAACATTGAACTTACAGCATCCACGCGAAGTCCATCGATGTGGAATTTTTCAAGCCAGAATACTGCACTTGAGTATAAGAATGAAAGCACTTCTGTCTTGCCGTAATCAAATGCTCTCGTTCCCCAACCTTTATGTTCTTGGATACGAGGGTCACCGTATTCATAGCAAGGTGTCCCATCAAATTCATATAACCCAAAAGCGTCTTTTGTAAAATGCCCTGGTACCCAGTCTAAAATAATTCCGATACCTGCCCTGTGACATTCATCCACAAAATACATAAAGTCTTCTGGAGTTCCAAATCTTGAAGTCGCTGCAAAGAATCCTGTCACTTGATATCCCCATGACTTATCATATGGGTATTCGGTAATTGGCAACAATTCAATATGCGTGTAGTTCATCTCTTTCACATATGGAATGAGTACATCCACTAACTCACGATAAGAATACGGATCACCATTTTCTTTCTTCTTAAACGAGCCTAGCTCAACTTCATATATGTTTAACGGTAGTTGATAAGGGACAGTTCTTTGTTTCATCCACTTTTTCGTCAGACCATTGGAAAATTCAGGAAAATCGTATACTTTAGATGCTGTTTTCGGTCTTGTTTCCGCATGGCGTGCATATGGATCAGCTTTCCATAACCAATCTCCATGATGTGGAACAATCACATATTTATAAGCATCGAATCTCTTTTACATTTGGGAATGTGATTTCATAAATCCCATTTTGATTAATACGCTCCATCCTGTAATCCGTTGGTCTCCATTCACGAAAATCCCCCTGTTACATAGACTTCTTTTTAGCATTTGGAGCCCATACTGGAATGTACATTCGTTATCACCTGAAAAGCTACCAAAGAAATCATAACTATGAAAATTCCTTCCTTCATGAAATAAATATTCTGCTAGTTGTTGCACTAAACATCACTCCTTTACGCATTCGCTCACAAAAAAGAAAATAAGCGTTTTCATAGTTAGGGATAAAAAATTAGAGAAGGTTGATATTGATACATTTCTCTTGTTATAATTATAACATATTTCTTAAATTTTTCACAGTGGTTTTCATGAATTTTCTTGAAAAATTTTTGTTTAATTCTCATGTACTTTTCATGAAACCCGTTTTGGTATCACTTTTTACCACTTTGTATTACAATGAACATAGATTTTAAAAAAAGGGGCCTATTATGATTTTCTATCACTCACTAAAAAATAAGTATCCTTCAGGAGCAGTGACGGATAACCAAACTATTTTTATACAAGTTAAAGTTACGAAAGAGACTCACCTCTCTTCTATCCAATTAGTACTTAAAGAAGATTTAACGCAAACAACAAGCATCTATCATCCAAGTCGTTCTACGATTGAAGCAGATGCGACTTTATACTCATTTGAAATTTCACCGCTACATTCAGGACTATATTTCTACTACTTTGAAGTTCGTTCTGAAATCGGTACTTACTTCCTTAGCAACCATGAATTCCATGCAGTTCCTGTTCTTAACTATCATGAGATTAACAGCTGGCAATTAACGGTTTACGAAGAACAATTCACGACTCCAGAATGGTTTAAGGGTGGAATTATGTATCAAATCTTCCCAGACCGATTCAAGAAAAGTGATAAATATAAAGCGAAAAAAGCAGCGAATGAAGAGATTCGTTACCGTCATGATGAGTGGGATGAATTGCCTCAATCGAGTATCACACATGAAAATTACAAAGCGCAGGATTTCTATCTTGGGAATTTAAAAGGGAATCGAAGAAGAACTCGAACACTTCAAAAGCCTTAAATGTAAACTGTATTTACTTAAATCCAATTATGGAAAGCCCAGATAACCACCGCTACTCCACTGCGGATTATTTCAATGTGGATCCTTACTTAGGAACGAATGAAGACTTTAAAAAACTATGTGCAAAATTCAGAAAAAATGGAATCGAAATTATTCTAGACGGTGTATTTAGTCACACTGGTGATGACAGTATTTATTTCAACAAACAAGGTCATTATGATAGCGTTGGTGCCTATAACTCAACTGAGTCTCCATACTATCCTTGGTTTAGCTTTTTATGGAATTTCCAGATACGTATCACTCTTGGTGGGGCTTTACAAACCTTCCAACGGTGAATAAATTGGAACCTTCCTATATGAAATTTATCAATGATCCTAAAACCGGTGTCTTACCCTTCTGGCAACATCTTGGGATTGGTGGCTGGCGTTTAGACGTTGCGGATGAATTTCCTGACGAGTTCTTAGACGCATTACGAGTAACTGTTAAACAAACAGACCCAAATGCCCTCATTATTGGTGAAGTTTGGGAAGATGCGACTACGAAATTTGCATATGACCATCGCCGCCGTTATTTCTTAGGAAAACAACTGGACAGCGTGATGAACTATCCTTGGAAAGATGCGATTATTAATTTTGTTCAAACAAAGAACTCACACGCTTTACTCTATGCCATTGAAGAATTGATTGATCATTATCCAAAAAACCTGCTCTAGACGTTCTCATGAACTTACTAGATAGTCACGATACGGAACGTATTATTACAAAAATTGGGTTCGGTGATACGGAAGCTGTTCCACTTCATGAGCGCCCAACACTCGAATTAACTGGCGCCGAACTTGAAGATGCAATTCAAAAACTAAAAATCGCAAGTTTCATTCAATTTACTCTACCAGGTGTGCCTTCGATTTATTACGGGGACGAAATTGGAATGCAAGGATTCCGTGATCCTTATAACCGTAAGACATTCAGCAAGAAAAAAATTAACGAAGAAATCTTTGAGCATTATAAGGCATTAACAGCTTTTAGAACAGAAAACAAAGAAGACTTCAAGGGAGATTTCAATGTCATTTACGAGAACAATGGATGCCTTGTGTACCAACGTGGCTCTCTCCTATGTGCCGTGAATATGAATGAACATACGGAATACATTGAAGGTCTTCATGGAAAACAAATTTTTGCAAGTCACCAAATAAGAAACCATCCAAACGGACTTCTTGTTCCTGCATTTGGCTTTGCAGCATATGAAATTTAATCCACAAAAAAAGATTCTCACTGTGAGGAGTGCCCCACTTGTGAGAATCTCTTTTTATTGGTTTAACCTTGAACAGGTTTGATGTGCCAAATGTCTTTTGCATATTCTTTAACTGAACGGTCAGCTGAGAAGATACCTGCATTTGCAATATTGGCAAGGCTCATCTTCATCCATTTAGATGAATCATTAAAGTCTTTTTCAATGCGTTCTTGTGCTTCGACATAGCTATCAAAGTCAGCTAAACACATATAGTGATCTTGAGTTAATAAGTAATCCACGATGAAGTTGAAGTTCATACCACCAACTGTCATTGTGCGGATGAAATCAAGAACGGTCTTAATCTTAGGTGAATTATTGTAGTATTCCCAAGGTTTGTAGCCTTTTGCATATAACGCTTCTACTTCTTCTGTTTCTAAACCGAAGATGACAATATTGTCTTCGCCTACAGCTTCGTATATTTCAACGTTTGCTCCGTCCATTGTACCAAGAGTCACTGCACCATTTAACATCAGTTTCATGTTACCAGTACCACTCGCCTCTTTACCGGCTTGAGAGATTTGTTCACTCACGTCTGCAGCTGGCAAGATGATTTCCGCTAATGTCACTTTGTAGTCCGGAATGAATACTACTTTAATGTACTCACGCACTAATTCATCACTTTCAATCATTTGAGAAATTGAGTGGATGAATTTAATAATGTTTTTCGCCATTTGGTATCCTGAAGAAGCTTTCGCAGCAAAAATGAATGTACGTGGAGTTGGACGTAATCCATTGTATTTTATCTCATGGTAAAGATATACAATGTGTAACGCATTTAATAATTGGCGTTTGTATTCATGTAATCTCTTCACTTGTACGTCAAAGATTGAATGAGGATTTACTGAAATCGTAGCGTTTCTTTAATGTAAAGTCGCTAATTGCTCTTTCTTCGTTAATTTAATGGCATGTAAATCTTTCAGTACTTTCTCATCATCTTTTATAAGCATTCAATCTTTGAAATGCCAGAGAGGTCTTTAATGAAGTCATCTCCGATTAAATTTTCTAAGTAAGTGCTAAGTTCTGGTTGCTTGACCTAACCAACGGCGGTGCGCAATCCCGTTTGTTACGTTACCGAATTTTCTGGATATAAGTCGTTGAATGCTTTTGAAAAGTATCACGAACAAGAATATCACTATGCAGTTTTGATACACCATTTACATAATGACTACCCACGATAGAAAGATTTGCCATTTTAATCATGTCGTCATAAATAATCGCTGTATCACGTAATGTATATTGTTTGCCTTGTTCCATGACCCATAAGCAGAAACGTCTATTAATTTCTTCAATGATTGAGTAAATACGTGGGAAGAATTGGTTGGAATAAAGGAAACTGGCCATTTTTCAATGACTTCTGCCATGATGGTGTGGTTTGTATATGCAAATGTCTTAGTCGTGATTTCCACGCTTTATCCCATCCATAGCCATACTCATCCACTAATAAACGCATTAATTCAGCAACGCCCATTGCAGGGTGCGTATCATTAATATGAAGCGCTACATGTTCAGAGAAGTTTTCTAATGTACCAAATTCACGGTAATGGTTTTTCACTAATTGTTGTAATGAAGCACTAATGAAGAAGTATTGTTGTTTAATACGTAACTCTTTACCTTCATTTGTAACATCAGCTGGATATAATAATTTAGAAATAGAAGACGCAATTGCTTCTAGCTTCGATGATTTAGAATATTCACCGCGTTCAAATAGTTTCATATTGAAACCAGTTTTTGCTTTCGCTTCCCATAAACGGAGTGTGTTTACTGCTGAAGCATCATAACCAGAGATTAATAAATCATATGGTTCTGCTTGAATCGAAGTATAGTTTTTATGGTTCACTTTTAAGCCAGTTTCAGTCATGACTTGCTCTAATTCTCCACCAAAACGTACTTCAACTTCTTCATCATTACGGTACACTAAGCCATATTTTCCAAGATCCAACCATTGATCTGGGAATTCTTGTTGCCATCCATTTGTAATGACTTGTTTGAAAAATCACTGTATTCGTAAAGAATTGAAAATCCCGTAACTGGGTATTCATTTACTTGTTAAAGGCATCTAAATAACAAGCCGCAAGACGTCCCTAGACCACCATTTCCTAGACCTGGATCTGGTTCCATATTGTAAATTTCATCGAGTGAAAAATTGTTTTCGCTCAAGAACTCTTTTGCTTCCTTTTCAATACCTAAATTGAATAAGTTATTGCGAAGTGTACGTCCTACTAGGAATTCCATTGACATATAGTACGCACGTTTTTGACGAGTTTGTTTTTAATGTTTGTTCATAGCTGAATTTCTTTTCCATTAAAATATCACGAACAGATCTCATCATCGCTTCGTACACTTGTCTCTTACTAGCATTGAGATGGTTACACCAAATTGATTCTTTAACGAAGTTGTCAGCACAGACTAGTCAAACTTTCTCGCCCATTTAAGAGCCTCCTCCTTCTGATCTGCTACACCACTCATGCGTACAGTCTAAATATTGTCTAGAAGCCGACTGTTCCAACTAACATCTTTGTTAAGTGTTCTTTGATAGTTTGATTTCCACTCATCCAGGTGCATTGATAGAAAGCAAGTATACAGCGCGATAAAACGTGCATCCATCCATATCTCCAGCATTGGAAACTTTCAAACGTGAATCCATTTCCTTTCTACACGCTGGTAATGGAGTCACGGTATCGCGTCAGCACCCACACGATGTAGAACAACAGGAACTGTATCGTAACGCATTGAGATGAGTTGTGACACCGCAAAGGCTCAATGTCTTAGATGGCATTAAGAAAAAATCACTGGCATAAATTTTGCAGATGACCATTAGAAATAACTACGAACACGATCATGTCTGTAATGTTCGAGAATGTAAAGCACTCTCATAATGAGCATCCCAGTCCTTAGAATGACCAATTGTGCCCTGTTCTTAAAATATCCTCGCTTGTTTGTAAAATTAAGTCATTCCTTTTTAATGAGTGAACGCGTTACCATTCAGTATGGAATACTATCACTCACTTCTAATCTATAACTCTTTCTGAAATGCTAATTTATTTTGAACCTTATCTTCAAAGTTTGGAAATCGTAATTAACAGGAATCATTGGATCTGTTTTGGATTGAATTTCCAAAATCAATTCCTTTAAGATTCCTGTAATTTTCCTTGTTCAACAGTTAAAATCTTGTCGAGTCCATAAGAAAAATAAGGGTCCAAGATTTCACGAGCGTACGACTTCCTTACAGTATTCATACGATCTACCATTGAATCGCACCTTTTAGTAAGTTCACGTCACCGTATAAAATGAACGCGTCAAAATATTTATTTTCAAACCAGAAAAGATTTCCCATTTCCATATGGGTTGAATCGACATGGAATTGATATATAGATCAGCACACTTTCATATCTTTATAGAATTCTGCTTCACGACTCTTCAACACGTCTAAGTAAATGACAGAAAGTGCTGTATGCCAATCGTTTACATCAACAACATCTACAGTTTAAATCAAGAGCTGGTAAGATTTCAAGAGCTGCTTTTGAGAAGAAAGCAAATCGCTCTCCATCATCAATTTGACCATAAATACTATCTCGATTAAAATATTGTTCATTATCAACAAAATAACAAGGAACACAAGCCACTTCAGTCTCAAATATTCACAATACGAATGTCTCAAACCTAAATCAACTCAAATTGGTATCCTTTGTATTTTAAGCCAAAACGTTCGCGGTCAATACTAGAACAAGGGGCAATAACACGTGCATCTCACCCCAATTCACGAAGCGCCTTGAAGAGAACCAATAACGTCCTAAACCTCCTACTTTAACAAAAGCTACCTCAGCTGCAATAAAACAAACTTTCATACTCTCTCTTAACTTGTGATAGGTTTATTATACCATTGAAATCATGAAAAGAACTAGACTCTTATATAAAAAATTTAAATATAAAACCTAGGACAAATGTCCTAGGTTCAATTGGCAATTAAATTTCTGGGTAGATATCTTCCACAGATTTTTCCCAGGATCAATCACGATGAATAAGTTTCCGTGAGAACCAATTGCTGAACTTTGGTATTTGTTGTCATTTCCATCTTCATCTACATGGGCTGTATGGAATAAACATGATCTTTTGTCAACAATTACATCTGATTTTGGATGATTTCCATCAACATATAAAATATCCATTAATTCGATATCGCTATATTTTTACGCGTTCGAACACCTTCCTAATTCAAACCACACCCAAGTTGATGTCTTCAGACATAACGTGGTCTGCTTCTATGAATCTCAATGCATAATGATTCACATGGTGAATTTCTTGGAATTCTCCACCGTTAATACGACCAAATGATGTAGTAACTTTTTAATCCATAAGTCACCAATCAAACGGCGTTAATCGTCCATGTTTCTCCATTTCTAAATACAAATCGTAAACCTGATATAACCTTTTTTCATATAGGGTCACTCCAAAATTAATTATTGCTTACAAATAAGTATACCATTGAAACGCCTTTCATTCAAAATTAATAAATAACAAATGAAAAATAAGCCATTTATACTTTTTAATTTTTGAAAAATTATTCCAATCCAATAAACAATCTCATATTTTCATTCTAATCCACCAGATATCTCTTCTCAACGGGCAAGAAAGAACTTCACCAATATATGGCCCATCTCTCAATTCTAAGTACTCCTTTCACACCAAAACCACTATCTGAATTTCTTTCATAGAACGAATAAGTAATTTTTATACACTGTGAAATCTTAACTTTTCAGTTCTCACAATTCTGAATAATCTTAATTCTACAATACAAATCCTTCTGAACATCTATACCAAGAAAAGAATCCACTCTTTATCAAAACGATCAAGAAACGTTGATATCCTATCAACGTCCAGAATTTGCTCATTCGAAGATTCCAATTTTTAATACTTTTAACTCAGAACACTTAATAGTTATAATAAACAAATAAAACCAATAGCAGAATAATCGACATAGAACTCTCCAGGAAACTCTCAATTTTAAAAACGTTTCTCCAGAACTCAAAAATCCGGACAAGATTGATACTCACTATCCACAGTAAATGCAAGAACCAGTTACGATGCCAGACTAACAATCATTTCTCCTACTCAATTTAACTCCACAGCAACCTGCTCTAGATTATTTTCAAAGCTACAAATGGCATTAAACGTCTCGATTCCAATAAAACCCAATTGCCCTGCAAAACGTATAAACTCATCATAAGCGCATCCTCATTAAACGCTCCATAGGATTTCCAACACATCAGATGATACAATTTTCCAAATCTTACAATATCAAAAATAATCAACAATTTCTTCCTGATCGCTTAACAGCAAAAGCATTAATAGTAAGTCACGACTCATCATCTTCTTCAGACTTCTAACAAAGGTAACAGAATCGGATGTCTAAAATCCTGATAAGTCCCTTCGTACTAAATGTTGTAACCTCATAACTATCATGATGATAAAACAAGAACTGTACCATGTTCAATACCCACATCAACAATATGAGAAACAAAGATTTAACTAACTACAGTGTTGCACTTACAATATCCACATCAAATTTCTTTACCAAATCGACTCATCCAATCCTCCAACAAAACGGCTTCATGTCCAGCCTTCTTCCAATGTTTGAAAAACAGGAGATTAACCAAAAGCGGAACCGATAAATATCAACTTTTCATTTAAAATCACTCATTTCTAACTCCTTTAATCGATTTATTAATCCATAAAAAGTTCAGAGTCCATTATCCAAATTACCTCATTGATTTCTACTTTCAACTGAGAAATCAGAACTCCTTTTGAATACTATCTAATTCTTCCACTACAAATCCATCTCATCAAATTCAGAAATAAATAAGGATTTTCTAACACACAAACTTCAAACTCTTATATGCATTTGGAAAATCAATTCAACGAAACAATCTTCTTATTGAGACGCATATCATGAAAACAACTTCTGGATTATCAAAGTTCCTTCCTTAAAAATAAAGTTGAGCAGGTTTAATCGTTGAAAACAACATCCTTTTGAGTTACTTCAACATGCTCAACAAAATGAATTTGTTTTAACAAAAACTCATAGCCAAAAAGAAGTTCAAAATCAAAGCTCTCTCTTTTAAAGAATGATTCGAAATAAACCACCAAATAAACTTTTTCTGCTTCTAAACCTAATTAAACATTATACCACTCCTACTCTCCAAAATAAATATATAACAGATAAACTCAAGATTCGGATCCATCTTCAAGCTTCTGTAAAGCTACTACAGCTAAATCCTTACTACCCTCTTCAATCATAAAATCAAATATAATCTTCTAAAATTCTAAGACTTTCCCTTCTTCATAGCTTTGATAGTCACGAATGCCTCACTGTATTCTTCCATTGCTTCTAGTTTTCAAAACAATAAAGAATAACAGCATCTTCTTTTGTTTCAAATTTCAAGCTAATGCTATCCTCATATTCTTCCTCCTCATTCCAAAGCACAACATAACTTGTCAAATTGAATCACAGCATTCAATCAACCGCTTCTTTTAATTCTTGTCCCAACTTTAGATTCCTATTTCGACTGGTCTCAAGAACACATTGTGTACCATCATTCCAATTCATCAAAAATAAATCCATTTCTTTTGCATAATCTTCAGCTTCAACATCGTTTAATTAAAGACAATAGATCACATTCAGTGTCACTTCCTATTTCAAGTTCACGTTCCTAAGTTCCATATATACCAAGTTTTCATAATTTCCCCAATAGACCCTTGGGCCATCTGGACAATAAATCACTTGAGAACCATCAATACTCTCATCGCAATAAATTGCCTAATGGCTCTTTATCCCCCATTCTCAAAGTTGCTTAACAACGTACAATTCTTGTACATTCTTCTTCCCAGTTTCCTCAGTATTTTATTTCAAAAACACTCCAAAAAGTAATTCCACTTCCAAACCACCACTTCATGACCTTCATGTTTCCAAGATAAATCAATAATCCTTCATCTGGATCCAAGTCTTTGCTTTAAGAACTTCTTCTCTGCTAAATCAAAATCTCCCTCTTCACGGTAACTAACTACAGTTGCACCACCAACACACTTGGATGGTCAGGATCCGTTTCAGAATATCGTAAGAATCGATAACGCTGGTCTGTTTCACCTTCAGCAACTAAAATTCAGCTAATAAAATCGTCCAAATCCAGCTATCTGGTTCAACTACATAACCGTAACAAAGCACGTTCAGCTTCTTCATAGAAACCAATCGATACAAGAATAAGTCATAAAACCATATCTCCACAGAATCTTTTCCAGGTCAAAATGATCAAAACCATATAATATTCATATACTTTTCAATATCTTGTTCTTCTAAAACATTGTATGTCATTATTTTATCATAATCTCCTCCTTAACAAAACTATATTAAATATATATATAATAAAAAAGGCATTATATAGAGATAACAATATAACACCAATTAAAACCAATACTAAGAAAATAATTCAATTAAAATTATTTTTAACTGCATCTTTAAAACTACCAGCTTTAAATGGAACTTAGACAGTTCATTTACTACCTGTTTGAAGTTTACGTCCTTTAATCATAGCGTTCGAACTTCAAAGTTACCAAATCAAATACTTGAACTTTTCACCCCTTTTCAAATCTCTTGAATTAACAAATAAAACTTCCAACTATTTGCTGAAACATCTTCTTTGCTAATTGCGTTTTTGCAACGCGATCTACTAATTCTGCTTTATTAGCCATTTTAGTTTACCTCCATCAAACAAATTTCCTATCAGATTTCGTTGGTGGTCAACTAATCTAGGAAATCAAACTAGTTTATTTCTTCTAATTATAACATTCAATCAATAGAACTTAACGTTTTATATCCTCTTTTATAGATAGATAGTTTTTTTACTTTCTTTGACGAGTAATCATATAATTGGAGTCCCTCCAAGCCAAGCTGAACAATTCTATTTTCAAGACTATATGAAATGCATCAATTCTGCTATCATTAACAAAGGTAACAAACGTACGTGGTTGATCTACTTGTGTCATATAATAAATCTTCAATCGGTTTCCTTTCCTCCGTTGGAGTTGGATTCATCGCAATTGCATCCATTAAAACATCGTTTAGTACTGAAGATGAAACACGACGAGAACGAACTTCGCCAGATCCTCTTTTTAGAATTGGTGGAATTTTTGAAAGACGTTGTTTGAGTCTTTCGCAGTACGAAAATAATTGGAGCATAAGATAAGCATACAGAATTTCTTTGACGATCTTGCTCTTTCAAATTCTTTACCTGTATCAGATTATCTTTTTCAAAGAGTGTCCCATTTGATTGGCTAAAGAGTAACAACACCCTTACACCAGCTTCATGAGCATATCCTGCAATCTTCTTATCTTGTTCTTGAATACCTTCTTCAGCATTCAAGACCACACAAACAATGTCGCTTCGTTCAGTGCTCTTAAGGCACGTAGCACTTTCCTATTTTCAGTTCAGTTCGTTAGACACGACCTTTCTTACGAGTCCCAGCAGTATCAACTCGTCTTGAAGACAGTACCTTCTTCGTCTTCGGAAAGTTGTATCGATGGCATCACGTGTCGTTCCTGCAACATTCGATACAGTGCCATCGTTTCTTCACCAAGCATCGCATTCACCAAACTCGAGTTTCCCTACGTTTGGACGTCCGATGAAACTTAAACCAGATCACATCTTTCTCCTCTTCATCTCCTCTTTATCTTCAGGGAAAGCTTAATAAGCACCATCTAATAAATCACCAAGACCTAAACCATGACTTCCTGAGGATTGGAAATGGTTCGCTGAATCTCAACGCATAGAAACTGCAAATTTCTGAACGTAATTCAGGATTATCCACTTTGATTGTACAGCTAGTAAAACGTTTATTTGTGCGATAGAGCACCTTTTGCAATATGTTCGTCAGTCGTTGTCACGCTCTTTCACACTTGTAAGGAAGATAATCACATCTGCTTCTTCATCGCAATCTCTGCTTGCATACGGATGTTTGACATAAACGGTTCATCCGTAATATCAATTCCACCTGTATCAATAATATTAAATGAGTGACCTAACCACTCACCTTCAGAATAGATACGGTCACGAGGTGACGCAGCAATATCTTCTACGATAGAGATACGTTCACCGACAATGCGGTTAAAAATTGTAGACTTCCAACATTTGGTCTTCCTACAACGGCAATAACTGGTGTTGACATACTATTTCTCCTTTTTCTCTAATTCCTTACAAAATAGTCTCGAACCAGTCCAGACTATTTCACTAACTTTTATATGAATGTTATTCTTCAACTTTAAGTTCAGAAAGTTGATCACCTAAACGATCTGCTAAAGAGAATGAAACATCTTCTTCAGGTAATTTCGTAGGTTTCTTCAACCACTTCTTCCAAACTTCTTCTTTTCAGGTTTTGGAGCTTCTTGTAAAGCTTTAATACTTAAAAGAAATACGTTGTTATTCTGGATGAACTTCAAGAACTTTCACTTGAACCTCTTGACCTTCTTTTAAGAACTTCGTGTGGTGTTTGCAAATATGTTGGTGAGCGATTTTGAGCGAGATGTGAACAACCCTTCTACTCAGGGAATAATTCAACAGAATGCTCCGAAAGTAGTTAGACGTTTTACTAGACCATCTAATACTGAACCAACTGCAGCACGTTCTTCAATGTTATCCCATGGTCCTGCTAATGTATCTTTGATTGATAATGATACACGTCCGCTTACTGGATCTACAGAAATAACTTTTGCTTGAACTTCTTCGCCAACTTCTAATTTGTCGCTTGCTTTTGCAACATGTTCGTGAGAGATTTGTGAAATGAACTAAATCCGTCCACTCCACCTAAGTCGATAAACGCACCCAAAGTTTTGTTAATCGAGCAACTTTACCAGTCACTACAGAACCTTCTTGAATTGATTCAAATACAGCTGCACGCTTAGCTGCTTTTTCAGCTGCAACTAAGTTTTACGTGATAAGATTAAACGATTTTCGCTTGGTTCGATTTCAACGATTTCAAAAGCTAATGTTTGGCCTTTGAATTGAGCTAAGTTATCAACATAGTGGTCTGATACCATTGAAGCCGGTACGAAAGCACGAACTCCATCCACTGCTAAACCACCCTTTAACAGCATCCACAACTGGAGCTTCATTAATTTCTTTTGTTATTATCGAATTTAGCTTGGAATTTCTTCCCAAACTTTGCAGTGCATCTACACGTAGAAAGTAAGAAACTTCCATTTTCCTTATCTTTTGATTTGTTTGATGACTACTAAATCAACGACATCTCCTACTGATAAAACATCCTCCTACACGTTCCACTGAGTGATGTTGATAATTCATTGAAAGGAATAACGCTTCAACACCTCCACCGATAATTCCGACGATGAGCTTGTTTATCTTGTAGAGTTAATACTTCACCTTGTACTAAATCCTCGATTTGAATATCTTTAACGATATCTCAGCGCATCTTGCATTGTTTGTACTCCTGACGTGACTTCCTCCTAGCGCGACAATTCATGCGAACGCAAAGTTTACTGTGTAGCAAATCAAACTTTTTATCCATTTACAATCACTTGCACTAAATGAGAAAACGAATTCTAGTGTTTTGTGCATGCAAAATCTGGTTAATTCGTTAACTTTTTCTTGGATAAGATTCGTAATCTTAGAAACAACTTCTTGAATTGATAGGCTTGTTGTATCGATTTGCAATTGCATCCGCATCTTTTTCAAAGGAGACTCTTACGAGTACTATCTAAATAGTCACAGTCATGACAATTTCTTCTTCCTAGCTTTTCAAGAGATAATTCAATTTCCCTTCTCTTGGTTTTCTTTTGAAACGGCGTAATGCACGTTCTTCTAACTGAAGCTACTAAGAAAATTTTCAATTCAGCATTTGGAAGTACTACAGTTTCCAATATCTCTGCATCCATAATAATGGGAATGATTTTCGGCAATTTTCCCTTTGCATTTGAACAAGTTTTTCTCTTACTGAGTTTAATCAAGCTGAGGCTTCAGATACATTCCTTGTAACTTCAAGCTCACAGATCTCATGTGTAACATCTTCCCCATTCAAAGAAGACTTTGAGTTGACCTTGGATCCGTGTATTTCTAAAAACTAATCACTAAATTCTCTAATAAATCTTTAATTGCTCAGCATCCACTACTGCAATATTATTTCTTAAAAAGCCAATGTTGTTGCTCGACACATTGCACCTGCATGTCCTGATATAGAAAATTCGTTTCTTTAGCAATCAATTTTGAAGATCGTGCTTTTTCCAGATGAAGCTGGGTCCATCAATTGCAACTGCATTCTATTCTTCCTTTCAAAAGAAAGTCTGAGCGTCTTGCGTCTCGGACTTCTAAAAAGTCAACTAATCATTATTGTTTAACTTTTTAAAAGCGGTTCTAGGAGCTATATTATCTCCTGATAAACCCATTAATTTGTTTTAACGTAGCAACATCCATTCCATGATTTACAGCAATGCAGTACAAAAGTATCTTCCTTGTTTAACTACATATGTTCCGTAATTTCCATTTTGTTGCGCTGCTGTTGTAGGTGCAGTGTTGTGTTGTTTCCAGCCTGTCTAGGAGCAGTCGTTGTTGCTTCAGGAGCTGTTGTTGTTGATTCTTGTTTTGTCGAGTTGGTGCAACTGTTAATTTTCCGGAATGTTACTGTCGTTGTTTCAACAGTTTTAGTAAGCATTACATCATCAGCAGTTCTAGGCTTCATGATTACTATTATTACTAATAGAGAACCACATCATAAACAATACTGGTGCAACAATTACAATTAGGAACAAATAATAGTACATTTGATAAAGGAGCTACTGCTTTCCCACCTGAATTTCTAGCACTAGAAGAGCGAGCGATTTTTAAGTTTTCATGCTTCACCAAATTTTCTTTCCCATGGTTGTTCTTTCAGTTTTATTTTAAGTCATCATTATTAAGTTATCACTCATCAAAATCCTCCTAATTTGATATCAATCCTCAGTCAATTCACTAAACAATAGCATATTTATGTGCAAAGGTGCAAACTTTTACTTTAGCTCTATTGTGACATAAAAATATTTAAAAAATCACTCTATTTATTCAGAGTTAAATAATAAAACTATCTTCAAAGGATCATTTTTCTTCTTCATTTCCATTTAGATGTAATATCCATTAAAAACAAATCAAGATGTCTACAACTACTACACTTTCCACACAAATCTTTCCGTTTTTCTCCGAAAAACTGAGCTGATATTGTTCTTTACACAAGGTCGTTGTCGCAAATTCTTCAATCCGATCTGCGCTTTAATTTACGGGCTCGTTGATTCTTTATAAATGCACTCGTTTGATCATTATTCCAACGAAACGCGTTTGCAATCTCTTTGATATTTTGATGAAGTTCCGTCTCTTCCTCATCATCTACTTCATAAGCGTTCAATTTTACGCCTCATTTTGGGAAAAATCATCTGGATGCACAAAGGCGATACAACGGCTAAATTGCAAGTCTCTACCCGCACGACCAATCTGTTGAACATAATCTTCAGTGTTTGAGGAAGTTGGTAATGAATAATCGTACGAATATTTGACTGATTAATTCATACTAAATGCACTCGTTGCTAATAGAATATGGAGTTCCCCTCTAAAGAATTTCTGTTGAATCGTTTGGCGATCCCCACTATGTCTCTTTGAATGAAAAGTATCAATTTTTGAGAATCCTTCCTCCAAAAGTGATTCTTTTAACCCTTCAATCTCTTTGATCGTTGAGGGCATACACTATACAAGGATATTCCACGCTTCAACAATTCAGAAAGCATCTTGCTACGAGACCTTCAACCGAAATAACATCAATTTCACGATTCTTCGAAGGCATGTCCTGAAAATAGAGTCGTTCCTTCTTGTTAATCCTAAAAATGTATAAATATCATGAATGACTTGAGAGGTCGCAGTTGCTGTTAATGCCAATGTTCTTGGATTTCCTAAACTTTTTCTCATTTTTCCGATAAATAAATAATCACTTCTAAAGTCATACCCCCACTGCGATATACAATGCGCCTCATCGACAACGAGTAATCCCTGTTTCTAGTTTGATATTCTCTTAAAGAACATCGGTGCTTGTAACATCTCTGGAGAAACAAAAATAAATTGATACTCATTTAAAAGTGCCGTATATAATTTTCTCAGATTCTGTCATAAAGAGAAGTAATGGCCACGGCTTTATAGATCCCCATCTGGTTTTAAACTAGCTACTTGATCAACCATTAAGGCAATCAGTGGCGAGACTATGACCACTCTGCATTTATCCTTTATTCCAATATATTGATAGATGAATGATTTTCCATTCCCTGTTGGTGAAAATAGCAATCGCATCATGCCCTTCTTCAAAGAGCCCGTAATGATTTCTTTCTGGCCTTCTCTAAACGCATCATATCCGAATCGATTCAATATTGGATCCATGTCATTTACGCTCCTTTAAGGCTTTAATTTGATAGTATCTGAATAGGAAGAAATCTAGTTTTTTCCCTGCTGCTTCAAATTGGTCTTTAGCCTCTTTATACCTAGGATATTGTCCATTTTCAAAGAGGGATTTATAAGCCACGGCAGACCTTCGTTTTTCTTCAACGCGTCTCATATAATGCCTCTTTTGTAAGTAACACATACTTTAAGAGATGGTCGTTAATCGTGCTCTCTTTAAGCTTACGAAGGTGAGGCAATTTCTGTGCGTTTCATTCCTTTACAAAACAGACGAACTGTTTCTTGAACGGAACTCGTTTCATGAGAAATCCATTCAACCATTATAGAAAACCATCCATAAGCAATTGGAAAATTTTCAGGTTCCTCAAAGACATCGCTCACCCATTTCATTAAGACTAATCTCGAAAGAGGTTCACAGTCTTCAACCGTGGTAAATCCCCATAACAGAAACAAAGCTCGTCTTCTAGGCCGCTATCGACTTAGCTCATTAAAAGCCCTACCCAATGTCCTTTCACAGATTCATCTTGCTTGTGAAAGCCCAGTCATGGAATTCATCTACATACTACTAAACCAAACGGACGTAATGTTCTCTTTTTCTTTGATACCACCTCTTAAATAATTGCTGTAACCATACATTTTGAATTAGGGGACGATATCGTGTTTCTTCGTAGCAGTTGTAACTAATCCATTCGACCAGAGTCTTGTGACATCTCGTAATTGCACAAATGAATATGGATCATCAAATAATTGACAGCATGTCTTCCATTTGTCACAGTGGAAATCGGAATCTCTCTTAGCAACTATACTGATTCATTTCACTGACTATTCCTTTCGGAAAATCCATCTACTAATTGATAAGTACTCCTCTTTTAAATAGAGGTAAGCTCGTATACTTAATTTTATCTTCTGTCACACCAATTAAAGTCGACATGGTACGATTTCCCGTTAAAATACGATATAATCGATTTGCGGAACCACCCATACGACTTGATCGCATGTAATATCAAATTTGATAAAGGGTACTGACTCATGGATATCTCTCTCTTTCAAAAATTTATACAAAAGATTTGACTGCGACTCATGTATCGCCTGTATGCGATCTATCAACTACGTGCTCCTGAAAATCTTCGAGTACGATGCGGAAGGGATTGCCTTTGTAAAACAAGACAACAATACCGGAACAGTTTCCACTACCAGAAGATACGCTGGAAAAGTTCAAAAGATGCTTATACAGCCTGTCCAACTGGTGCCATTAAACGACAGACCCTTTACAGAAGAATAAATAAACAAAACGGACTCACAGCAGTATGAGTCCGTTTTTCTGCTAATATGACTCCTAATAGAAATCTATTTTCGTCTAAAGCGAGGCTTTCTTGGTTTCTGTACTTCAAATGAGCGTAATTCACGATAGTCTCAGGGCGTCGTTTTCCAGCGTGAAAAATCCAAACTCTTCGTTTTAATTTCAAAACAGGTAATTCCTGCTTCAAACATACGCTTCCTTGATGATTCCATCCTTCGTGAATCGTTAAAGCGACAATCCTGTTCCTTTCATCTGTATCAACTGATAAAATTTGAGCTATTACGTTTGACGTTTTCTTCCATCTAAGACGATTCCACGTTCAATTGACGCATTTGTCTTGGTATTTGGAACACCTTTAACCAGCGATATATTTTTCTCCGTGATGCTTTGGATGAGTCATCAAGTTTGAAAACTCACCATCGTTGGTTAATAAAAGAAGTCCTGTCGTATCATAGTCCAAACGTCCCTAGATGATGCAGTTGCTCTACATCTTTTCATAATCCGTCACAACGATTTCTTCCTTTATCATCACTCGCCTTGAAAGCACCTTTTTGGTTTGTATAAAACATAAAAGTACCAGGTTCTTCTTTATAAATTGGAATCCCGTCTACTTCAATTTTATCATTGGCACCTACTTTAAATCCAAGTTCTCTGACGATTTCACCATTCACCTTCACACGGCCTTCTTGAATAAATGCCTCACATTTTCTGCGGGATGCCACACCTGCGTGTGCCATTACTTTTTGTAATCTTTCCACACCTACTCTTTCTCTTCTTCTACTTCATGCAGTGTTCTTTAGGCGTATTTCCAACTCTTCAAATAAATCATGATTATCTCTAAATAATTGGTTTGTACTTCTTCAGAATCTAAATCAAATAAATCCAGAAGCATCTGGCAGTGCATCAAGCGATTCTAATCCAAAAGTAATCCATGAAATACGCTGTTGTTTTATACAATTTTGGACGTCCGGGTGTCTCTAATCTTCCAGCCTCTTCGATTAAATCTCTTAAAAGAAGTTTTTGAATCGAACCACTACTTTGAACGCCACGAATCGATTCAATATCCACACGTGTGACAGGTTGCTTATACGCGATAATCGCCAACGTTTCTAGAGAAGCTTGAGACAATTGAGAAGAATAAGGAGAAACCGCATATTTTTCGATATAGGATTTTAAACTAGCCTTTGTCACAAGTTTATAATGAGAAGCTGTAAGAAGAAGTTCTAGGCCACTATTTTCGTCCTCTAAGCGTTTCTTTAATTCATCTAGCTAACTGACGAGACCGCACTTCTTTTCGAGTTCTAAATATAGCTTGCTTCTTCTAATGTAATCCCATCATCTCCAGCAACAAATAGTAAGCCTTCTAATACTGAAATGTAATTAGTCACTCTCTTTCTCCTTTTCTTGTCTTTTCTCAATCAAAATATCCTCGTATGGAGAACTTTGAATAAAACGTACACGATGTTCATGAACGAGCTGTAACATCGCTAAAAATAGTTTGTTGTAATCGCATGCCTGTTGAACGCTGGAAACATTCCTCGAATGGAACTTGTTTCTTATCTGTATGCTCTATTTTTGAAATAATCGAATCCATCAATTTCCTCAACTGTATGCGTTTCATGTTGAATATTAGCCTTGAGCGGCATTTTTGCAATATTCTTACGCGCTAATTTCTTTAACGCATTCCATAAATCTTGAGTCGTCACTTCTCCTTCTTTTAAAGGAATAATTTCTTGCATCGAAGACAAGTCACTCGCTTCTTTCCCAAAGTGTAATCCCCTTAGAAAAGATAGCTCCTCAAGCTTTTTGGCATTTTCTTTAATTTGTTGATATTCCAATAGTTGTTGCACTAACTGATCACGAGGTCTTCCACGATTGGCTCCCCGTCTTCATCCAACTCTTCCAATTTTGGTTTTGGAAGAAGCATTCTTGCTTTAATTTCTAATAATGTTGATGCCATTACTAAATATTCAGCTGCCACTTCCAATTCCAATGTCTTCATGGAATGAATGAAGTTCAAATATTGCTTCGTTAATTCATTCATCGGAATATCGTAAATATCGATTTTCATCTCACGAATCAGATGCAAGAGGACGTCCATCGGTCCTTCGTATTCAGCTACTTTAATTGTTAAATCTTCCATGGTTCCTCACTTACACGATGTTTATTCCATTTTGCAAGAATAACACTCGTCTCAATTGTTCCACTTAATACTTTATCTTCCATCTTTGCTAAATCTTCTAACATTTGGAATGTAATATTTTTCCCCACGAAACGAAGGTGACACCGATAAGTATTTAATGATAACCGTGTCTGTTGTGCTTTCCCCACCAATCAATCCAATAAAATTTTCACTGTCACTTTCTTTAAAAAGCCAACATTTAATTGATGGATTTGTCGCGATTTCTTCAATTTCCTCTTGCAATCGTTTAAAAGTCCTTGAATTCTGGGATATAGGATAATAATCCCATCACAATTTTTTTATTCGTTGCTGAATAAGGTACTAACAAATTCATTCCTCCTCGAGGTTCGTCTCTTAATATAAAACTAACACTTTACGAACCAATGATTTGAACACTTCTTTAACGCGTTGTGTTGTTTCTACCACTTCTTCGTGGTTTAAGTTTGCTTGCATTCCTGCAGCTAAGTTTGTGATACATGAAATCCCAATTACTTTGATACCAGCGTGGTTTGCTACGATGACTTCAGGAACTGTTGACATTCCTACCGCGTCCCCACCTACTGCTTGTGTGAAACGAATTTCAGCTGGTGTTTCGTATGTTGGTCCAGAGTATCCCATGTATACTCCTTCTTTAATATTGATGTTTAATTCTTTAGCCGCTTTACGAACCACTTCTTGTCCGTATTCGTGGTAAGCATGGCTCATATCAGGGAAACGAGGTCCAAAGCGATCATCGTTTGGTCCGATTAATGGGTTTGTACCAGTGTAGTTAATTTGGTCTGTAATAATCATTAAGTCCCCTGGTTCGAATGTTGGGTTTGCACCACCAGCTGAGTTTGTAACGATAATTGTTGCAACATCTAATAATTTCATTAAACGAATTGGGAACGTTACTGTTTCCATATCGTAACCTTCATAGTAGTGGAAACGTCCATCCATGATAAGAACTTGTTTGCCTTCTAATTCACCGTATACAAGACGGCCAGCATGACCGACTACAGTTGACACTGGAAAGTTTGGAATATCTTTATAGTCAAAGATTAATGGGTTCTTCACTTCTCCAGCAAGTTCACCAAGACCGGATCCTAAAATCATTCCGAAATCAATGTGACCAATGCCTTTTTCTTGTAAAAACGATTTTGTTTCAACTAATTGTTCGTATTTGCTCATGTTGTTCCCTCTTTCTCTATTAGTTTAATTCTTTTAGGAAGCTTGTTCCGTTACCAGTTGATGCAACTCCAAAGTTTTCGCTGATTGTTTCTGCGATATCGCTGAAGTGTCCTTGTGGTAAGTGTGTTGGGTGTTTCAAAGATTTGCTGATGGCTAGCACTGGAATGTACTCACGAGTGTGGTCAGTTCCTTTGAATGTTGGATCGTTTCCGTGGTCAGCTGTAATAATTAATAAATCATCTTCTTTCATGTTTTCAACGATTTCTGGAATACGAGCATCGAATGCTTCAAGCGCTTCTCCGTATCCTTTTGTATTACGACGGTGTCCATAAACCGCGTCAAAGTCCACTAAGTTTAAGAAACTCATACCAGTGAAGTCTTTCTTCAATACTTCCACTAGTTTATCCACGCCATCCATATTGTCTTTTGTACGAACGAATTCAGTGATTCCTTGTCCGTTAAAGATATCGTTAATTTTACCAATTGCAATGACATCAAAGCCATCTTTCTTCAAGAAGTCTAATGTTGTTTCGCCAAATGGGCTTAACGCATAGTCATGTCGGTTTGAAGTTCTTTGGAAGTTGCCAGGTTCACCACACACGGACGTGCAATGATACGACCAATCATATATGGATCGTCTTTTGTAATTTCACGACGTATTCACAAATACGATAGTAACTCTTCTAGCGGAATAATGTCTTCATGAGCGGCAATTTGCATTACTGGGTCAGCAGAAGTATAAACGATTAAATCAGCCTGTTTCCATTTGGTGTTTAGGCGTGTCATCAATAACAGCAGTTCCACTATATGGTAAGTTACATACGATTCCTCTTCCTGAGAACTCAGAAATACGGTCTAATAATTCTTGTGGGAAACCATTAGGGAAAACACGGAAAGGAGTTTTAATATTTAATCCCATTAATTCCCAGTGACCTGTCATTGTATCTTTACCAACAGAAACTTCTTCAAGTTTCTATCGTATACTTCCTTCTGGATGTTCTACTGGTGGAACTGTTTTAAAAGGAGCGATATTCCCTAAACCATAACGTTGCATATTTAGCATTTGCGGCCTACAGTTTCTGAAATATGGCCTAAAGTATGTGAACTCATCATCAAATTTTGCAGCATCGGGTGCTTCTCCAATCCCTACAGAGTCCATTACAATGACATGTATTCTTTTAAATTTCATAGTTTCCATCTCCATTTTCTTTATTTACGAACGAGGATGTGCTTGTTTGTAAATTTCCTTCATTCGTTCGTTTGTAATATGTGTATAAATTTGTGTCGTACTAATATCCGAGTGCCCAAGTAACTCCTGCACAATTCGAAGGTCGGCACCCGCTTCTAAAATATGGGTTGCAAAGGAATGGCGCAATGTATGCGGGCTCACTTCCTTTGTAATCATGGCCGTCTGAACGATTTTCTTCAAATTCTTCCAGAAACCTTGACGTGTAAACGGTCCACCTCTGTGATTCAAGAACAAGACATTCGATAACTTCTTCTCGTCTTCTAAAGCAGGCCGTGCATACTCTAAATAGTTTTGAATCCAGTTAGTTGCTTCTTGTCCAATCGGAATAATGCGTTGTTTATTTCCTTTCCCAATCGTTTGTAAGAATCCAAGTTCCAAATGCAAATCACTCAGTTCAATGCTGATCAGTTCGCTTACACGCATCCCAGTTGCATACAAAAGTTCGAGCATGGCTTTATCTCTTAGTCCTAAAACAGTCGTCGTGTGTCTGGCACCTCCAGCAACCGATTCACTTCATCGATACTGAGGGCTTTTGGCAACTGCTTCTTCGGTTTTGGCGGATGAATTTGCTGTGTTGGGTCTCGCTCTACCATTCGCTCTTGCACAAGAAACTGGAAGAACTTCTTCAAGCAACTAATCATGCGACTTGTTGAACTAATGGCATATTCGTCTAATTTCTGTAGAAATAGTCACCATTGTCGTATGGTCCACATCTTGAAGGCGTGTCAACTTTTGTTCTTCTAAAAACTGTGAAAACTTCTCTAAGTCTCGTCTATAGCTGGAAACCATATTATCGGATAAGCCTTGAACAGCAATACTATCCAGAAAAGTAGTGTAATTCTTTCATCTTCTACCCTTCCTTTTGCTGGCAATTTTTGCAAATTCCATGGAAAGTCAGCCGATGATCCAACACCTGAAAATGAAACTGCTCAACACTTTCTGTTCCACATCAATGAGAAGGTCCTCTTCCACCTCTTGAATTTGACCACATTTAACACACCAATAAATGATGGGCAAAATGTCTGCTAACAGACTGCTTCAAGTGATAGCGACCAATACCATCATCAAAATATATTTCTGGTAACTACCCAAATCCGTTAGAATTTCTAATGTTCGATAAACTGTTGCTAATCCAATATCTGGATATTTTTCTTTTACAAACATATAAATTTCTTCAGCGGTCAGTAGTTCATTTAAATGTTCAAGAAGAATCTCAACTGTTGCCTGTCTTTGCAGGGTTGGTTTGAATCTCTTCTTGTAACTTCTTGAATCCCTTCAATAGAAATAGATGACAGACGACTCGCCTCCACTCATTATTCTTCAGTCAGATGAATAAATCCTTTCTTTTGTGTAATTCGTTTTGCTTTTAACAAGTTTCCAATGGCACGTTTCATTGTCCTTTACTAATCCCAAAGATTTCTTTGATGACTTTTGGGATCACTTTTGTCCCAATATGGAAGTGTACTGCGTTGGTCGATTCTTCAACATCGCAATAATCATTTCGCATCATCTCCAATAGCTTCATGTGCTCTAGGTCTCATTGATACATTAAGGACTCCATCAGGTCGTAAGCCAATCACACGAACAGAAATTTCTTCACCAAGTGTTGGTTCATACAATCGTTCTGAAGGATGCAAGAACAATTTATATCCTTCCGGAGTTATAATCGTAGTCCCAACCAGGCGCACTTGTGTCTGACAATTCCAGTTAAGTCTTTATTCGACGGTCCTTTATGACCACGAATCACTTTTTCATTAAGTGCTTGACCGTCTCCATCGTTGCCACGTACGATCTATCTTTAATCACATCGTTGCATATAAACTGATTATTTTTCTTTGTACATAACTCTTTCATACTTGAGTTCATCCAATGAAACTACTACATCTTTATCTTCTAAACCAATATCTACAAATACGCCTATGTCTCTTTTCTGACTTGTATGCACTTGCCCATCCATAACTTTCATTTGTTACTTCAGGAATGTTCAGATAAGACCTTTTTACGAAGAATTCTCATATAAGAATCCCGTTACTACATCACCGATTTTTAGTGTTTCTGTAGCTTCGTCTTTTTGAGACGGAATGTTTCTCCACTCTTTTTGCACAAAAAGTACTTTTCGTTTTCATCCGTGATAATGCGAACAACAGTCGATAATTCACTTGTCATAACAAACCTCCTTCTTTTTACATTTGTCTTTTTGTTTTACCACAAAATAGGGCTTACAGTCATTTTTATCCTGTATAAATTGGGCCTTTTTCTTAAAGGATACGCATGAATCTTTAAAAGCACTTACACTTACACTCTCAATTTATAGGCTTGAACAAACCTTTTTAGATTCGTTTCAAACCTTTTGATTATTGAATGAATTATAAGCGAGCTACTTTCATCATGTTTGTTGTACCTTTAATTCCTAAAGGAACACCAGCAGTGATGATTACTAAGTCGTTTTCTTTAGCAGTGTGGTGGTCACGAACTGCTTGCATACAGATTTCGAACATTTCATCTGTAGACTGTGCACGTTCCACAATCACTGGTTTCACACCCCAAATTAATGATAATGCACGCTGTTGACGTTCAGAAGAAGTCACACCTAAGATTGTTGCATCAGGACGGAATTTAGAAATCATTTTTGGAGTATGTCCTGATTCAGTTGCAGCAACGATTGTTTTCACTTTTAAGTTTTTAGCTGTATGAGCTACTGAACGACCAATAGCTTCCGCTACATCGTTTTCGTTGAATGCTTTTAATTTGAATTTGTCACGTACACGGATTTCTTGTTCTGTACGAACACAGATGTTAGCCATTGTACGAACAGCTTCAACTGGGTAATCTCCTGCTGCAGACTCACCAGATAACATAACTGCATCTGTGCCGTCGAGAGATGGCGTTCGCTACGTCACCAACTTCCGCACGTGTAGGACGTGGGTTACGTTGCATTGAATCTAACATTTGAGTAGCTGTAATAACTGGTTTACCTATATGTATTTACATTTCTTGATTAACATTTTTGAACGATTGGAACTTCTTCTGCAGCAATTTCATCTCATCATCCACGAGCAACCATTAAAACCATCAGATAACGCCAAGATTTCGTCAATGTGTCAATCACCTTCTTGGTTCTCGATTTTTGGAATAATTTGAATGTGAGTTGCATTATGTTCTTTTAATAAATCGCGGATTTCTTGAACGTCTGAAGCACGACGAACGAAACTTGCTGCGATAAAGTCGATATCATTTTCAATCCCGAAGATAATATCTGCACGGTCTTTTTCAGTGATACCAGGTAATTTTGTTTTAACGCCAGGAACGTTAATACCTTTTTTGTTTTTAACAACACCGCTGTTGTTTACGACGCAGACGATTTCGCCATTTGCGTGGTCTACTTCAGTAACGGCTAAACCTACTAAACCATCGTCAACAAGGATAATAGATCCTGGTTTTACATCGTTGATTAATTCTGGATAAGTGATAGAGATTTTTTCTTTTGTTCCTAAAACTTCAGTCATTGAAATACGAACAACATCACCAGTGTGGAATTCAATCGCACCATTTTCCATATCATGTGTACGGATTTCTGGTCCTTTTGTATCTAAAAGAATCGCGATAACACGACCTGTTTCTTTACGGATGATTGTGTTGATACATGCTAAATGCTCTTCATGGTCACCATGTGAGAAGTTTAGACGCGCAACGTTCATTCCAGCTTCTGATAAAGCAGCTAATTTTTCTGGAGCTTCACTAGCTGGTCCAATTGTACATACGATTTTAGTTCTTTTCATTTTGTCCTTGACTCCTTTAATGTTTTTAGAAAGAAATTTCTTTATTTAGTTGATATAACTCTAAGTTAGGTAAATGTTTGCCGTTTGCTAATGTTTCAACGATATCACTATAGATAATTTCTTCAGCTTTAACGCCGACACACACGCCACCGATGTCTTCTTTTAATAAATCGATAGCCTTTGCACCCATACGGCTAGCAAGTACACGGTCACGAGCACTTGGAGAACCACCACGTTGAACGTGTCCAAGAACTGTTACACGAGTATGGAAGTCACTATCATATTCACGTAATTTCTTAGCAAGTTCGTCCCCTGACATCACGCCTTCCGCTAGAAGAATCAATGTGTGTTTCTTACCGTTTAAGCGTCCTTGTTTGATTTCTTTTGCAACTGCTTCTAAATCAAAATCTTGTTCAGGAATCAAAATTTGTTCTGCACCACTAGCAACACCTGTCCAAAGTGCAATATCTCCAGCATGACGACCCATAACCTCAACGATAAACGTACGAACGTGTGATGTTGCAGTATCGCGAAGACGGTCTAGCGCTTCTAATACAGTATTGATTGCAGTATCAAAACCGATTGTATATTCCGTACCTGGAATATCATTGTCAATCGTTCCTGGAACCCCAACTGTTGGGAAACCAAGTTTCGTTAAAGCAACGGCACCTTGATAACTTCCGTCACCACCGATAACAACAAGACCTTCAATACCGAATTTCTTTAATTGTTCAATCCCTTTTTCTTGTCCTTCGCGATTTGCGAATTCAGGATAACGTGCAGAATACAAGAATGTACCTCCACGACCAATCATGTCACTCACGTCGGACGGATTTAATTTACGAATATCACCAGCCACTAAACCGGCAAACCATAGTTAATTCCGTATACTTCAAATCCTTCATAAATACCCTTACGTACAATCGCACGAACAGCGGCATTCATCCCTGGAGCGTCTCCTCCACTTGTTAAAACAGCAATGCGTTTCACAAAGATTCACCTCTTAGATTTATTTTTACTGGAACAAGCCCATTTGTATTTATTCTATCACTTTTAACAGCAAATGTCTTTCATTTTCAAAAACTTTTTCATTTTAAATTTTTATACAATCTTTATCTAAAATGTCAATAAGAATAGGGATTAGCTTCGACTCGAGATTTACACCGTTTGCAAAAGAATTTTTGACGAGCGTCTTACTATTCACTAGGAATAATTCAACAGGTGTGACTCCTTTATATTTGTTTACGAGTTGTTTAATTTCCTCATATACTTCTGGAGTATGCTTTTCTGGAGCGAATCGCAATTTGTAACTTTTTAGAAGAATCATCTAGCAACTTATCAACAAAACTCATCGGATACATACGAGTTAATTGTAATTGCCATTGACCTTTTTGTCCTCTCTTCACACGACCTTCCATAAGAACCATCGTATTTTTGTTGAAGATGTTGATAAATTTCAGCAAGTGTTGATGGAAAGACAACTACATCGATCATGCCAGACGCATCTTGAAGTGTAACATATGCCATTTGCTCTCCTTTACGAGTGGAGATTTTACGAATATCCACAATCAACCCTACAAAACATATATCCTTCTTCAAAAACGGATTGAATTGCTTGAATCCATCCATTCTTCAAAGAGGATCGTATTTCGAAGAAGGATGTGGCAGAAATTGAAAAACCAAGCACTTCAATTTCTTCTCCAATCCTTTAGGTAATGGTTCTTCTTCTACATGAGTGAAAGGCTACTTCTAAGTCATCCTCAAGTGATAAATTCAATCCATGGAATTTCACACTTTTAGCAACGGCATCCACATTCGCCTTCAGCGTCGCCCTTGTTTCACCAAACTCATCAAATGCCCCCGCATTAATTAACGCCGTTAAAAGCGGTTCTTTTGTATATTGAGCACCCATTCTGTAAGCAAAATCTTGGAAGCCTTTGAACGTTCCATACTCATAACGATTCTTCACAATACTATCAACAAAGTCTCGTCTAATCCCCTTAATACTGTTGAGACCAACAACAACACCTCTATCATCCGCTACGAAATCAGCAAAACTGTTATTGATACTTGGCGGCAATATCTTAATCCCTAATTGACGTGCTTCTACGAGATAGTCTTGCAACTTCGATGATTTAGCACTCGCATTTTGGAATAAAGCTGTAAAGAACGCTGTAGGATAGTTCGCTTTTAAATATGCCAATTGATAAGACAGCATCGCATAAGCTACCGCATGTGATTTATTAAATCCATAATTCGCAAACTTTTCAATATAGTCGTAGACCGCCTCGGCATCTTCTTGCTTGTATCCTTTTGAAATGGCGCCTTGCACAAATTTTTCTTTTTGTGCAGCAATAGACTCAGCATTCTTTTTGCCGATAGCTCGACGTAAAATATCCGCTTCTCCTAAAGAAAAGCCAGCCATTTCACTTACCGCCTGCATAACTTGTTCTTGGTAGACCAAAATACCATAGGTTGGTTCAAGAATTTTTTGAAGAGATGCATGAGGATACTGCACAATTTCTGTCCCTTTTTTACGATTGATAAAACGAGGAATTTGCTCCATTGGTCCTGGACGGTACAATGAGAGTACTGCAACTAAATCTTCGAATTCTGTTGGTTTCATTTCCTTCAAGACGCGACGAATACCGTCTGACTCAAATTGGAAAATTCCATTTGTTTGAGCTTTTTGAAAAAGTTCAAACGTCCGCTCATTGTCTAGAGGAATTTTTGTAATATCCAATGCTTTTTTCGTGATTTTTTGTGTTTGTTGAATCGCTCTATGAAGCAATGTAAGGTTACTTAATCCAAGCAAGTCCATCTTGAGAAGACCTACTTTTTCAACAGCCTGCATTGCATATTGTGTGAGCATCCAATCCTCTTCATGTAACGGTGTTGAGTATCCCTTATCTCGTTTCATTAAAGGAACTGTCTTTGTCAAATCTTCTTGCGATAATACAATACCGGCAGCATGGACTGATGAATGACGAGGAAGACCTTCAAGAGCTCTGGCAACTTGGTATAGTTTTCGATTGCGTTCACTACTTTCTACATGTTCTCTAAACGCCTTATTTTCTTTATACGTTTGATCCAGAGTCACTTTTCCTTGAGAGATATTGTTCGAAAATTTCTGAACTGTGATAATATTTTCGCCAAATACTTTACATACATCACGAATGACTTGTTTTGCCCCAAGCGTACCAAACGTTACAATTTGCGCTACATTTTTGATTTCCATATTTTGAAACGATATAGGATAGAATATCTTCCCGTTTATCATCTGGAAAATCCAAGTCGATATCGGGCATTGTATAACGCTCACGATTTAAGAAACGCTCAAAAAGCAAGTTGTAGCAATTGGATCAACTTCGTAATATGCAAGAGATATGAACCAACGAGCCTGCAGCAGATCCACGACCAGCTCCAGTTTGGATGCCTTGTTCACGCGCATGACGCATAATATCCCAAACGATAAGGAAGTAATCATCAAATCCCATTTCATGAATCACTGCTAACTCTTCTTTGAGACGGCTCACATAGATAGGCGTCGTTACTCCCATCTCTAGCATCGCAGCTTCACATAATTCATAAAGAAACTCTGCACTTGTCTTCCCACCTGGTACTGGGAATTTAGGAAGCATGGTGTCTCTTAGAGGAATCTCTACCACTAAATCTTTTGTAAACTGCTCTAAGTTAGAAAGAAGTACTCCGCATTGAACTGCCTGGAACATCTTCGTCATCGAAGTCGCTTCCGGTAAGGACTCACTTCCTGTTGCGTCCTCTTGTGTAAACGAAAGTGTTTCCCCTAGTCGAATCGCTTGTAAAACCTTCCAAGGAAAATAATCAGTTGTATTTAAATAACGTGAGACACTAAAGGCAACTGGAATTACTCCAGCTGCTTCAATTCCTTCCCGCATCTTGTCGAACTCACCGCGTTCAACCATTTCACGAGTAATCCCTACAGCAATCTCAACGCCAGCATACTCTTCCTTCACAGCTTTTAGAACTGCTTCAAGTCTGCCCTTAGAATTCGCCGCAACCCATTCACTATCCATTGGAGGAAGAACTATTTTCAAATCCTCGCTATGAGTGGCAATCCATTCCATCATCTCCTTTGTCCAAGTAAGCCCTTGTTGATAAAGAGTTGAGAGTTTCAGGAGGGATTCGTAGCCCTTCGCACCTTTTGCATAGACGACAAGCATTTCTTTTTTAGAAGCATCACTCTTCCATGCAACCTCGAATGTACACACCCTAGAATAGGCTGGATTCCATTTTTGAATACAGCGTTCTGTAAAATTCAACCGCACCATGCATTACACCATCATCTGTTAAAGGCAAGTTGTTTATATCCTAATAATTTTCCAGTTTCTACATACTCATTTAATCGAATCGTACTTTTAAGTAATGAATAGCTACTGAATACTTGTAAAGTTGTAAATGGCATAGGGCTCCTCCTCTCATATTAGTCGTCTTATTATAGCATATCTTCCCCACTCGCGCTCCCTTTTGGAAAGTTTTTAGCCCCATCTATTGTCAAAAGAATCTTGCTTGTACTATAATGGGAAATGAAAGAAGGGTTGTCCGTGAAATATATTGTTACCATCGTATGGGGATTGATACTTAGCCAAGTTACATACTATTTAGGAAGTGCACTTTCTCAAACACCTTACAACGTACAAAGCGCTGTAACCGTAGGAGTAGCTCGTAACTGCAGCTATCTTTATCATCCAACACGTATTTATGAAATCAAAGGAAAACAGAAGTTAAGAGTTGAACCTTAACTTCTGTTTTTTTATTTGTTTTATCACTACAAAGCTAGACCTATTTTCGAGCATTGCAATTCTTTTCTCGTAAAATTACACTAGTAAGAACACAGCAAGAATGTTCCCCTTCTTTTGGCAATATTTCATATAAAGCACAAAAAGACCGAGGGCAAATGAAGAAGCATAGGGATTCTATGGTAGAAGTAATAGCGATTAATAAGCGATGTGAATTACTGACTCTGGAAATTCATTTCCTAGAGTCAGTTTGAAGCTCGGTAGGATTGAGACAAAAGGCTCAATCCGGTACAGCTATTATCTCTACGATGAAGAGTTCCCTATGGTTCGAAGTTCGACCGAAGGTCTTTTATTATATTATTGATGCACAAACATTGCATCGCCAAAACTAAAGAAGCGGTAACGTTCTTCAATGGCGTGCTGATAAGATTCTAGCGTGAATTCACGACCAAGATAAGCACTGACAAGCATCACAAGCGTTGATTTTGGCAAATGGAAATTCGTCACAAACGCATCAACTACACCAAACTCATACCCAGGCGAGATGAAAATATCCGTCCAACCACTTGCAGGCACTACATGCCCATCATTGTCCCTCGCAACCGTTTCTAGTGTACGAATCGAAGTCGTACCAACAGCAATCACTCTTTTACCAGCTTTTTTAGTCGCTTCAATTATATCCGCAGTTTCTTTTGACACGTTATAATACTCTGAATGCATCTTGTGGTCTTCTAGCGAATCCACAGAAACAGGTCTAAACGTTCCTAGACCAACATGAAGCGTTACTGGAACAATATTCACGCCCTTGTCACGAATTTGTTGCATTAATTCTTCAGTAAAGTGCAATCCAGCCGTTGGTGCTGCTGCAGATCCATTTTCTTTAGCATAAACTGTTTGATAACGTTCTTTATCTTCTAAACGCTCTTTAATATAAGGTGGTAAAGGCATTTCACCAAGAGATTCCAATACTTCTAGAAATACTCCTTCATATGAAAACTCGATAATACGGCCACCTTGTTCTAATTCTTCAATAACTGTTGCTTTAAGTCGTCCGTCACCAAAAGAAACGACACTACCCACTTTCATACGTTTTGCAGGCTTCACGAGAGTTTCCCACTTGTCACCCTCTGTATTCGTTAATAGTAAAACCTCAATATGAGCACCAGTTTCCTCTTTCGTACCATAAAGACGTGCTGGAAGCACACGTGTGTTATTCACAACAAGTGTATCCCCTGCTTCTAATTCATCTAGTAAATCAGAAAAATGTTTATCTTCGATGCTGTGTGTTGTTTTATCCACCACTAATAAACGTGAAGAAGTACGGTCTTTCAATGGGGTCTGCGCGATTAATTCTTCGGGTAAATCGAAGTCAAAATCTTTAGTTGTATAGTTCATTTCTATTTCCTTCCTTACGATAAAGGATATAAGCGCCCTAAGTGAGCGTATCCTTCTGGCGTCACCACACGTCCGCGTGATGTTCGTTTTAAAAATCCAATTTGCAATAAATACGGTTCATACATATCTTCTATAGTTTCAGCGTCTTCTGAAATATTCACGCAATGGCACCTAATCCAACTGGACCACCATCATATAAGTCAATCATCGCTGTTAATAATTTACGGTCAATATGGTCTAACCCTTTAGCGTCTACACGCAAAACCTTTAAGGCTTGTTGTGTAATCTCTTTTGAAATCATCCCTTCTTCGTATACTTGAGAAAAGTCTCGTACGCGCTTTAAGAGACGGTTGGCAATACGCGGTGTTCCTCGAGATCGAAGCGCAATCTCAAGAGCGGCTTCATCTTTAATTTCACTATCAAAGACATTTGCACTACGTTTAACAATCTCAGACAGAGAAGCCTCATCATAATATTCCATATGTTCCACAATCCCGAAACGGTCACGAAGCGGTGCAGAAAGTGCCCCCGCACGAGTCGTTGCTCCAATCAACGTAAACGGCGGCAATGGAAAATGCACCGGATGCGCAGTTGGCCCTTGTCCAACTACGATATCCACAAAGAAATCTTCCATCGCTGAATACAGCATCTCTTCCACTACACGTGGCAATCGGTGAATCTCGTCGATAAATAAAACATCTCCTGCTTCTAAATCGTTTAAAAGAGCGACTAAGTCTCCTGGGCGTTCAATCGCTGGACCACTGGTTGTCTTAATACCCACTTCTAATTCATTAGCAATGACCATCGCGAGTGTCGTCTTCCCGAGTCCTGGAGGTCCGTATAGTAACACGTGATCCAAGGCTTCAGAACGACTACGCGCGGCTTGAATATAAATGGCAAGTTCTTCTTTTACTTTTTGTTGACCGATATATTGTTGTAACGTCTGTGGTCTTAGTGATAACTCGTCTTGTACTTCCACTTCGTCAAGCGGGTTTTGGTCGATAAAACGTTCTTCCTCCATGATAATCCTCCATTATTTCATCAATAGTTTAAAGGCCACTTTTAATGCCTCTTGCGTCGTACTTGGAGCAGCAGCTTCCAGTGACTTCAAATCTTAGTAATTTCTTTTTGCAGAATAGCCAAGACCAAGTAAGGCTTCTTTCGCTTCCTCAAGAGTGGCTTGGTTCGTTGAAACAACTGCTTTCGTAGTTTCCTCTGGTAGTGCTTCAAACTTTCCTTTCAAGTCAAGAATAATTTGTTGCGCTGTTTTCTTCCCGACTCCTGGGAATTTCGTTAAATAAGTGACATTCCCACTTTCTACAGCGTTCACGAATCCTTCTGTATCGTCATTTGCTAAAATACTCATCGCACTCTTTGGACCAATACCAGAAACACTAATTAATCGTTGGAATAATTCGCGTTCTTCGCTTGAGATAAATCCATATAAGGTAATCGAATCCTCACGAACTACTTGTTGTACTAAAACTTTAATTTGTTTTTCAGAGAATCTTGCAAGCGGTAGGGGTTTGCAAATACCACTTGATACCCTACGCCTTGCACATCGATAACAATCGCTGTTGGTAAGATATGCGCTAACTCTCCATTTAAATATTCATACATGAATAATGCTCCTTTTTTGTCTATATCAGGACAATTTTAGCATAACAGGAAGCTCTAGGGCAAATGTCTGTTCGTATAATGTTCAAAAAAAAGCAGCCTCCTTCGAAAAGAGACTGCTTCTTTAAGTTAAGTTTGAAATTTAATTATGCATTTAATAATGCTTCAGATTGTTTTTCAAGTCCTGAAACTACTTCATCGCTTAATGTAACAACACCAGTTCCCCAAGCTTCTGGGTTAATTGTTGCAGCTGTGAAATCACCTACTACTTGCATACGTACAAATGGTAATAATGATTGATATGAAGCGAATAATTGATCATGACCAGCTGCTGCTAATGCAGATACTGTTACTACTTTATCTTGTAAAATAGAAGGTCCACTTGGGTTTGATAAATCTAGAGCACGGCTCATCCAGTCAATTAAGTTTTTCACTGTTCCTGGAATGGCAAAGTTATACACTGGTGAGAAAATCCAAATAGCATCTGCTTTACCGATAGCATCGCGTGCTGCTTGTACTTTAGGTAACACTGGAGTTTCTAAATCTTGGTTCATTAATGGAAGGTTTGAGTAGTCTAAGTATGATACTGTTGCTTTTTCCTTCTAAAAGTTGTTCTGCTTTTTCAGCCATTTGGTGGTTAAAACTTCCTTTACGCAAGCTTCCTACTACAAATAAAATGTTTTTCATATTAAAATCCTCATTTCTTTTTCGTTGTTTTTCCAAGAAAGCGACGTCTTCTCTCTTGGCTAATTAAAGGTTATCATCACTTAAATATTAAAGCAATTTATTTGCTCATAAAAATATTATAAATTTTGAACCTCTTACAATGAACTAGAACCCTTGTTATCAATAGATTTTTAAAAATAGAAATCTAATAAATAATCATTAGGTTGAGATATATTATTTAATAATAAAAGTATATAAATTTACTCCATTCTCATAATAAAATCACAAGTCACAATATGAATATTTTATGAATTTCACCGAAAATTCATATCATTTTGAAAGAATCTAGTTCTTTCCGTGAAAGTGTAGTAAAACTAATTGTCTTCCATAAATAACTGATACATTTAATATAATCTTAATAATTAGGGTGATTCATTTGGAAAAACGTTTAACACGTAATGTAAAAGAAAAGAAAATTATGGGAGTTTGTTCTGGTGTAGCTGATTACTATGGTATCGATGTAACATTAGTTCGTATCGGCTGGGCAGTGTCTGTCTTAGCTGCAGGAACTGGAGCTCTAGCATACGCAGTTTTATCATTCGTACTTCCTGAAGGTGAATAATCGTTCTAAGTAAAAAAAGCAGGTTTAAACCTGCTTTTTTTGTGCTTTCAGAGATAGTCTGGCTACTTTAGGGAATCCATTATGAGCAAGGCAAAAACGACTCGCGATGCGAGTCGTTTTATCTAGTAGAGTTCGCCATCGCAGAAATCGCGTCCACTTCCCGGAACGTACGCAGAACGTTTCACGTTCCTTCCGTCGTTCCGTTCCAGTGGTCGATTTCTAACCGCGATGTCTCACATCCTAGTTTTCCATCAACGCTTGGTTAGCTGTGATAATAGCTAGTTTGTAGACGTCTTCTTCGTTACATCCACGTGATAAGTCAGAGATTGGTTTGTTTAATCCTTGTAAGATTGGTCCAATAGCTTCGAAGTTACCTAAACGTTGAGCAATTTTATAACCGATATTACCTGATTGAATTTCAGGGAATACGAAAACAGTTGCTTCACCAGCTACTGGAGAACCTGGAGCTTTTTGTTTACCAACGCTTGGTACAAAAGCAGCATCAAATTGTAATTCTCCATCGATGTTGTAGTTTGGAGCTAATTCTTGTGCAATTTTTGTTGCTTCGGATACTTTTTAAAGCTTCTTCTGATTTTGCAGAACCTTTAGTTGAGAAACTTAACATTGCTACATTTGGTTGAATTCCGAATAATTCAGCTGTTTTATCAGATTCTACTGCGATTTCAGCTAATTCTTGTGCGTTAGGGTTGATGTTGATTGCGCAGTCTGAGAATAAGTATTTCTTAGATTTATCGCTGTTGATCATGATGAACGCACCGCTTGTACGAGATACTCCTGGTTTTGTTTTGATGATTTGTAGTGCTGGACGTACAGTGTCCCCTGTTGAGTGAACTGCACCAGATACTAATCCATCTGCTAATCCCATGTATACCATCATTGTTCCAAAGTATGTTACATCACGTAATAATTTTTGCGCGTCCTCTTCAGCAACTTTACCGTTACGACGTGCAGCAAAACTAGCAACCATTTCTGAATATTTATCGTCCGCATAAGTTTCTGGATCGATAATTTCTAAATGAGAAATGTTAAAAACCACGAGCTTCTGCTACTTCGTTAATCGTATCTACATTTCCAAGTAAGATTGGTTTGCAAAGTCCATCAGCTAACAAACGAACTGTCTGCACCGATAATTCTTGGTTCATCTCCTTCTGGAAAAACGATTTTTAACATCTTTCCCTTTCACTTTAAGTGATAATTCTTCAAATAATTCCACGGATATCCTCCAAATTTTTGTTAATTTAATAATACACTAAATATATCTAAAAACAGTACAATGTTTACATAATCATAAAAAGAACATCTGTATTACTACGTTCAAAAAACACGACTAATACAGTTATTGAGTACCGAAATTAACGCTTAGCAAAACTGCTCTATTATGCTATACTTAGAGAGAATTTAACGAAGGAGGAAGGCACTTGCGTACTTATGCAAAAAAACTAATGGACACCGCCATTCTTGCAGGTCAAATCATGCTAGAATGTAACGCTGAATCCTATCGAGTGGAAGAAACCATGAACTACATCCTCTCCACTTCCAATTTTGAAACTTGCGAAGCCTTTGCTATGGCCACTGGAATCTTTGCCACACTAGATGATAATTGCATTGATTCTATTACAGAAATTAGACGTGTTCCAAACCGCGATACCAACTTAAACCGAATCTATAAGGTCAATACAATTTCACGAAAATTAGTGACCAAAGAAATTGACTTAGATACTGCTTATCAACAATTACAGGACTTAAAAGAATCAGAATATCCACAGTGGCTAAAAGATGTAGGCCTCATTCTGATGTGGATTCTACACAGCTTTATATGGTGCAACTATCACTGAAATGTTGATTGCTGCCTGTGCTGGTATTCTATTACCATTGATTTATAAATTAGATCCAAAGTTAAAACTTGGAACATTTATTCTAAACCTAGTCTCTATTATTCCTTGTACAGTTCTTATAATTCTTTCTTTCCAAAGGTACTTCTTCCCAGATGCGCGTATTGGAATTTCAATTGTTGGACTAATCATGCCAGCCAGTTCCAGGGAACTGCGATTATGAACGCGATTCGTGATACACTACGTGGTGACTATAACTCTGGAATGGCACGTGCTGTTGAGGCATTTGTCACTGCTCTTTCCATCGCAATTGCCGTAGCTATCGGATTAGTTATTGGAGGAGGTGCGAATCCTCTATGATTTTCCAAGTTATTAGTTCGATTATTGCCGTATACTTTAGTTGTATTGTTTTGAAGCTCCTAAACGTTTGATTAAATATATCGCCGCGATACGGAGGTTTTAGGTTGGCTTGTTTACCTTCTCTTTTTAGAGACTCAAGGTTTGCAAATAGCTACCTACTTTAGTGGTCTTACACTCGCCATTTGTTCTCATTTAGCTGCTCGTTACTTTAAAGCACCCGTAACGGTCTTCTTTATCCCAGGCTTCTTTCCACTGGTTCCTGGAGCGGGGATGTACCGGACTGTATATTCTTTCTTTACTGGGGATGTTGGAAAAGGACAATTTTATTTTGGTCAAACGATGACGACTGCTGGGATGATTGCACTTGCTATCTTCACGGTCGATTCGATTTTCCGTTTATACTCACATTGGCAATCTTCACGCCGTCAATCAGCCAACTAAATAAATGAACATAGAAACTGCCAAAGATTTTCTTTGGTGGTTTTTTTGACTGTTGGTTTGTGCATAGAAATGGTACGTTTCGTTATAGTTACTATATTAGGGCACCGGTTCGAGCCTTAGTCTCTCACCTTTGAAGCTTCAAAGCTGGAGTAAGGAATCAATTCCAAACTCCAGCTAATTCCCATTCAATGCACTCCCTTAATATTGCTACTATAACCGCACCATTTCATCACTGAAACCAACTAACAAAATCTATGCAATTTCTTTCGCTTTTTGAATATCTTAATGGTAGGTATCAGTTTGAGCCGATGTCTCTCACCTACTGAGCCTCAATGAGTCTCTACGGAATAAAATCCTAGAGTCTCATATTCGCATCAGTTACAAAACGCTCTTACTCCTATCATAGAATCCCAAGGGACTCCATCTTCTTTCATAGAATCGGTGTTCTCAAAACCTTCTTATTTAAGACATAATTGAGTTTTATTATTTAAATCTGCTTTGAGGATGAAGAGTGTCATTCTTCATTTTTGTTAAGAATAAGTGACTGTGAATGGACAGATAAAGGGTTCTGTGGTTCAATAAATATATTAGGGTGTCATAGCTCAGTTGGATAGAGCAAGCGTTTCCTAAACGCTAGGTCGGGGGTTCGAGACCCTTTGACACCGCTAGTAAAAAATCCACTGGTTCAACCAGTGGATTTTTTTGATTATTTACAATTTTCTTCACCCACCCAACCGCATGTTCAACACGTCTTGGGATATTATTTCCATGATTTCCCTCTTCAAGTATAAACTTGAAATCATTCGCTTGAAATTTCTTCTCCAGCCAGTCTTTGAACGCCATCGTATTGGAAATTTGGTCTTTTGTTAAATTCGACGCTGTGAGTCCTTCTTCGTCCCCCACACTCATATACAATTTTGGATGAGGTGTTTTAAAAGGATGTTCTTTTAAATAAGCTAGAAAATCCGGATACCAAAGCGAAGAAGAACAACTGAGGACGGTTCCGAACAAATCGGTGTTCGCCCCTACATAAAGACTAAATAGTCCACCAAGTGAATAGCCACCAATCGCTCGTTTCTCCGTGCTTGAAGTAAACCCATATTCGCTCTCACAGAACGGAATCACTTTGGTCGTGATAAAAAGCAAGATGTTCTGCAGCCTTCCCACCGAAATCTTTTGGCATGGCTTCAGACGCTGAGAGTGGCCATAGTGTATAGTCGTCTGCTCGATTCTTGGAATCAATCAGAACAAAATTTTGAGTAGCTGTTGTGTTCGATAATCCAATTACAAAAAGTTTCTTTAAATTGTTCTCCGTCTAAAAATAGATTGTGGTAGCACTTCGAACATTAGACCGATAAATATAGAGTTTAATCCCGCAAATCTCTTTGTTGAATCCATACAAAACTTCTAGTCAAACTGATTTCCTTTCTGCCGCATATTTTCTATTATTTTATCAGTTTTTACAATGTATGATAAGAGTAATTTAAAAGACGCCAGAAATAACATACTGACGTCTAAGTTTTAAATTCAATTTTAACGAACAATTTGTCCTGATTTTTGATTCATAAAGGTAACTACTTCATCTTCATCAAAAGGATTCCAGTCCCCAAACACCGTATGTTTCAATACGGAGCTTGCTGTTCCAAAATCAACTATTTTTTGACTCTCCCAACCTTTAAGAACTCCGTTTAGTATTCCTGCGGCAAAAGCATCACCACCACCAACTCGGTCAATGACTGGTTGAATATTGTAGATTTTTGACTCTACAAAATTATTATCTTCTCCTACATAAAAACCTTGTAACTCATGGTGATTGGTTGAAAAGACATTTCTTTTTGTGGAATATAACACTTTGATATTCGCATATTTTTCTTTCACGCGACGATAGATTTCCTCAAGAGTTACGTCTTCTACATCTGTTGCAACTTGTAGAAAATGAATCGCATCGAGTCTTCCGGCAGATAAAATATCTACATAAGGGAGAATTTTTTGGAAACAAGGATACGCTTCTTCATATCCCCAAAGTTTGCTGCGATAATTCATATCAAAACTTACTAAACATCCATATTCTTTTGCCTTTTTAACAATTTCAACTGTCCATGATTGCCATTTTTTGGATAAAGCTGGAACAATCCCAGAAATATGCAATAAGTCTACTCCTTTGAAAATCTTATCTAAATCCCAGCAAAGTTCTTCCAGTATTGCGATACTTGAATATTTACGATCATAGGTTACTTGAGAACCTCTAAAAGAGTTCCCTTGCTCCAAATAATAAGTTCCTAGTCTACCAGGTTGTTCAATAATCAAGTCAGTATCAACATCATATCCATGCATTCTAGATAGGACAGCCTTACTAAGTGGATTGTATTCTGGTAATACAGATGCAACGGATACCTTATGGCCAAATTGAGAGAGGGAAATCCCAACATTCGTTTCAGCTCCACCATAACATACTCGGAATTCATCTGTATTTTTGATTCTAATCTCTTCACTTGTTGACAAAACGTAATAAAATCTCTCCTAAGTGATGACTCTCATCTTGACTCCTCTTTTCTTAAATAGAATTTTTCAAGAAGGATGAATTACCTCCAATTAATCAGCCAAAGCATTCACAAATTCTTTAGCAATGCGTGTGACACTTTCATAACCTTCAGTTGCAACTTTCGCGCCAAGAGCACTTCCTACACCGACTGCTACAGCGCCTTTTTCTTTCCACTCTTTAATATTTGCAAGAAAACGCCACCTGAAGGCATTAAAGTCACACTCGGAATTGGACCATGAATATCTTTAATAGAAGTGAGAGGGCCTAAAACTCCACCAGGAATAATTTAATAATTTTGCTCACCATTCATCGCTTGAACGTTTCTGTTGTTGTCGCGCATCCTGGGAAATAATCGATATGAGCTTCATGAGCAACCTCTTTGAATATGTGCATCATGGTGAGGACTTACTAAAAATTCCGCACCAGCAGCAATGCTATCTTTAGCCAACTCTACTGTCATAATCGTTCCAGCACCAATGACCACTTCTGAATTTTTGCATAAATAGCTTTCAATTCGGTAATTGCTCAGAAGCCTCAGGTGTTGTATAAGTCACTTCAATATTTTTAATTCCACCTAATACAGAATGTTTTGAAATTTCAATCGCATCATCTGATGATTTCCACGAATAACTGCAAAAAATATAGTTTTTCTTTTTAATTGTTCTAATACACTTGACATGTCCTTTCTCTCCTTTATAAATCCGCCTTTGCTATGAAACAAAGACTGAGTCTATCTGAATCTTATTTTTCTGATTATTTTTCTCCCAACAACCATTCTCCCGTAAATGATATTTCCATTTGAATCTTTTAGATATTTCAGTCCATTATGAATATCTTCTGAGAATAATAGATCGTTAACTCTCCACTCTTGGTTTTGCATTTTATTTTTGTCCCTCTTTCATCACCTGGACTATCTAGGCAAGGGATGATCTCCTTCTCCACTGAGTAAGGTTCCAATGCAATACATGTAAAAATAGGACCTCTTTTGTTCTGATGTTCAATTGAATACCTTCATCCAACGAATTGTATCGTTTAGAATATTGGATAGCCTCTGTAAAGCATTTCTCCATTCGTCCAGAACCTGGAATATACATTATTTGAATGTTTCGTTGGAATGATAAAGTTTTGGGCTAATGCATGTCCACTTTCTTCTTCATCAATCACCAAAAGAAGTTTTACTTGCGTATCCAAAATCATTTTTCGACTAACATAAGCTTTACTAGAAGTTTCATTATCTTTCATCGGAATACTCCATTGTGCTTCAAAATAATAGAGTTCGTCCTCCTTCTTTCATCTGCATTGATAAAGGTTTGGCTATCCAATGATATCCCCATGAGCTTTCGATAGAAGGATAATGACCGCCTTCTACTAAAACTGCATTTTGCATTCTTTCAGATTTAAAGCGAACTCGATTTTCACATTCCGTATAAAGTATACCGTCCTGGATGCGTTACAATGGATTCCATCCATTTCAAGACTGATTGCTCCGTGGGATGCATGAGCATGAGAACTTCCATGAAGGCGACAAAACAGACTAAAGTAAATATCTGAACTTTTTACAACTGCTAATCCGCCTACTTCATCGTAAAACCATTCGTCGAAATTCACTTTATGTTTTTATCAAACGCTCTCCCAGAATATAAAAAACTCCCATTGTATACTCTGGACATTCACTCTTAAACCCTAGCAAATGATAGTAGGAATAAATCCAAGAAAAATCAACCGTATCGCTGTCATTTAACGCTAAAAGCATATGATTAGAATTCGATAAATAATAACTCGCACGAATGGGTTCTATCAAAACGTCCTTCCAGAGGTATTTGTCCTCGTATCCCATATAACAAGCAATCTGATATAAATAGGCGAAACACATGACAACTTGATGATGATACAGTGGACTTTGTTCCCAATGAAGTCCCTTCTTTGTAAACTGAAGAGATGCTTGCTTTAGAAGCGTTTCTTTTGCCCACAAATACAGCTCAGGTTGTTCATTAGAGAAATATACGAAAGAAAGAACACCACTGACTGCAAGCACTCCCCAATTACTAAGAAGATGCTTTTCTTGTAAATGAGTACGAATATAATCGGCATGCAAGAGCATCGCTTCCTGAATTTGCTTTCTTTCTACCTTGCTAAACTCTGATAGAGGAAGATAGGTTAAACTTTTCACCCAATTCATCAAACGAATGCCAGCATCCAAAAACTCTCCCATGAAGCTTCCGGGTGAGAGGTTTTCTTCTTCATTTTCCAAAATAAAATCAAAAACGATTTCCTTCCACTTTTTCAAGTACTTTTTATCTTTTGTTGAATGGATGCCACAGCTAAATCAACAAGATATCCCTGTCGATTTAACATGAACACCCATTCCATATCTCCGTTTGGCGTTTGGTGCCATTTAAACTCATGAAATGAATATTTCTCGAAACACGTTTCCATATCCATTTGATGATCATAGTAGACTAAATCCTGGTCAACTAAAGCATCTACTCTAGAAAAAGTTCAAGCAGAAACCCACTTGAACTTTTCCCTATCTTTTTAGACATTCTTCTTTTAACCAGAATCTAGATTGATATGTTTCTAGATTCGTAAACATCTCATCACCTTTTATGCTAAAAATTCCTAGAACAGAAGCTAAGATACCAATTGCGAATAATAGGATTAATAATTGATAAGTGTTCCATTTTTCTTTTCAATAGATAGAATACTCAACACTGTAATTAATACTGGTAATAATCTTGGCATCATTTTATCTAAGATTTTTTGAATAGAAACAATTTGTTCTTCACCAGAACTTACTAGTTGTGGCATATTGAATAGCAATTTTAGCTTTTTACAAATGAGGCAGCTAGTGCAGAGATAACTGTTACCCCTACAATATTGGCTGCTTCAGAAATTTTTACTAATTTGGCTACTTAAAGTTTTAATAGCGTTTGTTCCTAAACTGTATCCAAGATAACTCATGAATACTTTTGATTGCAAACATACTTAATAACATTGCTAACCAATATCCCATTGGAGCAAATCCTAAACCATCAAAGCTAAACCTGCAAAAGATTGTAGAGAACAATGGCGCTAAACCGAATTGATGCGATAGAATCTCCAATCCCTGCTAAAGGACCCATAAGAGCCATTTTAATACTACGTACAGAATCAATACTTTGACCATCTTCGTACATCGCTAATTGCAAGTTAGAAATAAACGGAACTAAATGTGGACTTGTGTTATAGAACTCCAAGTTTGCTTTAGCAGTTTCTTTTAATTTTTCTGGATCATCTTATAAATCTTCTTTAAAGCCAGGTAAGATAACGTTTAAGTAGCTGACCCCTTGATAAGTATTATAGTTGAATGCATTTTGTAAGATGTATGATCTTAATGATGTTCTAAAATAATCACGTTTCGTTAATTTATTTTCGTTTAGATTCCATTGCTAAAATCCTCCACTTCGCTAGTTTGAACTGTTTCTACAACTACTTCTTGTTTATTAGAATTTTGGTAGTAAGCAATTAATGCAAATACTGAACCAACTAATGCTACAGCCATTGTTGGTAATTCTAAAGTAAGCCACGCAGATATAACCTAGGATTACGTATGGAGTTAATTCTTTCTTCAACATTACAGATAAAATCATTGCAAACCCGATTGCAGGGAATTAATCCCCAGCTACACCGAAACCACTAATCAACCATTTTGGTAAAGCATTAATAAAATGCTTCTAATGCTGGACGACTTAGTGCGATAAGATACCAATAATGAAACCAGCAACAGCTAAACCGATATAGGTTGAGTGTGCGATTAGTTAAATTTACCAAAGTGACCATTTTTCAATCGCTTTTTCAGCCATTTTTGGATTACCAGCGAAGAATGTGTATAAGAATGTTGTTACGAATTGGAATAATACCGCAAATGGGAATGAAAGTGCTAATGCATTTTTCAGGTGTAATCCCTTGATCTTTTTAATGTAATTACCATGATCGTACCTACGATACCAGGGTCCTACTGGGTTAGGGTGGAAACTGTACCACCAGCACCTACCCCGAATCCCATATAAGCTAATTCAGCTAAAGCTCCGAATGTTAATGCTGTAGGAATGTCTCCTAAAATTAACCCTACAAAAAACGCCATAACAATTGCTCTGTTTGTATAAATTCCTAGTAACATCCCTGAATAACAGAATGCTGTCACTAGACCAATCAAAATACCTTGCATTAATGAAATTTCCATTGTTCTCCCTCTTTTCAGCTAATCATTTCTAATAATTTTTCTAAAGTTTGTGCTCCGTCATTTGTAACTGGAGAAGTTTTTGTATTGAATTGAACATTGAATTTTTCTTTCATTGTTCGAAGTGCTTGTTTATCTTCTTCTCCTAGATAAATGAATTGTGATACTTTATCCTTTCCAGGAGCTGCATGAATGTTACCTACATTCACATTTTCCATTGGAAATCCTAGTTCACATAAGCGAAGTGCATCCGCAGGACTAGAAACAACTACAAAAATTGTTTGGTGTGGGGCAGCTTTCCAAATAATTTCAGCAGTTCTTTGAATTGTCCAAAAACGTACATTCACTTCTTTTGGCAATACAGTTGTCATTAATGTTTGTTGTAATTCATCTGTTGACACTGCATCATTCGCACAAATGGCTAAGTTGACTCCTAAACTCTTAATCCATAATTGTCCTTGACCATGGATAAGTCTTTCGTCAATTCTGACCATTTTAATGTTTGGTTTATTTTCCATATTCTCATTCCTTTCTTTTCTTTTTTACCAGTACATTTCCCAGTCTTTCTTTTTACGCATAAGCGCTTCTAGATAGAAGTAATCACCCCAAATATTTCCCTCGTTAACCCCCTTTCCTGAATGCCATGAATATACTCCTTCATTTAATAAGGCAACGATAGTAGATCCTTTTTTATCCGTATATTTGGTGATTAAGTTATATAGAATTCTGTCTGCCCATTTTTCATACTCTTTAACCGCTTCATTATTTGGAAGCTCTTTAGCCATTTGTTGGATACCGCAAACTGCAATGGCAGCTGCAGAAGTATCTCTTGGTTGACCTGAAGTATCATCAAAAGATTAAGTCCCAATAACATACATAGTCTTCTAGCACACGATTTAAGAAGTAATTTGTTACTGCTTGGAAAATATTCAACATTAGTTTCGGCTGGAGCATACGCATTGCAAAGTGAAATTCCATAAATTAACCACGCTTGCCCTCTTGCCCATGCAGAATCATCTGAATATCCCTTGTCTTGTTTTTCCATATGCAGGTTCTCCTGTTTCTGGATCAAGTAGAAAGTATGGAAAGCAGAAGCATCTTGACGAATAGCGTTTTTCAAACGTTGTCTGGAAGTGAGCTTTGGCCATTTCTTCATATTTACTATCTCCAGTTTCATTACTTGCCCAGAATAGAAGAGGAATATTTAATAAGCAATCCACGATTAAGCGGTAGTTATCACGTGCTCCTAATTCTCCCAAGCTTGAATGAAGCTCCTTTTTCTTGATATCTTGAAGCGAGTTGGTCCGCAGCTTTAATGGCCGCTTCTTTTGCTTTCTCATTTCCTGTTAGCTTATAAGCGCTGACACAAGAAGGCGTATATAGGAAGCCTAAGTCGTGGTGATTAACTTCGATTAATCGTTCAATTCGATCAATGAAGGAATCCACATTCTTCTCGGCAGCTACTTTTATATTTCTTCCCCAGTAAATTCATAAGCGAGCCAAACATTCCTGTCCAAAAACCATTGGTCCATCTGATATTTTCCATCGCTTTATAGTCATTATCGAATGTTGCTGGCGTCGGGAATTGTTCCCCTAACCGCTCTAAGTTACTATCAATTTTTCTAAACAAACTTTGATCGCTTCATCTACTAAAGCTGGAGTTAAGACCTCGACTCATTCTGATTTGTACGCTTTCAAAAGTTCGATATTTTTATCAATCATTTTTGCACCTCTCTATAAGAGCAACTTAACACGTTAACTCAGTTAAGTTTCATTTGTATCCTATTTTTATTTTTGTAAACGTGGAAAAATAGTGAAATTGTTAATAATAAGATTCTAATAAAGTATACACTTCAAAATTCTTAGCACCCATGTAGCAGGTAAAGTCTCTTCTTTTGTTGTATTGAGTCTTTCTGAATCTTCTGTGTTTCTACTTTCAGTGGTTAATTCACTTGAACTTTGTTGTGTTTGCTCTTGTGTTTGTTCCTGAGTTGTTTCTTCTTCTGTTTGTTTTTCACCAAATACGTGTAATATCTAATCTTGTTTTCAACAGTAGGTTCTGTTGAATTTTGTAATCGTATTTGCCTGTATTAAGTGCAGAAAGACCTGCTGAAGGATCTTCTGATTTAAAGATGCAATGTCTAGCTTATTGCCCTCTTTCTTAATGGTATAAACCTTTTTCTTTTTTAATACGAGACCATCTTCTAATGTCAACTCAGAGTCATCGTATTTTACAACTCCCATAGATTTGATTCTTCTTATCAAAAGACTGCTTGCGTTCAGAATTTTTCTACAACTTGAATGTCATCTGTTATTCTTCTCTTCAAACTCTTTATGCTGAACGGTTTGGATAGAGGATATACGCATATTTATTATTCGAAGCGTCATGTGGTTGAACAATTGAAATAAAGCTATTTTCTACTTCTTCATCACTTTGTCCTTCATTAATATCCTTCCAAAGTTCCTTTTTACGGTTTTCTTTTTCACATTAACAGTTGTTGGTTCTAGGAATTTATATCCAATATTCATTTGCGTATTTTGAGATTTTAAGAGTAAATCTTTTACTTGCATTTTGTTATCGGCGTCTGAAGCAGGAACTTCCTTTCCGTCTGCAACCACACTATAATCATTCTTCGAAGCATTGCGATTTCTTGATTCTCTTTGAACTTTACTGATTATCGACTACTGTATAGCTTTCATTATCCGTACTGTTCTTAATATCCGAACCAAGGAATACAATTCGATCGCCCTAGAATAAACCATGATTTTTAGCGGTCAGTGTTTTATTCCAGTTTTGGAAATCCATCGCAACCGTTCCGTATTTATTTCCTAGCGCTGTACTTCCAACAAATGAATGATCCATTGTTGTCATCCCAGATCCTTTTGCTCTAGCTTCATTCGTTTCAGTAATCCCAGCTAGTTTGTATGGATCGACTGTTGCCCAATAATCATCACTATAATGACTTAAATCATCATTGTAGAGATAGAGGCACCATCACTTGTATACCAACCTTTTGCATTTTCTTTATTCATGAATTCGTAGTTTTTGAATCTTATTCGAATACATGCTAATTCCGAATACAAATTCACGTTCTTTATTAGTAGTGGCCACTTTATCCATTGCTTGATAAAGTTTGAGATCAGTATCTCTTGAGTCGCCTCTAACATCTGATTAGACATTAGACTTTCAAAGAGATGAACATCGTAGAAAGACTTCAATGATTTAAAGGTATCGTAGAAATTATCGGAAGAAACGATGTCTTTTACTAACCCTTGAAGTTTCGCTTTTCTTGTTGATCACTTGCTTCTGCAATTCTTAAAAATACCTCTTAGAAACTTCCACTGCAGCATAGTGATCATTTTGAACTTTTCTGCTGAGCAGTTGACCTCTTGTCATATCCATCAATCCGCCCTTATAAATCAAAGGTAAGAATCCTTGATGAATCCAGTGATAAAGAACGTTTAATTTGTCATTACTGATCTTATAAGGACTTGCTTGAATAACAGGGAGTAATTGAGAAAATCCATCAATTAATACATTTCCGTATGCCCCTGTATAAGCAATATTTGTATGATCTACATAAGAACCATCGTAGTAGAACCCTTCGCCCTCAGAAACTAATGCTAATACATTACTTACGGCTTGAATTGAGCGTTCTAATTTCGCGTCATCTTCAAGGAGGAGCGCTTCAATGATTTTCACTTTCCCTAAATCTGAAAGGTTCCCACCTACAGCTGTTTTGCCACGGTTTTGGCTGACCATGATTTTGGATGGGTCTGGAACCATCTTGCTCACTGGTTTTAAGTATTTCGCAATTTCTTCTTTACTGAAATAGCGGTTCATAATCGTGAGGATATTATTGATGGCACGAGGAACCCCAATTTCATAATCCCACCAGTTTCCTTTAGACTCAGTATTTTCATTGTAGTAATGGTCATACATTAATTTCATGCTATGTTTGACCACTTGAATAACTTTGTCGTCGTTATAGTATTTAGAATTTCTATTCGTAACCGACTTCGCAATTTGCTCCACGCGTCTATACGTCTTCGTTAAATTGGCTGATTTAGAATAATCCCCAACTGCATCCCAAATTTTTCTTTTCATCATTTGCTAAGAAACTAGATAGATACCCTTCTACTTCTTTTTCATTAATGTTAAAGATTTCTTTCATATAACTACTCTCTGTCGAGTAAAGTCATTCCCAGAAATCATGGCATCCCATTTTTAACAAGTTTCTCATAGGTTGCATTTGGTTCAAGTACTTTCAGTGGAACTACTTTTATCCTTTACTTCCTGGAGCGCTTACAACTAATTCAGTACTTCCAGCCTTTTTAGGAACAATTGCTCCGTTTTCAATGGTAGCAACAGAAGTGTCTTTAATCTTGTACGTATATTTGGAATCAATACCCCATCGTTTGTCAGTCGTTAAAGTAACTGAATCATCAAAATCAATCTCTTTTTGTCTGTTGCGGTTGAGTCTCTTTCTTCTCCTCTTTTTGGTCAAGCTCACATCATCCAAATTGAACTTTTCCCTTTTCCTGTTTCAAAAGAATAACTCCACTCGATTTTTGTCGCTTCACTTCCTGCAACAAACTCCTCCGTAATCGTCGTCCAATCGTTATCTCCGACTAAAGCTCTTGCTATACCAAAGTGGTGAAAGCTGTTTGTTATTGCTGTCATAAGACATAATGCGAACTCTAGCACCCAATTTTTAGAGTCTAGTTTTTCTGTTTTGATTCTCACTGAAAAAGTATACTTTTGATTCGGGTTCAACTGAAATATCTTGTCCTGACTACTGTCTCTCATTTCAGATTCAGCTTCCATTAGAAGATTTGCTTCATCTGTAGTTTGAATTTTATACTTTCCGTTTTCTCCTTTAGCAATCCAAGGAGTATTCCAATCAACTGCTGATTTTTCCAGTCCATTTTCTCCCCTGTATCGACGGGTCGATCAAACGTTCCATTTTTCACAAGATTGACTGTTTGTTCTGCCTGAGTTTCTTTATGTATCCTCAGCATATACAGGATTTCCTGAGAGACTCCCAGAGACGAAACCAAATGCAAAAGCTAAAACTAAAACAGCTCGACCAAACTTTTTCATCATGACCATCCTTCCAGTTTTTAACTTAACGTGTTAACCCTATAAATGAATTCTACCACTTTATTTTAGAAATTTGTAAACGGTTTATTTAATAAAAATTAAAAATAAGAATCCCCCACATTAGGAGGATTCTTATTTTTATTCAGCAATCAAATTAACTTCATAAAAATCAGGATGGATAAAGCTTTCTGAGTATTCAATCACTTTTTTGGTTGTATTGTTAAAAATCGTCTTTTTACAATCACTACTGAATTAGTTTGAGCTCGTTTGTTTCAGGAATATCCACTGTCTTTAAATTCAATCGTCATACTCTATAGGCATATTCACTAAGTTATTTTCAATCCCCAACTCTTTAGAAACACTTCCACCATCTGAAATATGACGAACCGCCTCTTCACTTAATAAGGTTGTTTGAACAAAACGCTTTTGAATTTTCCATAAAGTATCATCAATCATCGCTCTTTGAACGATTTCATATAAAGGAGCTTTCCCTTCAAATTGACTTAAAACGCGTTTATCTTCACAGATTTGTATCGAAGTCTCTACTCGTTCCGAATTCTTTTTCGGATTGAATTTCTTCGTTAATCTTTCACTAAAACTAACTTTTCGATGCAACATGTTTTTACGAACGAAGGTCCCTTCTCCTTGTCTTCGAATCAAGTACCCTTCTGCCACTAAATCATTTAATGCTTTAACGACTGTTGTATTACTAACTGATAGATTTTTTAAATCACCTTCAGAATAAATTTTAGAGCTGGGTTTAAATTTTGCCTTCGTCAATCTCTTTTTAAAATGTTTTGTTTTTATAATTTCATACTTTGGTAGCACACACAAACACTTCCGTCCTTTTTATTTTAAAAGTCATCATAACAAAATAATTTTTCTCAAGTAAACAGAATAAACACCCCTTCTACGGGAAGGGGCGTTTAGAATTAAGGTTGTTTACCGATGTACGCTAAAATACCGCCGTCCACATAGAGGATATGACCATTTACAAAGTCACTTGCACCACTTGCAAGGAAGATAGCCGGACCTTTCAAGTCTTCTGCTTCTCCCCATCTTTCTGCTGGTGTTTTTGCGATAATAAATTTATCAAATGGATGTCTTTCTCCATCCGGTTGAATTTCACGAAGAGGAGCTGTTTGCGGTGTCGCAATATAACCAGGTCCAATGCCATTACATTGAATATTGTAGCATCCATATTCTGATGCAATGTTACGTGTTAACATCTTCAATCCGCCTTTAGCCGCTGCATAAGCAGAAACAGTTTCGCGTCCTAATTCACTCATCATTGAACAGATGTTAATGATTTTACCGCCACCTTTTTTAATCATTGAAGGAATAACGGCTTTTGATACGATAAATGGAGCATTTAAGTCCACATCGATGACTTGACGGAAATCTTCAGCCGCCATTTCATGCATTGGAATTCGTTTGATGATTCCAGCATTGTTGACTAAGATATCAATGACGCCTACTTCTGCTTCGATTTTTTTCACCATTTCTTGAACACCAGGTTCATCCGTAACGTCACAAACATATCCGTAAGCTTTAATGCCTTTTTCCGCATAGTTTGCTAGACCTTTTCTACTCCACTTTCATTTCTGTCATTAAATACGATAGTGGCACCAGCACTCGCTAATGCTTCTGCAATCGCAAACCCAATTCCGTAAACTGCACCTGTTACGAGTGCAACTTTGCCTTTTAATGAAAACATATCATTTGTCATTTTACTTACTCCTCACTATTTAAGATCTTGCATTGGAACCATATCCATATCAGTATAGGTAATGTTTTCTCCAGCCATTCCCCAGATGAATGTGTAGTTTGAGGTTCCCACACCTGAATGAATAGACCAACTTGGTGAAATACATGCTTCTTCGTTTCCAACCACTAAGTGTTTTGTTTCTTGCGGAGTTCCCATGAAGTGGAAGACTCTTGTATCAGGTTCCATATCAAAGTAGAGGTATGTTTCCATACGACGTTCATGCGTATGACATGGCATTGTATTCCATGAGCTACCTGGTTCAAGCACTGTGTAGCCTAATTGTAATTGGCAGCTTTCGCATTGATTTGGATGAACATATTGATAAATCTTTCTTTGGTTTAATGTATTAGATTCACCCATGCAAAGTGGAACAATTTTTTCAATGCTTAATTTTTTATTTGGATATTTATGATGGGCTGGAACGGACACAACGTAGAATTTCGCAGGGTCTTCAGCAGAAACACTTGAGAAAGCAATTTCCTTTGTTTCTTTCCCGATGTAGTATCCATCTTGTTTCACCATATTTTTCTGAAACACCATCGATTTCAATGACACCTGGGTCCCCAATATTAATCACACCCATTTCACGTCTTTGTAGGAAGTAGTCCACCCTAACTCTGTTGATAATTCAATGGTTAAATTCCTTCGACTGGCATTACCCCACCAAAAATCATGCGGTCGTTATGAGTGTACGTCAACTTCACTTGATTTGGTTCGAAATACTTTCTCAACTAAGAACTCCTTTCTTAATTGCTCCGTAGAATAATGTCTGATGTCCTCTGGACTGTGTGTATATCTCGTTTCCATAGTTCTCCTCCTTAATTGGTTCATAAAAAGCTTTTACTACCAAATGGTTTTTCTCCTTTTGGTAGCGCTCTCGCGTTCAGTCTAACACTAAACGAAACCAGTTTCAAGCAAAAACTTAACGTGTTAACACGTAAACTTTGTTTTTAAAAGAGTTTTTCGACGTGTTTCACAATATTTTGATGATTGGATGCGAACTCAAATACGCCTTAAAATAGATATTAAATCAGCATCATACTTTTTAGTTCGAAAACTTCTCGGTTTTCACAAACGAGTCGATAAAAACTTTTTTATTTTTCAAAGAAAAGATGCAATAAGATTTTCTTATTGCACCTAAAATGAATAGAATAGTGACCAGTTTTTGGCAATTCTAGTTTTCGTTTTTGTCATTTTACTATCTTTTATCGTTTACTCATAACTAGTAATTAAAATATATTGCATGATTATTTTCATGCCTTTATTCTCCTAAAACAATGACTCTATACTTTCTTGTTCTTTCTCGTGTTTTATCAAAGTCGGCAAAATAAACATACCCAGTTTTACCAATTCCTAATTGACCATCCACTACTGCTAATGTTTCACTTGCACCTATAATAGTGGCCTTGATATGCGCATCTCCATTCCAAAGGTAGCTACGATCTCCATTTGGTAGCCATTCTTCTGGGTTAGGCCATGATTCTACTTCTTTATAGTGTGCTTCGCCTGGATAATTGTAACTTTGCGCATTTATATGGGGCGGAACTATACTTTCTAAGATTCGATTCAAATCTAATTGTAAGAAATCCACTCCGTCTTCATCTCGATCATGTGTATCTTCTTCAAAGAAAATAGAACATGTCGTATGTGCTGTTACAACTGTACAAGTTCCCGATTGAATACCACTTTCTAAAATAGTATCTTTTACACTTTGCGTAATATCCACATAGGATACAGCCTTTTCTTTTGTTTCAACTTTAAACTCTTTTTGAAATACACTCATGATTAACCCTCATTCATCACTTGATCAATCGCTTCAACCATTAATCTCAACATTTCTTTTGGATTTTCAGCTTTTACGATACCACTTGTGCAACCAGTACCTTCTGCGCCTAATTTAATAGTCCGATAGACATCCTTTTCATTCATAATTCCTGCACCTTGCATCATAAGAATATTAGGATTTACTGACTTCACTTGTTCATTCGTTTTCACAATATAAGAATCATCGCTGGTTTGTCCAGTACCAATAAGCTCTGTCGGTTCACAAAGCATAATTGTTGGCTCTAACATTGCAAGCATTCTCGCTTCTTGAATAGAATCCGCACATAGAACTGTAATCATTCCTAGTTCTTTTGCTTTATTTACGGACGCCACTACTTGTGATGTTGTTAATGGATGTTCGGCATGGTTTAAGAACGTTGCTCTAGCACCAGCATTATATAACGATGCTGGTAATACAGCTCCATTCCCCTACCGCAATCAATTCCATCTAAATGTTGAGCCGTTACAATAATATTTTTGCTTTCACCTGCAAACTCTACTAATATCTGCATATGGGCAAGTCACAAAAATACTACTTTCAGGATAAAACCTCTGCTAAATGGTCCGCTTCTTTAGCTAACTCTAGTAATTCATCACCAAATAAATATGATTTGGGATTGAAGATAAAAGAATTTGCTTTTTACAATTTTCATATTTCTCCTCCTAATTTATTTGGTTTCAAATACTTTGTAATAATGTTCAAGAGTATTTTTCCATACCTCTTTCTTGATAAATACACATATCAATATAGTTTTCTACATATCCATCAGCAACTGCTTTGGCACCAGAGTATATAAAATCACTATAAATGTTAATCTTTGAAATACCATGTAGCAACTAAATCGATTTAGGTTATCATCTCAGAACCTGACCCGCCATGCAATACCAAAGGAATAGTAAGTGCTTCATTCAACTTCTTCTAACTGTTCAAAGTTTAATTTTTGGAGTACCTTTTATACAACCCATGAGAAGTACCAATAGAAACAGCTAATGAATCTACATTCGTTTCTTCAACAAAATTTCTTAGCATCTTCAACACTCGTATAAATGGATTTCACCTCTTCATTATTCGAAGCAGCATTTGCTCCAACAAATCCAATTTCAGCTTCTACATCTACACCAAATTGATGTGCGTATTCCACAACGTCTTTCGTTTTACGAACATTTTCCTCAAATGTATCTAATGAAGCATCAATCATGACTGAATTAAATCCAAGTTCAATAGCACGTTTAATGAATTCAAAATCTTGACCACGATCGAGATGCAACATCAACCGGAGTATTTAGTTACTTCTTGGAAATAACGTCCAATTGCAGCAGCGTCTTCTAAACTTAAATATTGAGAATGTATCTTGTATAAGCAAGAATTAACGGTAATTTTCTAGATTCGCTGATTTCACTGTATGCTTTTGCAGAATTCCAATCGATGAAATTAGTTGCTGGAACTGCATAATGCTCTTTTTTTGCATTTCCCAAAACATCTCTCATTCTTGCTTTCATGATTAAGCCTCCAATGCTTGTTTCAATTCATTCCATAAAGAATCGATTCCCATACCTGTAAGTAATGGCAATCCCATAATTACTTTATCTTTTACGGAATCAGGCACAACGGTTGTAGAAATGACCACATCATATTCATCCAGTCTATTTACTTCTTCTGATACTTTAGATTGGAATACTTGGACTTTATCTTCGTACCCATTATCTTTCAACCATTGTTTTACTTTACCAACTACCACAGTAGATGTTGCGATACCTGAACCACACATAACTAATAATTTTTTCATAATATACACTCCTATTTTGCAGCACGCACTTTGTTAATATAGAATAATCCAGCTAATGAGCCTACTAATACAATCGTTAAAATAACCCATGGAGCTGTTTGTCCAGCAAAGACAAATAACCAAGTTGGCCATAAGCCGCCTTCTGCTAGCGCTGTAATACTTGTATTTCCACCTAAATCAAAGTTAGCTGCTTTTGCTGCTTGCGTAACAAGAGGCGCAACCCATGATGTTATATAGAAAATACTTGTCATATAAATCGCTCCACCGACAACTGTACGAACAATATTTCCTTTAAATACAGCTGCCATTAAGCAGACTACGAATGGGATTGTTGCAAGGTCACCAAATGGTAATGTTTGGTTTCCAGGCAAGATGACTGCAAGTAAAATTGTAATTGGTACTAAAAGTAATGAACTTGATAATACTGCTGGATGTCCTACTGACAATGCTGAGTCCATACCAATATTTACTTCACGACCTGGGAAACGTTTTTGAACGAATTCGTTAGCAGCTTCTGAGATTGGCGTTAAACCTTCCATTAATAGAGACACCATACGTGGCATAAGAACCATTACAGCAGACATTTTAACACCTAATTGAAGAATTCCTTTTGCATCATAACCAGCTAAAAGACCCATTGCAATACCAATAATCAAACCTAAAACTGTACTTTCACCAAACACACCAAATTTCTTTTGGATACTTTCTGGGTTAGCTTCAATTTTGTTAAATCCAGGAATACGATCAAATAACCAGTTTAAAGGAATCGCAACTAGGAACCCAGGTGCTGAAGTTCCGTGTGGGAATGTAATATTTGGGAACCCATAGAATTTTTTAATTGCTGGTGCAATAAGATCTGCTAATAAGTAAATCATTACTAAATAAGTAGCAGTTGCATATAAACCCAATGTGAAATCTTGTGTAACTGCGTAAACTAGTGAAGCAACAAAGGCTGCATGCCAGAAATTCCACATATCAACCATCAATGTTTTTGTTAACCCTAAGAATAAAAAGTAAAATGTTAATACTCGATACCAATTGGAATAGCAAGCGAACCTAACAATGTACCATAGAAAATTGCTGCAGAAGCTGGCCAACCAACGTCGATTGTTGTTAAGTTCAAACCAAAACGTTCAACCATTGCTTGAGCCGCAGGTCCTAAGCTACCTCCTAGCAAATCGACTACCATATTTAATCCTACAAAACCAACCCCAACAATAATACCTGATACAAAAGGCTAGGGTTTTGTTCCAAGAGCCATACCAAAAATAAAAATTAAAATTGGTAGAACAACAATGGCTCCTAAATCAATAAATTTTTGAAATAATTCTAACATTATAACTTCCTCCTAATGTATAATAATCAGAATATCAGTCTGATACTGATGATTTAGTAGCTTTCTGTCCTCCTCTCCATTACTAAACCATTTAATTATTTAATATTTTTTTAATGCTAATACTTCTTTTATCTCCGAGTTAGGTGTATTTTTCATCCATGCTCAAGATTCTTTCCATTATGTCTTTATCCTGTAAGACTTCCATCAGTTGTTGAAGCATCGTCAATTGACTGTGTGCTTCTTTCAGAGCGAGCATAAAAATTACTCTCACTGGAACTTCAACATCATTAGTTCCCATTTGATAAAATGAAACAGCTTCTTTCAATGTCATTAACGCTATTTGTTCTTTATTCACATGTTCTACATCTGTATGTGGGATAGCAATTCCATACGCTTCAAACTGCAATCCTGTTGGAAAAACGTGCTCTCTATCAATAATTGCTTGTTTATAAGATTCTTTTACAATTCCTTTACTGCTTAATTTATCTGCCAAATAGCTTAACGCTTCTTCTTTCGTTTTCATGTTTGGAACATTCATTTCAAAGACTTCCTCATTTAGCATTTTGGCTCACCTCCTTTAATAGTCTTTCTTTGATTTCATCACCGTTATTCATGAACACCAATTCATTCATTAATTCTTGATTTTCAATCACAGAATATAATGCGATTAAACTATCTTTAAAAATCGGAATATCATTTTCTGCAACGGCAATAAGGATGATCAATTTAACATTATTTTTACCCCAATTAATCGGCTTATCTAATGTCATAAATATTAATTCGGACTGATTAACAAATCTTGGATCACAGTGAGGTAAAGCAACCCCTGTGTATACACTTGTACTACCTAACGTTTCTCTTTCAAGAATTGACTCTTTAAACCCTTGAATTCTCCGATTAGACTGGTCGCATTCATCAATCATTTTCTCAATACATTCTTTTTTATTTTTCACAGATACATGAATTAATTTAGGAGTCTTAATTAATGTTTGTAATGATTCCATGTTAAACTTTCTACCATCTAAACTTGTTCGCATTAATGTGTAATTATCGGTCATATGATCAGTGTAGAAACTTCTTATAGATTCAATTTCCCTTTTGTAAGAATTGGGCTAACCCTCAATCACAGGAATCGTTATTTCTGGAAGTGAAATTGTAGAAATAATTAAATCGATATTGCTTAAATCATAAAAATCGATTTCTCGTACACTAATATTTGTAATCTTTGCATCTGCATCAAAAAAATCTTGTGGAGCTTACTCATGATTAATTCTGAAGTTGCGATACCATTTTGACAGATAACAACGACATTCAAAGGTTTTAGTATTTTTCAATTGCCAATTGAAAATGAATTACGATAAATGCCAACTCTTCGTTAGGAATATTGATTTCATAGTATTTACCCAAGTCTCGAATAGCGATCCAAATGACATTAAACAAACTAGAATATTGTTTTTATTTCCTCTATAGCCGGATTTGTAATGTAAATTTGATTTCGTAATCTGAAAATCATTTTTGAAATGTGGTTTGATAACATCAATTTCAAATGTTTGTCTTTAGTTAAGTCAAGACTAAGTAAACTAGATACTTTTTCGATTAATTCATTTACCTGTTCCTCAATATTTTTGAATATAATCAGCTGATTGTATACTAAACCCGTAAGCAAGCAAACTATACGCCATTGCTTCAATCTCAAAGGGAGAAATTTCTGAAAAAAGGCTTATCAATAATGTTCTCCAACAATTCTCCAGAAAAGAAATAAACTTCTAAGTGGTTAAGATCGTTTATCAAGTTACTTGTTCTTTTCGTTAAGTAATTTTTGATCAGTTCTCTTTTTTTAAAAACTAGACATTCTGTAAGTAATAACCATGAATAATCATCTGAAAATTGGTGATGATACTTTTTGAGATAATCTATCAATAGCCTCTCTACATTTTTCAACATCGCCTTTTGTAAAAAAATCCTTCTAACCCTTCTTCACTACGGATTGTTGGATTTTGAGTTATATAAGAATGTAATGCTTTTCTAATACTCCATTCATCACCATCTACATAAAAAACGATCATGTTTTGATTCGGATTTTTCAAATCAAACTCTCCTAAATTATTCTCTAATTTATCAATATCTCTATGAACAGTTGATTCTGTAACGTACATTTCTTCAGCAAACTCATAGATATCTAATTTATCTTGATTAATAAATAACCTTTTAATAATCTCTAATTCTCTATACTCTGGTGAATAATTTTTCTGCTCCAGATTCAAATTTATTCTCCAAAAGAAAAGCATGAATCCTTTTTCTTTCTTCATCAGCAGATAACTTGATTCCTTTTTCTTGGAACTTTAATAATTCTGCTGTTCAATGCTCCTTCTTCTAAAAAGTAATTTATTTTGTCAATATCTTGATAAACAGTTTTCAGTAGAAAACTCCGTACTTTTTCAGATAATTGGTTTGCTGAGAGATACTCATTTTGTTTAAGCAAAAATTCTAATAGGAAAAATTTGTCTTGCATTCATGCGTTCACTCCTAATCAATTTATTTCTACTGCAAGCGTTTTATCACACTTCTAGTATATGATATGCCTACAATTATTTTTATTCGTTCTAGTTCCAGATTAATGTGGAACTAGTTATATTTTTATCTCTATTTTTATATTTTTCATTAATATATAGCAACCATAATTAGATTAAATTTAGGTATTAATGAGAATATTTCGGATTTTTATACTAGACTTTATATAAGAGATAGAACTATGTCTATCTCTTTTTCTAATAAAAATGAAGTTTCTTAATCATTTAAATATTTGCCTTCTACTCTTAAAAACATCACAAACTTTCTTCAAGTCTGCTTTTAGAAAGAACATTGTTTTCGTGGATACTCTTTCCACTGATACGTTTTAGTTCTAAGGCAATATGTGCAGCTTTATCGGCTGTTTCAATAAGACCAAAGCAGTCCTGGTAATCTTTTCCGGTTGAAAGCACTCCATGTTTTGCCCAGACAACAAGACGATGAGTCTCCAGTTCACGGGCTGTATCGTCACCGATTAACTGGGTTCCCAGGAACTTCCCAAGGCAATACTGCAATTCCATCATGGAATACAACGATAGATTCTGTTAATACGGACCATAAATCAAGCGTTAATGACTCACTCGTTACTTCATCTAATAATGAGTAAATAACAATATTCGTCGCGTGATTATGAATCACTACGCGGTGATTTGGGTCCACTTTTAGACGTGCTGCATGAGCGAGTATATGCATGAAGATTTCACTGGTTGGACGTTTTCCTGTGACGAATCCCGCTACCACTCGGTAGCCTTTTTGGAGTCAATTGAATAATTCCAGTGTCCTCATGAGGTTGTAAACACAATGTTCTAAAGTGACTTCCTGAAGCAGTGATTAAGAGATACTCTCCTTGTACATGCTCAGGTACATCTAGCACTTCCACTTCGTTTCTATTTTTAGTGTAATAAGTGTACGAAGTTCCCTCAAGATCTGCTTCAATCGAACTGGCTTCCTCTTTTGTGAGGCGATAATCACATTGCCCCCATTGTATTCATCCCATCCCTTATTCCACATGTCGTATGTCACATGGCAGAGTTCATAAATATAGTCTGGGTATGTCATACAAATCTCCTTTCAGTTTCTATCTATAAAATTAAAAATGATGATGACAATACCCCCTGTGAATCACTCATCAGGGGCACAATTTTAATCTTCAGGCTTGAAATCAGGTGCTTCAATCTTATCCACTTCTTGGAAAGGTGCCAATGTCGATACCATGATAATCGGTTCATCATAAGGATTTTTTACATAATGAACTTCATTCGGTTCAATATGAATAAACTCTCCTTTAGACAAAGTGAATTTTTCATCATCAACATAAATATCAATTTTCCCTTCAAGAACATAGAAATTTTTCTTCCATAATTTCATGATAATGCGCTGGAAAATCTTGTCCCGGATTAAATCTTACTACGGCAAAATTGGAACGTGGTCCTCTCATTAAGTACTTTGGCCCACTATCACCAAAACGGTATTCTTTATCTTTTTCATCTAATACAAACATACAATCACTCCTTTATTATTCAGACCCTGGGAGCAATCCACATATAATCTGTTAACCCCTTATCTGAAATATTTAGCACTTCTTTATAAAGTACTTGCCAATCATTGAAAATCTCTACATATTTTACGATGATTATCCATATCCAGTTCGATAAACTTTGTCAATTTGAACATATTGGGTGGTTTCTTCTAAATTATCGTATACGCCACTACCAATCCCCAGCTAGAAATGCAGAGCTAATGCTGTGGCTTCTTTTCTTTTTGGAGTAATCACTCTGATTCCCTAAAATATCTGCAATCGTTTGTGACCATAACTCACTATAAGCGGAGCCACCCGCGAAAGAAAAATTTCATCTGGTTTTATTTCAGTGATTTCTTCAACCATTTTCAAGTGACCTAATGTAATCAAACCAGCATTTTCCATGATGGACTTATAAAAGGTTGCTTTATTAAATTTTAAAGGGTCAATTGAAAAGTTTGTGAAAGTTGGGCTCGCGTGCTTCAAATTTCTAAAGTTCATGACATCCGCAAAAATCGAATACATTCCATAACATCCAATTGGAATTTTCCTTCGCTTTTTTTGATCCATGAGCGCATACACAGAAGTTCCTAATTGTTTAGCTAGTTCCACATCTAAGTCTAAAAATGCATCTCTAAACCATCTCATCACGAGACCTGAACTCCAAGCAATTGCTTCTTGTTGCCACACAGAAGGAACCGAATGGCAATTTACTCGAATTCTACCTCTGTCATCCACATAAGGTTTATCGGTATTAAATTCATATTGCCAAAAAGCTTCCTCCAAAACAGGGCCGCTTGATTTGGTTTAATGGATCCAACCCCAATACAACCTAGTTGAGAGTCTCCACCACCGCAAACTACAATCGTTGATTCTGATAGGCCAGTTTGACGAGCAGCTTGCAGCACTTACATTTTCTACTGGAACCCCACTTTCATAGACAGGTGGGAATATATCATCCTTTAAGCCACATTTCTTCGCTACTTCCGGTAACCATTCGCGTTTAGCTAGGTCAAATAATCCGCTAGTAGAAGAATTACTTGGCTCTGAAACGATTTTTCCAGTTAATTTGAATACAATCCAATCGTTTATCATATTCATATATTTAGCCTTTTGGTAAAGTTCAGGCTTGTTTTTGAACCCAAAGCAAACGTGGAACTGCACTCAATGCAAAATGTTTCGCCCGTTTCAAGATAGATTTCCATTTCTAATGTAGGATGTTCCCTCTTTTAATGAAATCACTTTCTTTTGGCTCTAGCATCGATGTTAGAAAAACCAATTAATTCCTTTTGATTTTTCATCATAAAGAATGAACCCTTCTCTCATTGAATCTGTTGAGATCCCTTTAATATCTTCAGGAGCAATATTATTTTTTTCTATTAGATTTCGAATACAGCGCTGGATAATCTCCCAGTTTTTTTCAAAATCAAAACCTACACTTCCTGGGTATTCATCATATACAGGATGTTCCCATTCAATTTGCTCAATAGCCTTTTTGCACACCGTCTTTTTGGAATAAAAATAGCTCTAAAACTCCCTGTGCCTCCATCGAGCGCCATAGTATTCTCTTCTTTCTTCCATGTGCAGTCTCCTAATAGAAGCTCTGCTGTGTTTTCATCCGTAATTAATACATTAACAAAACCATGTGTAATGGCAGTATGAATAATTGGAAGTTTAGCGTCTCCTCCAGCTGCAACAATGATATAATCATAATTTTTAAGTTTATCTAGCTTAGTACTGATGATTCTGTCTTCAATCTCATCATCAACGAGATTGCCATCCTCATCCATAAAGTGCATTAGCATATCTCCAACTGCACCTTTACTCTTTAAGCTTTTCAAACTTCTCAGGTGTGAGAGACCTGATTTCAGTATAGTCGAATGTTCTTGCATTCCACCTAAACTAGAAACAACTACATTGATTTTCTCCGTCATTTCGACAATATCGGATACTGATTTTTCTTTCAAAATTGCTTCCGTTAATTCTTTACTACCTACAACTAATGGAGCAGGAATTAAATAGTGTTTAATATCAATGATTCCATTTCCAATCTGTCTGATATAGGGCATTACTCCACCAGTCATGGAGATGACAGATAGATTTTTATCCGTCAAACCTGATAAATGTCTGAGGAAGGCTCCCATTGTTTCACCATAACCAACTCCAACGAAGGCATCATCTTTAATTAAATCATTCAGATACATGGCCGTAGCTTGTCCTAAATCTTCCGCTAAGTTTTCATTGCTACTCCATGGCACAACAAAGACATCTTTTAAATTGTATTTTTCTATTAACTGTTGTTCAATCTTGTTTTTATCCCGATAGACTGTCGAAAAGTGGAAACGAACAATTTTCTTTTGACGTGACTCTTCTAACATTTTGATGATTTTAATTCGACTGACAGAAAGACGATCTGCAATCTCTTTTTGAGTCAAACCATCAATATAATAGAGCCATGCAACCTTATAAAAGTAATGAATCTTTATAACGTTTATCTTTTTCAGAAAAATCCATTTTATTTACCCTCTTTACGAAAATCTTAACTGAATAAAGTATACACTACCCAAAAGAATTAGGGAAATAACACTCGTCTTCCCTAACCCTTTCATACCTACATTTTCAGATTATCGATTAATTAAATCTGTATAGTATTCAAATGCTTCTTTGTCCGTATATTTTTCATGAACAATTTTTGCAATACTCTTAGCCATTTCTGTTGGATGCATACTTTGGAAAATGTTACGCCCCATATCCAAACCTTTTGCTCCTCCTTGAATAGCTTTATAAGCTAATTCTAATGCTTCTTTCTCAGGTAATTTTTTACCTCCCGCAACGACAATAGGTACCGGACATGCAGCTACTACTTCTTCGAAATTATCACAATAATATGATTTGACTAAATTAGCTCCTAGTTCGGCTACGATACGAGTTGCTAGTTTGAAGAAGCGGTCGGTTCTTTCCATATCTTTTCCGACTGCTACAACTCCCATCGTTGGAATGCCATAACGATTACCAAGGTTAACCGCTCTAGATAAATTATCTAAGCTTGATAATTGTCCTTCAGCTCCGATAAAAAGTTTGAACGGCTAAGCAGTCTGCATTTAATCGAATGGCTTCTTCAATATCCACCGCTAAGATTTCATGACTTAAATCATCATTCAGCATGGATGAACCTGAAGTCACTCGTAAAGCTGTTGATTTTCTCCAACTTGGATCAACACTTGTTCGAATCGCTCCACGTGTACCCATCAAGCAATCTACTTCTGGTGCGATTTTTGGAAGCACGATATCTAGACGTTCCAATCCAGCAGTTGAGCCCATGAAATACCCATGGTCAAAAGCAAACATCACTGTATTCCGCTTTTTAGGATTGAAAATATTCGCTAAATGTTTCTTCATTCCGTAATCGACATTATGAGCCCCTTTTACAAAGAATTGATCTAATGTCTTAACCGGTTGATCGATATAATATTCTTTTGAAACTTTTACACCATCTAAATCTGCCATTATTTTTCCTCCTAGAAATCGTATTTATCCATATTTTCCTTCGTGAAGATTGTTCTTTCTGGTAATAATACAACCCCACTATCTGGTGAATCTTTATAGTTTGGATCTAAAATAGAGTTATTTTTGAACTTCAACTTCTCCAATTCCAGGAACATTAATCTTATCGCCGACTTTAGCTTGATTTCCTGAAGCTAAGTAGTTTGCAAGATAGACTGCAAGAGCTCCTTGCACTTTTACATCCCATAGACCCCATTCTTCGATGATGTCATCTTTAGCATATTCTTAATAGAGTTTGGGTTGAGAATCCAGTTACAGTAATATCCTTCTTCGTAAGTTTTTGCGTGTTTTGAACCGCTTGTAATTGTCCTGGTAATGCTGTTGAGTCATTACAGATGATTAAATCAATATCTTTATGAGCTGATAGAATCGATTGCCCTACGTTTAAAGCTTGTTGAGCATCTTGGTTACTGTAGTAATTTGATTCATTCACATTTTCCCAGTTTGGATAGTGTTTCTTAATGTATTCTTCACCGACTTTTTGCCAAGAGTTTTGGTCTTGTACGGTTGAAGAAGAATAGTGCCATGCGTATTTAATTTTGTCTTTCTTAGGATCTTTTCCACGTTTTTCTAATGCATCCACACTCATTTTTACTAACATTTCACCTAATTGAGTCGGAGTTCCTTGAGATACCATTAAACTACGCGCATCTGGAGAAACATCTGAGTCCCATGTAACGACTTTCAACCCTGCTTTTTGAGCTTGTTTTAAGGCATTATCTAATCCTGTTGGGTCTACAGAAGAAACGGCAATAGAACCAGCTCCTGTTTGTACCGCATTGTTGATAATCGTTACTTGGTTGGCTACTGAAGCTACAGGATTCCCATTATAATCCACTGTAAAGCCTTCTTTTTAGCCATTTCTTGAGCGCCTAAGTTTCCAGATTCAAAGAAAAGAATTTCCTGTTACTTTAGGGATAAAGACTACTTTTCCCACCATTGTTTTGCAGTTTGAGTTGTTGCGTTTGAATTTGAATTTGAAGTTGAACTTGAATTTTGACTACTGTTTCCACAAGCGCCTAAAAAGAAAGCTGTTGCTCCTACTAGGACACCATACGTTAAAAATTTTCTAATTTTCATGTTAATTCTCCTTTAATTGAACTCATTCTTTTTGACAACTTTTGCAACCAGGGAATCTCATACTATGAACTATTCATCTCTTCTTTCCTCCTTATTTCTTTTTCATTATTTTTTGGAACACTTTTGAATGAATCATGAAGTTGATAATGAGTGATAGAATCAATAGAATTCCAACTGGAATATCTTGATATTGCGCATTAACTCCAATAAGTGTTAAACCAAATTTCATAAAACCAATAATTAAGGCCGCTAAACCTGTTCCAATAACATTCCCTTTACCACCATAGATAGAAGTTCCACCTAATACCACCGCAGTGATAATCGGTAAGGTCAAATCAGCTCCAAAGTCTGGCTTGGCTGTACCAAGATAGGACGTGAGTAGAATTCCTGAAATCGAAGCGGCAATCCCAGATAAGACGTAGGTACTCATTACTACTCTAGCAGTCTTAATTCCAGAGTATTCCGCTGTATTTCGGTTCACACCAATGAGGAAGATTTTTCTTCCGTATTTTGTAAGGTGTAAAAGAATAAACGAAAGGATTAATAAGACAGCGAAGATAATAACCTGATTTGGAATCCCCGCGATATTTCCTGCAGCAATCTCCTGAAATTCAGGCGGAAAATTGGTAATCCCTTGATAGGCTACTACTCCAGCAAGCGCGGGAACCACCAAGGCCAAGCCCGAATAAAGGAAGGAGCCACCCAGTGTAATCACCATCGGCTGAACTTTAGCATATGCAATTAACATTCCACTAATCAGTCCGCAAAGCGCTCCGACAAGAAGTCCAAGCAGTACCGCTAACCAGATATTTAGCCCCATCTTCTGCCAGAGAACCCCTACACAAATCGAAGTCAATCCCATAATCGATCCGGCTTGAATATCCATTCCCCCAGTGATAATGACGTAAGTGACCAAAAGAGAAACGATACAAACTGGAATAAAATTATTTATCGAATTCATTAAAATGAATGGATTCAAGAAACGTGGTTTAAACTTCGAAAATGACAAACTCTAAAAATTAGTAGTAGAACTAAGAAATACTCCAGCGCCATTTTAGAGAACTGAATATTGATTTTTTTGCTCTTTTCCACCTTATTCGCCTCCTTGCTCTACTCTTACGCGGAGCCTTTCTTTTCGAATATTTTCTTGCGTTCTTTGGTTGGAAAATAGCTCAATCACTACAATCGCAATTAAGATTCCTCCAGTAATCGTATTGTTGAATGTTGAAGGAAGTTTAAGAAGACTAGGATACTACTAATCGATGTCATCAGAATAGATCCAATAATCGCCCCGAATGTTGAGCCTTGTCCGCCTTCTAGAGCAATACCACCAATTACACATGCGGCAATTGCGGTCATTTCATAACCCGTTCCATCCGTTGGAGTCACAAATCCAATACGGCTCGCATATAAGACACCGCCGATAGCCGCAAAGCTTCCACAGATGATATAGCTGAGGAACTTAATTCGTTCTACTGGAATCCCGATGAGTCTTGCGCCATCAATATTGTCTCCTACTGCTTTAAAGCTCTTACCCACCATCGTCTTCTTCGTAAAGAAGTAGAGTAAAATCGCAATTACTAAAGCGCTTGCAAATACGTATCCAAAAAGTTCCGCTAATCGTTTCTTGAGAGATATTCAAAAATTCATTTGGAAAATCTTGTAACCATTGTCCATTTGTATAGATATATTGGAAGCCACGAATAATCCCCATCATTCCAAGCGTCATAATAATCGAAGGAATTTTAAAGAGCACGATTCCTAGAGCATTTATAATGCCTATCACCATTCCTACGACAATCGCTACTATAAATACTGAGAAGATAGAAGCTCCCCCGTTTAACATCTTTCCCGTAATGGCTGCTGTTAAACCAACGATTGCTCCAATGGAGACATCAATTTCGCCTGTGAAAAGAACAAAACACATTCCTAAAGCTACCATCGCATAAACAGCACTGTTATTGACAATCTGGAAAATATTCTCAAGAGCCAAGAACTGTGGATTGAATAATCCTACGACTACAAAGAGTCCAATGATAAAAATGATTGAGACGATTTCTCGCTGTTTGAGTAAATTCTTCATGAGACTTTCTCTCCTTTTACAACACCGAATGAGGCACTCATCAGATTTTCTTGAGTGATTTCTTCACCGACAAACTCTGCATTAATTCTGCCATGATACATCGTTACGGCTCGGTCAGATAATTGAACAATTTCTTCCATATCCGAAGAAATCATCAATATCGCAAGCCCTCTTTCTTTGAGCTCTTGAATGATTTTATACACATCTCCTCTGGCCCCTGCATCAATTCCTCGTGTCGGTTCATCTAAAATTAGTAGTTTTGGCATGGAGGCAATAGCTTTTTGCAATCACCACTTTTGCTGATTCCCACCCGATAAGCTACCAATCTCATCGCTAACATCCATCGATTTAATCTTGAAGGAGCGTTTAAAGTATTCGTACATTTCTTTCTCACGTTTTCGATTTACGAAATACTTCCCAATCGACTGAAGAGAAGCTCCCGTGATATTCATCCCAAGATCACTAATCTTAAAAATTCCGTGTTTGAATCGATCTTCAGGTACATAATTAAGCCCTAGATGAATCACCTCACTCGTAGATTTCCCAGTGATATCGATTTTTCCAAGAAGGACCTTTCCACTATGCACTTCGTCTTTCCCTGAAAATCGTCTCAGCGAGTTCTGTACGACCTGCACCGACAACTCCTGCCAAACCAAGAATTTCCCCAGGGAATACTTTTAGAGATACACCTTTAAAGCCATTTCCCGAATAGTCCTCCACCGATAAAATCGGTTCGACTGTTCGATCAATGACTCTCCCATCGTCATGATTTCTAAGATCTTCCATATTCGTTCCATCCGGTAACAAAGCCTGAATCAACATATCGTTGGTAAAGTCCTGTGTCTTTCCGGATAGGCTAATCTTCCCATCTCGCATAATAATAATGTCGGTAGCAATCTTAAAAGACTTCTGTTAGACGGTGCGTAATATAGAGAATCCCTCACACCTTCTGTCTTTAGCTTCTCGATTAGTTCGAATAAGGTTTCTGTTTCATTAAAGGTCAACGAACTTGTAGGTTCATCTAAAATTAAAACTTTTGGATTACGAATCAAGCCTTTTAGGATTTCAACTAATTGTTGTTCCGCAATCGTTAGCGTATCGGCTCTACGTTCTAGATTAATACTCCATTTTAACTTTTCAATGAGTTTGAGGAGTTTCGCCTTTTGCTCACTGGCATCTCCTGGTAATCCAATTAGAATATTCTCTAAAACAGACATATTCTTAAAGAGCATCGGTTCTTGCGGTACCAAATAAATCCCACTACTTAAAGCGACTGCAGGTGTTAAGTTCTTATGAGACACCTGATTGAGAATAATCTCTCCTTGGTCGGATTTGTAGATGCCCATAATAATCTTCATGAGCGTACTCTTACCCGCACCGTTTCCCCCAATAATAGCGGAGACTTCACCAGGAGAAAGACTAATGTTAATGCCCTTTAATACATGGTTATCACCGAACGATTTACAGATGTTTTTACATTCCAGCAACTTCACATTTTCCACGACAACATTTCCTCCTTTACAAATGTTACGTACCTAAACTTTTTGTTTCTAGTTAATTGTACTCATTTTTAAAAGCGCTGTCAATAGCGTAAATTTTATAATTCTATGAATAAAAACGAGACGAAAAAGAAATCCCGCTAAAACTAGCGGGATTTCTTTTATATCAAACGTAGACAATATATTTGTTTATTTGACATATAAAAGGAATTGAATCAAAATATTCAATTCCTTTTTATTATATTAACAATTTCTTTGCTTAAGATTTCTGCCTCTTTTTATTTCGATAATCAGTTCCGATTCGTACTTTTTAATACGGTCACTAGGGTCCTGAAACAGATATAACACTCAAAAATGTTATTTGAAGGATCTAGAACAGGAGCAGCAATTGCATACACTCCTGGCTCTTGTAGCCCGTCATTAATAGAATAATTTTGTTTGCGAATTTTATCTAGAAAACTATCTGTATAAATAATATTCTTATTAACTAAATTCACTTTCTTGTCTATTGACATAAAAGCTAAAAAGACTTCACCTACCGCTCCCCTATTCAACGGAAGAACCTCTCCTAATTTTACAGTCCTTCTTAAAAGCATGAGAACTTTCTACTTTTTACTACACAGACCCTATTAGAATTTTGTTCCAAATACATACTAGCAGTTTCATTAAACTTATTCTTTAACCCTAATTAACGACTCATTCGTAATCTCAACGATATCATTTTTCTATTCACAGATTCCAAGAAGGTATTAATTTTGGCCCGAGAGTATATGAAAATTTTTCTAAATATTTCATCTCCACAAGTGTTTTTACTAGCCTATTACAGGTAGTAACAGATAAACCCGTATAAAGAGCAATTTCTGTTAATGAAAGAGTTACGTGTTCAGTGAAACACTCTAAAATTTTAAAACTCTCTCTAAAGAACGAACACTTTCTATTTTTTCTTTTTGTCATTTTCTCCCATTCCCCATTTTTATATTACTCATTATAGCTCTGAAACAACGATTGTACCAACCTCATGCTTAGAAATTTCTCTAACTTTTTCAAGAGAAGTAATCACCACTTGGCTTGATGGATTATTAGTAATAAAATTAACGGCCGCTTTCACTTTTGGTAAAATTGTTCCTGATTCAAACATCCCTGATTCAATGTACTCTCTTAATTCTTTTACGGATACTTTCTTTAAGATTGTTTCATTACTCTCCTTATAATTTAGATATACATTATTTACTCCTGTTAGAATGATTAGCATATCTGCTTTTTAAGTTTGAAGCAATTTTTCAGCCACTAAGTCTTTATCAATCACACAATCTTTTGGGATAAGGGCTTTTTGATGGCTATCTCTTACATAAGCAGATCCTCCACCACCCCCGCAAATTACGATATATCCGTTTTCTATCATTTTCTCTATTGCATCAATTTCTAGTATTTCTAATGGTTCAGGAGAAGCAACTACCCGTCTCCAACCACGATCTTCAAAAAACTTGTATTGATGATTCTCTTTATGATCAGAACTCATTTCTTTGTAAAATGGTCCTATTGGTTTTTCTGGATTAATGAAGGCCTTGTCATCACTGGACACAAGAACTCTAGTAGGAATAACAACAACTTTTGGAGCTAAATTTTCTCTATTCATTTCATTTGTAATTTCATTTTGAAGCCAATTTCCTATTGAACCTTGTGTCATTGAAACGCAAGTATTGAGAGATAACGGCGGATTATTTTCACTACTTCCAAAAATTTGTTGTAATAATAAATTCCCAACCTGAGGTCCATTCCCATGAGTAATCACGATCTCATTTTGAGTAGGATCTAATGACATTACTGACTTTATAGTATCTCTGATAGTCTCAATTTGTCCAATTTCACTGGCATCTTTGTCTAATATTGCGTTCCCACCCAAAGCAATTACAATTCTCTTCTTCATTTTACCACTCCTAAATCACAAAAATTCTCATGAAAAATTATCATTCCGTAAAGTACATCTAATCCTGAAGTATGTCCGTGTTTGAGACATTTTTAACGTTGATTGAAATGTTTGTTTTTATCAATTCTTAAATACTTTAGGAATTAATTTTTCTTCAAAAATTAGTAAATTGATAAATACTTGTTTGTGTTGTTTTTATCCATATTTTTCTTTTTACATATTTCTCAATTATGGAGTAGACATTTTGTTGTCCTGAAATATATAACATAATCATTCCACCAAAAATGATATCATCCATAGACAGGTTGCCCCTATTCCATATCCTAAATAGGAATTCACTACTTTCCCAGATTTTACTTCGGTTATAAAGTCCCATACTTTCTTTTTCAAGAGTTTTGTAATAATCCTCTTGTTCATTTTTATAAAATCCTACTACTTTTCTAGATTCTTCCATTGCTTTTCTTAAATCTTTAGATAACCCTTTAATCGACAAAGCAACTTTTTCTTTCGAACATAATTTTAGATCCATAGGATTTTCATAAGATAATGCTTTCCTTAAATTTTGAAATACTTCATCTCGAAACTCTTACTGATTTAGGAAGAAGATCTCTCCTTTGAGAAATTATGGATAATAAAAATTCATTAGATTTGATTAACAAACTTGTTTCATACGCTTCTAGAAGAAAAGTATTGAAAAAAACTTCTTTTCCAATACTTTCATCTATTTCTAACGCTTTATATTTCATCATAATCCAATTGGCACTCCTAACATCAACCAGACTACCATAACTAATGTCCAAACCAATAATGCAGCTAAAGAATAAGGAATCATAATAGAGATAACTGTCCCCATCCCTGCTTCTTTTTCGTACTTATGGATAATACTTAAGACAATACCGAAAAATGGCATTAATGGAGAAATAATATTTGTAGAAGAATCTCCAATCCTATAAGCAAGCTGTGTCAACTCCGGTTTAACTCCTATAAGCATAAACATTGGTACAAAAACTGATGCCATAATACTCCATTTTGTGACAGCAGAACCTATAAAAAGGTTGAAGAATGCTGAAAACAAAACGAATAGTACAAGAAGTGGGATTCCGAGTTAGACCAGTAGCTTTTTAACAAATCTACCCTCCATTTACTGCAAAAATGGTTCCTAAATTAGTATAAGCAAAATACGAAATAAACTGAGCCGCAACAAATGTTAGAATCAGATAATCTCCCATCGTATTAACAGTTGGAATCATTTTTTCAAGTAAATCTCTATCACTTTTTACTGTCTTGGCCCCGATTCCATAAAAACACACCAACTACGAAAAATAGTAAAGCGATAATAATCACAATTGAATTAATAAATGGAGAATTTTTCCAATATAGAACCTGTTTCTTGATTCCTTAAAATACCATTTTCTGGAAGCAAAAAGGCTCTATGAACATTAAGAATAATACAAAAGCCGATCAGAGCAAATTTTTAAGCCTCTAGACTCTAGTTTAGTAACTTCAGAGATATGATCTTCTTTATCACTTGTATAATTCGCAGATAATTTAGGTTCCACAATTCTTTTTGTTTACAATCGTCCCCACAAAAACTAATACAAAGGTAGAAAATAAACATAAAATAGTAATTTGCCATCGGGCTTACATTATAAGTAGGATCTAAAAACGTGAGGCACCACCTGATGAGAGATTTCCTAACAAAGGATCAATAGAGCCAATCAGTAAATTAGCACTAAACCCGAGCAGAAACCCCAAAAATCCAGCCATTATTCCAATAAGTGGATTTTTCCCCAAAGCGATTTGTATATAATTCCCGCAAGAGGAAGTACTAAAAATGTAACCAGCATCACTTGCAATATTTGACATAACCCCCATAAAAATGATTACAGGAATCAAAAATTTTTCAGAAGTGTTCAATAGTATTTTTCTTCACTAAAGCATTTAAGAGACCGGTACCGTCAGCAGCCGCAATCCCAAATAAAGTCACTAGAACGATTCCTACCGGAGCAAAATTTGTAAAAATTCGTTACGGCTTTTCAAACATGAATCGAACTCCATCTGGACTTAAAAAGTGATTTAACAGCTACTTCTTTTTAATACAAGTTCATTTAACTTGGAGTCAAATACATTAATTTGAACACTAACTCCAAGTCTGAAGAGAAGTTCTGATGAAAGTACAATGACGATTGCAAGAATTACAAATAATGTTGTCGGTTGTGGTATTCTATTCCCTTTTCTTTCAATCCATTCTAGAATTCTTTTTAATAAACCTTGTTTTTCAGTTTTTCCATTGTAATCCCTTCTTTATGTTTTTCTAGTTAAAAGTAAACGGAAACAACGGTTTCCGCTTACTTTAAATTTTGATTACAAATCTTTTGTTGGATAACACCTTCAAAGAATAATGAAATTTTGAGAAACAATCGCTGAGAAAATGAACGTTCCAAAGAAAACTGCAAAACTAACTATTACTATTTTTCCAAGAAAGTTTCTTGAGGATTGGAATATCTTTTCCCTAACGCTAATCCCGCATACGCTAGTGTTGGAGTTCCTAGTGCTGCAAATTGAATAATCTTTGTTTTTTCAACAATCCATTCATTTCCTGGAAAAATTGGTGAAGACATAATTACCCCAATAATACCTAACCAAAGAACAGGGAGATAATTTTTACAATAAGGCAAGTTCGCAATGAAGTATCCAATCGTTGCTACTCCAAATAAAACCATACAACCTTCAAATGATTGCCAGAAACTTAATGGTTGTAGACCTTGTTTTACATTCGTTTGTATCATATTACCAATTGCGGTTAATACTGCTGCTAAGAAAATAATTCCAAGACCATTTAGAAATTTCTTAGATTCAAAAGTTTTATAAGTATCTGTAGTTGTCATAACATTCACCTATTTAACCTTTCTAAATTTATTTAACTTTTCGTATAACCAGGAAGTTACTGGAAGAGTAATTAACATATTGACATAGACGTCAAGTATATTAACTAGTAAATTAGAAGTATTCATATATCCGTAACTTTCTCTATAAGTGTCGAATCTGTATAATGAGAAGAAATTACTTCTAAAGCAGCAGTAGACATACTTAAACTACTATTTCCAGCAGCTAAACCTAAAGCTAAAGGATTAAATAGGTTTAAATTAACAATTACAGAAGTAAAAATACTTGTCCAAAGAGCTCCTAGAACAGTCCCAACTATAAATACTCCCATAACTCCATGTCCTTCTTCAGAGTTCAGACCATATTTTTCAGCGATAATAGCTACTTGAGCTTCCCTCCCTAAAGAGTAAGTAGCTCCTACTGATTCACGTCTCAAGCCAAGTAACATAGCTACTGGTAATCCAAGAAGGAATGTACCACTTAAATGAGCAGCTGCTTGAAGTACACAGTCCCTTTTGCAGCAAGTATTGCTTGTAATTGAGGTCCCACACCTAAACCAACTTTTACTAATAGAATAGCTAGAGCAATTGGAAAAATAGAACTAGCATGATCCATGTCTTTGTCACTTAATATTTTTAAATTTCGCCAACTTAAGATACCCCCCATAATCGTTGCATATAAAATTGGCATCAAAACAAGAATCCCTATTTTTCGTATTCCTATCAACTCACTAATAATTACAATAGCGAGTGTCATAATATGAAGTTTATAATTTTTTAAAGCTTCCATAATTGTTCTCCTTTAATCTTGGGAAATTAAATATTCAGCAGCTTTCTCAAAACATTCCATCGGTGCTTTAACAAGCCCTGCTCCAACTTGTCCAATTCCTGGATCTTTATGAGCAATACCTGTAGTAATCGTTGGAGTCACTCCAGTCTTAAGAACTTTCACAATATCAATACCTGTTGGAACTCCTCTAAAATTTAGATTAGGAATTTTTAGGAAACTACTTTCTGAACATGTAATTTCATACATCTCTTTGGTAATCCTTACTCCATCTGAATATGTTCCACCAATAAACTGCACAATTGCTGGAGCTGCTGCAATGAAAAACCACCCAAGCCAAATGTTTCTGTAATACAGCTCATCTCCAATATCTCCTGCAGCATCTTTTTCACTATATCCTGGGAAATATAATCCCTCTGGAATATTAGCTGGTGCAACAAACCATTTATCTTTCACACCACTTAACTTAATTCCGAAATCAGTCCCATTTCTAGCCATTACCGCAACAATCGTACTTCCTTTAACATCTTGATTCATAATTGCATCAGAAATAGATTTCATAGTAGCCATTACTAAGTTCACATTGAACATATCAATTCTTTCAAGATGCATACATACTTTTGCAACTTCTTCTTTTTCATAACTAGATTGCACCAAGTATTTTGATAATTCACTTAGTAACAAAGCTGTTGAAGCTTTATTACGATTATGGTTATCATCCCCCATTTGAAGTGCCTGAGTTACGATAGACTTAATATTAATCCCGCCAGATTTTTCAATAGCTTCTTTTAAAATTGGAAACATCTTTTCTCGAATCCAATGTAATCTTGAAATGACATCGTTATTATAAGCCCCAAATCTTAGAGCCTTCCCGGCACCCTCATTAATATTAGAGAACGCAAAATTTCCATATGTTTTATTTTGAATGATGAACACTGGATAATTTGAAGTAATAATCCCTGCCATTGGCCCTACTGTTTGGTGATCATGGTTAGGAGAAAATTCAATTTCCCCATTTTCAATCAATCGAATAGCCTCTTCTTCAGTTTTTGCTTTTCCCTCATATATTAGTGCTCCAATTACTGCTCCTTTCATTGGACCCACATTCTCTCCCATGTAATTGGAGGGCCTGCATGTAATACTAAGTTTTCCTTCATTCCTGGAATGACATTTTTGGCTAAGTCCATCCCTACAATTTCTACTTCGGAATTACTGATAATTTCTAATACTTTTTCATTTGCTTCTGTTCGATTCATTACTTAATCCTCCTTAGTGAGTAATTGTTTTAATAATTGTTTAGCTTTTTCTGAGCGAATTGGAGCCTTCCACTCAACTTGAACAACATCAACAGATAGTTCTTTTTAAATCTTCATAAAAAATCTCAAGTCCGATGTTGATAATTTTTGGTTTATCATCGAAAAATATCACTCATTCTATTTCCTCCTATTCAATACTTGCAAGTACATAGTCCACCATAGATGCGTTACTACCAAAAACAAGCACACCAAGATTTTTCTAAATCTGTTCTAATTTTTGTAATTTTGAGGATCGTTATATAGTTCCACAAATAGTTGCTAATACAACTGAATTACTTGATTTAGTCGCTAATAATTCTTTGATATGTGGTTCTCGATTAGATCCATAACCCAATACAAAATCAAGTAAAATTAGTTTATTATCTTTACCAATCACTGATTGGAACATTTCGTTTCTTAATGTTGGATCAATCATTGGATGTGCTCGTCCTCTTGTATAAAAGTCATCTCCCTAGGTCCAAAACGATATTCCCCGAATCTAAATTTAAAGACTCATAGTGAAAATCCTTCTTTAAATTAGATTGTAAATCTTCAATCTTGTCCTTTAGCTTATATAAGGTTTCATAAGCTAAAGTTCCACCTGTAAATAAACCAACAATGTCATAATGGAGTAATTTTTGGATGTCCTTTCTTTCTGAATGAAGGCTCTTATTAACAAGTGAAGGATAGGCTTTTCTTACGAGTAAATGAGCCTCTTCTTCTAAAGAAGTTGCCAATTCTATTTGTTTGTTTTCTATGCATTCATCATTTCCAACAAAATGGATAATTACTGGCTTAGTAAGGTTATCTTCTATAAAAGTCATCAATTCAAGTTTTACCTTTTCAGAAGGTGGTTTAGAAATTAATCCAATCACCTTGGTATCTGAATCTCTTTCTAAAAGTTGCAAAGCAAATTTTGTCATAATCCCTCCAACTTTTTCAGAAAGATCTCTTCCTCCAGTCCCGATGGCATTAGAGATACCACCGCCCAATTTGTCAACAATCGTCATCACTTCCTGACAACCTGTTCCGGAAGCAGCGACTAATCCAATCGCTCCTTTTCGTAAATGATTTGAGAAGCAAAAAGGAACCCCGTTAATATGTGCTGTGCCACAATCCGGCCCCATCAATAATAAGTTCTTAGAAACTGCATATTTCTTCAACCGAATTTCATCTTCCACCGAAACACTATCACTAAATAGCATTACATTTAGATTCTTGTCTAATGCATTTTCAGTTTCCTCAGCTGCATATTCTCCTGGAACTGATATAATACAGAAGTTTGACTGATGATAATCTTTAATGGCTGAGTTTAAAGACAAATATACCTCTTCTTCAGAATTGTCATTAGAACGTGAATTTAATTCACTATCAATAATTTTTAATGCGCTTTCAAAACTTTCTAAAGAATCAGTATCCATAGCAATAATCAAATCATTCTTTGTGGCTTTCTCTGCTTCTTCACTGTATAAATGGTTTCTGATCAATGTTTCTTTATTTAAATCCGTCCCCATTACTACAGCAATATTTCTTATGGAGTCTATTTCTAATAACTTATTAGTTACAAGCATCAACTTTACTGAATCATAATACAATCCCTTTTTTAACAACAGTAAATTTCATTTTACCACTCCTTGGAATTTATTTTTCTTGTATATGCGCATTTACTTGAAAATACTGATAGTTTCTCCCGCTATGCAGTATTTCAATTTTATTTTAGCACTGAAAACGCTTTTTGTCAATCCTATTTTTATATATTTTTATATTATTTTTATTCTTTTATGAGATATCCGCCAAAAGACTAATAAAAAGGATAAGGAAACTGATAATTCAACTTCCTTATCCAAATTTAACTCATTCCAACATCTCGTTTACCCTCGCTTGCACTGCATCGTAATCATATCCTGCTTGCTCTAGGCGTTCTTTTCTTTCTTCTCCATTACCCCAGTCTCCTTGGATAACTTCGGCCGCAATGGAATCAATATCAAGGTCTCTATATGAGTCACTTTCTTTACTTCTACAAAATAGATTTTTCTCCATATTTGTAATTTTTATTGCATGGTTTCATTATTAGTAACTTCATTACTCTCTCCACTTTCTTCAGCCAAAATACGGTTTACTTCATTTTGTACTTCTGTAGCATCATATTCAGCTTCTGTTAATCGTTTAACACGTTCTTCACCATTACCGAACTCACCTTCTATTACCATATGAGAGACTAATAAGGTCCTATCATTATCCTTAGACACGACTGTCTTCTGTTGGAATTTCTTCCCATGATTTCCTAACTTTATCAGAACAAGTACCCACCGGCTTAGTTATCGCTAACTTCCATGACAAAACTTCCCTAACTTTTCCATATCGTTTATAGAACAGAATAGTAACTATGGAACCTAATTTTTCATTATCACTCCCGCTAGCTTTTTGGACCTAAAATCTATCCATGGAAAGAAGTTAAATAAATATCCACCGGCTAAGCCGGTGGTTTTTCAGTTTCGGGCATAGCCCTGATCTCAGAGTGACGCCTCAAGGCGCTCGTGTGGCCTGCGTCGAGCACCTATTTACGTTTTCCTGTAAACGGATCTTCCAATTCTAATTCCAATTGTTCTGCTATATGATCTTCTTTTAGTTGATTCCGTATATACTCTCCAATGGCTTTCGAATTCTTTTCCAACCGAATCTCATAAAAAACCTCTACACCAAAATGATCTATTTCGATACTTAAATCTTGCATTCGCCCATCTTTCAAATATCATTTGGCTGCTTTTCCCTTTTAAATATCCGACAAAAGCAGAAACACTCATTTTTGGTGGTATTTCTATTAACATGTGCAGATGATCCACGCAGACTTCTTCTTCGATTATATTTACATGTTTCCATTCGCATAACTGCCGTAACATTCTGCCGACATCAAGCCTCCTTGACTCATAGAACGCCTTTCTTCTATATTTTCGTACGAAAACGATATGGTACTTACAGTTCCATTTCGTATGTGATAAACTGTGTAAGTCATCGGTATATCCTATGACAAAACCTCCTTAGTTCTTTCGATGTAGTTTGCAGACCACATACGAATTATAACTAAGGAGGCTTGTTTTTTTCATTATCACTCCGCTAAAGCTTTTTGGCCCCCCGGACAATCCGGGGATTTTAATTAGACCAAAAAACAGCCCACTACTATGTAGTGAGCTGTTCAATATATCTTTCGAAAAAGTATATTTCTGTATGAAGTAAAATTCAACTAGGTTGAGTAGCCATTAGTTACTCTTTTCTTTTGACTTAAAAAAATTTCTCATTCTCTATTTTTCTATACTATCAAGTAAATAATTATATACTTGTTCAGGTGAATTTAGTTCGTTATTCTTTTCTACAAAGTTAGTTTTTGTAGTAATTCAACTAATTCTTTTCATTGCTGTAATATGTTTCCTACCTTCTTTAGCAGCCAAACATAAAAATTATAGAAACAGGTTCTTTGTTTTCTCCAAAAAAGAAATAGGATTACTTAAAAGTAACAATACTAATACCGTATTTATTCACATCAGTTTCGGGCGTAGCGTGTGGCAATGCAACACCTGGCATTATAACAAATCTAGTAATATTATCTGCTACTAAGAGTTTCATAAAATAGCTAGGTTCCACCACTTTTTCTTCTACCAATAATTGAGCTGCTTTCGAGACAGCTTCCCTGCCAGTTTTCTGCATTTTCTTTTACTCGAATCATTTTTTGAGAAATCATATCTTTTAAATGAATCTCACTCATAGAACTCTCAAATTTCACTTGAGAAATATCATCCATACAGTATTCCAGTAATGCCTTTTTTAATAACATTTCGTTTTCAACATGTGAATACTTTTTGTAATAGACAACAACAAATCTACCCTAGTTAAAACATCTTTATCTGGATTCAATTGATGCTTTACTTTCTGTTTTAAGCTGTAATTTCTCTATTTCATTCATAATTGGATTAATTCTATATACTGGAACTGTGCACTCAGAAAAATCTGAGCTTATCTTATTTGTAAAAGATTAGATCAAATGGAGCATTAAAAATTTGAAATTCAGCGAACGACATAGGTGGATAGAATTCAATGTTATCAAATAATCTAACTAGTTCATTATACATTATAGTGGAAATACCAACTCCATTATCACATATCACTATAGCTTTTATATGTTGAAGCTACAACATTTTTCTTCAGTATATATCCCTGCAAAATGAATAGCTAAATAAGCAATCTCATCACTATTAAAAATGAATGTTTAATGATTCTCAATGGGCTTTAATGCTTTGTTCAACGAATACCAGTAGATCTGGATTATTCTTGTTTTATTCTATCTAAGTATGGATTACCAATTGGAATATTAAAAATAACTCTGTAAAATGCGGATCTGAAATGAGCATATACTTTTTTTCAAACAAGCTGCTGTAGATATTCCGTCCAGACCACTTAACACCAAGAATCTATTAATAAATGTATTTACCATACTATAAATCAAAAATTCGATCACTAGTATTTTCAGAAAAAGTTGCAACAGATATTGATAATAACCAGGCACTAAGATAAGCCAAGTCAGATCGACTAACTGAATAATCTTTAGTTAGTTCTGACTGCTAATTTATACTCGTTTAATTCCTCAGTATATTGTAGTAATTTTTCAGATAAAAATTCTTTAGTTTGTTTATTCATACGATTTAATATTAAATTAAGCACAAAATAGAATCGATTAGTGCGATTAGATACAAAAACGAATATTAAATTTTTGCAGTTTTTCTATTAAATTATCTCGTTCGATTACTGCTAATTTATAATCATCTAGTATCTTTTTCCAATAAAAATCTGTTTTTGAACTTAAGAAAATTTGATTTAAAAACAAAAAGAAACTGATATCTTTTTATCTTCCTCTGACCCGACTAAAAAGTATCCTTTTATTCTTAGTATTTTTAATTTCAATTTTATTTAAATAAAGAACTTTTTAATTCTTTTTAAATCATTAATTAATGTTGACTTGCTAATATTCAAATTGATCATTAAGTCAGCCATTCCAATCACAGAATTTCTTCCAAAAAATACTGATGTAGATATATGCCTGTCTTTCTTCCTGGCTATAGTTTAAATCAAGAGATTTGTTTAGAAGCAGTTCTCTAATTATTTTTACAGTTTGAACTAATAAATAAATTTCCTTTAGTATCCAATAAGATTCTTTCAGTACTATTAGATTCAGCAATCTTATCATTAATCTTCTCTACTCTATATTCTATTTGTCTTCTTGTATATTTTAACCTTTTTTCTGAATTTCTTGTACTGAAGTAACATTTTGTTCACCCAAAAACTCAATTATCTGCTTTAACTCGAAATCCATTGATTTACATATCCTCCTTACGTTGATTTTAATAATCTAGCAATTTCTTTAGCATTCTCTTTGAATTTCTTTTTGAAGTACCTTTTTGTTAACAATGAACCTATGCCACAACAAGCTACACCGAATTCCATTCTAGAATATTTTCAAAATGAGACTCCACCTGAAGCAGAATAGGTAATTGCGGTAAGGTGTATTTATTACTTTAACCGCTTCGGGTCCCCAGAAATTAGAAGCTGGGAAAAGTTTTATAAATGATGCCCCATACTCCGCTGCTATTATTACTTCCGAAATGGTCGTACAGCCTGGACAATACGGAATTTGTTCTCTATTACATATTTTTGCAACTTCTTCCTTGAAATTTGGAGCGATAATAAATTGCGCTCCCGATCTAATTGCAAGTTTTGCATCAAATTCATCTAAAATTGTACCTGCTCCAACTAAAAACCTTATCACCATACTTATTATGAATATGATTTATGATATTTGGTGCTTCTTTACTATTAAAAACTAAATTCAAGTACATTAATACCAGCGGTTAGTCCAGCTTCAACAATTTCCTCAGCACGTCTCCGTACTTTCAGTACGAATTATGGTCATAACTCCTGAATCAAATATTCCTTTTTACTATTTCCCCATTTTTCATTTTTCTTCCTCCATAAATGGTTGAATTGAAAGCGTGTATATTTTTCTATAACATTATCTTTTGAAAGTGTATATTTTAACATGGAAGGTGCCGTCCCAACTTTCATTTTTAATCTAAAATCATTAACTCTTTCTTGATAAAGTTTTGCTTTATTAAAATCCTTAAGCAAAAATAGTTCATATAAATTTACAAAATCTTCTGCAATGACATTACTGAGTCCAGAAACTCCTCCAACTGCACCTAGCTCGAGAGACTTTAAGAATAATGAATCCGACCCTACATAAACCGCTTTATCTTTTGGAGTGATTTTGCAGTATGATGAAAGTAAATCAATAGAACCGCTACTGTCTTTAATCCCTATAACATTGTCTTTCTCCAAAAGTTTTTCGTAAATCTCACTAGTAATCGTATTGCCAGTCAAACCTGGTATGTTATAAAGAAGGATATTTTGATTTACACTTTCTGATACTTTCAAATAATGGTTCAACAATTCAGCGTTTGATAACTTATGAAAAATATGGTGTTATCACCGAAAACGCATATGGTTCCAAATTTTTTTAAATCATTAATCATTTCAATGGTCGATTTTGTACTACTCTCCTGCCCCAATAATAATTGGTACTCGATTCGAAACATATTTCGAAACAAACTTTGCAAATTTAATTTTTCGGAATACTTTAGACTTGTAAATTCACCATTAGTACCAAGAATAAATAATCCATTTATTCCTTTTTAATTAGTAAATCTATTAATGTTGATTCATAATCGATATTCTCATTCTCATCAAAAGGAGTTAACATCGCAGTTATTACACCAGTTAACATATTATTTCTCCTCATTTTTCTAAAATACTTCCGATGTTACCACCTGGATGCCATTGCGAATACGTTCCTAAAGACAATTCTTTACAGTACTGAAGATATACACTTAACAATTGTAAAACAATAATTTCACTCAAGTAAGAGGCTCTAGGAGGTAATCCTAAATCATCCCCCTCCTTGTCCACTTTCGCTACTAATGTATACTTAGACAATCGGCTTAATTCCGATTCACTGTTTGAAGTTACTGCAACAACAATAGCACCATTTTTATTAAGTACTTTGACTGATTTTAATAATTCTGTTGTTTTTCCACTATTAGAAATGGCAATAACTACGTCTCCACGTGCAACTTGTCCTGCGCTTCCATGAATTGTTTCTGTTGCATCTAAAAAATACGAAGGTGTTCCAATAGATGAAAACAAAGAAGCAATATAACGTGCAACATAACTTGGTTTTCCTACTCCTGTTACGTGCACTCGTCCTCCATTTTTTTCACTTTCAATAATACTATTAGCAACCTTTTCACTTCCTCTATCGACAGAGAACTAATACTTTTTCATAATTCTTCAGATAGATTATTTAAAATAATCTCTTGTTTTTCTTTAGTATTTTCCATAATTCTTCTCCCTATATTTAAGAATAAGCAAGATAGTTTAACCCATCTTGCTCATTCACTACTTATCTAAATAATCCTAAGATCCAATCGATAATTACCCCCACTATATTGTAATCAACATTAGGGAATGATGCCCCACTTATTCCTAACGTAGAGAACATTGGATATAAAACTAAAGGAAGTGCTACTAATGCTATACCAACAACGAAAGAACCAGCTAAAGCACCTTTCCATCCTCCATAAGCATTACCAAACACACCAGATGTTCCCCCTGAGAAGAAACAGATACCTGCAGCTGGAATCATAATCACTGGGCTCTTGAAAAGTACCATCAAAAACATTGCGAATAATCCACCTGGAAAAGATCCTACAAAACCAATAACTACAGCTGTAGGGTGCATAAGGGAAAATTGCAGGACAATCCACTGCTGGTTTTGAATCAGGAATATATTTTTCAGAGATTGCTACAAATGCAGCAGTAATTTCTGCGATAAATTGGCGAACACCATAAATCAAAACGCTCATAGCAGCAGCAAACTGTAATCCTTGTAATAATGGATAGATAAACCATACATCATTTCCGCTCATTTTAGTAACAAATTCAAGTTGTCCTGTAAATACATTTGCGAATACTGCAATATAGAATAATACAACCATAAATAATGCAATTGAGAAAACAAAATCTCTAAATAATGAGAAGAATTTTGGTAATTTAATTTCTTTTTAGCTTCATCATTTTCTAGATTTCACTAAAATAATTTACCGATACATCCAGCTAACGCATATCCGATTGTATTGAAATGTCCCATTGCGATAGAATCGTCACCTCGCCCTAATTTTCTCATGAGATGGCTGAGCAATTGTTGGTAGTGCAGCCCACAAAGACCTAATACAATACCACCAAATAAAAATCGTCCAAAAACTATTAAATCCATGAGCAATAAATACTAGAGGCAAGAACACATGCAAAAATATAAGAAATGTTGTCCAGTCAAGAAGATAGACCTTGAATGGGTGTAAACTTAGCAAATAGTAAGTTAGCAACAAAAAACCAACTAATACTACCATTGCAACCTCTGTACCATACGTATTTAATGCCATACCTGTTGCAACTTCTACCTGGGTGTAGCTCCATCAATTCCAAAACCGTTATTAAATAATTTAGTAAAGTTGTTTTACAATTGATCAATAGATGCTTGAACCAATGATTAAAAATCATGAAACCTATAATAGTCTTAGCTGTACCTGAAATCACCTGTTCAGTAGTCTTTTTGTAAAAACTAATCCTACAAACGAGATAATCCCCACAATCAATGCAGTATTCCTTGATTCGCTAATAATCTTCAATCATTTTTATCCCTCCTTAGAACTAAGAATTCTTTTAATTTTCTAGAATTTCCACTTTATTCATAATGTTTCTAACGCCAACTGCATAAGGAACTACATCTTTTAATTCTTCAGTTAAATCTTCCATAGTAATAATTAAGTCTCCTAAATCCAATAAGTGAGTCTAAAATTTCCGTGCTCCGTAACTATTGGAAGATTATTTTCACTAATAACTTGATCTGCTTTTATTTTTAACAACATACTGGAGACCATTCCAGCTCTACAACAAACAAAGCGCATTATACATTATTTTCACTCCATTCAGTTATAAATTCATAAATTGTTTCACTATTTTTGCTTTATCAAACAATCCAAAAATTCTTTTTCTCCAACAATTCCACTAGTTGGGCCAGAAAGCTTCTAAATGTCCTTGACTCGAAGTCATTGATAAAGTAGATATTTCACCGGATTATTAGGGCTATCAAGGAATGAAACTGGTTTTTAAAATTGAAATTCCCAAAAGCTTTTTCAAAGAGCTCCTTCCTCTGGCCGTGCATGGGGGAATCGCTATTTCCTGGTGCTACAACAAAATATGGACCATGCAATTTTGCCCCTTTTATAATATTTTCTGGATAATCATGGAAGAATTTTTATTTTTATCAAGGGAATTGAGGCTTTTCTAATTGCTGATTCCCAATCTTCAGATTCATCATCTTTTATAATAGCCGTTTTATCAATCAAGTCTTTTTAACAAGCTACCACCCTCGTTTATTCATTTTAGGTTAACCTCTAATTTGATAGTACAATTTATAGTAACCGTTATCAATATGGTATTGGAACGAGTTTTGTATTATATTTCTACAAAAGTTACACCTAAAAATGGAATTTTTCTCAAAATATTTATTTTCATGATCATATCAATTTTTAGATAAATAAATTAACTTTTCACACTACCAAAAATATTTAGCATTTCAGTATTGCTTCATAATTATATCTTATAATTGTTTTTCTTGTAAATTTCATTCCCTTAATCCCTGAACTACCCTTGTATTAGATTAAATCAGGGTTATATATCCCTATACACGTACACCCTATCTATAAAGCTCCGACTTTTATGTTCTAACTAATCTGGAATAAGTACAATTTTTCATCCAATCATAAACAAACTCTAAAACTATCGCTTCATTTTTATAATAATCATATATCCACCCTCTCTTTCTAAAAGGTGGAATTAAACCAAAAGAAAGACCCTACCTTGTAGAAGTCTTTCTGTACTAATTCTTTAAATTTAATTTCTAACTGACATCCATTCTTCTCATCTAGCTTGATTAAGGTTTATAATCGAGGATTTGACTCTCCACTTTCTAGGAACGACAATCTAGCCTGTAAGATCTCTGTTTTATCCGCATATTCTATTTGTGTGAGTCCAGAAGACAATCTTAATTCAATCATCTTTAGTGCTGCATCCTTCTTAGAAATCTCTCTTAGTACATCATTTTCAAACTCTGGATAAGTCGATTGTAATTGAGAGTTTAATAACTTCAGGTATTTTCCCATTTACTTCACCTTCCTTAAGTGTTCTTGAGTCAGGTATTGACAGATACTCACTATTATTCTTTCCTTTCCCCCACATTTCTAGAACAGAATCTGACACTCCATATTTTTCTATTAATGCTAATGCTGAATACAGTTTTACTGATTCTTCATAAGTCAACGTCTCAAATCTTTGAAGCATTTTCTTAGAAACTCTAAATTTTCTTCCCATACAATCCCCTCCTAACACCATTATAATGTATACATTATAATGAAGTTTTTCTCAAAATTAATCCAATATTTTTAGAAAATTTACTGTCAAATCCTTAAACTCTATTTATTATAAGATTCATTCATAATATTATCTTTGTAAAGTAATAATTAAGAGGGTGTTAAGATGAAAAAGAACCCTTGCAGCTCCCTGCAAGGATTCCTCATTTCTATTCACCTTTTCTTCTGCACTTCCCCTAATTCGTCCCCATGCTCATGGTTTCTGGTAAGGTGCTGCCGCCGTCGATGACGATTTGGCTTCCTGTGAGGTAGCTGGCTTCGTCGCTTCCAAGGAAGGCGAAGAGTTCTCCGACTTCGAGTGGATCTGCTAAGCGTTTCATTGGCACGCCTACTGCGATGTCTTGGATGGCACTTTCTGGATTGTCTGGGTTCGATTCAATGGCCATCTTTTCAACCATTGGCGTTCTTGCATACCCCAGTTGTGAGCAGTTTACACGAATATGGCGGTCTGCGTATTCAACGGCCAAGCATTTGGTTAAGCCCACGAGTGCTGCTTTTGTCATGGCATAGGCTGCTTCCCCAGCATCGGCTACGATATCCCCTGTCACAGATGAAGCAATGACGATGCTACCACCGCCTTTTTCGAGCATATAGAGGATGACGGCTGACACGTATTCCATACGCCTTTGATATTCACATCGATATGGAAGTCACGCATCTCGTCACTCATTTCCTCAAACGGTGCCAAGCGACAAACCCCAGCGTTGCAACAAGCCACATTCACTTTTCCGAAGACGTCTTTTGCCTTCTTGGCTGCTTCTTTCATATGGTCTTTATTGGAGACGTCTCCGACATAAGTGACGATTTGGGCGCCGTAGATTTCTCGTAATTCCTTCGCCGTTTCTTCAACTTCTGGTAATAAGTCGACAAGGCACATCTTAGCGCCGTATTTGGCATAGACCGTTGCGATTCCCTTTCCGGGAGTCCAACTGGCTGCTCCAGTGATGAGTGCTACTTTCCCTTCTAATTTTTTCATGATTTTCTCTCCCTTCTTTGAACTTTTCTACACCTCCAGTGTACTCGTTTGTGCACTTTTTATCAATATGGTTTTTAGTTTCTTCGCTCTTTCTTAAAGAGATACTGGGTTAAATTGTGAAAAACCACTCATTTAAAGAGTCATCCTCCCTATATAGGAAGTCCTTCTAAGATGGCTTTTCATCCCCTGCAACAAAAAACACTTGTAGGTTCTTCCTACAAGTGTTTGTTCGTACAGATTCATTAGTCTATAATTCCTTTTTCATTCTTGCGTCGTTCTTTGAGAAGGTCTCATACTCGAAATCAAGACCACTGCTCCGAGTATCATCGCCATTCCAACAAAATCGATGGCATAAAAATGCTCATTCATAATGAGAAAGGCAAAGAAGACGGCAGAAATGGGTTCAACCGCAGCAATCAAACTACTTTTCACCGGACCGATGTAGCTCGTCCCTTTTAGAAACATCGTATAAGAAATGACCGTTCCGATAAGGATAATTCCGTTAACGCAGCCAGAATATCAACACTATATTCCAGTTTGGAGGGTCGTAGAGTCCACTCATCGGGAAAAGGATGACTCCTGCAATCACCATCCTACTCCAATCACCGTTAGACTTCCATAGGTTTGAATGAGTTTAATCGGAAGCATAATATAGATGGCATAGGTGAACGCACTCAAAAGATGCCCCTAGAATAGCCCTAGTGGTGTGACGCTGAGTTGATTCCACTGACCATGTGTCGCAATCAAGAAGGTTCCCCCATCGCAAGAACAATTGAGGTAACTTCAGACGCGGTCGGTGCCGTACGATTTTTCACATAGATACACGGGGAATAATAACCGGACAGAGATACTGCAAAGATCCCGTTGCCGTTCCAGCATTACTCAAGGCGATTGCTTGTAAATACGAAAATTGATTTAAAAATAATCCCACAAAGGCAAAAATAACAATTTTGACGTAATTGCTCTTCTCCTTAAAGAACGCGTTTAGCTGATCACGGTTGAAGAGATAGCTCATTAGAAGAAGTAGTGTTCCAGAGATAATCAGTCGTAAATCTGTCAAAAGCAAGCACACCCATCCCGTGCGCCATCAAGTACTGACCACTCGCTCCACTCATCCCCCAGGCAATTTCCGCAAAAGAGCGTCATTAAGGTTCCTCTTAGAATTTTTTGTTTTGGTTGTTTTGTAATGTCTCTATTTTTCATAAATCCGATTATAGCATAAAAAAGAACGATTTTCGCTGAAGGTAAAAAGTAAATATTTCGTGAATTTTGTTAATATAGTTTGAACTTCAAACGAATTTTTGGTATAGTAATAACGTTCATTTTTGAAAAACAGGGAGGAAAATATGAATAAAATTACTAAACTTACTTTTTATGACTGCAGCAATGTTTCTTTTATCTGCTCAAGCGGTCTACGCAGAAAACGCACCTGCTGAAACGACAGAAGCCACAACGGTAGCTCCTGTAGAAAATGATGCAGACAATCACGAGAATGAAGTCGTGGAAGAATATCAACCAAAAGAAAAGCCTTTTACTGGTTTTACTTCTAGAGATGGCGTGACCTATTATCACGTGAATAATGTTCCAATTACTTCACAATGGAGAAAAATTAACGAAAAATGGTACTATTTCAACGAAGAGGCATCATGCAAAAAAGTGCAATCGTTGACGGTTATCTTCTCCAAGATACAGGAGAAATGGCACAAAAAGACACTGTTAAAATTGGAGAAAATACTTTTTACGCAGACGAAAATGGAAAAATTGTTTATAACTCATTAGTGGAAACCGTTAAGGAAGGCGAATATTTGTACTTTAATGCTAAAGGGCATTTAGAACCAAATCCTGAAGCCTATGGATACCTTGTTGGGGATAACGGCATCATCCGTAAAAATGCCTGGGTTGAAAAGGATGGCAAATGGTATTATGCCGATCATAACGGTAAAACGGTTCGTAATACATGGCAAGGCGCCTACTATCTTAAAGAGAATGGCGAAATGGCTAAGAACGAATGGATTTATGACAAGAACTACTCTAGCTGGTACTATTTAGCAGAAAATGGTCATTACGTTAGTGATAAATGGGAAAAAGTTAATGGCTTGTGGTATCACTTCCGTCGTGGCGGAGAACTAGATACAAATCAATGGGTCGGTTCTTACTACGTCAAAGGTAGCGGGTCAATGGCTGTAAACGAATGGGTATACGACAAGAACTATTCTAGCTGGTATTACTTTGACGGCAATGGCTTCTACATCACAGATAAATGGGAAAAAATCAATGGCAAATGGTATCACTTCCGTCGTGGTGGAGAATTAGATACGAACAAATGGATTGGCTCTTACTACGTCACTGCAGATGGCTCAATGAGAGAATAATCAACCAATTTCAAACCAACTTCTCTGGTAGTTGGTTCTTTTTATTTGTTCAACTAAATTTACTTTTTGAACTTTGTATGAATAAAGCGTTAAAACATTGCACCTTCCCCTTTTATGATACACTGATGACAAAAGAAAGATTCAGGAGGATTCTATGAAAAAGCAAAAACTCACTTTTTTAGCAGCTGCTCTTTCCTTCTTTTCTTCCTCAATTGGTGTTAGCAGAAACCGTCACAGATACAACGACGACTCTTCCAACAACAAGTGAAGAAACAACGCAGCTTCCAACAACTCAACAAGAAGAAAACGACGACAGAAGACTACGGAAGCTCCCGTCTCCCTTCCATCCGATGCTAAAAATGATATTTATTATTACAAGCAAGGGAACGTCCACCTTATACGGGTATTTTGAGAGCTGATGGCAACATTTACTATCATGAGAAGGACAAACCGGTTACTTCTACTTGGAAATGGGCGGAAAATCGTTACTTCTACTTTGGTGCGGATGGAAAAATGGTCAGAAACGGCCTCACACCAGACGGGTATTTGGTAGATAATGAAGGAATGCTCGCGAATGATGGCTGGAGCTACCAAGATGGAAAATGGTACTACGCTCTTTCAGGGAGAAAAGTCTTCCGTGGCGATTGGAAGAAAATTGATGGCGTTTGGTACGCATTTCACAACAATGGTGTGATGTACTCACACGAATGGAGTGGTAGCTACTTCTTAAAAGATAGCGGTGCAATGGCAGATAATGAATGGGTTTTGACAGAAACTATAACAGCTGGTTTTATATTAAACCAGGTGGTATTTACGCTCGAAATGAATGGAAAGGTGCCTACTACTTGAAAGCTGGCGGGTACATGGCTAAGAGCGAATGGATTTATGACAAGAACTACTCTAGTTGGTACTATTTAGCAGACAATGGTCATTACGTTAGTGATAAATGGATCAATGGCAAGTGGTATCACTTCCGTCGTGGTGGAGAATTAGATACGAACAAATGGATTGGTTCTTACTATGTTACTGCAGATGGCTCATTGAGAGAATAAGAATACAGTTTCAAACCAACTACTCTGGTAGTTGGTTCTTTTTTTATTTGTTCAACTAAATTTACTTTTGAACTTTTGTATGAATAAAGCGTTAAAACATTGCACCCTTTTCCCTCTTTTTGGTACACTGTTGACGTAGATTCAGGAGGAACCTATGAAAAAGCAAACAAAACTCCTTTTTAACCGCTGCTCTTTCCCTCTTTCTTCCTCAGTTGGTGTTAGCAGAAACCGTCACAGATACAACGACGACTCTTCCAACAACAAGCGAAGAAACAACGCAGCTTCCAACAACTCAACAAGAAGAAACGACGACGGAAAAGACTGCGGAAAAAGACTGAGGGCTCCGTCTCGCTTCCAAGCGATGCTAAAAATGATATTTATTATTACAAGCCAGGGGAACGTCCACCTTATACGGGAATCTTGAGAGCTGACGGCGACATTTACTATCATGTGAACGACAAACCAGTTACTTCCACTTGGAAATGGGCGGAAAATCGTTACTTCTACTTTGGTGCGGATGGAAAAATGGTCCAGAAACGGCCTCACACCAGACGGATATTTGGTGGATAATGAAGGAATGCTCGCGAATGATGGCTGGGTTTACCTCCAACAAAAATGGTACTACACCACTTCCGGAGGTAAAGCCGTTCGCAACGCTTGGAAGCAAATCGATGGAAAATGGTATATGTTCCATTCAGATGGCACGATGTATGCGAATGAGATTCAACTGGAATTATTATCACAAGGCTAGCGGTGAAATGGCAGATAATGAATGGATTTTCGATTCGTATTACAACAGCTGGTTCTATATCAAACCTGGCGGCATCTACGCCCAAAATGAATGGAAAGACGCCTACTACTTGAAGTCAGGTGGATACATGGCGAAGTCTGAATTCATTTATGATCCTTCCTACAAAGCGACTTATTACCTTGAAGACAGTGGTAAAATACGCTAGCAATCGTTGGCTTCATCCAAAATAAATGGTATCATTTCCAAAATGCTGGTGAAATGGACAAGAATAAATGGGTCGGCGCTTACTATGTAAAAGAAGACGGTTCGATGGCCAGAGAAAGAATGGATTTACGACGGCTCTTATGGCGGATGGTTCTACTTACAAGAAGGCGGTTCTTATGTGCGTAACCTCTTCACTATCGATGGTAAAAAACATGTTTTCCAAGCCGATGGTCTTTGGGTTGCTGAAGTTCCTGAAGCCGTGAATTACGGACAATACAAAAATGTTATCTTCCTTGATCCAGGGCACGGCGGGAAAGATCCTGGCGCAGTCTATAATGGACTTCGCGAAAAAGACTTGAATCTGCAAATCTATCGTAAACTACGTAGCGAATTAGAAGACTTGGGTATACGGTTCTTACTTCTAGGGATAAAGATGAATTTGTAGACTTCGTAACAGAACGTTCTCAAATGGCAAATAAAACTGATGCGGACTTCTTCATTGAGTATCCACTTCAACGCTTCTAGTGTTCGTGGACAAAGTCATAGCGGTGTTGAAACCTATATTTATGAAGCCGATGAAGATCTTCCACCTCGTATTAATAAGGAAGCTCATGACAATCCACTTCGTATGAGTGAAAGTAAACGTCTAGCTGAGAATCTACACGCTTCGATTATTGAAAAATCAGGAGCTAATGACCGTGGCATTCGTGGTGCAAGTTTTGCTGTCCTTCGTGAAACTACAAAACCTGCTGTGTTATTAGAACTTGGCTATATAGATAGCCACAAACAAGAAAAATCAGTGATGAGTGCTTATCAAGATAAAGCTTGTTGCTGGAATTGTCAGTGGTATTCAAAACTTCTATAAAACTACTAAATAATGCATAAAATTTCATCAAAAGTCTCATCCACCAGGTGAGGCTTTTTTGTTCTCTCCTTCCCTTTTTTCAATCAAAAAAAGACTAATTATTAAGATTGCAAGGAAGCGCTTAGGTTTATTTGAACCTTCCACTCTCATTTGTTATATTGAAATGGTATCACATGAAAAAGGGAGGAAAAATGATATACAAGACTGACGTTTATTACTAGTGCAATGATGATGCTATCAACGCAAACAGTCTTCACTGAAACAACCACAGACGAGAAACCATCAGAAGTGACGACAAGCGAAGTAACTACTGTCTCCCCTACTACACAGAAGAGACCTACAACCACAACTACCGAACAGGTTCGTACTCGTAGAAAAACGTGAAGTATCTAATGAAGAAACACAAACAAAAGAAGTCGAAAAGTCCACTTATACGGGCTTTGTAACAAGAGATGGCGTTACTGACTACCATATCAATAAAGTGCCTATCACTCGACAATGGAAGCAGATTGACCAAAAATGGTATTACTTCGATGAAGAGGGAAAAATGCTTAAAAATACAACCTTTGATGGGTATGCCTTTGATCACGAAGGGGTCATGGGAACGAATCAATGGATGACGATTCAAGGAGAACGCTACTACGTTACTGAATCTGGAAAATACCTCAAAGATACTTGGAAACAATTCGACGGCAAATGGTACTACTTCGACCGTGCAGGTAGAATGCAGAAGAATACTCTTGTAAATGGCTACCTGATGGGCGATAATGGCTCACTCGTTACCAATCGTTGGGTGACATTCAATCAAAAATGGTACTACGCCCAAGAAGACGGAAAAGCCGTTCAAAACGCTTGGAAACAAATCAATGGAAAATGGTATATGTTCCATCAAGATGGCACCATGTACGCCAATGAATTTAACTGGAACTACTATCATAAAGCTAGCGGTGAAATGGCCGATGATGAATGGGTATTTGATACAACCTACAATAGCTGGTTCTATATCAAACCTGGTGGTACTTATGCCGAAAATGAATGGAAAGAGCGCCTTCTACTTGAGAGTCAGGCGGTTATATGGCTAAGTCCGAGTTCATTTACGACTCCAACTATAAAGCGACCTACTATCTCGAAGAAACCGGAAAATACGCTGCTGATAAGTGGATGCAACTAAATGGCAAATGGTATCACTTCCAAAGAGCCGGAGAAATGGACAAAAACAAATGGATCGGTTCTTACTACGTGAAAGACGACGGAACCATGGCGAATAAAGAATGGATTTTTCGATAAAAGCTATAACAATTGGTTCTACATTCAAGAAGGCGGCCTATACGTCCAGTAATAAATGGCTTGAAGTGAATCAAGAATGGTACTTCTTCAAAAACGACGGCCAAATGGCTCAAAGAGAGAATGGGTTGGCGATTACTATCTCAAAGCGGATGGAAAAATTGCGAAAAACCAAATGATTTACGACCAAAAATACGGTTCTTCCTACTATCTTGAATCTGATGGTCGCTACGCAAAAAATAAATGGGTGAAAGTTGGCCAGTACTGGTACTACTTCCTCTCTAACAGGGGAAAAGTAGCCCGTCAACAATGGATTGATGGCAAGTACTACGTCTTCGATAATGGTAAAATGGCAACAGGAAAACATATCATCGATCATTATGAATATGTCTTTGACGATAACGGAAATGTCCTCAGTAAAAAAGCGGTCGACATCGGCTGGGTCGAAAAGAATGGCAAACGTTATTTCTATAATGGTGCCTCTCAACGTCTTGGGGACGAGCATACAAAGAAAGTCATGGACGTGGTGAACACCAAGGTCACATCTCCAACTGGGAAAGCATCATCAAAGAAAATGGCATCGATGCGGTGATTGTTCGTATCGGATATACAGGTGCTGAAGATAAACATCTCGCCAATAATATTCGTGAACTAAACCGCCTAGGCGTTCCATACGGCATTTACCTTTACACACACGCTTCTAACGACGAAGATGGTGTCAAAGATGCTAATCTCACATTAGAACTCATCAAAAGATACAATATCAAACCAACCTACAATCTGTTCGATATTGAGATTGGCGTTATGAAAATGGTTCTAAAAGTGGCCCCAGATACCCGCTACATGGGTGAGAAACATCTGGAAGCTTATCAAAATCACGATGGCGGCTGGCTACACGAACGTACGTATTTACAGTTATCAATATCTCTTACAAAATCGCGAGATCATCCGGATATCTTAAAAATATGTCGACTGGGTGGCGGCTTATACTCCACAACTCAGATACCAGCTCCATATAGCCAACCAAGCTGGGGATGGCAATACCTTCTACAGAGTATGTCAGGCTTGGGTCTGAGTGGATGCTGAGCGTTTGGTTTGGACGCTAAACTCAATCGTTTCTTCCATAAAAATGAAAGCTCCTTTGGATTTTTCCAGAGACTTTTGTGTATACTTCATTTGCCTATCTTCTTCCTAAATTTTTAGACTTCTACTCTCTTCTTCTGTAATGAAAACAGATTTATTCTTTCAGTAAGGAGAACTATTATGAAAAATAGAAAACTCATTTTTCACTCTATTATCTTGTTCTTTCGTTTTTAGGCGCATGCCAAACTACTACAGATACTAGTAAAGAAACAACAACTTCAGAAACAACTACCCTAGAAACAACGACTGCTTCTCAGACAACCACTGCTCAAAAGGACTCTAGCTTACCATTAAACTCTTTTGACGATGTTCTTCAAGCTTACGCAAAAGTTCTAGCAGGCGAGAACTGAGTGGAACGCTATCAATCGATTCGCGCTCCAAGCCGTTCCTAAAGGCGACGTTGAACCGAAGTTTAAAGGAATTTCATATGCCTTTTACGATTTGAATCAAGACGGGGTGGATGAACTTCTGATTGCACTAAAAGACAGCCATAACGGGTACACTCTCCTAGATATTTATTCGAATACTGGAGGGTCGCTTACAAAATTAACCAATGCTTCAAATCAAATGGAATATATTGGAAATGAACGTACGACGTTAACCCTTCGCGAAGACAGCTCCTTATTCTTGAGCACTCCAATTAATCAAAATTTATGTTTTATTTTAAATTAAATAAAAGGCACTTCATGAGGTCTCCAGAACAAAAGACTCTGGAAAGTGTCAGAAAATACCCGAAAAAGAATTCAATTTACAAAATTTAACAGTGGAATACTTTGACAAAAACACTGCTTTTCCAATCAACATCGCTTCTATGGATCTTGACGCCATTCAAAACGGTGATTTTCAAAGCTGTCGCTGGAATCTGGAAAAACGGTGGCCAAACTTAACCTTCGAAAAATGGTCTTGTATACCGACTGAAAAATTAGGAAAAACCAAGAATGGAACAGGGGATACTGACGTTGCTGTTAACCGATACTAGTGGCTATTCAGTCATCTTTCCGTTGGAACTAAATGTACAATGGTTCCAAAAGAAGATCCATCAGACCAAACTGCAATCGTATTTGGGCAGGACAAGGTTCAAGTGGTGAGTCAAGAGAATTCTTTTATAAAGTTGAGTAGAAATTTACATAAGGTTGGCAATCCTTGCCAACCTTATTTTATCCTTCTATTCAGCTATTTCCTGTACAGAAAACCTTCTCTTTTACTGTAACATTGTAAGCTTACTCAAGTGCACTTGAAATTTTCCTCATAAAATTATAATATAGTTGTAATACAACTTTTCTTTTTAAGGAGGTCTAGCAATGATTAGACAAACTAAGAAACTGTTTTCTTGGTCTGCTCTCTCTTTATCGCAGTTTTTGTAGATTGCTGGATGTGGACAGAACCAACCTTCAGTTCATGCAATGCTTCATGAAATCACTGCAGGAACAGAAAAGATCCAAATAATTTAGCGGGTGAATGGGAGATCCATATGAGCTGGATTCATTGCAGCCTTTTATCCCACGTGGAATGAAAAGTTTTACTTGTACAAAATTTCTTGAGCGTTTAGAACAGGATAGAAATTATCCGTTGATGGCACTGATACAGCTAAGCTAATCAATATAACTCGATTTGCAAAAGCGTTCTCGCGATTTCGAGACAAAAACTATGAAGAGACAGATTCGTCAGTCGTTATATTAATGGTCAAGTAACTTTGCACTTAAAGAAATATAAAGCTTCAATGGATACATCGACTGGGAACTTATAGACTACGAAGCTACCAGGAACTGTCGATGAAAAAGCAAGACTGTCTGTCAGCTGACGAAGGGATCATCATTCTTGACTCCTTCCCTCTAACGACAGCGGACAAAAGATCCTGGATTTGATTCAGTAGCATGCTAACTTCTGAGTAGCGGGCGGTATCTTGACAATCTGCACGACGATGAAGACGAGGATAAATACTTCTGTTCATTTCGAGGCTGAACTTCAAACGCGTACCAGTGCAGAGAAATAGAAAGGAGACGCGACCATGATTAGACAACTATTTAAAGAACCATTGTTGATTGCTGGCTGCTCTCCTTTTAGTGACGCGCCGGCTGTGCAAATCAAACTGCCACAACGACTACAACAACAACTGCCAATTCTTCAAACTCTCCTGAAGGAAAATGGGAACAAATCGACAGAAGTGCGCGAACGTGCAGGATGCCTGAATTTTCAGGATAAGACAAATTCTGCCGACCATTTATTCGGATGCCTTCGGACGTAAAACCGCACCGAGATTGCAGGGAATTCGTATATGGTACTGCCTCCATCGAACGCTGCAGCTTCTGTGACTACGCAAGTCCAAGAAGTCAACAAAGCATCAAAGGACGAAGAGAATATATTATCAATATATTTTGAAACAATTGAAAATGGAACAATCAAAAGAGGCTAGCCTCAACTATGCGTGTGGTGAAAAGATGAAAATCCAAGACGTTAACGAGGGATTACAATCGATAGGGAGTACGATTTTTGGAATTCAGTACGCGCAAACCTAAGTCAACGACCTTTTCATTCGATTCGTAAAACCAGTGTCCTATAAATATTCCATTGAAGTGGCATTTCATACTAACACTCGAACAACAAAAATACTGGATAATGATCAAGGTTACACCTGCACACACTGCGTTTCAAAAAGTAGCGGAATAATCCTTTCTTTATAGGGTTGATTAAAGCAAAAAGAATGTAGTTTCACTACATTCTGTCTACTATTTTCTTCTAAAATGAGGCCGAACAGTGAATGGGTATCTACTGTATTTATCTGCCCTGTTCTTAGAAATGAGTTCTACATTGATTGTGTTTCCTACTTCTAGCCTTGGCTTTGAAGGAACTCCGCGAGCAACCGTTTCCAGCAGGCTTCCCTTCTACTCCAACCTCATAGTTCATTTGACTCATTTTGACTTTTCAGTAATTTTTCCTGCCAATACATTCAATACACCTTCTAACTCGGGATGTTGTTTTAATAATGTCCCTTCATGAGGTGCGCCTTGAGTAAGGTGGGAATAATTGTTTGTCGTCTTCTAATACGACTAAATCATAGCGTATAATTTCTGCGTCTATAGAATACGTCCGTGATTTGGATATCTCCTGATTGAATCGCTTGGTAACGAAAGCTTGGCTCCATGGTTTGCTGATGAATTCAAACCATATTTACTTTGAAGTCGCGATTGCCATCTTCTCGGTCATTAAATTCGACGTGAAACCCGCTTTCAATTGTCCTTTACTTTCTTCAAATGAAATTGTCTTAAGATATATTTCTCCGCAATAGAACGGCGTTACAACCACGCAGGTGTTTTGATCGCCATCGGTTTTAGAAAACTAAGCCATCTTGTTTTAGAATTCCATCTCTTGACTGCTTCCACTTCTTGTGGATCATGAGGAGTGCTTGGGCAGATATACAACACTTTCTGTAACAGTTCTGTAAATTGGATAAATATCGTATCCCTAGTTTGTGCTTATAAATGTTGTCTTCCAGTTTGGCGACGACTTTTAAACGTGTTTTCCTCAATTCAAAAGTTCTTCGTCCTCCAGTTCTGGTCCTAATTTGTAATGAGTTTGTTGCTTCCTAGTGGCATCATTCCCTGATAAGTAAACCCCCAGTCCTGCAAATAGAAGGACAAGAAAGGAGTTTTCGAAATCGTTTTTAATTTGGCATGCTCCATCATTTTAATAAAGTACCCACATATGTAATTGCAGACAGCTGAAGAGACTACCATTGATAAGGATAGCGTTATTACGGTCAATCCCCAGAATGACGACCCAAGTCCCCCAGCCCCAATTAATGCAGCAAGTGTTGTCCCGATAATAAAAACGGCAAGTTCGAATCCCAGACATAATAACAGGTATCGCAATCGGATCTCAAACTTCTTCAATCGTTCCCATTTCAGTCATCCCAAAGGCCACAGCGGCTTCTTCCAGACTTGGATCAATTCCTTGTAGACCTGTAATCATTTTTGCAAAGTAGAGATAAGGCATAAATCACAAGGGTTGTCAGAAGCAGGAACCGTTCATCCCCCATAAAGTGGATAAATAGCCCTAATAATTACTGATGACGGAATCGTTTGATCCCAGCCACCTGAAGAACAAAGCCCTGCTGCACGTTTACGAGGCTTGAACCGCAATGGAATAGCAATCATAATTGAAATTAGTAGCGCTAATAAGGAAGAGTTGTAAATGTTGTCCTAGTGCTGCCGATCCAGTCACTAAAACAGTCTTGAAAAGTTGTAATCAGATTATTCATGACAGAACACCTCCTTTCAAAAGTTCCGCCACAAATGCGGTTTTGCAGGATGTGCGAGAATTTCAGAAGATGTTGCGACTTGCTGGATTTCTCCGTCTTTTTAAGACTGCAATACGGTCAACTAATTTTCAACGCTTCATCGGTATCATGGTGTGACAAAATGGTCGTCATCTTAAACTCATTATGTAATGCCTTCGTTAGTTCTTGTCAGATTGCTTTCTGGAGATCGCATCGAGCTGAGAAAGAGCTCATCCATACGTGTCATCAGTTCAGCAATCATCGCTCTGTAATCCCACGTTGTTGTTCCCCACAGAAGTTCACTTGGAAGACGTTTGGCATAATCGTCAAAAGGAAGACCTACCTTCTCAAACCCAGTTCTTTCGTTTTGGCTGCGATTTCCTCCTTCTTCCACCTTTCATCTCGGGAATAGCGCTATGTTTTCTGCCACCGTTAAGTTTGGGAATAAGGCGATTTGTTGAAGGACATACTGTCTCTAAGCGTAATTTTTCCGTTGGTCATGTTCCTTGATTCGTTTTCATTTAAATAAATATTTCCATCAGTCGGTTCAATCAATTGGTTAATCATCATAACATCATTGTCTTCCCTGAACGGATGGCCCTCTTTCCATAAATTCGCCGTCGTTAATGGTGAGATTCACGTCTTTTAAAACGAGCTTTTCATCATAGCGCAAGGCGATATTTTTATATTCAATCATTTCGCCCTTCTTTGATATTTTTATATCATTTGAAAAGTTTCATCAGTCTTTCTGCCCTACTTCAAAGCCCTTTTTTCACTGCGGACGTTTGGCAATTCTGTCTGCCCATTCGTTAAGATGTTTGTAACTTTTGCGCGTCCAGGAACTCTGCAAATTTTTATAGTCTGTCTGAACAGGTTGACCATACCTGACCAGATAGCGATATCGCAATCCTATCTTCCTCTCCTGCAATATCATGGGCGTTTAGCACTCTTGATCAAAGCAAATCTAGGTGGCGTTTGGTTTTCATTGTGAAACGGTTAATCGCATACTCAATTTTCTGGGCGTAGTTGAAGAAATGTCCAAAATCACCTCCTAAAAGCGAACTGCTCTGTTTGCCAGAAGAAATCCAGTTTACAGACTTCTATGCGTTTTGCGGTATCTTGTGGAATGAATTTTCCGAATTTTTCTGCTAAATAAAGCAAGATATTCGATGACTCAAAAGACACAGATCAGTTCATCCCTGGTGGTCTGAGTGCTGGAATCTCTCGAATTCAGGTTGATGGCTACAAAGTCGCTTCCAGGTGATCTCCATCATAATTGAAATCTTAAACAAGTCATGGGCTGCTTGTTCAACCCCCCTTCAATAGCTCTTCTATGAATCATTACTTCCACTCCATTGGGTGTCCCAGAATACACTTGTAGTCTGTTTCTCCAGCAGGCAACGTTTGTTCAAACAAGCTCCTGCTGTTGGACAGTTAATTCTGAGAACTTCCCTTGGTTGCTATCGGCTGCGCTCCAAGCGCGTGTATTGATATTCTGACATTATCATTCCTCCTTGAGTTCTTTAGAATTATTTTGCATGTCACTTCCTTAATGTCTTTTAAACATCTGTATGAATACTACTCAAGCAGAAACTTAGGAGAATCCTTGATGCTATAATGGGTCAAACAGTAAAGGGGGTCTGTATGTCATTAGAAGATAAATTACAACAAGCAACAGGTGCTGCTAATTAGCAGGTAAGTTACAGGCGATAAAAAGCACTGTAAAACAGAAGGTGCTGTAGAAAAGGTTTTAGGAAAAGCAAAAGAAGTCATTGATAACGTTAAAGAAAGCGTTGAAGGTGCTGAGTTGAAGGAATTAAAATAACTTCAATAAATAACACTGAATTTCAAAGTGAAAGAGTCCTACAAGTAGCAGGACTCTTTTATGATTCAACTGAATATTTTTCTTACACTGCTCAAAAGTGGTTTTCTACATACGTATGTAATGGATATATTGGATAAGCGGCTTCTCTTAATTTTTCACTCGTTACAAATCCGGGAAGCATCTAAGATTGTTAGAATGGGTTTTACAATCGTTGCACTGAAGAATATGCGCGACCGTGTCTGGTTTTTGAACAGAGAACACTAGGTTTTGACTCTCCCAGTGATTTTCCCAATCACATACTCCGTCGTCTTCTCAGTAAACTTTACCGATACATTTCCACTTCGATTTCTACTCCTTGATGCGTATGGGCGTTTGTCACTGCAGACATTCCGTCACTTCCCAGCAGGATGGTTCGACCGAGTGTTTCTGAATACACATCTTCGTCTAAAAACATATGGAACACTCTTTTGACTAATGTCTTGTAATCGTCCAGTTCATCTTCGAACAGATGGCTCAGCTGCATTCCACATGTAAGATGGGAAACTTTCAGCGAGTCGCAATTTTCTGCATCAAGCGTTCTTTAGTATACCTGCTCCATGAGCTTCTGCTAAAGCTAATCCATGGTCTTGCAGCATTATAGCTCACGACTCCTAATTTTTATCGATACGGTTTCACCTCCTGCCATCACTAGACAAGGCATATAACCAATAAATATCTTTGCATACTGAGACCAGTAATGGTACGACTCCATTTTCTACCAGCGTCTAGACGATTTGTCTCAGATGGAAGTATTCAGATGAAAATGAGCTTCTTCGCAAGTCGTGATCACATTCTCATGACGCCTGCTGTTTTCAAAGAACGGATCATCTCTGGCATATGAGGATGGAGATGTCTACATAGCAATATCTGCATCACAACTATTGAACAACTTCTTCTGCATTATCTAAAATCACAACGCCTGTTTTAAACCCTAAGTTCAGAAATCTGGACATCAAACTACAACTTCTGGATTATTATCAATCGCTACAATTTCACCATGATCCACCATCATACTTGAAAAGGACCTTGCCATCTTACCACACCATATTGGATTGACAAACTTTTGTGTTTCTCATTGTCATCCCCTTTTCCAACAGATGAAGCGCTACTTCCATCATGACTTATTTTAGTGCTAAAAACTTGTACACATTTATTATAGCGCTTACATTTTTGAGGTCAATCTTCTTCTACGAATAGAAAAAGAGCTACAGTTGTGACTCTTTGGTTTATTAGTTGTAGCCATATGACGATAACGATAAAAGAAATCATTAAACTACTATAAATTAAATCTAAAAATGGAAATTTTCAGTTGAATCTTTTGCACTCTATCCGGGAAAATCCGCAGTTCCATTCGCGATGGCCGTATACTCAGATTGTCGCATCAGACGAATCATCATGGTCGTGAGGACTTTTAAGTAAACTCCACTCCCAGAAATCCCTCTGATTTGTAACGCTAATTTCGATTGTTCATACTCTGTTTGAATCAGTGTTAGAAAATTAATGGCTACCAGTATGCTGTAAGCAATCGCCACTAGCACTTTCAATTGCTGGATGAGACTGGCAACAAATTCATTTTCTCAATAGAAGTCGATAGACTAATTCCTACAAGACCAAGGGAAAGAATTCGACTACTTAATTCCAAAAGCTACAGATAATACGCCACTTGATCCTGTTTGAACCAATAGATTCTCATTTGGATAAAAATAGACCGAAAGAAAATAAGTCAAAGTAATCATCAGTAATCCCAGTCCGAGTTTAACAACACGTCCCCAAGGCTGTTGTCTGAAGAGCACAATCAGCACAATTGACGCCAGCATCATCGCTCCATTGAGTTTCCATGATTTGGTGAAAAGGATGACTATGGATAATAAAACGAAACCCCTAATTGCACACTTGGATTAATTCTCATCTTCATTCATCTCTACCTCCATGGTCTGATGACGAATGCGCATCACCTTCTGTGCATATTGACGGACGAGTCTATGGTCATGACAGGTAAATAGACAAGACATTCCCTCTTGGCACAATTGCTGCAATGCATTCCTGATAGCTATCGCATTTTTCATGTCTTGTCCGTAAGTCGGTTCATCCACTAATAGTAGAACTTTCCCTCTCAGTCATCGTTAAAAAAGCAAGCCTGCGCTTGTTGCCCTTGACTGAGAAGCCAAGGAGATAATTCCCCAAGTTTCCTTTAAGGGTATTCTTCTACAAAAGCGATTCGAGGACGACTTTCTGCTTCGCCTGGAAAAGTGACTTTCAGTTCTTCTAAAACTTTCGCAGCCACAAATTGAAGGGTGGGATCTTGAAAACAAGCCCGACTCTTTTGAAATAGATCACTTCTTCTTCACCTTCGATAAAGAGTGGCTTTGCAGTTCAATTTTTCCCGTATAAGGAGTTGTTTTTAAAAAGAGCTTTGAAACTTGTTTCCTCCACTCTGCAGAGCCTACAAAAGCCATCATCTCCCCTTCATGAGCTCCAAGATGAATATGCTTAGAAGCGACTTGTCTTTTTCTACAAAAAGCTGAAACATCTTCGACTTTCAACAGTGGTTGCATCTTCTAACTTCTTTTTGTTTTAACTGGTAATGAACATAGATTTCCATCTCTTCTGAGAAAACTTGTCTTTCTCCTTTAAAGGAAGTTCGATTCGTTTCAATTCTCCACCGTCCTCTAGAGATACCAACGATTAACCCACTCCCAAAAGTCCAATCGGTGATCAATGATACAAATCGCTTTTCCTTCGTTACTCAACCGTTTAATCTGCTCGATAAAGTACGGAATGCTTTCTTCATCGATATTGGCAAATGGCTCATCCATCAGATAAAGCAGTGCCTCTACTAAGCTAGCACAAGCAAAGGCCACTTTTTGAAGTTCTCCTCCTGAAAGACTTGCAAACTTTCGGTGTAATAAGTCTTCAACCTTGTATTTTTTTGCTTGTTCCTCTACTTTTTGTTCCATCGTTTCAATGGGAAAACAAAAATTTTCTAGTATGAAAATCATTTCTTCGTACGGTGTCTCCATTGCAAACGAGAGTCTTGCATTTTGAAAAATAGAGCGTACATATTTCGTTCTCTCCAAGTGATTCAACGTTAGAAGAGACTGTCCTAAAATTTCTAATCCTTCACATTGAACATCTGTGTCCCCATTTGGATAAACTCCATTAATGACATTCATAAGGCTGCTTTTTCCCAACTCCACTTCTTCCCTAACACTAATACAATTTCTCCTGAATGAATTTGCATCGAAAGATTGGAGAACAGCACTCGATTTTGAACGCTTAAAGTCGCATTTTTTTCAATTGGAGGACAATTTCAGGATTATCCACGAACTTTGACCACTCCTGTTTTTACCATTTGGTCGCATAAGAGTTTGCTTAAGTATCCTGTAAAGATTAAGGCAGAAACTAGACGAATCACCAAAAATAGCGACCACTAGCTTCAATCTAATGCTAAATAATTGCTACGAAAGCCTGTCCAAAAGGAATGTAAAGACGGTCGTAATAACTGCCCCTAACATTGTGGTTCCATAAGTAATATCGCCGTATTTCTTCGTCATGAAGGCTAGTTCTACTCCTAGACCTTGGATAAAGAGCACTCACCACAACGATAATTCCGAACATGTTCTAAGCAACACTTCAATCACGGCTGCAATAATTTCTGTAATAATACCAATCCTGGTTTTCGAATAAAAGTAAAGCGTGAATACGGGAGCCATAAACCAGATTCCGTAAAATGGCTCATATCCTAGCATCCAGGTCCCATTGGTGCTAGTGTAGCGAAAGCGCACCTCCTGCATAAACTGCGAGTAAATAAAACACCCCAAACAATACACAAATTAAGCTAATAAATAAAGTAATCTTTAGTTCTAATTTAGTATTCATCATTCTCCCCCATGGTACATTGCATAATATGTCACTTGAATCACAAAATGACTTACATCTTTGCTCTAAAAATTTTAAAAACTTGTTCCAAATAATCAAACACCTCGTGAACGTCCCTCCTGAAAAGTGACATATGCCCTGTTGCAGTAATCGTTCCTTGATCAATGACTCGATTCACTACCTTCTCGATGGTTTTCATATAATTATCAGACCCCATCAGGATAGACTGCGAATTTCCCAATGACAGGAAAAATGAGTCTCTTGAGAACGATCTTCATTGATTCGACTCCCATCGAATGATAAAGGTGTATCCTCATCACATCCCAGGGCACCCTTTTTGAAAGAGAGTGGCTTCCAGCGAGCAGTGAACTCCCGGACGATAACTACTAATAAAAACAAGCTTTTAACATAAACAGCTTCTACACTTCCCCACGATAGATGGTGAAGTATGATCCGTCTTTGCCCATACATTGGACAAATCCACTTGCCGGATGGCTCCAAGAATGATGTCGATGAAATCATCTGACATCAGTGCTCAATTAAACCTCGCGCCGCTAATTGCTAAATGTGAGCCTGGAACTCCCACTCTTAGCTTTCCGTGCGAAACATGTTGAGACATAAAACCCCCTTCAGATCTTTTCAATCCTGAAGGGGTTCACCTGTATAGATATGTACACACAAAGTACTATCGACTTTGTAGATACTCTCTACGCAACCATGAAGTTGATCAGATAATATTGGTCTGTATATCGCACTCTAGCCTCCTAACGAGACTCCCAAGATCTTAAATATTTAATTACATGACTCATTCTAGCATTGTCCTCATTGAAAAGCAATGCATTGAGCTTACCACTAAAGGAATCTGTCCCACCAGCAACAGACAACCTATGTGGCTTTAGAAATATACTCTGCTAGTAACCGTTCAATTCGCGAATATCAATGACCACGTTTCAATTCAATCTTAATATGGCCTGCTCTGGTCCTAGTTCCACTTCTGCGGTACAGTCAGTTACTGCATTTTCTGTAGACTACATATTTACCGCGCTATACGGTAAGGAATACATCTCTACTTTTGTTCCTGTCAGTCCTTGAAAGTCTTTGACAATCAAGCGTTTGTTGGTGAATACCGCCACATCTCGTACGGTTTTAAAGGCGCGGTCTGCTACCTCTCCTGTCACCAGAATTTCTTCAATATCTCGTGGGACATCCACTTCACGGTAGAAGACCCATTTGAGTGCTGTTGGTTCCATTTCTTTTCCTCCTATTTCTTTTACAATGAGTCGATTAAGGACCCGATAACATCCATGAATGTCTTTTTCCTACGTCCGTTGACGGTTTCGTATAAATGATAAACTTTCAAATGATTATCATTACTAAACACAAATTCGAATCGGAATTCGAGTTCGTTTGGAGACACAGCATCGAAACACTTCTTGATTCATCTTAGTTTTCCTAGTTTTGTTTTCTCGCTAATTCGGGATTGCTATAATATCGCACGAAGAAATGAGGATCTCCGCCCTCTTCGTCCATTTTATCTTTAATTTTGACTTCTGGATGAGTGACTTCTCCAGTTTTTGTAAAATACTCTCCGATTTTACCCGTGCGATTTTAAAGCGCTCATCATTTCTATAATTGATGCTAAGAATCCGTGACTCTCCACTAAGTCAAAGATTCAGCTACAGTGAGGCTCTCTGGCACCTCGAATGTCATCTCATGATTGCATACATCATCTCAGCACAAACCAATTGCGATCGACAATAATTTTCATCTGGCCACTTCCCTCTAATGAAATCACTTATGACTTCATTATACCATATCCCATTTTATTCTCGCTTTTCATCCAATCCGTCTGTAATTTAATCTATTCTTTACTGATTAGAAATCTTTAAAAATGACTCTTAAAATCAATATATGTTTATAAAAATAAAGAATATGTGTTAGTATATCCCTATACTTTTTGAGGTAACTATATGTCAAAACAAAGATTAACCGTTTTGTTGGATCTATTAGACTTTTATTGGTTTCCTTGTATGTTTATTGTTATATTCCACAAATTATCCAGACCACCAGGAACTAAAAGGTCCAACCTTTCCAGCCGCTTTTTGCTACGTTTCTTGCTAATCTAGGGTTATTTACGGGTTGGACTAAAAGAACCAAAAAGACTGGATACTTATTTTCCTAATGCAGCTGGGTCATTTTGGGTGGACTTGCTTTCCTTACCTCTTTAGTAAGAAATATGTTTTAATCGTAAACTGAATGATTTATTTACAAAGGAATTAAGTACAATAGTTTTACTTAATTCCTTTTTCTATGCTCTCCATTTCTACAGCAAAAAGCACCCCAATAAAGGGATGCTACAGAATGTTAATTTCATTTTGAAAAACGATTATGCTTTTTCTATCAATTGTGCTTTTAGTACTCCGCCCTGTTAATCGGTCGAATAGGAAACGACGATTGAAGAGCGTCGATAAGGATGATTAAGAAAGTCAATAGCAGAATACAGTAAGGTGTCTGCGAATAATACGAGGAATTCAGCGTCTCCGCTTCAAAGTTAAGACATCATGAGTCTGATAATCCTAGTGGAATCAGTTGAAGTACGCTGTGATGAGGGATACCTCTGATTACTGTACGAAAGCTTTGTTGTCTTTGAACTCTACTCGAATTTGGCAAGGCGCTTCAGTGTTTTCCATTAGTGAGGTGGTACCAGCTGAAAATACAATGCAAACAATACGAAACTGGAATGGTTGTATTCAGAGCTATACGATACGTAGACGATCGCTGCGTCAATGAGGAGCGACAACATGACCGATACTCGATACGTAGTACCCTCCTCAAAGGGATTTCTCATCTGCAGGCATCTCTTGAAGGAAGAACCCAAACTGCAGAGTTGGCCAGTCGAAGTACCCGAGTGCGCCACCCGTCGTATTTTTGAATAATATCATCAATGTCGCATAGGCGGTAGGACCAGGATAAATAAAGTACAATCCAGATAATTGCGTTACCTCAAAGAATAAGCTAAAGTAGCGCCGATGAGTAGAATCGTCTGTCTTCAGGCTACATTTGAAATAATAACGATATAAATCCCAAACGGTACAAGCATTAATACATTGAATGCTGGGATGTAGAATGATGGATATTTCATCCGAATCAATCATAGTCGAAGGATCCGTCAGTACAAATGGGCTGTCCGTAAGAAAGTCCTTAACGAGCGAAAAACAGACAGATTTAACTTGTCTGCGCGTCACGTCACGAATGGTCGCGGGGTCAGGCAGGGCCAGTTCATCATGGTATGCGTCAAATAAATATAAAGATAAACGAATGAAAAATAACGGTGCGTGGTTTTATTCACCGAACCGTACTTTCGGTGAGTTCACTAATCATGTACGGATGGTAATCCTGCAAACGCTAAAATGGGAAATAAAAATCAGTGCGATTTTAATCATGCTAATATAAACATAAATACTCCCTCGACTAGTCAAGTTAACATCGCATTATACCAAAGTGCCGCTGTTAAATAAATGATTCGTACAAGAATGATTAAACACCCTATAAACCATGAAGTACTCAAAAGAAATGTCTACAGCTTTGAAAGCTATTACCATTTTTAGAAACAGGATTATTTTAATAACAAAAGCTTTTTCCCAAAAACAAAGATTAAGCAACAATTAGTTGCTTAATTCCTTCCTAATCTTCATCAACACTATTTGACAAAGAGCCAAATTAATCGTCTAACTTTTTGAGAGTTAGTACACTTTTTGGGCTATTTACTTTTCTTTTTACTATCATTGTTTTGGTTTCCATCTAAGTAAGCCAAAACTTGTCATTGCGCTGATAAAGGCCGACCCAATGCATAGGCATTGTCTGTAACGCCTGTATTTGGGAGAGCTTCTTGACTAGAACTTGGTTGAGAACCGTTAGCTTTTGGCTGATCCTTAACATTAGTTGGAGTCGGATCTTTAGGAGTTGTGTCTTAACCGTATTTGAACTGTAAGTTACGCCATTGACAGTATTCATATAGTATTTTCAAAGTGCCAACCGCAATACGGTTCATTTGGATGATAGCTTTCAGCGAAAAGGCTGAATCAATTGAAACAGAACTTAGAAGTCTTCATTGAACTTAATGGCAATCGCCCCTTAACCTCATCAACTTCGATGTTGTGTGATCGAGTTCGAGTTCAGCCTGTGATGACTTTTCCGTCTTTCGAAAATGTAAAATCAACTGTTAAAGACCTATATCGACCAGTGTATTGATCTCCTGTTTGATCATAATCATCATAGAGTTATGCTCAAAGAGTTCATTTGAGTGGTTATCTGGAATGAGACCACCAACCAAACGATAATTGAAAAATCTTTTTCAACCCAATGGTTTGACCATCCACACTGCTGTCAGCAGGAGTCCAAAGTAAAAGTGACATCCTTTAGGGTCTACTGCGCATTTGCTGTGACAACAGCAACATCGAAACACTGTTACTAAAATCAATTTGGTAGACTTTGATTTTCATATTTACCACCAATCTTGCCCATCTCATCCTTAACCCTCATTGGAGCTAATAATGGTCAAGTCAATACCCTTAGACACATAAGTATCATGAGAAGGATTGTGGATTATCTGCTAAGAATAATTGGAAGGCACTCTGGTTTTGATACCAGCTTTTTCAACAAATCTTGGATATGAGGATCTAATTCTGAGATATCCTTAACGTTTTCAGACTGTAATCCCAGTGACTTCTCTATCATTGGCATCTTAATCTGATAACTCAGATTCGCATCCAGTGCTTCTTCTGGATAATCATCCACATAGAAGAACCCTTTTTGCGATAGTTTTCAGCGGAAGACTTATCTCCCTTGTACTGATCTAAATCCCAAGTCAAGTTATAGTAGTTCATTGATCCTGCAAGAACATTCTTATTATCAATTACAACACCATTTTTCATTTTTGTTAATCTTGTGTGGTTTAATATAATTGTTGTTTGGATTATCAGGATCATTCAGTTTTACCTAGTGTGGTGACACGAACAATATTAGATTTGATACCAGTAGCTTCATTAATAGATCAAAGGTGAGAGTTGTTTGTATAGGTTGCCCATCATTAGAATCATCCCTACTGCTGTTGGGTAAATCGTTGCCACAGACTTGGTTAAGTCAGCGTGTGAGACTTATCAAGGTTTCAGCTTCCTTTGAAAATTACCGTATGACTTGCTTCAACATAAAGTGACATCAAATCCAGGACTGGCATCTTTAGTCGTCGCCATATCAAATTGGTAACCAGATGGTAGCGGGTCAACCAAGACAAAGGAGATTGTCTCACGACCAGCAGGCAAATCATTTGTTTTCAATTGAAATTTCACAACAGATTGCTTAGCCACTAGGGTTTTATCAATGTCAATATCATCCTTAGTCTGATTTCTTATTTACTTGGGGTTGAACCGCCAATTTAAAGTAATGAAATGAACAGTTGCACACAGCTGGTGGTGTTGGAAGATTTTTCGATAAACAGAGATCAGCTGGTGGCGTTGGAATCTCTTTATAAGATTGGCTCAACTGGTTTATTCTGGCTCCGATTGCATGGTGTCGGCGGAGTCGGTGGGGTTGGCTCTGGCTTATTTGGCGTCTTAGTAGGGTGGCTTTGGATCAGCCTTATCACACTTGGTTCAGCAGGTCGGTCTCCAACGATCTTTCTACTCATAAGTTGGGCTCTACTGGAGCTGTTGGAGCTACTGGGGTCTGGTTTTTCCATGGTAACCTAGGCACGTTGACTCGCACGAATCTTACCGTTTAGTGAATACCAAATATTTGGTCTTTTTACCTTCCGTATTATCTCAGGAACAACTGGCATTTGAGATTCAGGCATTACTAGAGAAGAGATAGCCCTACTGTTACAGCTATTGTTTGGACGGACACGATGGCACCAGCTCCATACCAAGAGTTAGGTGCATCAGAACGTCCCAACCCTGATCAATCTTCACCGCCTCGCTTATACATCGTCCAGCAGGCACTAACCTTTCCGGAAAGTTGAGTATCCGTTGCGTAAATCTTGCCATCCTTTTCTCCAATAGAAGAACCTGAAATCTTAACGAACGTTCCAGAGTATAGTCTTTTGCCATCTCAATAGAGTTATGTTCTCGGTTGAGGAAGCAACAGATGGAAGAGCATTGTCAAATCAATCAGCTTACCATCTTCATCATAGAAGGTGAGATTCGTTTTTAATGAAAGATGGACGTGTCCTTTCTCAGCTACACCACTATAAGCAGAGGCAAAAGACACCTAGAGTTGGATCGGTAAAAGATACCTAGCTCAGGCCTTGTCAACATTTTTGAGTCTGAATCAGGATCAAGTGTATGCTAGAGACGACCTTAGAAATCTTTTTACCATTATAGTAAGATTTTTCAGATTTGTATAGGTAGCTGTCACACTTGACGCGTTCCAAGAGGACAGATGCAAATTTTACCTCTGTGCTATTGCCGACAGTGGTTGTCCAGCTCAGCCTTATCCCCGAAATTGCCGTAAGTTCCATGGATGAAAGCCACATCATCGGCTTGTTGAAGGTAACTTAACATTAAGGTTATCAGGCTGAAGGATCTTTTAGGGAATATTGAGCTGTATCATGACTGAGCCTCATCAACTGCAGAAGCTTTCAGCATTTTTCCATTAGTTGTCAATGATAACTGGGCATTGGCTCTGGATCATAAAGCTAGTGTGAGCAGACAGCTCTGTCAAGTTACCATCTTCATTTTTATGGTTTTGAAGTTCTGCAAGAGCGGCCTTGATGGCAGACTTGTTCGTCTTTTGCTCTCTTGCAATTTTCTTGGATAATCTGCTAATATTCGATATTTAGCAAAGAGCTGACTGATACTTAAGTAACAGCTGCATAGTCAGCCTTAGCTTGTGCGTTGCGTTGTTTGATGGCTTCGTTCTCAGCTTTTGATAGCATTATTTGTGGCAGTATTTTTCAGCAAGAGCTTTCTCGTAAAGCAGCTTGCATCCGCATTATCCTTTTCACGTGCCAATTCAACATTATAAGCATCTAATTTAGCTTGGTAGTCCGCATCATTGTCGGCATTTGCTTTTTGAATAGCAGCTAACTCTTTATCGTAGGCTACTTTGGCAGCCTCATGGAAAACGAGCATCTGAATCAGCTGGACATCAGCTAAATCTTTTGATATTGTGCTAATTTTTGCATCATAATCCGCTTTGGCAGCTGCATTAGCATTGGTGTACGTTTCGACCTCAGCCTTGTGTGCAGCCATATCTTTTTCATACTGATCTTTTGTTGCCTTATTTTCCGCATTGATACGATCAGTTTCTTTTTGATTAGAAGCTACGTCAGCCTTGTTGTTCAGTTACTTTCTTGATTTCTTCTGCTTGCATAATCATCTTTGATTTCTGTCTCTTTTGATTCACTTCTTCAGCAGTTTTTACTGTTCCTTTGTCAACAGTCTCATCTTTTCAACTTTTACACCGGCATAGCATTTTTCAGCAACTGATCAACATCTGTTGCTGGTACTTACTGGAATTGAACCCGTTATTTGACCCGCCTGTGCTTGACTCTCAATAGCTTCATTACTGGGATGCTTGACCTCTGGTAGATTCTGTTGCAGGTTTTCAGTCGCAGTGAGTATCTACCCACTCACAGATGTTGCTTCGTCCTGCAAAACATCTGCCCTGCTACAGAGATTGTTGCTACTACTCCTAGAACTGCACCACAGTGATTTACAAATTTTACTTTTACGATAACCGTAAGTTTGCTCTACCTCATACATCCTCCAAAATGATATAGATTATAAAGAAATATAATCAATTTATTCCTGCTAACATTATAATGTTTTTATTTTGATTTATCAAATACTGTGCTATATAAGTGATTTTTTGTGAAATAAAATCGTATAGACGATATAAAAAATATAAAATATTAAAATTGAATTCTAAAGTATCTTTCTAGAATAATGTTTTGAATATGATTATAAGAAAACACTTCAACTATACAAGCCTTCAACCCTCAATTCCTCTCAACAAAAAACCAATATTGTAACTTTA
>BNJS01001150.1_pt1 | contig 116731 bp, 122 predicted proteins | sample 8540461 | NCBI WGS metagenome assembly BNJS01 (sample SAMD00202454, study PRJDB9452) | human saliva metagenome | isolation source: human saliva | place: Japan | reverse complement strand
TATGACTATATATGCCTTAAAAAAGAGACATTGGTTCTATTGAACCAGTGTCTCTATTATTTCTCTCTCTATATTTATTATTCCCTGGGCCTTAACCAGTACCTGTAGCTTCATCAGGTCCTTGTCTATACTAGCCTTCCTTATGCTAATATTGGGCGCATTCACCTGAACATATATCCTATTGCCCTCTATTTTCATATTTCCATAGCCTGTTTTCTTTAGTCTATCTAGAACCTTATTTATCATATCTTTTGATAGGCTGATCTTGCCCAGCTTGGCCTCCTCTACTATAAAAACCAGCTCTTTACTTGTATTTGACAGGCTGGCCCCTATATCTACCTGAGTATTCCAAAGACCCAGCTTTAAAGGGTACTTTATCAGTATTTTTTTACCCTTTAGAGTGTAGCTGGCCTCCTGCATTTCTGCATTCCCATTGTGGGCCAAGGCATATTTAAGTAGCTTCTTGAAATTATAATCATCAATTTTTATTTCAGATACTAGCTTGCCCTTGTCCAGACTGATATTACCCAAAACCTCTCTATTATATGAGTCTATATCAACATTGTCTGATACATTCCAAAGTCTATCATCATTTTTAAGTCTGTCACTAGGCTTTAAAAAATAGGTTACCGTCAGCATCAACAAGGCAAATAAAACTGTCAACCCTATCAATATCTTTATTATCTTCTTCATAGCTTCCCCTCCACAGTTTTATTATACCACACTACGATGATTATATCTTCCTAGAGATAAAAAAAAGAGTCACCAGTAAAACCAGTGACTCTTGATTATTCAGTTGTAATTCATATACTGTTTAACGACTATATCTTTAGCCCTTATATGTATTTAGAAATTTACAATATACTAAATATTATTTATATTTTAGTACCATCCTCTAAGCTTCATAGCAGTAGCAACTCTCTTTACAGAATGCATGTAGGCAGCTTCTCTCACAGTTACTCCGTATTCTTCCTTTATAGCCCATAGAGCTTCGAAAGCCTTAACCATAGCTTCGTCTTCCTTAGCTTCTACTTCAGCTTCTGACCAGTAGTATCCGTATAGGTTCTGTACCCATTCGAAGTAAGAAACTGTAACACCACCAGCATTAGTTAAGATGTCTGGAGTAAGTATGATACCCTTTCTGTTAAGAACTTCGTCACCTTCTGGAGTAGTAGGACCATTAGCAGCTTCACAAACAAGCTTAGCCTGGATCTTTTCAGCTACAGCAGCGTCTATAGAGTTTTCAAGAGCAGCTGGAACTACAACGTCTACCTGTGCAGACCAGAATTCGTCCATAGATATCATCTTAGAACCTGGGAAGTCAACTAGGTTACCCTTTTCAGCTCTGTAATCCCACATAGCCTGGAAGTCTAGTCCATCTTCCTTGTATATAGCATATGGTCCAACTTCCTTAGCCCATTCAGCCACAGCAACAACTGTTCCGCCTAACTTCTGGATGTTCTTAACTGTGTAAGCACCAACGTTACCGAATCCCTGAACAGCTATCTTAGCATGAGTCATGTCCATACCCATCTTCTTAGCAGCTTCTCTTACTGTAACAGCAACACCGTATCCAGTAGCTTCGTTTCTACCAAGAGATCCACCGAATTCAACTGGCTTACCAGTTAATACACCGATAGAAGAAACACCAACTAGCTTGTTATATTCGTCAACCATCCAAGACATTATCTTACCGTTTGTATTTACGTCTGGAGCTGGAACGTCAACCTTTTCACCGATTAACTTATAGATACCATCGATGTATCCTCTAGATAATCTTTCTAATTCACCTTCAGATAGTTCAGATGGGTCAACTATGATACCACCCTTACCACCACCGTAAGGAATACCAGTTACTGAGCACTTGAATGTCATCCATATAGAAAGCGCCTTAACTTCTTCTAGAGATACGTTTGGATGGAATCTGATACCACCCTTAGTTGGTCCAACTGCATCACAGTGCTGAGATCTATATCCCTTGAACACCTTTATAGAACCGTCATCCATCTTAACTGGGATGTTAACTTCGATAACTCTTCTTGGTTCCTTTAATAGTTCATAAACCTGTGGTTCCATTCCTAACTTGTCACAAGCATTCTTAACCTGAGCCTGTGCCATTTCAAATACATTGCCATTTGTAAGCCTCCTTAAATTTAAGATACTCTAAATTTTATTTATTCCAGAAAAACATATTTTAAGCACAAAAAGTGATTCGAAAATCCCTTTCCTCTGCTAAAGAAACATTTTCCTGCCCTAATAGAATTATAACACATGTAAGTTAAATAGTGTATAATAATTTATATTTTAACAATATTTTTTAATTCAGATAAATAAAGTTTCACTTGCTAAGCTAAGTCTCTTATTTTTAGTAATTTCATAGCTTATTATTAGCTTCTTTTTCTTTATACTTTTTAATAAAAAATCCATCTCAACTGACCCTATTTTAGGTATACTTTTAAAGGATTCTTGGATCTAGAAAATATGTTTTTATAAATAGCAAGTAATAAATTTAAACAGATAAAGAGAGTAAAAAAAAACCGAATGTGTTTCCACATTCGGTAGTCATAGGTCTTACTTAACCCTTAAATTCTAAATTTGCTCTTGTTATTATTCTGGCTGAGGAGCATCAACTGGACAAACACCAGCACATGATCCACAATCTATACAAGCTGAACCATCTATAACATAGATATCTCCATCAGTTATACAAGATACTGGACATTCAGCTGCACAAGCACCACAAGCTATACAAGAATCTTTAATTACGTATGCCATTTTTATTTCCTCCTAATTAATTATATTTTATCGATAGCCTTATTATAACAAACTCCCCCTCTTTTTGCAATTGATTTTTTGAAAAAAAATAAAAAATTTTATTTCAGCTTCAGTTTATTGATATTACATACTTTTTTTTATTTCTAATTATTAGTAATTTTTTTAATTTTTTTATCTTAATTGAGAATGATATGTCTATAATTATTTATTTTTCATTATCAATTAACCCTCTTGTTATCATTAATTTAAAAATGACAAAAAAAATATAGGACAAAAGTCGTGCTTCCATCCTATATCTATATTATCTACTTATAAAATCCAATTATAGCCTAGTCTTCTACATTTTCCTTCATTAGGTAAGAAAGAGTGAATAGGCTCTCTGTCAGGTTTACATTCTCTACTATAATATTGCTTGGCACTTCAAGGTCTATTGGGGCAAAGTTCCAAATACCCTTTATGCCTGCCCTAACAAGCTTGTCTGCAACAAGCTGGGCGCCATTTTTTGGTATACATACTATAGCTATATCTACATTATTTTCCCTGACAAATTCCTCTACATTATCTGAGTCCATTATTTCAAAGTCTCTTATCTTTAGACCAATCATCTTTGGATTTGCATCAAATACTGCAATAGTCTCAAATCCAGCTAGCCTAAAACCTGTATAGTTAGTCAAGGCCTGGCCTAGGTTACCAGCACCAATTAAGATTGCACGGTATTTCCTATCTAGCCCAAGTATCTTTCCTATTTCCCTATGAAGGGCCTCTACATTATATCCATATCCCTGCTGACCAAAGCCACCAAAGTTATTAAGGTCTTGTCTAATCTGAGAAGCCGTAAAGCCTATTATTTCGCTTAATTCTTTTGAAGATATCCTCTGTACATCCTTTGACAGTAGGTCTGCTAAATATCTATAATACTTAGGTAATCTTCTAATTACGGCCATAGAAATATTTTTATTCCCCATTATCGTCCTCCTAGTATCCTATATTTTATAACCTTAAAAGTTAATCCTTGTTAAAAAAAGAGCCAACTCTAGCATTTTACACAATTATAATATATATTATACCTCATATTCGATAAATTTAAAACACTTTTATTCTACAATTTGCTCCCATTTTTCGTATAATTTGGACAAACGCTTTTCTAAATCACTTTTTTCCTGGTTGACCTCCCTAGTACGCTCTGGACTAGTGTATACCTCTTCCTGACAAAGCATATAGTCTAGACCACCAATTTGCTTTTCTAGTAATTCTATCTCAACTTCTATATCTTTTATTAGCTTTTTGGCCTTATTCTCGTTTTTCTTAAGCTCTTTTTCTCGCCTTCTTTCTTCCTTAATTTGAGTCTTTGTCTTGCTTGGCAGGTCTTCCATCTCCGCCAAATAACTTTTTTCAGACTCCTCTTTCTTCTTATTTTGATAATATTCGTAGTTACCCAAATATTCTTCTATTCCATCCGGCTTAAGTACCAGTATTCTATCAACAACTGTGTTAAGGAAATATCTATCATGCGATATAGTTAGAAGAGTCCCCTCATATTCCTTAAGGGCATCCTCTAGAACTTCTTTTGAATCAATATCTAGGTGGTTGGTTGGCTCGTCCAGCAATAGAAGGTTCGATTTGGAAAGGATCAGCTTTAGAATCGCTACCCTGGCCCTTTCTCCACCACTTAGGCTCCTTATGCTCTTAAATACATCCTCGCCCTCAAACAGAAAGGCCCCCCAGTAAATTTCTGACCTCCGTCTGAGTCATGTGAGGATTATCATCCCAAACCTCGTCTATTATTGAATTTTCTAGATTTAGAGACTTTTGTTCCTGGTGGAAGTAGGCTATATCTACACCCTGACCAAGCTTATATTCACCCTGGTCCTGACTTTCATCCCCCATTATTATCTTAAAAAGAGTTGACTTACCCACTCCGTTTGGTCCTATTAAGGCCACCTTCTCCCCCCTATAGAGGTCAAAGTCTACACCTTCAAAAAGCTTTCTATCACCAAAGGACTTGCCTAGACCCTGGGCCTTTAGTACATCATTCCCACTGTGGTGTCTAAGAACAAAGTTGAATCTAGCCTTTTTTCTCAGTTCCTGAGGCTTATCTAGCCTGTCTACCTTATCTAGCATTTTTTCTTTAGACCTGGCCCTCTTTAGGTGCTTTTCCCTACCATAGGCCTTGAGTCTTTCGATTGATTCTTCCTGCTTTTTTATATCTCTTTGTTGGTTTTCATACTGCCTAAGCCTTATTTCCCTATTGATCTTAGCCTGCTTCTGGTATTCTGTGTAATTACCATTATAGCTGGTAAGACGTTTGTTTTCCATTTCGAAATTCTATTTACAGACTGGTCTAGGAAGTACCTGTCATGGGAAATTATCATTATTGTTTCCTCATAAGACCTTAAAAATGCTTCCAACCATTCTATGGCATCGGCATCTAGGTGGTTGGTAGGCTCATCTAGTAGCAGTAGGGATGGCTTACTAAGAAGGAGTTTTGCTAGTAGTACCCTAGTTTTTTCCCCTCCGGATAGGACATTTACAGGCTTGTTCATTTCCTCGTCACTAAATCCTAGTCCCTTTAGGGTTCCCCTTACTTCACTCTTATAGGCATAACCATTTTTCTTTTCGAATTCCTCGTATTTTTTTCCATAGGTATCCATGGCCTTTTTTAGCTGGTCTCCTGATGAAGACTCCTTAGCAGATAGGCTAGCTATCTGGTGTTCCAAGCTTCTTAGTTCCTCCTCTGCCTCTATCAGGTCTGAGAATACTGAAACCACTTCATCAAATATGGTTTTTTCAGAATAGAAATTTGTATTCTGCTCTAGGTAGCCAAGCCTACAGTTTTTAGAGGTAAATATATCCCCCTTATCGTGGGGAAATATACCTGTTATTACCTTAAATAGGGTAGTTTTTCCCGTACCATTTACCCCTACTATACCTATCTTGTCCCCCTCATTTACCGAGAAGGAAATATCCTCCAGTATGGTCTCTACTCCAAAGCTCTTGGATACATTATTACACGATAACATTATCATAGGTCCACCTCCATCCTAACCCTGGTCGATCTTTAGGTTAGGAAGGGCATTTAGGGACATGCCATCCCTCCTACCTGCCATATACCTATAGTAGCCTGCACAGGCTATCATGGCAGCATTATCTGTACAAAGTACAAGTGGTGGATACCTCAAGTCTATCCCCTCCTTGGCGCATAGGTCTGCCATCTGGTCTCTTAGCCCAGAGTTTGCTGCAACTCCACCTGATAGGGTAATAGTCTTATAGCCCTTATCTTTGCAGGCCTTTATAGCCTTGTCGGTCAAAACATCGACTACTGCTGCCTGGAAGGATGCACATACATCCTCTGGGACTATTACTATATTCTTCATTTTCATTGAATTTAAGTAATTCAATACAGAAGACTTGAGACCACTAAAGCTAAAGTCATATCCCGCTTCATGGATACAGGCCCTTGGAAAATCAATTGCCTTTGGATTGCCCCTTTTAGCTAACCTATCCACTATAGGTCCACCTGGGTAACCTAGATTCATAGCCCTTGCAACCTTATCGAAGGCCTCACCTGAAGCATCATCCTTAGTTTTGCCCAATATTTCATACTTGCCATAGTCCCTTACCTCCACTAGATGGGTATGTCCTCCTGAGACTATCAAGGTAATAAATGGTGGCCTTAGGTCCTTGTGCTCGATGTAATTAGCTGAAAGATGGCCCTCTATATGGTTTACTCCAACAAGTGGCTTACCTAGTCCAAAGGCCAGGGCCTTGGCATAAGATAGACCAACTAGTAGGGCCCCCACTAGGCCAGGCCCATATGTAACTGCTACATGATCGATATCAGTAAGAGTTAAACCTGCTGTATCAAGTGCTTCCTGGACCACTGGGTCTATATTTTCTATATGCTTCCTAGACGCCACTTCTGGCACTACCCCTCCGAACTTTTTATGTATATCTATCTGGGTAGAAATGATGTTAGCAAGTACCTCCCTACCATTTCTGGTAATGGCACAGGCTGTCTCATCACAGCTACTCTCTATAGCTAAAGTTATAATATCACTCACCTATTAAAACACCTCCCTGAGCTGTTTCCACATTATTATTGCATCTTCCCTATTGTTTGAATAGTATTCCTTCCTGACACCACCTGCCAAGAAGCCATACTTCTTGTATAGGCCTTGAGCTACAAAATTACCAGCCCTTACCTCTAGGGTTATGGATGCAATTTTATCCTTGTCACACATGGCAATTAGGGCTTCTATAAGACCATTACCAATCTTTTTCCCCCTAAATTCCTTGTGAACTGCCACATTTGTAATATGGGCTTCATCTAATATATACCAGGCTCCAACGTAGCCCACTATCCTTCCATCATCATCCTCTGCCACAATATATCTAGATAGCTTGTTTTTTAGCTCTCCCCTAAGGGCACTATAGGACCAAGGGTCCTCAAAGGCAGAAATCTCTACCTCATAAACACCATCTATATCATCTGCAGTCATCCTCCTATAAATCATTCTTCATAGCCCTCTGCTTTTCTTCATATTGAACCTCTGCCTGTGACTTCCTAATATACATAGGCAGTATATCATAGCAGGTATGGATGTCTTGACCCTTCTTATACTTATGCGAGGCGCAGGCACACACACTGGCTGCCCTAGATACATTGGTATTACTAGACGCCAAATTTATGTTCGGTCCCAAGTCTTTTAACCTGTCCCTATACTTATTTATACCTTCACCTAGGAAAATAATTTTTCCATCAAGGCCTCTTACTTCCTCTATTAGGTTATCTATATCTACTACCCTTATATCCCTAAGAATTTCTGGGGCTTGTCCAGAGCTTTCGTATATAGCCGAATACACCTGGCTACCCTGGGCATCCAAGATTGGCACTAGTCTAGCCTTACCATCAGATAGGTTATAGGCCAAGCTTTCAAGAGAATTCACCCCTACTATTGGAAGATTTCTTACATGACCAAGGGCCTTAACAGTAGCCATTGCTATCCTTATACCCGTAAAGGATCCTGGACCTATACATACTGCCAGAAGGTCTACATCGTCTATACTTATATTGGCCAGTTGGAACAAATTTTCCAACATGGGCATTAGCTTTTGTGAGTGGGTCCTCTTGTCATTTATCACAAGTTCTCCCAACAAGTCCCCATCTGACCATAGGGCTACGCTAGCAGCCCTAGTTGAAGTATCTAAACCCAGAATAATCATCCTCTAGCAACCTCCTCTACTAGACTCTTATAGGTCTGGCCCCTGGGCGAAAATTCTAGGCGCCTTCCCTCATCTTCATACTTTATATTTATATCTAACCTCTCATCAGGTAATATATCCTCTATTATCTGAGACCACTCAATAATACAGACCCCTTCAGAAGCAATATATTCCTCAAAGCCTATATCGTACATCTCATCACTTGAACCGATCCTATATACATCAAAGTGGTTTAGCTTTAACCTACCATCCTCGTATTCATTGACTATAGTAAAGGTAGGGCTAGTTATATCTTCTCTTATGCCTAGACCAAGGGCAATAGACTTAGTAAGGGTAGTCTTACCTGCACCCAAGTCACCATTAAGGCACAAGATAGCCCCTGGAAATAAAATCTTCCCTATCTTTTCCCCTAGACTGGAAGTAGCTTTTTCATTTTCTAGATAAATACTCTTCATATAGCCTCCTTATTATATCAAATAATATTATTATACCACTAATAGACTCTATCTCACAAATAAATATGCTCAAAAAGACACTACCCAAGTCTATACGCCTCCAAACTCATTAAAATTTGGAAGCCCTAGACTCGGGTAGTGTCTCATTTATAAATATTATAATCAATATATGTTTATCAATCTTATGGTCCAGATGAGTGCTGATGACTCATACCTGTACTAGTAGGCTATAATTATCCTACTTACTCGCATTTCTTGCTGATAGCATGCAAGCAACAGCTATAGAAACTAGCTTAGCAGACTCTCCATCAGACCTAGAGCATACAACGATTGGCACCTTTGCACCAACAACAATACCACCGAATGTCCATCCGCCTAGGTACTTAGCTGTCTTTAATAATACGTTACCTGCTTCTATTGCTGGAACTATTAGTATGTCTGCATGACCTGCAACTGGGTCATCTATACCCTTTACTTCAACAGCATGTAGGTCAACAGCATTGTCTATCTGTAATGGTCCACTTACTACACAGCCCTTTATTTCACCCTCATGGTTCATTCTCTGTAGGGCAACTGCATCTACTGTAGCTGGCATCTTTTCATAGTACTTTTCCTTAGCACAGATCATTGCCACCTTTGGTAGTTCATTTCCTAGGGCATGGGCAACATCTACAGCATTTTCTATGATACCCTTCTTCTGTTCAATATCTGGTGATATAAGCATGGCACCGTCAGAAGATAGGTAGTACTTATCCCTGTTTTCATTGAATAGGATACCAACATAGCTTAGAGTCTTACCAGTTCTAAGGTTGTTCTCCTTCTTTACTACTGCCTTAAGAATTACAGAAGTATCTATCAGACCCTTCATTATTAAGCTAGCCTTACCAGCAGTAACCTGGTCAACAGACTTCTGGGCAGCATCTGCCAAGTTATCTGCATGTACCAATTCCATATCGGATATATCTAAGTTACCTTCCTTGGCAACATCTGTGATGATATTTTCATCACCAACTAGGATCGCCTTTGTAAATCCTAGATCAACCGCATTTCTTAAAGATTCTAATGTGGCTAAGTCGTGTGGGGCCGCAACTGCTACTGTCTGAATTGCATTACCAGTTCTTTCCTTAGCTAAATTAATAAAATAATCCTGATTTATCATTCTATACACTCCTATAACATAATTCTTATTATTGTAGGTCATTCAAAAACCACTCGTTATATATATTTTAACATATTTATAGAACAATAGTAACGTTTTCTTGAATTTTTTTGTAAATTTTTGTGTTTTTTAACATTTTGTTTACATTTATAAACTTTTTCTATTGTTTTACTTATTAAAATATATATCATCAAGTATAATAAAGCTCTAATCTATAGACTGACACTTTTTACAAAAAGATGTATTCCTTTTTTGAACCATATTCCTCTTACCCCAGTCTGCCATATTTAATATGTGCCCTAGACTCAGAATTCAACACACTACGTATCGTAGCCAAGGCTAAGTTTATAACATCAGAAGAAGCACAAAAGGCTGCCTTTGAGGTTATGCCAGCCCTTGCTAAATGGGATACGCAGTAGGTGATGGAATCTTTGAAATATATACTCTAGAGGATGCTAGCTTCACTTGCAAGACTATGATGGATAAGGATGTTGAAGGTATAGAATTATAATTATATATAATATAAGACAGTAGGCATATTAGTTTCTCCACCTCTATGCATACTGTCTTTTTGTTTGTAGATACCCTTACGAGGACCCAAAAAAAGTCTATTTATAATAAACTCTAAATTTTATATATTATTCAGCGTTTTGCTTCTGGTATTCTTCATAAGCATATAGGGCAGCACCTATAGCGCCAGCCATCTGAGAATCAGGGGATATAAGTATATCACATTCTAATTCTTCATTAAGGGCCCTTACTATACCCTTGTTCTTACTAACACCACCTGTCATGGCAACAGGAGTCTTTAATCCACCTCTCCTTGCCAAACTAGCAACTCTAGTAGCAACAGAAGCATGTATACCTCTTATAATATTCTCTAGTGGAATCTTCTTAGCCATACATGATATAACCTCTGACTCAGCAAAAACTGTACATGTAGAACTGATTGGTGTTACTTCTGTAGACTTGGCATCTAACTCACCTAGTTCATCTAGCTTCACATCCAATACGCCAGCCATAACTTCTAGGAATCTACCTGTACCAGCCGCACACTTATCATTCATCAGAAAGTTTACAAGACCACCCTTGTCATTTAGCTTAAGTATCTTTATATCCTGTCCACCAATGTCTATGATAGTTCCAACTCCACCGAATATGAATCCACCACCCTTGGCATGACAACTAAGCTCACTAACAGTCTTAGCAGCATTTTCATAACTATTTCTACCATATCCAGTTGATACGATTAGGTCTATTTCATCAAAAGCCTTTCCTGCCTTACCAAGTACCTCTTCTATAACTAGGTCAGCTCCCTTAGTACCAGCACCTAGGCTAACTACACCTTCACCTACAACTTCCTTACCATCCTTCATTATCACACACTTTGATGATGTTGATCCAATGTCAATACCCATTGTGTATACACTGCTCATTTTAAAACGCCTCCTGTACTCCTATATAATTTGTTTAGATTAAATATCGTCGATAGATTTTAACAATTTATTTAATACCCATTTTTTTCAAAATATAAATTTATTTCTTAACATTTTATGCGAAATTTAATTCTCTGCAATCGTTAATCATTGATAATTAAAAAAACAATATCAAGGATTATTTTTTTAAACCCATCTCCTCGTCAATTATATCATATAAAAGACCCCACTTTCAATAATATTATTGAAAATAGGGCCTCTTGTAAACTTTTAATTAAATTACTACTTATGGCTTAAGCTAAATTATTTTTTTATCAATTTTTCTATCTTTTTTTATAAAAGTGGTATAGTGATTATTGACAATAATATACCCTTAATTAGGTTAAATGGTGCTATAAACCAAAGAACGAATGATAATAGGTCCTTTACGTTTGGATTGATAGCTGTACCCATGCCGATTATAGCATCTAGTCCCATGAACTGACCATAAAAAGGTAGCATCACAAAGTAATTCATAGATGTACCTATAATAACCATTGCTATTGTTCCAAAAGGCAAGCCCCTTTACCAAAGTCTTTATGCTCTTGTCCTTCTTATAAACAAAAGATGCAACAACTACAAATGAAGATCCTACTACGATATTGGCGATTTCACCAACACCTCCTGTGCTGGTTGCTGTGATTAGGTGAAGGAAGTTCTTCACTGCTTCAACTGCAAAAGCCTGCCACTGGTCCCAGGGCCAAAGCCTGCCACTATTGCTGGCATATCTGATAGGTCAAGCTTCAAAAAAACCAGGGGAATAGTGGTATCGGCATTTCTAAAAAAACATCAATGCATACGCTATCCCAGCCAATAGGGGCTACCTTAACCATATTAATTGTAGACACTCTTCTCTTCTTTAAACTTACTGAATTAACCTTTTCCATTTTATCCTCCTATTTTTTTCGAGGGAAAAAAATAAAATTCCTGGAGAAAAATATCCCCAGGAATAACAACTTCATCACAATATACATTGTTATAAAATACTTCTCTCATCCAGACTTTACTGTCGGCTTTGGAATTTCACCAAATCAGCTTGCGCTCGCGGGCTATACCGCCGGTAGGGAATTTCACCCACCCCCGAAGATTAATTATATTTATTTACAAGTTCATTATATAAGATACCTGACTAAATGTCAATCTTTTTCATTAAGATTTTAATCCTACTTGTCCTGGCTAACATCCCTCATGGAGAGAGACACCCTACCCTTGTCCTTGTCTATTCCTATAACCTTTACCTTGACTATGTCTCCAACTGTAAGTAGGTCTGATGCATTTTTTACCCTCTTGTTTGATATCTTTGATATATGGACTAGTCCATCATTTTTTATACCTATATCGATAAAGGCCCCAAAGTCTACAACATTCCTAACCGTACCATTTAAGACCATGCCCTCTTCTAGGTCTTCAAGCTGCATGACGTCCTTTCTAAGGATAGGCTTAACTCCGCTTTCCCTTATATCCCTACCAGGCTTTTTAATTTCTTCGATAATATCATTTAGGGTTGCCTTGCCTACCCCCACATCTGAGCTAAGCCTGTCTATCCCATATGCCTTTACCTTCTTATCTAATTGGTCTAGATTTGATACCGCTACGTCATCTAGAGTGTAGCCTAGTAGGTCTAGCATGGCTAAGCAGGCCTCGTAGGACTCTGGATGAACACCTGTATTGTCCAGTGGATTCTTGGCATTAGGAAGCCTTATAAAGCCGGCAGCCTGTTTGAAGGCAGCCGGTCCTAGCCTCTTTACACTCTTAAGGTCATTTATATCTTCAAAGTCTCCATTCTTATTTCTATAGGCAACTATATTCTTGGCAAGACTGGAAGATATACCTGCAACATGCTCTAGTAGGGAATATGATGCTGTATTTGCATCTACACCAATCTGGTTAACAGAGTCTTCTACTACCCCATCCAAGACCTCAGTTAGTCTCTTTTCATTTACATCATGCTGGTACTGGCCTACACCTATACTCTTAGGTTCTATCTTTACCAGCTCAGCCATTGGGTCTTGTAGCCTTCTTGCTATTGATATGGCCCCCCTTATAGATACATTTATATCTGGGTGCTCCTCATTGGCCAGCTTGGAAGCTGAGTAGACTGAAGCTCCTGCCTCGTTGACTATAAGATAAGAAATAGGTCTATCAATTTCACCTATCATTTCAGCTACAAATTGTTCAGATTCCCTTGAAGCTGTACCATTACCTATAGATATTATATCAACCTTATGTTTTTCAATTAATCTCTTAAGGATTGACTTTGCTTCCCCCACCTTATTTTGTGGCTTGGTTGGATATACTGTTGTAAAGTCCAATAGCTTCCCATTTTTATCAACAACTGCTATCTTACAGCCAGTCCTATAGGCTGGGTCAAAGCCCATTACTACTGCATTTTTGATCGGCGGCTGCAAAAGTAGGCCTTGGAGATTTTTACCAAACACCTTGATGGCCCTTTCCTGGGCTAGGTCTGTCAAATGGTTTCTAACTTCCCTCTCTATTGCTGGGAAAATCAACCTCTTATAGGCATCCTGGGCAACCTCTTCCAAAATTGCTTCATTACCCACATTCTGAGGACTCTTATATGAAGCAATAATCTTGTCTATCATCTGCTGGTCATCAAGCAAAACCTTAACAGTCAAAAAGCCTTCCTTTTCTCCCCTGTTTATGGCCAGGGTCCTATGTGGAAGTATGTCTTCTACCCTCTCAGTAAAGTCATAGTACATCCTATAAACAGAATCCTCTTCTAGCTTGGCCTTTGACTGGATCTGGCCTCTTTTCAAGGCCTGGTTCCTTATATACTTTCTAATTTCCGCATCGTCACTCATTACCTCTGCAAGTATGTCTCTTGCACCCCCTATAACCTTTTCGATATCATCTAGTCCCTTTTCTGAATCGACAAACTTCTCTGCCTCTTTCACTATATCTAGGTTCTTAGATAGGAGTATCATATTGGCTAGTGGCTCTAGCCCCCTCTCCTTGGCTATAGTTGCCCTAGTCCTCTTCTTCTGTTTAAAAGGAGCATATATATCCTCTACCTCCTGTAGGGTCTTGGCCTTGTCTATAGCATCCACTAGAACCTTGTCTAGCTTATCTTGTTCGTCTATAAGCCTCTTTACATCTTCCTTCCTTTCCTCAAGATTTCTAATGTAGGTCAACCTGTCTCCAAATTCTCTCAGCTGGACATCTGTCATCTCCCCAGTCATTTCTTTCCTATATCTTGCTATAAAGGGAATTGTATTTCCTTCATCTATTAGCTTTATTGTATTTTCAACCTGATTTGGACCTAAGCCCATCTCTTTTATTAGTATTTCTTTAATATCCATAATTTCCTCTTTTACCCATATCATTGCCTGCAGAAGGATTCTCTATACCTTTTGCTTTAGGTATTGGAACATAAAATTATCCAATTTCCCATCCATAACCGCATCTACATTTGCATTTTCTTCATTTGTCCTATGGTCCTTTACCAGCTTGTAGGGTTGGAACACATAGGACCTTATCTGGCTTCCCCAGGTAATTTGCGAATACTTGCCCTGTAGGTCTTCTATCCTCTCCTTATTTTCCTCTTCCTTTAGCTGGATTAGCTTGGCCATCAAAAGCTTCATGGCTATATCCTTGTTGGAGTGCTGGCTTCTTTCATTCTGACACTGGACTACTATACCTGTAGGTATATGTGTAATCCTTACAGCAGAATCCGTTGTATTTACATGCTGGCCACCTGCGCCCGAAGACCTATATGTATCTATTTTTAGGTCTGCCTGGTTTATCTCCACACTTATATCCTCATTTAATTCAGGTATTACATCAATCGATGCAAAGGATGTGTGTCTCTTGCCTGATGAATCAAATGGAGATATCCTAACCAATCTATGGACCCCCTTTTCACTTTTGAGGTAACCATAGGCATTTTGTCCCTGGACCAATATGGTTGCAGCCTTTATACCAGCCTCAGGGTCAGAACTTAAATCGATAAGCTTTACCTTGTATCCACTGGATTCAGACCACCTAATATACATTCTCAAGAGCATTTGAGCCCAGTCCTGGGCATCTAATCCTCCAGTCCCAGAATTCACAGATAAAATTGCATTATTAGAGTCATACTGGCCACTAAAGAGCATTTCCATTGTCATACGGTCCAGATTTTCCCTGGCATCCTTCACCTGGTCGATGATTGAACTTTCCAATTCCTGGTCTTGCTCTGACCCTTCATCCTCACTTAACTCTAGTAGTATATTTATGTCCTCTATAGACGTTATCAGCTGACTATACTGCGACAGCCTGACTTCTATTGTCTTATTTTCTTGAAGTATTTTGTTGGACTTGTCAGTATCCTCCCAAAAGTCTTGTTGGGCCATCAATTTCTCAATGGTCTTCTTCCTTTTCTCTAGACCCCTCAGGTCAAAGTGACTCACCCAATTCTTTGGCTTTTTTAATCATTTCTTCGTATTCAGACTTATAATCTTGAATGTTGATCAACCTTATCACCCCTTCACACTTTCTTCATTTCATTTTTTTATTATAACACAAATGCACGCCATAAAATATGGCGTGCATTGATAAAAAATAAAAATTTTAGAAAGGCTCTTGCCTAATTAAGCATTCATACAGTTCTGTACTTTACCAGTTTCGATTTCTACCTTAAGGTTGTCAAGGGCAGTTGAAACCATATTATCTACTGCAGTTTCAGTAAAGAATGCGAAATGTCCTGTCAACACAACATTGTCCATTGACATTAGCGTTTCAACTACTGTTCCTTCTATTTTCTTAGGGTCTATCTTCTGGTTTACGTATAGAGTTTCGCATTCTAGAACGTCTAGAGCTGCTCCCTTTAGCTTTCCAGTTTCTAAAGCTTCTACTACATCGTCTATGTTTACTAGACCACCTCTACCAGTGTTAACTAGGATTGCATGATCCTTCATGTGCTTTATTCTATCCTTGTTTATGATATGGTGAGTTCCATCAGTTAGTGGTAAGTGAAGTGAAACAACGTCAGCTTCTTCTAGTAAAGCTTCTATTGTATCTCTATATTCTAGGATTCCTTCTGCACCTGGGTTTCTGAATTCATCAAAACCTATTACCTTAGCGCCTAATCCCTTGAATAGAGTTGCAGCTGTAAGACCTATTCTACCAGTACCTATGATACCTACTGTACAGCTTCTGATTTCCTTAGAGATAAGGTCCTTATTCCAAGTGAAATCACCCTTAAACTGAGCTGATCTAATATGTCCTATATTTCTAAGTAGTGTCATAGCATGTGTAACAGCTAATTCAGCTATAGCATTTGGAGAATATCTTGGTACATTTGTTATAGAGATTCCGTATTCTCTTGCAGTCTTAAGGTCAAACATGTCAACACCGGCAGTTCTAGATGCTATCTGAGTTAGTCCAAATTCCTTCATCTTCTTGAAGATTTCTTCATCCTTAACTGGTATAACCTGCTGAGTAGTTATTCCATCATAGTCCTTAGCCTTTTCGATTGATTCTGGTGTGATTAGACCATATTCTAAGTCTACCTGAACTCCATTTTCTTCTGACCATTTTTTAAATGCTTTTTCTTCGTAACCCTGTACATGATATGCTAAAATTTTCATAATGCTGCCTCCTAATACACATAAATTTACTTTAAACTAATAAAAACATTAACTAATAATTTTGATTTTTCTTTTTTTAAATATTTTTCTAACGATTAAAACGTTTTCTTGACTTCTTACTTAATAACACAATTTTATAAACACATAAATATTAAAAACACAAATTTTTATATCACTTTTATGATAATAATAAATTTTTAACTATCAATATTAAAAAAACACAGCTGAATTAATATTTCAGTTAAAAACTATGGCAATAGGTCGCCATATACTAGATACGGCGACACAACTACCACTATATAGTTTGTAGATTAAAAATTCTACTTAAATTACTTAACAGCCTTTAAAGCTTCAAGTATTTCTGGTATTACCTTGTAAAGGTCACCAACGATACCATAATCAGCAACACCGAATATTGGAGCATCTGGATCCTTGTTTATAGCTATTATAAGGTCAGATTCCTTCATACCAGCTAAGTGCTGTATAGCTCCAGATATACCACAAGCTACATATAGGTTAGGCTTAACAGTAACACCTGTCTGTCCTACCTGGTGAGATCTGTCTATCCAACCAGCGTCAACAGCTGCTCTTGAAGAACCAACTACACCACCTAAAGCTTCTGCTAATTCAGCTATAAGCTTGAATCCATCTGGAGTTCCTAGTCCCTTACCTCCAGATACGATTATGTTAGCATCTGTTAAAGATACCTTTTCGTTAGCAGACTTAACGATTTCTAACACCTTAGTTCTGATATCAGATTCCTTAAGATCTATGTTTAGCTTAACAACTTCACCAGTTCTAGAGTCGTCCTTTGTAGCCTTGTCCATAACGCCAGGTCTAACTGTAGACATCTGAGGTCTGTTGTCTGGGCATATGATAGTAGCCATTATGTTACCACCAAATGCTGGTCTTGTCTGCTTAATCTTACCATCTTCAGGATCTATTTCTAACTTAGTACAGTCAGCTGTAAGACCAGTGTTTAGTCTAGAAGCTATTCTTGGAGCAAGGTCTCTACCTATATGAGTAGCACCAACTAAACTATTTCTGGCTTGATTTCGTGAACAGCATCAACTATAACCTTAGTGTAGGCATCAGTTGTGTAGTTCTTTAAAAGAGCATCATCAGCTACATATACAGTTTCAGCACCGTAGCTAATTAATTCTTTTGCTAGTTCGTCCATATCCTGACCAAGAAGTATAGCGTTTAACTTAACTCCTCTAACGTCAGCTAATTTTCTACCTTCTCCTAGTAATTCAATTACAACTGGAGTAAGTTTTCCCTGTCTCTGTTCAGCATAGACCCAAATGTTCTTGTACTGATTCAATTCATTTCTATCCATAATACTCTTCTCCTATAAACAATTAAATTATATAATATGTACAGCCTTTAATTCGTTTTACAACCTTAGCTGCAACTTCCTTTTCAGTTCCTTCTAGTATAACTCCCTGACCCTTTACTTCTGGTGTAAATGATCTAAATACTCTTGTAGGTGATGCCTTAAGACCAACTTCAGTCTTTTCTATATCAACATCATCTATTGAAAGAACCTTAATTTCCTTTTCATAGGCTTCGAATATTTTATCTATGTACATATGTCTTGGTTCGTTAAGTTCCTTAACAGCTGTTAGTAGAGCTGGCATCTGTAATTCGATCATTTCATATCCATCTTCTAACTGTCTCTTAACTGTAAGCTTCTTACCGTCAACTTCTAGACCTTCTACATATGTAACCTGTGGTATTCCAAGCTTTTCAGATATCTGAGGACCAACCTGAGCTGTATCTCCGTCTATCGCCTGTCTACCAGCCAATATTAAATCATAATCTCCAATAGCTCTGATTCCTGCTGCTATTGCATTTGAAGTAGCCCATGTATCTGAACCACCGAAAGCTCTATCTGATAGTAGAACTGCTTCGTCAGCTCCCATAGCTAAACACTCTCTAAGCATTACATCTGCCTGTGGAGGTCCCATTGACACTACTGTGATATGAACATCTTCATTAGCATCCTTGAATGCTAGAGCCTGTTCCAACGCGTTTGCATCGTCTGGGTTTAATATACTTGGTACACCTTCTCTTATTAATGTGTTTGTTTCTTTATCAATTCTAACTTCTGTTGTATCTGGTACTTGCTTTACGCATACTATGATCTTCAAAATTCACACCACCCTCTTATTTTAATACATTTCCTGCGATTACTATCTGCTGAACCTGAGAAGTTCCTTCGTAGATAGAAAGGATTCTAGCATCTCTGTAGATTCTTTCTATTCTGTAGTCCTTAACAAATCCGTATCCACCATGTAGCTGTAATGCCTTGTAAGCAACTTCATTAGCTACTTCTGCAGCATAGTACTTAGCCATAGATGATAGAAGAGCAGGGCTCTGCTTGTTATCCTTTAACTGAGCTGCCTGATGTACTAAAAGTCTAGCAGCTTCAACCTTAGTAGCCATATCAGCTATTGTAAACTGAGTGTTCTGGAACTTAGAAAGTGTCTTACCAAACTGAACTCTTTCCTTAGTGTACTTTATTGCTTCATCTAGAGCAGACTGAGCAACACCAACTGCCTGAGCAGCAACACCTATTCTACCAGCTTCAAGAGTATTCATCATTACCTTGAAACCTCCGCCTAGCTTACCAAGTAAATTTCCTTTGGAACCTTAACATTTTCAAATATAAGGTCTGATGTTCTAGTACCTCTGATACCCATCTTATCTTCGTGTGCACCATGAGAGAATCCTTCCCACTTAGCTTCTACTATGAAAGTAGATATTCCTCTAGTTCCTTTACCCTTTTCTGTTACAGCAGTAACTATAGCGAAATCACAGAAAGGACCATTAGTTATCCAGCATTTTCTACCATTTAGTATATAGTAGTCGCCTTCAAGTACTGCAGTTGTCTGAGTAGCACCGGCATCTGAACCAGCTCCTGGCTCTGTAAGACCGAATGCACCTACAAGCTTACCTTCTGCAAGTGGCTTAAGGTACTTCTGCTTCTGTTCTTCAGTACCGAAGTTAATTAGTGGAAGTGCAACCAATGATGCACCTGCAGTTACATAAGTACCACAAGAAGCATCTGCTCTTGATATTTCTTCCATTATTAGCGCGTATGAAACATAATCTGCTCCAGCTCCACCGTATTCCTTTGGTACGATTGGGCAAGAGAATTTGTACTTAGATAGCTTGTCAATGAACTCCTGTGGCATATCAAGGCCTTCTCTGTCCATTTTTTCAGCTAAATCAGTATCATACAATTCACGCTGGCAAAAATCACTAACTGATTTTTTTACTAATTCATGCTCTTTTTTTAGTATCATTTTTAACCTCCAAAAATTTGATTACAATTACGCTAATATTTCAGCGAATGTTTGTATTCTTGTTCTAATTTGTTCTATGCTAGTTGTTCCCTGTTCAATCTCAATAAATAGGTGAGGTACTCCTGCCTCTTCCATATCCTTCTTGAAGATTGGATAGTCATACTCTTCTGGGTCACAGAATTTCATTAGTGCGTAAACAACGCCATCAGCGCCTAGCTTCTTAGCATCTTCTACTACCATTCTTCCCCTTAGCTTAGCAGGGTCATATGCTAGTGAACATCCTTCAACGTCAGCCCACCACTGTGCCATTCTTTCTAATGCACTTCCACCTTCTGGAACTAGAGTTCTGAACTGTCTAGTTTCCTGGGCAACATTATCAGCCACTATAGCCATGTTGTTTGCCTCGAATACTTCTAACAATCCCTTGTCATCCAGTACTATACCAGAAGTGATTATCTTCTTGCCCTTAAAGTCTTCCTTAGGCATAGCCTTTAGGCCAGCAATTAAATCTTTAACTAAAGCTGTATGTTCTTCAACCTTCATAAAGTGAGCACTCTTAATACGTAATTTCTTACTCTAGGAGTGATTGTATTTAGATAGTCAGGAACCAACTTAACAAACTCATTCATTGCTTTTCTGTGTTCATTGTAAACTGCTATACTTGCCTGGATGCTTTCATCAGTTATTTCGTGTCCACAGATCTCTTCTAACTTAGTCTTCACTGTAGTGTATTCACTAACTAAGTAGTCTTTACCAGCCTGGATCTTTCTGTTCTGAGGGAAGGCAAAACCTATCATAGGTATGTCCTTAACACCAGACTTCCAGTTCTGAGTAAGTGTTATAAGTGTATCACAGTGACATGGTATTATAGCACCTGACAAGCCCTTAAAGCTTCCCTTTAGACCATATTCCATGATAGCCTGGATGATAGAACAACAGAATGCTGGGAAGTATTCCTTAGCCCTTTCTATTGAAGTATTACCACCCCATGTTCCCATTGGTATCATTCCACCTGCGTGAACTATTTCTCTTGGAGTGTATACTGGGAAACATCCTATAACTTTCTTACCTTCTTTTAGATATTCATCTAATAATGCATTTGGGTTATTTGCAGCATATTCGAATTTTGCAATCAATTCATTAACAGTCATTACTGAGCACCTCCATTGTTCTTTCTTTCTTCCATAACTTCTACTAGTCCTTCTAGTCTTGTTTCAAACTGTGCCTTAGCGAAGTTTCTTGGGTCGGCCTGGTCACCATCAAATCCTGCATATGGTAATCCAGTCTGCTCAGCTATTCTTCTCTGCATTTCGTACTGTATGAAAGACATCAACTTACAGCTTCTGTTCATATGGTAGAAAGCACCATCACAGTTTCCACCCTTAAGAGCGTTAACTCTGTACTCTACCATAGTTTCTATATTAACATTGTTGAACATTGTACTATAAGCTCTAGCCATTCCATCTAGGTCGTTCACATCATAAATCAATGCCCAAGCATGTGGATAAACTGAACCAGTCATGTTTACACCCTGCTTAGATAGAGACTTCATCTTGTAACCGATATGTGGCCAACATGGAATACCTTCCATCATGATTCTGAACTTTTCTTCACCTCTAAATGAAGTCTGTCCAGTCTTAGCATTTTCCTCAAGCTCTTCTATAAGTAGCTTAAATGCTTCAGTAGTTTCCTTTTTACCTCTAGCTGCAACTATAGCTGCCATGTAGTTGAATAGGTCGAAACCATTCATTGGAGATGGGAAGTTACCTTCTGGTAGACTCATTGAGTACTTCCATAACTTACCATTTTCAGAAGATATCTTCATAACTTCTTCTAATCTCTTTGGATCGAATTTCTTGCCTGAAATTTCTTCAAACTGTCTTATAGCTTCTTCAAACTGTCCTCTTAGGTACTTGATTCTATTTTCAGTAACCTCAGTTTCTAGATTGTAAGCTGTGTCTATCATTATAAGAGGTATATTTAATTCTCTAGAGATATTTTCATACCACTTTATAACTTCGTTACAAATGTTGTTACAACAACATAGGAAATCTGGCTTTGGCATTGGTAGAGCATCTGAGTGTCCCTTTAAAAGAACACCGAAGTTTGTTCTAGCGTATGCACATAAGTCATTTGAGTAACCTTCGCCTTCAGATAGCTCGCAAAGTTCTAGTGATTCTCTCTTTGCTGCAACACCTGCTGCGTGGTTTTCAGGATATAATAACTGAAGGTCAAATATTTCAGCTAATTCCTGAGGGAAAACTGATGTTGACCAACCAACTGGTCTACCAGCTTCCTTTTCTTTAAATGCATTATCGTACTGTGCCTGCAATAAGTCAGCTATGGCTGTCTTTGCATCTTTCTTTACATTTGCTTCCATCATCAACACCTCCAAAATTCTTTACTTAATGATACCTTTCCTTCAATTCATCGAATTCAGCACCACTAACACCAGCACCTTCAAGTACTTCCTTAGTATGTTCACCAAACTTAGGAGCTCTTATGTATTCGCCTCTCTTGTTTTCTGTGAACATAACTGGTGTGTTGAATACAACACCTTCATTACCACTTTCAAATGTATGTTTGATTAAGACATCATTAGCCCAGCACTGTTCGTCATTAAGTATTTCGTCAGTTGTAGCTAGCTTTTCATAAGGGATACCAGCTGCCTGAAGTCTTGCACACCATTCATCTATAGGTCTCTTTATAAATTCTTTTTCTAATATTTCAACAAATTCTTCTACATAGTTTACCGCACTCTTAAGTGTACTATACTTTCCGCCGATTAAGTCAGGTCTTTCGATTACTGTATTACAGAAGTTAGCAAACCACTTGTCATACTGCATGAAGGCGATCTGTAACCATCTATCATCTGCACACTTGAATGTAGTGTTGATTGGGTTAGGTGGGTTCTTTCTAGTAATTGGCATTCTGTATCCATAGTGAGCTGCAGAAACCATAATACCCATACCAAATACAGCTGTATGGAATAGAGAAACTGTTACTCTTTCTCCCTTACCAGTCTGTTCTTTTTTACGTAGGGCTGCTAGTACACCTGCTGCCAAACTCATACCTGCATAGTGGTCACCTAGACCTGCTACTGGGTTACATGGAGAACCGCCTTTTTCCATCAAACTCATTGCTACACCACCTCTAGCGAAGTAAGCTGTATAGTCGAATGCTGGGTTGTCCTTGGCTGGTCCATTTTCACCGTATCCTAGTAAGTGAGCATATATAATGTGTGGAGCTCTCTTCTTAACTTCTTCATAGTTAAGACCACTTCTGTCAAGAGCCTTCTGTCTAGTATTTGTCAAGAAATATCTGCATCATCAAGTAACTTGTAGATAACTTCAACACCTTCCTTAGTACCAGTGTCAATTACTATACCCTTCTTACCTGAGTTTTCGATTTCAAACATTGGATTTTCTTTTTCATCAGTTGGGAAACACCACTGTATACCAACAAATCTCATTGTGTCTCCGAATGTAGGTTCAATCTTTATAACTTCCGCACCCCAGTCAGCTAGCAATCTACCACATATTGGCGCTGCAACGAAGTTTGCGTACTCAATTACTCTTACACCTTCCAAAGGTAATCCTATTTTTGTCATTTTCTCTACCTCCCAAAAAATTGATAATTTAATATAATTTGAAGTCCCTGACTTTCTACCTCTTATATAAGCAAATACCGTGCCAACTTTTCAACTTATACCTTTTACAAATAATTTTTTTATATTTTTTTATAAATATATAGTGCATATTTTTTTACTAAAAGCTACTGAATCTAATAGGCTAGTATGAGGGTAGGCAAAGCTTTTGCCAAATATAAAAAAAGCCTTTTTCACAAAGAAAAAAACACCCCTTTTAAGCTTATTTTTTTATTGAAATTAATTATTATTATATGGCATTTTTGCAAATATATAAGATTTGTTTTTGCATTTTGCAAATAAACTTTTTTTAAAAACTGAAATATTATTTTGTACAGGTTAATAAAATAACATTTTTCTATCTTTTATTAACTTAATGATGTTTTTTTAGTAAAAAGCCATGTTTTATTTCTTGAAAGCCATTTTTCTATAAAAAGAGGATATTTGCATTTTGCAAATACCCCCTAAAAAATACTAATTTTTGTTTAATATTCTACACTTATTTTTAAATTTGTTGGAGATTACTCTACTTCCTCACCATCTAGAACTCTCTGTCCATACCACTTATGGTCTGGATGTTCTCTCTTGAACTTTCTATTTTTGTAAACCCCAATTGTCAAGAATGGTATTACTATAACGAATATACCTAGGTAACCACAGTAACCATATCCAAATTTAACTATGTTTGTAAGACCTGTAGATGAGATAAACACTGCAACTATTATGATCATCGCTGCTGTAAATACCCTTCTCTTCTGTCTAGTCTTTAAGAAAGTTAGCTTTTCGTGTTCTTCAAACCTATTAACCAAACCGAATATGCAAGTTACACCTGTTGATATCAAGCATAGGAATAGGGATATCTGGTAGGCAACTGCTATAGCAGGGCTACCTGTATGCTTAGCAACGAATAAAGTTGGAAGAGTCATCTGACCTGCTGCACTAAACTCCTTGAACCAACCCAGTAGCATTGTAACTGCTAGACACAAGGCAACTGCATTCATTAGGAAAGAAAGTGCCATCGCTGCTGTAGCCTGTTTTTCATTCTTTAATAGTTCTCTAGAAGCCGCAGCCAGTGATGGTATTACAACTGACTGGAATCCGGCATATGTAAAGATTAGGATAAATGGTTTAATAGAAGAACCTCCCCAAACCTCTCTAGCTGATATGATACGTCCAATTTCACCGGTTCTCATGCTAATACCTGTTAGGAATATGGCCAAACAACATATCATGATTATAATTGACATTACACCTGCTGCACTAGATACAACCACTGCACCGTATACAGTAAGGATCAACAATACAAGACCTACTATTATAATAGATACGATGTAAGGAACACCCATTGTCTGGAATACTGTCTGCTGCACCTGCGATTACCGCGCCAACAGCAATTATAACCATTAGGTAATAATAGATTTCCCATAGTATTTCTAGCTTTGGATATGGGTCCCAAAGATGCTTAAATAATTCCTTATAATTCTTACAGTCGTAGTTATTGTACATTACAATCGCTTCTCTTAGAGTAACTGTCAACAATACCATGGCTAAGATCGCAGTAATTGGTGCTGTCCAACCAAACTGAACATAATACTGTGTCTCCTGGTTTCCTGTAGCAAAACCTCCGCCCGCGTGCGAACCAAATAATACGGCCGCTACACCAAATATAGCGCCAAATGATCCAATCGTTTTAGCTTTTTTCATGTCAAAATTCCTCCTTTAATTATTGAAAAGCATATTTAATACCTCTCGTAATTATTTAAAGCAAATTTTGTGCCAAAAAATCGCCTTAGCTAGTTTATTAATCAAATTTATGCTAGCTAAGGCGAATATTTAAAATATATTGTTATTTGTATTTTCTTTTATTTTCTAAAGATACTAAAAGAAGTATTAATTATATTAATCCTGTTCTTTTCTCCTCTTAGACAATAGGCCTATACCACCTAGTATAGAAAGTCCTCCTATGGCAAGTAGACTATCATTTTTACTAGTACCAGTCTTTGCTAACCTCTTACTATAGTCGTAATCAACCTTTTTCTTTTCCACCTGAGTCCTTGGTTGAGGCTGTGGATCTGGTTTTACATCCGGCTGTGGGTCTGGTTTCACATCTGGCTGTGGGTCTGGCTTTACGTCCGGTTGTGGATTTGGTTTAACATCCGGTTGTGGGTTTGGCTGTGGGTTTGGTTGAGGGTTTGGTTGAGGATCTGGTTTTACATATCCAAGTTCCAAAACATTAGATTCAACCTTTTTAATTGGTAGTGCACTAGACAATGTTAGGAAACTAATTCTACCTGCATTGGCAAAAACATTCCCTTCCACGGATCCCTTTACTGTTAAAACTGTTTGACCATTAGTTTCTGCCAGCTCTTTTGCCTTATCCTGGGCAATACGGATTACCATCTTATTGATTTCTTCATCGCTCTTTGTTGGGAACAACTTCTTAAGATCAGCTGATGTAAGCGAACGAAGTGTCATATTACGCACAATAGTTTCTGCAATAGACTTGCCCTCATCTGCTACTACATCACTCTCAGCAATACGTTCATTGGCTCTACTATCGCTATCCTGATCCCCTGACGATCTAAGAATCACTCGAATTGTTATATTCTTATACCCCTTTGTCTCTATACCAAAAGTGACCTTAGGATCAGTATTGCTTACTAGGCTATTAAAACTATCCTTTGTATTTCCTAAGGCCAAATCACTTGGAGAAAACACATTTAGGACTTCTTTATTTTCACCATTTACGCCTAGGGCATATACTGGTCTCCATGAGTAGCCATTAAACTCTGCAAAGAACTTATCTGGTACAACCATATCCTTATCTAGGTTTACATTTAAGTCTACATAAGTATAAGTTTTGTCATTTTTATCAATACTAAAGTTATTACCCTTATAAGTATTTGATAAAACTGGACCAACATAACCTACATGAGGGTTACGATATACTAGCATAGCAGTAGTCTTATCCATTTCAAACTCAGAAGTTAAAACAACTTCATTTACCTTTGTAGTATCATTATTTTCTGGCTTATATACATCAAGAATTTTACGAGTGTCACCAGTAATAGTTTCTTCCTTTAGGTTGGTGTTTGGTAAAACATCATCTGCCTTCACACCAGCATCAATCTTTACCTTGTTATCCTCGATTGCAAACTTATCCATTCCACTAATAAGACTTAAAGCCATACCAAATGTACTGTCCGGTAATGGTGTATCCTGGTCATTTAAACTAGAGTATACTCCATATAGCTTTGAGTCCCCTCCTATACCATTAGGAAAGGCTGTTGCAACAGTATCTTCTGGAGAAAACAGTCTGGCTCCTTCAGCTATCTTTCCATCAACCGGTGGCTTATCAGACCAACCAAGGAAGGTCTTTGCAATACCACGGAATAGGCCTGGATTAGCAAGTGGGCTACCTAGCTTATCTGTTCCTGTAGTATAATTACCTACTGTATCATTTTTAACCCTAGATTCATTTGTCCACTGACCGATAAGGCTTACAGACCCATTATAATTGGCTGTTGAAGTACTTGCTGGGGCACCCGTCGGAGTACTTGCTGGAGTACTTGCTGAGATACTTGCTGGGGCACTCGTCGGAGTACTTGCTGGAGTACTTCTAGCAACCCTCCTAGATCTTGTAGACTTGCAGACTCCAGGCTATCATTAGCCTGACCACTAGCTGTAGTCGTTTCTGAAGAGCCTGCTAGGCCACTAGCTTCTTTAGTCTCTGTTGATGTAGCCGGACTTTCACTAGAGCCTTCAGCCACCTTGTCACTGCTGTTTGAAGCAGAGTTTCTATTGTTTATATTACTTGTCTGGCTAGCTCTTGTTGATTCTGCTGAACCTCTATCAGAGCTCACTAGCCTAGTTCCATTATTACTAATATTAGCTGTGTTATTTGTTTCGCTAGCTATAACTGTAGCAGTTTCTCCTGTTTCCAAGGCATGTATATTTACTTCACTATTTGCGAAAAATACCATTGCAGTAACAGCAACACCTACTACACCAAGCTGGTGTCTTTTTATGGAGTGACGCGATGTCTTGTCTCCATTTACTTTTCTTTTCATCTCCTTCATTTAATTCCTCCATCTCTCCGTTTTAATATGTTAAAATAAAATATATTATATTCTATTCCCTCTTTTATACCTTGTAAATCACTTATATAAATAAAAATCCCCTAAAAAAGAGAATTTTTATTATTTTTTTATAGGGTAGATAGATTTATAGCTATCAAGTCGATTTTTTTATTTGTATTTCAGAATTTTTTTCAACGATTTCAAGATATATCACAAATATATTTCAGATATTTATAGCTTTATATATCCACTTTTTTTATTTTTTTCTATACACAGTGGACGGATTTATACCCACTGCCTTGGCAGCCTTAGTTATATTTCCATATTTTTTAACTGCATTCTTAAGGATTTCTTGTTCAACCAGCCTATGGGCATCATCTATATTCATAATATCCTTTATCACCAGGCTAGTATCCCCCCTATCACCTCTTATAGTAGAAGGCTTATCTTCAAGCTTTTTACTTTCTATTATATCCTCATTGCTTTCAAGAGTAAGAATCCTTTCGACCTGTTCCAGGTAGATATTTTCCTGTGGTGACAGGATAACCAGTCTCTCTACCACGTTTTTAAGCTCTCTTATATTACCCTTCCAGTCGTTTTCTACCATCCTAGCCCTGGCCTCAGTTGACAAGCTTACATTCCTATTATACCTTTCATTGAAGTAGTTTATATAATAGTCTGTAATAGGCAGGATATCATCTCTCCTGTCTCTTAGAGGTGGCACAACTACTGGTATTACATTAGTCTATAGTAAAGATCCTGCCTAAAGATTCTTTCGTCCCTCAGTTCATCAAGGGTCTTGTTTGTAGCACATACATACCTTACATCTATATGCTTGGACTTGGTGCTACCAATCCTCATTATGGCATTTTCCTGGATGGCACGCAGGAACTTTTTCTGGGTCTTAAGTGGCATCTCTCCTATCTCATCCAAGAATAGGGTGCCGCCATCAGCAGCCTCCATAAGCCCCATCTTACCTTCCTTATTGGCCCCGGTAAAGGCTCCCTTTTCATAACCAAAGAGCTCTGACTCTATCAGTTCCTCAGGTATAGAGGCACAGTTAATGCTTACAAAAGGACCATTACACCTCTTACTCTTAGACCAGAGGCTCCTAGCTATTATTTCCTTACCAACACCAGATTCTCCCATTATAAATATAGAGGCATCTGAAGGTGCAACCCTCTCTACTATGGCCTTTACCTGCTTCATCTCTTCACTGGCACTGATATATTCAACTACATTTTCATTATTTTCACTAGATATCTTGGCTAGGTTTATCAACCTGGATACATCACGGCCTGTCAAAACTCCACCCTTGAAGTTGCCATTTACATCATAGTGGGGAATCGCAGTATAGGATATAACCTTGCCATTTGGGTATACGATCTCCCTATAGACCTTCTTCTTTTTTTCTATCATCTCAGTAATGACAGGATTTGAAACTTTGCCATCTTTAACTAACTCATCTATACTCTTTTTCAAAACATCCTTTCTCTTAAAGGGTAGGATCTGGTCACAGATGCTATTCATCTTCTGCAATATACCCATTTCATTGAAGACAACGATTATCTCATCTATATGTTCGATTACATTCTTTATACCTGCATCTATAGTTAGGTCATTATTGAAGATATACCAGTAGCAAACATCCTTACCATCTATATAAACCTCATATTTTTTACCGATTAGAGAGGTGTTCCTTATCCTAAAGGACATGGGACCCGATGTCTTTTCCAATAGCTCTTCTATATCTAGCTGCCTTGTATTATCTAGGTTTCTTAAACCTAAAAATCACAAACAGACCCTATTTGCTTATTTTGACAGAGGATAGTTCCATCCTCATAAGAAACTAGGGATGGTAAATCCATATTCATCGTAATACTAATCAAAAGAGATTTTTCCATATATTTCTCCCTTCTAAGCCTAAGAGGCCCTCATGTATATAGATACATATAAACTAGGTCTTCCTAGCAAAATACCTATATATAAATAATAGCACAGATATTTGATTTCTTAAATACCTGTGCCATTTAAACTTACTTATTTACCTACATTCTAGGCCTATTCATCTTGTAATTGTGATTAAATACTATTTTCTGCTGGCTTATGCTAGAAACTACTTACCACAACAGTTCTTATACTTCTTTCCACTTCCACATGGGCAAAGATCATTTCTACCTATCTTTTCCTCTACATGCTCTGGTGTAGACTTACTTGGCTTTCTATCTACACCGTCCATATCAGGAGATTCTAGGCTGTCTACATCAACTACCGCCTTTCTCTCTACTGGAACTTCTATCTGTATATTGAATAGGTAAGAAACTGTATCTTCCCTTATCAGCTTGTTCATTTCATCGAACATGTCAAAGCCTTCCATCTTATAGGCTATAACTGGGTCTATCTGACCTATAGCCCTAAGACCAATACCCTGACGCAGCTGGTCCATGGCATCTATATGGTCTATCCAGTGGTTGTCTACTGACTGAAGTAGTATTACTCTTTCTACTTCCCTCATTCTCTCAGATCCTATAAACTCTTCCTTTTCTGTATAAAGAGCTAATAGCCTTTCATATGTAGCTTCAAGAGCTTCAGATGATGTCATCTCAGCAAAGTTAAGGTCATCTATCACCCCACCTGGCAGGTACTTTCTATACATATGAGCCCTGTAACCAACGTGATCAAATTCTTCCTTTTCATCAGTATAAAGGGCTACAGATTCTGTAATTACATCCCTCATCATCATCTGAATCTGGTCTTGTAGGTTCTCTCCAGATAAGACTCTTCTTCTTTCAGCATAGATTATTTCTCTCTGCTTGTTCATTACATCGTCATATTCAAGGACATGCTTTCTGATACCGAAGTTCTTTCCTTCGACCTTCTTCTGTGCATTTTCGATTGACTTAGTAAGCATCCTATGCTCAATTGGAGTTTCATCATCAAGACCAAGCTTTTCAAGCAGACCCTGGACTCTTTCACTACCAAATAGTCTCATTAAATCATCATCAAGTCCTATATAGAACCTAGACTCACCTGGGTCACCCTGACGACCAGCACGACCTCTTAACTGGTTATCTATTCTACGAGACTCATGTCTCTCTGTACCCAATATACATAGACCACCGGCTTCTATAACCTCTAGCTGTTCAGCATCAGTCTGCAACTTATACTCTTCATACAACTTCTTATATGTCTTTCTTGCTGCATCATATTCTTCATTGGCTTCAACACCAGCTACTTCATTGGCTGAATTTACCCTGTTGATCATCTCGTCAGTGAAGTTTAACCTCTTCATTTCCTTTAGAGCCATGAATGATGGGTTACCACCTAGTAGTATGTCGGTACCTCTACCTGCCATATTTGTCGCAATCGTAACGGCACCTAGTCTACCTGCCTGGGCTATAATCTCTGCTTCCTTTTCGTGGAACTTGGCATTCAATACTTCATGGGCTATTCCCTCTTCTGCCAATATACTTGAAAGTAACTCAGACTTTTCTATTGAAACAGTACCTACTAGGACCGGTTGCTTCCTTTCATGTCTTTCCTTTATATCCCTAGCAACTGCCCTGAACTTAGCCAACTGATTGGCATATACAGAATCTGCTAGGTCCTTTCTCAACAATGGCTTGTTAGTTGGAACTTGGAATACGTCCATCTTGTAGATTGACTTAAATTCTTCTTCCTCTGTCTTTGCTGTACCTGTCATACCAGATAGCTTCGTATACATTCTAAAGTAGTTCTGGAATGTAATTGTAGCTAGAGTCTTTGATTCTCTCTGAATCGTCAAGCCTTCCTTGGCTTCGATTGCCTGGTGTAGACCATCTGAATACCTTCTACCAAACATCAAACGGCCTGTAAATTCGTCAACGATTATTATCTCGTCATCCTTGGCTACATAGTCAACATCCTTCTTCATTATTGTATGGGCCTTTAGGGCCTGGTTGATATGATGGTAAAGCTCTGTATGTTCCATAGTAGTTATGTTATCTACATTGAAGTATACTTCTGCCTTCTTTATACCAGTTTCTGTAAGAGAAACTGCCTTATCCTTTTCTTCCTTCTCATAATCATCCTCATTCAGCGTAAGTATAAATACATTAGCATCTGAATATAGATGGGTGGACTTGTCTCCAGGTCCTGATATGATAAGTGGTGTCCTTGCTTCATCGACTAGGATTGAGTCAACCTCATCGACAATAGCGTAATTAAGACCCCTCTGAACCATCTGTTCTTCGTGTATAACCATGTTATCCTTCAGGTAGTCGAAGCCATACTCATTGTTAGTACCATATGTGATATCACAATCATACTGCTGCTTTCTTACCTGAGGTGACTGTCCATGAACTATTACACCTACGGATAGGCCTAGGAACTCATATATCTTTGCCATCTGATCACGGTCACGCTTTGCAAGATAGTCATTAACTGTTACAACGTGTACACCCTTGCCTTCTAGGGCATTTAGGTATACTGGACAAGTGGCAACAAGGGTCTTACCTTCACCTGTCTTCATCTCGGCTATACGTCCCTGGTGTAAAACCATACCACCTATTAGCTGGACCTTAAAGTGTCTCATACCTAGTATTCTTGTTGAAGCTTCCCTTACAACTGCAAAGGCATCTACTAGTATATCGTCAAGTGTTTGTCCATTCTTTAGTCTTTCTTTGAACTCAGGTGTCATGGCCTTAAGCTCTGCATCTGTCATGGGTCGCATATTTTTTTCCCCAGCCGCATCTATCTGATCAGCAATCTTACTAAACTGCTTTAAATCTTTTTTATCTGCCATATTAAAAAGGCTGTCTAAAAAACTCATTCACGTCCTCCTCTTTTATTTACTTACAAAATTATTCGTACATAGTCTATTTTACCACAAATACGTAGTTTTGAATAGTTAAAAAGATTTTTTAGTATTGATTTTTATTTAAATCTAATATATTATGAATATATTGCAGTAATTTATAATATACATTAAATTACATAAATATAACTAAAATGAGAGGTGAATATTTATTGAAAAAAACTATTAGCTTAAAATCTGAAAGTCTTAGGGATATCAGAACTATAACTGGTTCAGCCTTGCTGATGGCAGTAGCCGTAATTATTGACTTTTTTAGGATTGTATTTTCAAATATAATGGAGATATCCTTTAGCTTCCTGGCCTTAGCCTTGACTGGTATGCTATACGGTCCCCTTGTAGGAGGAGTTGTTGGGGGTATTTCGGATATAATCCAGTATATAGTGAGACCGAGTGGACCATTTTTCCCAGGCTTTACCCTAAATAGCATTATTTCAGGAGTTATTTTTGGTCTTTTCTTGTACAAGCAAGAATTAACTGTAAAGCGTGTGACTATTTGTGTATTGATTGAAGGTGTAATTACTGTCCTAATCCTTACACCTATTTGGTTAAATATACTTTACGGTGCAAAGCTATTTGCTATACCTAGATTAATCAGATTCATAGTAATGTTACCTATAAAGGTAGGTCTTATCTATGCCTTTGGTAGGGTAATGGAAAAACATAAGTTATTTGAAAAATTTAGGGCTGCCTAGCCTGCAATATAAATGGGATACAGCAAATATCCTATAAAAGAAAAAAGCTTTTTACTAGTGGCTACTAGTAAAAAGCTTTTTGTATTTAGCTGACCTGGTCTTTGACCCCACACTCGCCTGCTGGAACTTTCGCTTTGGGGTTACCGCACTACTAATCCTCTCGATTTTCTCGGCAGGACTTACCTCTAAGCCGCGCCATGCTCACTCTCCAATTTTTAGGAGTAGCTTACGTGGATCCTTTTGCCCGCGACTGGCTTGGACTTGCAACCACAGACCTAAATACTTTATTTAGTTTATAATTTTAACCCCTACTTGTCAATATCTTTTTCGTATTTTCCTGTTAAAAAGGTTAAAGATACTAGCTCTTGGGCTCCTGCTAGTCTTAAAACCTTGGATATTTCATCGACAGTGGCCCCAGTTGTAAATATATCATCTACTATAAGTATATTCTTACCATAAACTAGGTCTTTGGCTTCTTCCTTTAGCTTAAAGGAATTTTTTTCAGCATCCTCCTTCTTTCCTGTGATGATAGGCCGTGTAACTTGTCTGTATTCTTGACCCTTTCTACTAGGCTTACCATTGGCAGGCCTATAAGATCTGCCAGGTAAGCTCCTATTTTCTCAGCCTGATTAAAAGCCCCTAGCCTCTAGTCTCTTCTTATTGAGAGGAACGAAGGTGATTATATCCATCCTGGCTACTAGGTCTTGATGTGATTCTAGTAAGGAGTCAGCCATTATTTCCCCTATTATCTTGGCCATATAGGTTTTAGCACTATATTTTAGCTTGAATACCATGAGTTTTGATAGGTCTCCATACTCTATAAAGCTAATATTTCTGTCAAACAAAAACCTCTTTCCTTGACAATAGGGACAAGCCTCTATTGGTCTATCAAGCTCCAGGCTGGTATTTATGGTAGGTTTTCCACAGCACTCACAAGAATTGTGTATAAAAATGATCTTCTCTAGGCATTTTTTACATATGGAATACCTATTTGACCTGGATATTGGCATATGGCAAAATATACAATTCAAATTCTGTGGATAAACCATATCCAAAATGATTTTCCAAATTTTTTCAAACATAAAAGCCCCCTTAATTAGGAGGCAATTACGTAAATATTATACTAATAAAAAAAACTAGCTTTGTTATCTTATTATACCTCGACTATGAAAAAAATCCTGCTTCTAATCTTCAATTATTGAATTTAATTTAAAAACTAGTCAGCTTGTAGGGACAGGTTTGAATACCTATCCTGGTTCATATTATTGGATATCATATAATCTAGATACTTTTTGTTACCAACTATGACAACCAGCTTCTTGGCCCTCGTTACAGCTGTATACAAGAGATTTCTACTCAATAGCATAGGTGGTCCCCAGGTCATTGGTATAACAACTATAGGGAACTCACTACCCTGACTTTTTGTGGACTGTTGTACAAAAAAACAGTGGTCAAGCTCTGATAGCTCGTCATACTTGTACTTAAAAAAATTTTTATATTCATCAAAAAAAGAACATATATGGTCTTGTTATGCTTGTCTATATGGTAGATATATCCTATATCCCCGTTATAGATACCTTCTCCATAGTCTGTGTTTTTTTCATTTTCCCACTTTTTGGAGTAGTTGTTCTTTATCTGCATCACCTTGTCCCCTACCCTGAAGGTCCTTTTCATAAGCTCAACCTCCTGCCTTTCACCCCTAGAAGGGTTTAGGGTCTCCTGTAGGTTTATATTTAGGCTATGTACACCCGCTAAGCCCTTACGCATTGGCGATAGGACCTGGATGTCTTTGACGGAATCAACCTTATAAAAACTTGGTAAACGTCCCTTCACTAGACTCTTTATTTCCTCTAGTATTTCAGAATCCTCTTCCTTATTTATAAAGTAAAAGTCTGTATCCTTTTTGTTGGCAACAATATCCTGCCCCTTATTAATCCTATGGGCATTAACTATTATGTCGCTTTCCTGGGCCTGCCTAAATATTTCTGTCAGCCTTATAGTAGTAATTACACCTGAGGAAATAATATCTCCTAGCACATTACCGGCCCCTACTGATGGTAGCTGGTCTACATCGCCTACCAGGATTAGTCTGGTCTTTGGTGAGACTGCCTTTAATAGGGCATCCATAAGAAATATATCTATCATAGAAGACTCATCAACAATTATCACGTCGGCCTCTATGGGTTCTTCTTCATTTTTCATAAATATAGACCTATCATCTGTATCGAAGGTCATCTCTAAAAGCCTATGTATGGTCTTAGCTTCCTTACCTGTTGTCTCTGTCATTCTTTTAGCAGCACGCCCTGTTGGGGCTGCTAAGGCAACCTTATTCTTGTTTAAGTTAAATAGGTTGATTATGGTATTAATTGTGGTTGTCTTGCCTGTTCCTGGTCCTCCTGTCAGTACCATAACCCCATTTTCAAAGGCGGCTCTTACAGCCAGCTTTTGGTTATAGTCAAGGAAAAGGGACTGGTCCTCTTCAAATCTCTCTATCTCTCTATCTATATCAATTTTTAAGTCCCTGTGCTCATAGGAGTTTAATCTGATTAACCTATTGCATACACCTACCTCTGCCTTGTGGTACTTGGCCAGGTATATAATATTGTAGTCTCCAAGCCTTTCAATCACTATCTTCCTCTCTAGGGCCATCTCGTATATCATAGTATCGATTAGGTCCACATCGAGGTCAAGCAACTTTTGTGACTCTGACCTCACAAGGTCCTCTGGCAAAAAGGTATGTCCACTATTAATAGAGTTTTTCAGGACATGGAGTATTCCCTTTTCTATCCTGTATTCTGAGTCTTTTTCTACACCTGACTTTTGCGCTATCTCATCAGCAATTGTAAAGCCTATACCCACTACCCTATCCACTAAAAGGTAGGGATTTGTCCTGATTACATCTAGAGATTTTTCGCCGTAAATCTTGTAAATCTTCATACTCATCCTTGGGCTGATCCCATAAGGAGATAGGGCTACTATTACATTTTTAACTCCCATATTTTCCTGGTAACTCTCTATTATGGGCTGAAGTTTTTCTTGCCAATTCCCTCAATTTCAAGGAGTCTTTCAGGCTCATTTTGTATGACATTTAGGGTTTCTAAACCAAACCTTTCAACTATCCTCTTGGCTGTCTTCTCACCTACACCCCTAATCACACCTGATGATAGGAAGGAAAGTATCCCACTAATGGTAGAAGGAACCACAATTTCGTAGGAATCTACATTTAGCTGTCTACCATATTGGTCATGTACCTTCCACTCACCCTTGACTAGGATATTCTCGCCGGCAGTTAGTCCAGGCATATAACCAGTGATCACTTCTGTATAGTCTTCAATTTTTAATCTTGCTACCGTATAGCCATTTGCATCATTCGAATAAACAATATCGACAACACTTCCTTCGACTTGGTCCATTTTTCTGCCTCCTAACTACTTATAGTCAATTTTATTTTTTAGTAAATCTTTTTTCAAAACTTTTTAGTTCTTTTACATATTTTTTTGAATATATTTTTGGTCAAATACTTGGTTAATGTCTTAAATAACATATTCTATACTCTTGTAAGCGCTTATAACGGAAATATATTTATTTTCTTTTATCACTGGTCTATTTTATACTTCCATTGATTGTATTATAGGAAATCCAACCTGTAACTCCTTCATATCTTATCTTACACCACATTCTCTCTGGACTTTCTACATAAGTATCAATTACATGGACCTCTGTGCCTGAAAGTAGGGTTTTTAGGATTGCAGAGTTCTTAGAATGGTCCTCCCTCATATTTGTATTTTTTGCCCTTACAATCTGGTCAGTGTTTTTAATTTTTGATGCTAGACTAGAATCAGCCTTTTCCTTTTTTGTAGTTTGACCATTTGGTGATCCATCTAAAATCTTAAAGCTAGCAGACATAGGCTCTCCCAAAGGCAGACCTACATCACTTGGAAACATTGTTTCATCAAGGTCTACACTGATAGTAACATTTTTCCCATCATACTTTCTTACATAGTCAGAGTCTGGTAAACACATTACCTTAACTTGCCTAGTAGTCATATGCATTCCTCCAGATGACCTAGCAGTTATCTTTTGAGGCTTAGCTAGTATAAATATTATGTACTCCTCATTTGGATTAGAATGCTCAGGATTAGGATCATCTATCCCTTGTACTTCCAATACCTGCATATATGTTAATATCCTAATTTTTCCATCTAATACCAGCCTTCCTGCATTTTTCTCTTCCCTAATCATGGCCTGGACCTTCTCTTTATTTGATCCTGCAGTAGACTTTAATTCCTTATCACTTTCCTTTGCTTGTTTATTATTCTTGCTGGTACTTTCGCCAGCTGGAGTAATTTCTTTACCAGTAAGCTTTTCAAGCTGACTTTTATCACTAATTTTTGACCAGACTATATCTTGGCTAGTATCATCATTTGGCATTCGGTCATATCTACCTTCCCATTTAGTCTCATGTTTTAATTGACCATTTTCTATACTTATTTTTTCTAGGGTTGTCTGACCGGTCCCACCTAAAGTCATAATGTAATTTAATCCATTGTAGTCCGTTCTGGTTGAAACAGCTCCCCTAAATCCACTTCTTCCTGAAGCACCATATACTATGGCTTCACTGAATTCTATTAGTTTTTCTTCCTTTTCATTATAGGAAAAAACCCTTACATATCTAAGTTCAGAATTCTTAGATAGTAATAGCTGGGGTATTTTTTCACCATCCATCTTTACAATTGCGTATTCATATTCTCTAGCTTCCTTACCTTCATCCTGATAGTCATACTTATCTGCCTTGTCCAAGACTTGACTATATGCTTTCGCTATTTTTTCATTTAAGCTCTCAACCTTGACTTCTTCCTTTGTTTCCTTGTCCTGACTTTTACAGGCCCCCAAGCTTAAGGCCAGTATAGATACAATTGAAAGTAAGGCTATCTTTTTAACTGCTTTTGATAATTTAAACATGACTTCATACCCTTTCCTAGAAAACATCGCTATTAATAATTTTATACTCCAATTTAAAAAATTCTATGATTAAAAATTTCTATATCATCATATAAAGTTTAACACATTACTTGATAAAAAAACAAATTTTCTAGAAATAATACTATCATTTTTCGAAATAGGATTTTTTCGAAAAAAAGCGTTGGAAAAGAAATAAATCTCATCCAACGCCAAAAATTATCCTCTATTTTTATAAATAAGCCTTTAAAGTCTCAACCTTATCAGTTCTTTCCCATGGTAGGTCTACATCAGTTCTACCAAAGTGACCATAAGCAGCTACCTGCTTGTAGATTGGTCTTAACAGGTCTAGGTTCTTTATAATAGCACCTGGTCTAAGATCGAAGTTTTCCTTTACGATTTCAACTAACTTCTCATTAGATACCTTTCCTGTACCAAATGTATCAACAAAAATTGATAGTGGTCTCGCTACACCTATCGCATAGGCAAGCTCTATTTCACACTTGTCTGCAAGGCCTGCTGCTACTATGTTCTTAGCAACGTATCTTGCTGCATAACAAGCCGACCTGTCTACCTTTGTTGGGTCCTTTCCTGAGAAGGCACCACCACCATGTCTAGAATATCCACCATATGTATCTATGATAATCTTTCTGCCAGTTAGGCCTGTATCTCCGTGTGGTCCACCCACAACGAACCTGCCCGTTGGGTTGATGTAGTATAGAGTTTCATCGTCCAATAGGTCTGCTGGTATTGTAGTCTTTATAACCTTTTCTATAAGGTCTTTTCTAATCTGGTCATTTGTAGTATCTGGGTCATGCTGGGCAGATATCAATACTGTATGTACTCTTACTGGTGTATCCTCTTCGTACTCAACAGTTACCTGAGTCTTACCATCTGGTCTTAGGTAGGCTATTTCTCCTGACTTTCTAACCTCAGTAAGTTTTCTTGATAGCTTGTGGGCAAGAGATATTGGTAATGGCATTAATTCTGGAGTCTCATTGCAAGCAAAACCGAACATTATACCCTGGTCACCTGCACCAACCTTTTCTATCTCATCTTCTATATTCTCGCCTTCCTTTGATTCCAAACCTTCATCAACACCCATAGCGATATCATTTGACTGCTCATCTATAGCTGTGATTACTGCACAGTTTTCGGCATCGAAACCAAACTTACCCCTAATATATCCTATGCCTTCTACTGTTTCTCTTACTATCTTTGGAATATCTACATAGGCATTTGTAGATATTTCTCCTGCTACTAATATTAGTCCTGTTGTAGCTGTTGTCTCACAAGCTACTCTTGACTTTGGGTCCTTTTCAATCAAGGCGTCAAGTATCGCGTCTGATACCTGGTCACAAAGTTTGTCTGGATGCCCTTCTGTTACTGATTCTGATGTAAATAAATGTCTTGCCATCTCTTCTTCCTTTCATAAATACTATATACTTTAATACAACTCTTCCTCAATTTACCTTATAATAAAAATTGGCCTCTTCAAAAGAAGAGGCCATTATTCACACAATAAATAGCAAACCTCATCTTTCAAGATATACATATCTTGTAGGATTTAGCACCGTAAATACTTCCGGTTGCCGGGCTTCATAGGGCCTGTCCCTCAGCCACTCTTGATAAGGTAATCAAGATTTCATTCAATTATATGACTATGTTATCATCATGACTCCTAAAAGTCAAGATTTAATTTTTAAATTTAAACAGTTCCTGCTATTTCAAGTAGCTCTACAGATCCTAAAGCTATACCTGTACCTAGGGCAACACAGTTAATTGGCTCACTTGCCAACCTTACCTTTAGGCCAGTAACCTCAGAAATCTTCTTGTCCATGCCATATAGTAGGGCGCCTCCTCCAGTCAGGACGATTCCCCTTTCTGCTATGTCAGATGCTAGTTCAGGTGGTGTATCCTGTAGGACCTTGATTACTAGGTTAGTAATCTGGGCCACGCTATCGCTCATAGCATCCATTATCTCAAAAGAGCTAACAGTTATAGACTTTGGAAGACCATTGGTCAAGTCCCTACCTGTTATCTTTATAAACCTTTCTTCCTGACGTCTATAGGCACAACCTATATCCTTCTTTATCTTTTCGGCAGTTCTCTCACCTATAATTACATTGTAATTCTTCTTGATGTACCTGATAACATCCTGGTCAAACCTGTTACCACCAACCTTAATGGACTTACTGATTACAGTTCCTCCAAGAGATATAACGGCTACATCCGAAGTACCACCACCTATATCTACTACTAGGTGACCACCTGGTACAGTAATATCTATACCTGCCCCTATTGCTGCTGCTATAGGTTCTTCAATTAATAGGACTTCTCTTGCCCCTGCCTGCTTAGTGGCATCCTGGACAGCCTTTCTCTCTACATCAGTTATCTTACTAGGCACTGATACCATGATCCTAGGCATTACAATCTTGCCCATACCCTTGCTTTCACCAAGCATATTGATAAAGCCACGTAACATCTTTTCTGCATTATCATAGTCAGATATTACACCATTCATCATTGGTTTGATAGCCTCTATATCCTTAGGAGTCCTACCAATCATTTTGTAAGCCTCATGACCTACGGCTATGATCTCGTCCATCCTATTATCAACAGCTACTACAGCTGGTTCATTCAAAACAACACCCTTGTCATCTACTACTACTAATACATTCGCAGTACCTAAATCTATTCCAATATCCATTCCTGCCATCACAAACCTCCGTATACGACTAATTAATCTTCAACTATTTCAACGTCTCCGCCTATACTTCTCAGCTTCTTATCTATGTCTACATAGCCCCTCTGTATATGGTATATTTCACCTACATTAGTAGTACCATCAGCAATTAGGCCACATAGGATAAGGGCTGCTCCAGCCCTAAGGTCAGTAGCTACTACGTCTGCTCCCTTTAGGCAGTCTACTCCATTAACTACTGCACTCCTGCCATCAATCTTTATATTGGCTCCCATTTTATTAAATTCATTTACATGCATAAACCTATTTTCAAATACGGTCTCTATTACTACACCTGTTCCCTCAGCAACTGTCAGCATGGCCATAAACTGAGCCTGTACATCTGTAGGGAATCCAGGATGTGGTAGAGTCTTAATATCTATAGGCTTTATCTTATCAGGCCCTATTACCCTGATTGATGTTTCACCTTCTTCAATTGTAGCACCTGCTTCAGAAAGTTTTGCTATAACTGGCTTTAGGTGGTCAATGATTACATTTTCAAGGACTATATCACCCTTTGTCATAGCTGCTGCTACCATATATGTAGAAGCCTCTATCCTATCAGGTATTATCGTGTGCTCAGCCCCATGAAGAGACTTCACTCCTTTTATCTTTATTGTATTTGTGCCAGCACCCCTAACAGAAGCACCCATCTCGTTTAGAAAATTCGCCAAATCGACTATTTCAGGCTCTTCAGCCGCATTTTCAATAATTGTTACACCATCAGCTAGTACTGATGCCATCATTATATTCTGAGTAGCACCCACTGATGGGAAGTCTAGATAAAGCTTATTACCAACTAACTTATCAGCCCTGGCTTCTATAAAGCCATGGTCCATTATTATTTCAGCGCCCAAAGCCTTAAATCCTTTAAATGAAGGTCTATCGGTCTGGTACCAATTGCACATCCTCCTGGCATAGAAATCTTCGTGCGATTAAAGATAGCCAATAGTGGACCCATAACTACAAAGGATGCCCTCATCTTCTTTACTAGCTCATATGGAGCCTCATATGTGTTTATACTTGAAGTATCTATTTCTAGACATCCATCCTTATAATTAACATCCGCACCCAGGTGGGCTAAAAGATCTGATATTACATGTACGTCTCTTAGACTTGGTACACTCTTCAAAGTACACTTACCCCTTGCTAGTATCGTAGCTGCAATAATAGGTAGTACAGCATTTTTTGCTCCATCTATTTTCAGGGTACCCTTCAAAGGACCGCTCTTTTTTACTCTAATTCTTGGCATAATTTCTCCTCTTAACTTAACACTAATAATCCTTGTAAATCTTTCCCGTATACTCATCAATGGTGCTAAGGCCATCCCTCTTATATATCCCTACTTGGGAAGATCCTCCACCAACTTTGCTGTCATTTATAAAGCTTAAAATTTTCAATCCGACTCCACTTATAGTGGCAAGATTTATGTCTGCCACAGAAACCTACTCCAAGGTTTATAAATGATATCAAATTATAGTACACACATGCGATTGGGTTTGCCACCCAAGGAGATGTGCATACATCTCCTTATTATATCAAATCAGTGGCAAAATTTCAATCACTTAAATTCTTTTTGAATATTTTTTAATCCAAAACCCTAGGAAATTTTTCAGACTATTTCAATCCTATCTTCTCATCTATTAGGTCTGCAAGTCCCTTGGCTAAGCCGTAAATATGGTCTTCATTTTTACCCTCTAACATAACCCTTACTAGTGGCTCTGTTCCAGATGGTCTGATTAGGACCCTACCCTTGCCATCCATTTCTTTTTCTATTTCATCTATCCTCTTAGCTATCTCTTCAATTTCCATATAGCTGTTCTTGTACTCATTCTGAACCCTAACATTTACCAAGACCTGAGGGTACTGGTCCATTACACCCGCTATACTAGAAAGAGCCTCTCCCTTGGACTTTACTATTGATGCTAGGACTAAAGATGACATAGTACCATCACCCGTAGTATTATAATCCAAGAATACCAAGTGACCTGACTGCTCTCCACCAAGACTGTAATCGCCCTTTATCATCTCTTCAAGTACATACCTATCGCCAACCTGAGTAGTAGCCAGCTTGATTCCATTTTCCTCAGCAGCAATTCTTAATCCTATATTACTCATTACAGTAACGACTAGGGTATCATTCTTTAGCTGGCCCTTCGACTTCATATCTATGGCACTCACTACCATAATCTTATCACCATCTACTATATTACCCTTTTCATCTACTGCAATCAATCTATCAGCATCACCATCGTAGGCCATACCCATATGGGCACCTACTTCTACAACCTTAGCCTGTAGTGATTCTGGATGTGTAGATCCACACTTGTCATTTATATTATTACCGTCTGGCTGGCAGTGTATTTCTATTACCTCAGCACCTAGCTCCCTATATGCCATAGGAGCCACCTTATAGGCCGCACCATTAGCACAGTCTAAAACAAGCTTTAGACCCTTTAGGTCTCCATCTATGTGTGACTTCAGGTAATCTACATAGTCCCTAACAGCATTGTGCTCATATATCTTTCTACCAACATCTGAACCCACTGGCCACTTGTCTAGTAGATTTTCGTCGTCTATATGCTTTTCTATTTCTAGCTCTATTTCATCATCTAGCTTGAAGCCCTTATCATTAAAAACTTTATACCATTGTACTCAACTGGATTATGAGATGCTGATATAACCACACCACAATTAGCCCCATACTTTCTAGTCAAATATGCAACCGCTGGTGTAGGTATTACTCCTACTGTTATTACATCACAACCAACTGACATCAAGCCTGCAATTAGGGCCGCTTCTAGCATATCACCCGAGATTCTAGTGTCTCTACCAACTACTACCTTAACCCTTGCATCACTTTTACATTCCTTCGTTAAGACAAAGCCACCTGCCCTACCTAATCTGTAGGCCAAAGAGGAATTAAGCTCTGTATTTGCTACTCCTCTTACTCCATCTGTACCAAAATATTTTCTCATATATGCTACCACCTTATTTGTCAATTTTAATTATGGGTCCTTTATAAAAATTCCTATATATAATCCATTTTATCACAAAAAACGTATTTATACATGTTTTTTAGGCCTATATTGGAGATTTTATATCAATTTTCTCATTTTGTACAAACAAATTAGAGGGTACATATTCATCTGCTTACGCTTAGAATATGTACCCTCTACTCAGTCAGGACTAGTCACTAAGGCCAATCCCTAATTATAAACTAATTTATTATTTTTTCTGAGACATAACAGCGTTGTAACCTGCTTCAAGAGCCTGTCTATTAACTGGTATGAACTTTTCTTTTCTCTTTCCGAAAACCTTCTTGAAGGCTTCAAGAACTGATTCTATGTTAACACTATCATCAACTGCAAGGAAAGCACCTAGCATTACCATGTTGGCAAACTTAGGTCCACCTAATTCATTTGATAATTCGTTAGCATCTATATAGTAAGCTTCTATATCATCTCTGCTACACTTTTCATGTACAAGTGAGCTGTTTATTAGTATAACACCACCAGGAACTACGTCACCTTCGAACTTAGTTAAAGATGGAGAGTTCATTATTACGGCAGCTGTCGCATCATCAGTTATGATTGGAGAACCTACTGGCTGGTCAGAAATTGTAACTGCACAGTTAGCTGTACCACCACGCATTTCTGGACCATAAGATGGCAACCAAGAAACTTCTTTATTTTCAAGCATTCCGGCATAAGTCATTAGCTGACCCATAGACATTACACCCTGTCCACCGAAACCTGCACAAATAACTCTAGATGTCCTCATTTATTTTTCCTCCTTTGCAGCTTTTTCTGCTAATGCAGCTTCTATATCAATGTCCTTGAAGTTCTGTACTGGATAGTAAGGAACCATGTTCTCCCTTAACCATTCAAGAGCATCTACAGGAGTTTTACCCCAGTTAGTAGGACATGTAGAAAGTACTTCTACCATAGAGAAACCTAAACCAGCCATCTGTACTTCGAAAGCCTTTCTTATAGCCTTCTTAGCCTTTCTAACTTCAGCTGGAGTATCTACTCTAACTCTTTCGATATATCTAGCACCAGTTAGTGTAGAAAGCATTTCAGAAATTCTGATTGGATATCCGTGTAGTTCTGGATCTCTACCTGACTGACAAGTTGTTCCTCTTTCACCGATTAGTGTAGTAGGAGCCATCTGTCCACCTGTCATACCGTAAGTAGTGTTGTTTACGAATATAACAGTTATCTTTTCACCTCTGTTTGCAGCGTGAACGATTTCTGCAGCACCGATTGATGCAAGGTCACCGTCACCCTGGTATGTGAATACTGTATTATTTGGATTAACTCTCTTTATACCTGTAGCACATGCTGGAGCTCTACCATGAGCAGCTTCGTGCATGTCGCAGTTAAAATAATTATATGCTAGAACTGAACATCCAACTGGAGCTACACCTATTGCAGATCCTACAACGTCCATTTCTTCCAATACTTCAGCAACTAGTCTGTGGATTATACCGTGAGTACATCCTGGACAGTAATGTGTCTGTGCGTCAGTTAAACCTGATGTCTTTTTTTGAATATAACAGCCATTACTTAACACCTCCCATGATTTCTTTTTGCTCTTGCGATTATTTCTTTTGGTTCTGGTACCATACCACCTGGTCTACCATAGAAGTGAACTGGATATCTACCGTTAGAACCTAACTTAACATCTTCTACCATCTGTCCTAAACTCATTTCGATTACGAATAGGTTCTTACAAGCTGGTATTTCATCAAATGCCTTATATGGGTAAGGCCATACAGTCTTAGGTCTGATTAGACCTACCTTATAACCTTCTGCTCTCATCTCATTTACGCAGTTCTTAACAACTCTCGCCATAGTACCGTATGCAACGAACACTAATTCAGCATCTTCAGTTCTATCCATTTCATACTGAAGTTCGTTAGCTTCAATTACATCGTACTTTCTCTGTAGATGATAGTTGTGCTCTTCAAGAATTTCTGGAGAAAGGTATAGAGAGTTTATGATATTTGGCTTTCTCTTTCCCTTAGTACCAGTAGTAGCCCAACCTTCCTTAGAAGGAAGTTCTCTCTGCTTTCTTGGCTTATCAAAGTCAACTGGTTCCATCATCTGACCGATCATACCGTCTAGTAATACTAGAACTGGAGTTCTATATAGTTCTGCAACATCAAATGCATCCATTATCATATCACATGCTTCCTGTACACTTGCTGGAGCATATACTGGTGTTCTGTAGTCACCGTCACCACCGCCTCTAGTTGTCATGAAGTAGTCTGACTGTGAAGGCTGGATTGATCCTAGTCCTGGGCCACCTCTCACTACGTTTAGTATAACACATGGAACTTCTGCACCTGCACAGTAAGTTATACCTTCCTGCTTTAATGCAATACCTGGTGAAGATGATGAAGTAAGTACTCTCGCACCACATCCGCCTGCACCGTAAACCATGTTTATAGCAGCAACTTCTGATTCAGCCTGAACGAATGTTCCGCCAATTGCTGGTAATTCTCTTGATAAATATTCAGGTAACTCACTCTGTGGAGTTATTGGGTAACCGAAGAAATACTTACATCCTGCAACCATAGCTGCCTTACCGAATGCTTCGTTACCTTTCATTAGTATCTTAGCCATTTAAAATCCCCCCTAAATTAATCTCTTTCTACTGTGATTACTGCATCTGGACACATCAATGCGCAGCTTGAACATCCTATGCATTCTTCCATTCTTTCAACGTGAGCTGGATTATATCCCTTTGAATTTACCTTAGACAGATCAAGCTCAATAATCTTTTTTGGACATACTGAGATGCATAGACCGCAACCCTTACAGTACTTCTGATCAAAAGACACTCTACCTTTAGCCATTTGTATTGCCTCCTTAAAATAAAATAAATCTAAAATTATTTATAAAAACACAAACTACATCATCCACTCATCTCTCAAATATAGATGAATAGGTACCACATCACCCTCGAAGTCCTCAGGAATCTGGTCAACTAATGACTCAAGGCAAGATATAAACCTAATAGGTATATTTCTCTGCTTTGATACTTCACGACAGACCTCCTGCCCCTTCTCTATATCTTCAATTGTAGTAGCTTTAAGCATGTGAGTATTATTAATAAGACCTGTAACCTTAAGCTTAGAAGCTGTTTCGATTTCATCAATATACTTCATTACTTCTTCTGCATTCTGTGTTTTTCCCTGTTTGCGTTGACAACGAAGAACATATCGTAATCGTCATCTTTAATCATATTTCTATATCTTGCAATAACAGTTGCACCAACCTTATCGCCACCAAGATCAATTATATTATTGTGTTCCTGGTTTAATAATGGTGTATGTATTTCCGCAGAAAGCGCTGGTATATCCAACGTCGGTGCATCTACTGAGCTAGATATAAGGTGGATTCCGTTTTCCTCAAGGAACTCCTTCTTCCCTCTAGACCTAAAGTATACGTTAACAACATCAAGGTCAGAAATTGAAAGCGGACCTTCAACTTCTTTCCTCAACTGTAATGCATAATTTACTGTAAACTCACTCTTTCCACTTCCATAGTGGCCTGTTATTATTCTGATTCTCTTTGTTTTCTCCATTTGTTGCCTTCTCCTTTATCCAAATACTCAATCTCCAGATAGGCAAGGCCTACAATCTGTGACAAATATTCAAAGACTTTCAATTACTGCTCGTCGTAATTCTGAGCCTTTTCTTCTCCCTTTAGAACTCTTAATCCACCTAGAGCAAGGGCTATCATTTCGTCTTCACCTGGGTATATCTTAACCTCAGATATGAATCCAACCCTATCAGTTATCATCTTTGTAAAGCTCTTAGAGTATGCTATACCACCAGTTAATAGAATTCCGTCTACCTTTCCTGAAAGTACTGCTGCACAGCTACCGATTTCCTTAGCTACCTGGTAAGCCATTGCTTCATATACTAATTCAGCCTTCTTGTCACCCTTTTCTATCATAGCTTCTACTTCTCTAGCATCATTTGTATTTAAGTAAGAAACAAGACCACCGTTACCAGTTATCATCTTCCTTATATCATATACTGTATAGTTGCCACTGAAGCATAAGTCTATCACTGAACCAACTGGGACTCCACCACTTCTTTCAGGTGAGAATGGACCTTCACCATCTAGAGCATTAGCAACATCAACTACTGCTCCCTTGCTATGAGCACCAACTGATATACCTCCACCCATGTGAGCTATTATCAAGTTAAGGTCTTCATACTTCTTACCTATTTCCCCTGCAAATCTTCTACCTATAGCCTTCTGGTTAAGGGCATGGAATATGCTCTTTCTTTCTATGCTAGCTGTACCAGATATTCTAGCTAGATCAGATATTTCATCAACCACAACTGGGTCAACTATAAATGCTGGTATATCTAATTCCTTTGAGAATTCGTTTGCAATAATTCCGCCAAGATTTGATGCATGCTGTCCTGAAACTCCTACTCTAAGGTCTTCTAGCATACTTTCAGTCACACTATATGTACCACCCTTTATTGGCTTAAGCAGACCACCTCTACCTACTACGCAATCAAGCTCTTCTAGCTTGATATCTGCAGCCTTAAGTTCTCCCTCTATAACATCCTTTCTGAAGTTGAACTGATCAGAGATATTTTCGAATTGGCCTATTTCTTCTGATGAATGTCTAAGAGTCTTTTCAAAAACCTCTTTGTCGTTATCATACACGGCAATCTTAGTCGACGTAGAACCTGGATTGATAGTTAAAATTCTGTAAACTTCCTTCATTGTATCCTCCTATTTAACTCTAACTGAATAAATTTTATTGCTAAACCTGCCAATTAATCCTAGAGACCACTCACAATAATAGCACCCATCCAATCTAATAAAAACTTTTTCCCAAGGCTCCTTTTAAGATTCTAAATGTGTGATCCTGCAAGAGGGTTTTCCTCAATTATCGACAAATTCATATTACTAGTTATAAATTAATAAAAATGAATAAAATCCTTCATATTTAGCAAACTTTTTTTATTGCTAGTCATTTGCACATCAGGAAATATTTTTTTACTTTTTTTATATCTTGAAAACATTATCCAACAAGTTTTTCAACTGGTAATAGGTAAGAAAAAATTGCTAATTAGTCTTTCCTATATATTATTCTATAACTAAAATAAGGAACTTGCAATAAAAAAATATTAAATTAACAATTTTGTTAATTTTTTTAATATGATTAAGCAAATTCCATATTTTACTTTTACTTTATAATTTAATTAAAAATATTCCAAATATTTGTCCATTTGTATTTTTCAACAGAAATTATATTAAATAAGATAATATAATTATATTTTATCAACTTAAAAAAATAAGGATATTCTCACAAATTATCAAGTAATAATTCACTGTTTTCTATTTCTTAATTAATAGTATTTCAGTATTTTCATTTTTTTAGCTTTATACCTTCTGGTAAAGCAATTTCTACTTTTTTATTCAGAAAATCTCCAAAATTATCATCTGTCAGCTTTTTTGTTTTAATGTAGTCTATATTTTTTAAAGTTTCACTACTTCCGACAATAGCTATTTTTTCTGGAGAAATAGCATAGGAATCAGGGTCATATAGACTTCCATCGTAATCGATTCTCAATGCTACACTTTTAGTTTGCCTAAACTCACCAGAGACTGTTATTTTTTTTACATTTATATCCAAATCTAGGATATTTCCCTTTTTATCATAGGCTTTTGCCTGAACTTCCTTATTAAAAGCAAAGTCAGATTCAGTATCAAGCTTATCAGTATCTAAGTCTAGACCAACATAGTCCACCTTCTCAACTAAGGACATAGCTCCGGCCACACTTACTTTTTTATAGCTTGTTCTAATATTTATAACCTCATCCTTTAGACTACCTTTTAGGTTAACCCTTACATCAACTTGCTTTTTTATCCTCTTTTCAAGATTAACTACTATAGAAGAATCCTTTAGGTCTCTAGACACCCTGTTGGATATATTAGTCCTCAGGCTTACAACATTACTCCCTTCAACAGGATTATTGATTTCTCCATAAATATCTATGTTATCCTTAGTTAGTTTTTGTAGCTCTGACAACTTACCTTCTAGTGTAATATCTGTCTTAAAATTCGCCTTTGGGTATACTACAAAACCCTCATTTTCTATCTGATTTATCTTATTTATAGTTATAGGTATACCAACTATTACCTTCTTCTCATCTGGATCTACTACAGCCAAAACGTATAACCAGAGTGCAAGTGCTGCTAATACTGATATAATCTTTGATTTGATGTTTCCCTTGGCTTTTTGCCTAAATTTACTCAAATTCAGCACCCCCTAGCTACTTATTAAAAAAATCTTTTACAAGACCTAAGCCTTTTTCTTCTGAATTGTTCTTATAAAAGTTCTTTAATATATTTGCCAGCCTTTCCTTGCTGACATCCCTATATATCTTTCCTGACCTAGCAATAGATACATGACCGGTTTCCTCTGAGACTATCAGGATCAAGGAATCTGATATTTCACTTATACCTATACCTGCCCTATGCCTTGTTCCCAAATCCTTACTAAGGTCTTTCCTCTGGGTTAGTGGCAAAAAACATGCGGCTGACTTAATTTTCCCATCCCTAATTATCACTGCCCCATCATGAAGTGGCGTATTTGGAATAAATATATTACATAGAATCTGCTTAGTTATTTTGGCATCTATCTCAGTGCCTGTTTCGACAATTTCATTTAGCTTAGTCTTTCCCTCTAATACTAATAGGGCCCCTATCTTCCTTCCTGCCATATCGTATACTGCGCCAAGCATCTCAGAAATCACCTTCTCTACATTCAGCTCATAGGCGCTCTTGGCTTGCGTACCAAACCTATATAGGTTTGTATTCCTGCCCAGGTGCTCCAAGCCTGCCCTTAACTCTGGTTGGAATATAATAAATGGCAATATAAAACCCGCCTCCAATATCTTTACAAGTATCCAATAAAGTGTGTGTAGCTTCAGCATACCACTGACCTGGGTTGCAACTAGTAGTATTATTACTCCCTTAAATAGCTGCTCAGCACGGGTATCCTTTATAAATCTCAATATCTTATAAAATAGATAGGCTACTATCAATATATCTACTACATCATTTATACTTATCCTATAGATCAATTGAAAAAATTTATTAAAAATCAAATCAAACGATAACACATCTTCCACCTACTTTCCTAAGTATACTTTACCATAAAAATCAGGATAATTTATTTATTTTATAAAAAAAACTCTCCATCATTACGATAAAGAGTTTGAATGAGCGCACAGGGATTCGAACCCCGGACACACGCCTTAGAAGGGCGTTGCTCTATCCAGCTGAGCTATGCACCCATAAAATTGGAGCGGGAAACGAGATTCGAACTCGCGACTTCGACCTTGGCAAGGTCGCGCTCTACCGCTGAACTATTCCCGCATATTGATTAAATGGCGACCTGGAAGGGGCTCGAACCCTCGACCTCCAGCGTGACAGGCTGGCATTCTAACCAACTGAACTACCAGGCCGCATTAATGGTGGGAGTAACAGGGCTCGAACCTGTGACCCCCTGCTTGTAAGGCAGATGCTCTCCCAGCTGAGCTATACTCCCACATTATGACTCCTAGGGGAATCGAACCCCTGTTACCGCCGTGAAAGGGCGGTGTCTTAACCGCTTGACCAAGGAGCCATGGTAACAAAATATTTTTTAATGGTTGCGGAGGAAGGACTTGAACCTTCGACCTTCGGGTTATGAGCCCGACGAGCTACCAACTGCTCCACCCCGCGACATTCAATGGCTCCAAGGGTGGGGCTCGAACCCACAGCCTACCGGTTAACAGCCGGTTGCTCCACCATTGAGCTACCTTGGAACAAGGTATTACATCAAATATGTAACTATAAAGCTCTATATTCCTTATGGAATATAAAGTTGAGATTGTGCTCTCAAAACTGAATTCTAGCGATATCCAATGATATCCTTGGTCAAGTCCTCGATCTATTAGTATCAGTAAGCTACATACATTGCTGCACTTACACCTCTGACCTATCAACCAGGTAGTCTTCCTGGGATCTTAACCTTGCGGTGGGAAATCTTATCTTGAAGTTGGCTTCGCGCTTAGATGCTTTCAGCGCTTATCCCTTCCATACATAGCTACCCAGCCATGCCCTTGGCAGAACAACTGGTACACCAGAGGTATGTCCATCCCGGTCCTCTCGTACTAAGGACAGATCTTCTCAAATTTCCTACGCCTGCGACGGATAGGGACCGAACTGTCTCACGACGTTCTGAACCCAGCTCGCGTACCACTTTAATGGGCGAACAGCCCAACCCTTGGGACCAACTACAGCCCCAGGATGTGATGAGCCGACATCGAGGTGCCAAACCTCCCCGTCGATGTGGACTCTTGGGGGAGATAAGCCTGTTATCCCCAGGGTAGCTTTTATCCGTTGAGCGATGGCCCTTCCACTCAGAACCACCGGATCACTAAGTCCGTATTTCTACCTTGCTCGACCTGTATGTCTTGCAATCAAGCTCCCTTTTGCCTTTACACTCTTCGTACGATTTCCGACCGTACTGAGGGAACCTTTGAGCGCCTCCGTTACCTTTTGGGAGGCGACCGCCCCAGTCAAACTGCCCACCAGACAGTGTCCCAAGACCAGATTCATGGCCTATGGTTAGAGTCCCAATACTACAAGGGTGGTATCCCAAGGGTGACTCCATCAAAACTGACGCCCTGATTTCTTAGTCTCCCACCTATCCTGTACATGTAGTATCGAAACCCAATGTCAAGCTACAGTAAAGCTCCATGGGGTCTTTCCGTCCTGTCGCAGGTACCCGGCATCTTCACCGGGATTACAATTTCACCGAGTCTGTTGTTGAGACAGTGCCCAAATCGTTACGCCTTTCGTGCGGGTCGGAACTTACCCGACAAGGAATTTCGCTACCTTAGGACCGTTATAGTTACGGCCGCCGTTTACTGGGGCTTAAGATCACTGCTTCGATTGCTCTAACAGATCCCCTTAACCTTCCAGCACCGGGCAGGCGTCAGCTCCTATACATCGTCTTGCGACTTAGCAGAAACCTATGTTTTTGGTAAACAGTCGCTTGGGCCAATTCTCTGCGGCCCCATTGCTGGGGCACCCCTTATCCCTAAGTTACGGGGTCATTTTGCCGAGTTCCTTAACAACAGTTCTCTCGCTGGCCTTAGGATACTCTCCTCACCCACCTGTGTCGGTTTGCGGTACGGGTACCTTTAATCTCGATAGAGACTTTTCTCGACAGTGTGAAATCAGCTGCTTCGCTACTTAGTTTCGCTCCCCATCGCGCCCCAGCATTAACTAAACGGATTTGCCTATCTAGTCTGCCTCAACGCTTAGACACACATAACCAACAGTGTGCTCAGCTTATCCTACTGTGTCATCCCTTCTCTCAAACGATTATCGGTAGTACAGGAATCTCAACCTGTTGTCCATCGCCTACGCCTTTCGGCCTGAGCTTAGGTCCCGACTAACCCAGGGAGGACGAACCTTCCCCTGGAAACCTTGGGTTTACGGCCTGAGGGATTCTCACCCTCATCTCGCTACTCATGCCAACATTCTCTCTCCCATACTGTCCACGACTCCTTACGGTATCGCTTCAGCCTGCATGGGAAGCTCCCCTACCCATCATCATATGATGCCGTAGCTTCGGTAGTATGTTTTAGCCCCGGAAATCTTCGGCGCAGGATCACTCGACCAGTGAGCTATTACGCACTCTTTAAATGAGTGGCTGCTTCTAAGCCAACATCCTGGTTGTCTGTGCAATCCCACATCCTTTACCACTTAACATACATTTAGGGACCTTAGCTGACGGTCTGGGCTCTTTCCCTTTCGACTATGAACCTTATCACCCATAGTCTGACTCCTGAACAAAAGATAATGGCATTCGGAGTTTGATAGTCTTCGGTAAGTGCAATACCCCCTAGGACATTCAGTGCTCTACCTCCACATCTCTAAATTTCAAGGCTAGCCCTAAAGCTATTTCGGGGAGAACCAGCTATCTCCGAGCTCGATTGGAATTTCACCGCTACCCACAAGTCATCCCCGCACTTTTCAACGTACGTGGGTTCGGACCTCCACGAAATTTTACTTTCGCTTCATCCTGCTCATGGGTAGGTCGCCCGGTTTCGGGTCTACGTCATGTGACTATGGCGCCCAGTTAAGACTCGCTTTCGCTTCGGCTCCACACCTTAAGTGCTTAACCTTGCCACATAACGTAACTCGTTGGCCCGTTCTACAAAAAGTACGCGGTCACGCGAATAATGCGCTCCCACAGCTTGTAAGTGTAGGGTTTCAGGTTCTATTTCACTCCCCTCCCGGGGTTCTTTTCACCTTTCCCTCACGGTACTATTCGCTATCGGTCACTAGGTAGTATTTAGCCTTGGGGGGTGGTCCCCCCTGCTTCCCACAAGGTTTCACGTGTCTCGTGGTACTCTGGATCATATCAAGAACTTTCTTGGCTTTGTATACGGGACTTTTACCCTCTATGGTTGATCTTTCCAGACCTATTCTACTCGCAATAACCTTTCCTTAAGATATGTCCGCAACCCCAAATCAGTAAACTGACTTGGTTTGGGCTCTTCCGCGTTCGCTCGCCGCTACTAGCGGAATCGAATTTCTTTCTCTTCCTTCAGGTACTTAGATGTTTCAGTTCCCTGAGTTCCCCTCCATAGGCTATGTATTCACCTATGGATACTTGGACATTACTCCAAGTGAGTTTCCTCATTCAGAAATCTCCGGATCAAAGTGTATGTGCCACTCCCCGAAGCTTATCGCAGCTTATCACGTCTTTCATCGGCTCCTAGTGCCAAGGCATCCGCCCTACACCCTTAATAACTTGACCTTTAAGTTATTAATTGAGATTTTTCTATTGTCTATTTCTAGACTGTTAAAGAATAATTGGTTGTTTTTTAATGAGTTTTCTCTCATTTCATTTATATCCGTTAGGATATTAAATAGATGTCATTGTATAATTATCACTAGTATTCAGTTTTCAAAGTACAATCTTTTTTTGGTATTTTTGAATCCCTTATATAGGGTCCATCAAAAATACTCGCAAAAATATTAATTTAATATTAGCAATTTAATATTAATAATGGTGGAGATGAGGAGAGTCGAACTCCTGACCCCTTGCTTGCAAGGCAAGTGCTCTCCCAACTGAGCTACACCCCCATTTAATAGACTATAAGTCTCTAACGAGACCTAAAAGTAACCTATTTAATTGAAGTTTCTAATGAACCTTCAAAATTGAACAGCAGGTAATTCTCCTTAGAAAGGAGGTGATCCAGCCGCACCTTCCGATACGGCTACCTTGTTACGACTTCACCCCAGTTATCGACGCCACCTTCGACGACTTCCTCCTTGCGGTTGGATAATCGGCTTCGGGTGTTTCCGACTCCCGTGGTGTGACGGGCGGTGTGTACAAGACCCGGGAACGCATTCACCGCAAGCATTCTGATCTGCGATTACTAGTAACTCCAGCTTCATGTAGGCGAGTTTCAGCCTACAATCCGAACTGAGAATGGCTTTAAGGGATTGGCTCCACCTCACGGTTTGGCAACCCTCTGTACCACCCATTGTAGCACGTGTGTAGCCCTAAGCATAAGGGGCATGATGATTTGACGTCATCCCCACCTTCCTCCAGGTTATCCCTGGCAGTCTCTCTAGAGTGCCCAACTAAATGCTGGCAACTAAAGACAAGGGTTGCGCTCGTTGCGGGACTTAACCCAACATCTCACGACACGAGCTGACGACAACCATGCACCACCTGTCACCTCAGTCCCGAAGGAAGGGTGTGATTAAACACCTGTCCGAGGGATGTCAAGCTTAGGTAAGGTTCTTCGCGTTGCTTCGAATTAAACCACATGCTCCGCTACTTGTGCGGGTCCCCGTCAATTCCTTTGAGTTTCACACTTGCGTGCGTACTCCCCAGGCGGAGTACTTAATGCGTTAGTCGCGGCACCGAGGGGGTAACCCCCGACACCTAGTACTCATCGTTTACAGCGTGGACTACCAGGGTATCTAATCCTGTTTGCTACCCACGCTTTCGTGCCTCAGTGTCAGTTGCAGTCCAGAAAGCCGCCTTCGCTACTGGTGTTCCTCCCAATATCTACGCATTTCACCGCTACACTGGGAATTCCACTTTCCTCTCCTGCACTCAAGTCCTCCAGTTTCGGCGGCTTACTACGGTTGAGCCGTAGCCTTTAACCACCGACTTGAAGGACCACCTACGCACCCTTTACGCCCAGTAAATCCGGATAACGCTAGCCCCCTACGTATTACCGCGGTCGCTGGCACGTAGTTAGCCGGGGCTTCCTCACAGGGTACCGTCATTATCTTCCCCTGCAACAGAACTTTACGATCCGAAGACCTTCATCGTTCACGCGGCGTTGTCTGCATCAGGCTTTCGCCCATTGTGCAATATTCCCCACTGCCGCCTCCCGTAGGAGTTTTGGACCGTGTCTCAGTTCCAATGTGGCCGATCACCCTCTCAGGTCGGCTACTGATCGTCGCCTTGGTGGGCAGTTATCTCACCAACTAGCTAATCAGACGCGGGTCCATCCTATACCGCTAACACTTTGATATATCTGCGATGCCGCAAATATATATTATCATGTATTAGTAAACTTTTCAGTATGTTATCCATGTGTATAGGGCAGGTTACCCACGCGTTACTCACCCGTCCGCCGCTTGGTTTTGCTCAGAATTGAACATTCTAGTCTTAGAATACTCAATACTGAGCAAACCCTCGCTCGACTTGCATGTGTTAGGCACGCCGCCAGCGTTCATCCTGAGCCAGGATCAAACTCTCATAAAAAATTTGTTACTGTGCTCAGACTATTGTTATCTCTAAAATATCTGGCTTGGTTTGTTTGTGGTTTAAATCAAGTAAGTTTGTCTTACATGGTTTAAACGATTAATCAATTGTCCTAAAAGGACTCATTGAATTAACCTGCTGTTCAATTTTCAAAGTTCATTATTATTTTTGGTCAATAATAAGTTATATTGCCAAAAAAATGGTCGAGGTGAAGGGACTCGAACCCCCGGCCCCATGGTCCCAAACCACGTGCGCTACCAAACTGCGCTACACCTCGTCCTATGGCGGAGAAGGAGGGATTCGAACCCTCGCACCAGTTTTACCCAGCCTAATCCCTTAGCAGGGGATCCTCTTGAGCCTCTTGAGTACTTCTCCAAAATAAAATTATAAGTGGCGGAGAGGGTGGGATTCGAACCCACGGTGCCTCACGACATCACTGGTTTTCAAGACCAGCTCCTTAAACCACTCGGACACCTCTCCAAAAAAATGATCTATCCGAGATTCGAACTCGGGACACCTTGATTAAAAGTCAAGTGCTCTACCGACTGAGCTAATAGACCAGGCTATTTAATTCCAATGGAGCTGGTGATAGGGAATCGAACCTACAACCTGCTGATTACAAGTCAGCTGCTCTACCGTTGAGCCACACCAGCATATTAATGGTGGGAGTAACAGGGCTCGAACCTGTGACCCCCTGCTTGTAAGGCAGATGCTCTCCCAGCTGAGCTATACTCCCACATTATGACTCCTAGGGGAATCGAACCCCTGTTACCGCCGTGAAAGGGCGGTGTCTTAACCGCTTGACCAAGGAGCCATGGTAGAAAGCTCCAAGGGTGGGGCTCGAACCCACAGCCTACCGGTTAACAGCCGGTTGCTCCACCATTGAGCTACCTTGGAATAACGTGGCTACGTCCTATTCTCCCAGGCAGCTTCCCACCAAGTACCTTCAGCGCTAAGGAGCTTAACTTCTGTGTTCGGAATGGAAACAGGTGTATCCTCCTTGCTATAGTAACCACATTAACTTGAAAGCGACAAAAATTGTCCGCTTCAAACTTTCTTTTAAACTTTCTCATCCCCTCGAGGACAAGTATTATAATATCATAATTGCTATATAGCGTCAACACTTTTTTATAAGTTTTTTCGCCTAAAAAATAAGTTTTTTCTTTCTATTTTTAATTATACGAATTATAAATTATATTTTATGTAATATATACGTATTTTAGCGAATTTTCTAGGTTTTTTTCCTTATAAGACCTAAAAAAGACCCCACATTCCCTGTTTAATTTTCTTGGGTGTGGAGTCTTTATTTTACATATTATATGTCTTATATTATCAATTTAGATATTTTATGTCTTATTTAACTAGGGCCTTGGCCTTGTCTACTACATTAGCTACTGTGAATCCAAAGTGATCGAACAATACCTTGGCTGGAGCTGATGCCCCAAATGAGTTCATAGCTACTACATCACCATCTAGGCCAATGTACTTGTACCATGGCATTGGGCTTGCCGCCTCAACCGCCAACCTGGTCCTGACAGCAGATGGAAGCACTTCCTCAATGTATTCTGGAGACTGAGTTTCAAAGATATCCATACATGGTACAGATACTACTCTTACTGACTTGCCTTCCTTTTCTAACTCTTCCTTAGCCCCAAGAGCTAGCTCTACTTCTGACCCAGATGCCATTATAATCAGGTCTATCTTATCCTTATTAGTTGCTTCTGCTAATATGTATCCACCCTTGAAAGCTTCCTTAGAAGAACCCTCTAGCTGAGGTAGGTTCTGTCTTGTAAGTACTATTGCAGTTGGAGTAGCCTCTGATCCTATTGCACTAGCCCATGCTGCTGCAGTTTCTGTATAGTCAGCTGGTCTAAATACGTTTAGGTTAGGTATAGACCTTAGCATAGCCAACTGTTCGATAGGTTCGTGTGTAGGTCCATCTTCACCAACCCCAATAGAGTCATGAGTCAACACAAATGTAACTGGTAGTCCCATTAAAGATGACAACCTAATCATTGGCTTCATGAAATCAGAGAATACAAAGAATGTAGCACAATATGGATTTAAACCACCATGTAGGTAGATACCATTTGTTATAGCTGTCATAGCCATTTCTCTTACACCAAAATGGATATTTCTACCGCTCCTATCAGTTGCTGAGAAGTATCCCTGACCCTTCATTTCAGTCTTATTAGATGGTGCAAGGTCAGCTGATCCACCTACTAGGTTAGGATATACATCCTTTAGCTTGTTGATTATATCACCTGATACAGCTCTTGTAGCCATAGCCTTATCTTCATGTGCCCAATACTCTTCTGAATCTATTATCTTCTGAACATCAAGCTTAGCAAAGTACTCATCCCATAGCCTTGCATCCTCTGGATACTTTGTTGCATATTCAGCAAACATAGCCTTCCAAGCCTCTTCCTTCTTAGCGCCTTCTTCTGCAAGTGCCTTATAGTGGTCATAAATTTCTGCATCCACTTCAAATGCTGTCTGGTTTTCCCATCCTAGGAATTTTCTAAGCTCTACTATATTATCTTCACCTAGTGGCTCCCCATGAGCAGATGCCTTACCAACCTTAGCAGGACAACCATAACCAATCTGAGTCTTGCATATTATCAATGATGGCCTTTCCTTGTCTGCCTTAGCCTTAGCTATTGCTGCATTTAAGCATCTAGGTCATTTCCATCTTCAACTAACTGTACATGGTAGCCGAAAGCCTCAAATCTAGCCGCTACATCTTCTGTAAAGGCAAGGTCTGTATCACCTTCTATAGTTATCCTATTTGAATCGTATAGGACAATTAGCTTGTCTAATTTCAAGGTACCAGCCAATGATAGGGCTTCGTATGCTACACCCTCCATCAAACATCCATCACCAGTTAGGGCGTATGTATAGTGGTCAACTATAGGATATCCATCCTTGTTGAACTTTGCAGCCAAGTGTGCTTCTGCCATTGCCATACCCACTGCTGTAGATACACCTGCACCTAGAGGTCCTGTAGTGGATTCTACTCCTGCCGTATGCTTGTATTCTGGGTGTCCTGGAGTAAGGCTACCAAACTGTCTAAAGCTCTTTAAATCCTCTAAGCTTAGTCCATACCCAAACATATGAAGTAGAGAGTATAGTAATGAAGATCCATGTCCTGCTGATAGAATAAACCTATCCCTGTTTTCCCAATTTGGGTTCTTTGGATTATGGTTCATATTATTAGCCCACAAGCTGTATGCTATAGGAGCTGCACCTAGTGGCAAACCTGGGTGTCCTGAATTGGCCTTTTGAACCTGGTCAGCTGACAAGATTCTTAAAGCATTTACTGCCTTTTGATTAATGTTCATATTAAATATCCTCCAAAAAAATTTACTTATACTTTTCGATTATAAGGTATCTATAATTAAAAGACCTACTAATATCGTCTAAAAATTCTTTATACTACTCTATTTATTTTAACTTAATTATAGATAAATTACAATTTTTATCAGAAAATTAATAGATATTTTGGCTTGATCATTTATTGGGTAGTTAAAATACATCTGTTTTTGCTTTTTTATATCAACCCCCTATGTTCTAGCTAGCAAATATTCATAAAACAAAAGCCCTCTATCAATTCTTACCAGCCATTTGTATCCATTGGTGTTTTAAATAAATACTTAATAAGGAAAAGCAGCAAACTTCTCATTTACTGCTTTAATACTTCTATTATATTAATTTACCATATTTGCGATTTACAGAGAGTCATTATGAATAAGAAGACTCATATATGCACCCTTTTTGAAAAGAGATGTGCTCACACCCCAGGCAACTGCTGAACAAGCCAATTCATTTGCATGCTTTGCCTTGACACTTCTTGTGCTAAGTACAATTCCCTTTGGATAAAGCTCTGCTGATAAAAACTGGTGTAGACTGTCTGCTGAACCAGATTCAACTGCCTTTATAGAGCGTAGTGGATGTGTATCCCACCATTCATCCGGCTTTGAGAAGGATCCATCGGCCCTCATCTCACCTGAAGATAGGTTCTGTGCACACATTTCTCTGATTCTCTCTAAAGTTTCTTCGTCAATTACACCATCAGTTATTGAATAAGCATAGTATGCACATGCAACACCATCATCATCCAACTCCTTAATCAGGTAAAGATTTGAAATCCCTCTCTCCTTAAATTTCTTCCACTTGCTTGAAATCTTTTTAAGACTGGCATCAGTATAAACAGACGAGTTGCCCTCCTCTAGAGCTAGCCTAAGCTCCTCTAAATTAACGTCTTTCTTTTCCCAGTTGTCGATAAAGTTGATTCTTAGCTTATCCATTTTAATTTTCCTCCTTATAGTCTTCTTGCCAACTTGCTAAAGTATCATTATCAAATACGATCATCGTATCAATAAACGGTTCCACTATGACTTCAGTATAAAAAGCCCCCTTCTTGCTATGGTATGGTGAGACTCCTGAACGTGATTTTACGAAGAACTTAAGCTCATACTTTCCTGGAGGTAAGAGTATGGCTGGAGTCAGTAGGTCTTCACTAAACACTGCTCTGTGCCATATTTCACTATCCATACTAACTGAAACATCATAAAAATCACCATATCCATTATCCATCCTTAGGTATACTTTGGATAAGTCCCTATTATTTCTCATATCCTTAATCATATTAAAGGCCTTCTTTCGCCTAGACTGCTGATATATCAATCGTCCTAGACTTACAAAGAAGAGTATAGTCATCGCAGCAACTACTATCCAAGGCTTATCACTTATAAGGCCTATCAAATTTTTCATATTAGCTCCCCTTCATAGATAAATCATACTTTTTTATATTTAAATATTTTAAAATATTATACCATTTATAAAATATTTTTTCTACTGAGAAATTCTCCACCATTCATAAAAAAGAACAGCAAAGTCTTTTAACTCGCTGCTCTTATCTCGATTTATATTAATTTACTCTATTAGGCATTACTCCTTATATGAATAAAAATATTCTTTAGGACTTATTTATTTCATATCCTTTAGCTTTGCATAATCTTCATCAGTTAGCTTCCATGTAAAGTCAGGAATTCCTTGTATACCTGATAATGTCATATATGGATAGTTCTCATATACAGTAAACTTAACTACAAAGTCTTTACCATCAGTAGCCTTAGTAATAGCCCTGTACTCCCTGCTAACCACAGCATCTTTTGGAACCTCTAAAAGCTGGAAATCTTTAGATTTCATACTCTCAGTACTCTTAGCAATAAGCTCTGAAATATATTTCAAATCCTTTTGACTAGTCATTTCAGAAATCATCTTCTGATTTTTATCGTATACCTCAACCCTGTCCCCATCTTTATCCTTGTTACTACTTCCGCAGGCCACTAATGAGACAGCGCAAATTAAACTTAAGGCTAGTACAATAATTTTCTTCATATTTCTTTACCTCCAATAATTTGAAATTTTTATATACATAAGATTATGCATCATAAATATTATACCATTTTAAAACTATTTTTACTATCTTAAAATTTCTAAATATAAAAAAATACAAGTCTTAATCTAGGCTAGTATTTCGGACACATGCCCCCTCATGGTTCAAGAGCCATATTTTCTTGTCTAAACCACCTGCATAGCCTGTCAGGTCTCCATGACGTCCTAAGACCCTATGACAGGGTATTATTATAGATATAGGGTTATGGCCTACCGCTCCTCCGACAGCCTGGGCTGACATAGACTCCCTACCTAGGTTTTTAGCCACCTGTCTTGCTATACTCGCATAGGATGTGACCTGACCATATGGTATGTTCATTAATATTGACCATACCTCCTGCCTAAAGGCTGTCCCCTCTGGCTTTAGGCTCAGCTCCCCTATAGGTGGATTTTGACCGGCAAAATACCTGTCAAGCCAATGGTTAGCCTTGTCCAGTATATCCATCTTATGATCTGAAACCTCACCGCTTTTTTCCGACTTGCTTGGGATAACCTGGCTAGCATCCAGGCCATCCATATAGTATTTCTGACCTTCTAGCCATAGCCCAACTATATGTCTTTTATTATCGTCGCACACTAGGGTTATCCTTCCCAAGGCGATTTATATTCTCTTGAATAGTACATAAATACCACCTCCTAGCTATAATATATCAAATTTTGCACCTAATTGATATACTTATTCATTTTTTAGACTTTTCTATTTACAAATGCTTTTATATGCCTTATAATATTCTACAAACTTTATAGGAATTCATACATGCGATTTAGCAAATCAAGCAAGACAGTTAACTGCACTTGCTTTTTTATAAATTTACATAAGGAGGAAATTATATTATGGCTAATTTCGCAATTGTAGGAGCTACAGGGCTCGTAGGAACAAAGATGATTGAAAGACTTGGTGAAAGCAAGCTAGAGGTTGATAAGATCTACCTTATGGCATCAGCTAGGTCAGCAGGAAAGGTCCTTCAATTTAGGGGGCAGGATGTCATCGTCGAGGAGTTAAGAGAAGATTCCTTCGATAAGGAAATCGATTACGCAATCTTTTCTGCAGGTGGGGATACTTCTCGTAGGTTTGCACCTATCGCTGAATCCAAGGGAATCATAGTAATTGACAATTCAAGTGCTTGGAGGATGGAAGAAGATATAGACCTTATAGTTCCAGAGTGCAATGAGCCCCTATTAAAGAGAAAGATTATAGCTAATCCAAACTGCTCCACTATCCAATCAGTAGTACCACTTAAACCACTAGCGGATGCCTTTGGTCTAGACCGCGTAGCCTACACGACTTATCAGGCTGTTTCAGGATCAGGCAAGGGTGGTATAGATGACCTTTTAAATGGTCAGGATGGCCAGGAGCCAAAGAAATACCCTCATCCAATTTACAATAATGTTCTTCCCCATATAGACGTCTTCTTAGACAACGGCTACACAAAGGAAGAGATGAAGATGATTGGTGAGACTAAGAAAATTTTATCCCTTGATGAGGATGTTAGAATCACGGCTACATGTGTTCGTGTACCAGTCCTAAACTCACACTCAGTAGACATCAATGTAACATTTAAGAAGGATACTAGTGTTGATGAAATAAGAAGTATACTGAAAAATTCCCCAGGCCTAGTCCTGCTTGATGACCCAGGAGAAAACCTCTACCCTACTCCATTAGAGGCAAGCGGTCACGACGAGGTCTATGTTGGGAGGATTAGGAGGGATATTTCCCAGGATAGGAGCTTTTACATCTGGTGCGTGGCAGATAATATCAGAAAGGGAGCAGCCAGTAATGCTGTACAAATAGCAGAGATGCTAGAGGCAAAAAGACAAGTTTAAATAATATAATTTTGCAACAAATGAAAGATTTAACTTGTATCTTTCCTCATTTAGTGTTAGAATAACTTTTAACACATAAAGTAGGCTTGTATAAAGCTTTATTTTATTGATGGCCACACAGAAGTGGCCAAGGTTAACTTTGATAAGAAGGAGGAATTTATTTTGAAAACATTACAGATAGGATTATTTGGTCTCGGGACCGTGGGCTCCTCAACAGTGGAGATACTTACCTCCAACCGTGAATTGTTGGAGCGTCAATTAGGCTGCACCACGCAGATAAGTAAAATATGTGTCAGAGATACCGGGAAGACCCGCTCCGTTGATACATCCAATAGCATACTTACCTCCAGGCCCGAAGACATTCTTCTAGACCCAAAGATAGATATTGTGGTTGAAGTAATGGGAGGAATAGAGAAATCCAAGGAAATTATCGAAGCCGCCTTTAAAAATGGAAAACACGTTGTTTCGGCAAATAAAGATTTAATCGCCCTCTACGGCAAAGAATTATCAGAACTCGCCAAACAAAACAATTGTCATTTCTTTTTTGAAGCCGCAGTTGCCGGTGGAATCCCTATTCTAAGAACTCTACAAACTTCTCTTACAGGAAATCACATAAAAAAAATCAGTGGAATCGTAAATGGTTCAACAAACTATATTCTCACGCGAATGGAAATAGAAAGTTTATCATTGGAATCAATCATAGGAGACGCCAAAGCCCTAGGTTACTTAGAGGCAGACCCAAGTGCTGACCTTGATGGCCTAGATGCAGCAAGGAAGTGTGCAATACTTGCTAGCCTTGGTTTTCACAATCTTGTAAAATCAGATCAGGTATACGTATCAGGAATTAGAAATATATCTCTAGAAGACATTAATCAAGCAAAGAAATTAGGTTATAAAATTAAATTATTGGCTATTGCTGAAAATAAGGATGCCGGTATTGTTGCTAGGGTCCACCCAGTCCTAATAGCAGAAAACCACCCTCTTGCAGGAGTTCAATATGAATTTAATGCTGTATACGTGGATGGAGACTACCTCGGCCAGACAATGTACTATGGTAGGGGAGCTGGAGGAAATCCAACAGGTTCAGCTATTGTCAGTGATATTGTAGCAATCGGTAAGGCGATCTTATCTCAAACAAGACCAGAATTGGCCTATGCTAGTATGGGAGACAAGGCCCTTATAGATATAGAAGATCTAGACTTTGCCTACTATATCAGACTAGTTACAGACCATGACAAGCTTGGTCAGGGTGGTCTAATAGACCTGCTTGATAAGAAAGGATTAAAGATAAGGTCTATAAATAAGACCAATAGAAGCCTAGAGATATATGACTTAGATAAAAAGTATGAAGGCACTGACCTAGGCCAAAACCTGGTAAACGTAGATCAATTTGTAATTGTGACAGAAAGAGTGAGAGAAAAAGCCTTCAAAGAGGCAATAAAGGAATTAGAAAATATCAGTAATTCGATAACAGTTATTAGAATAGAAGAAGACATATAGAGACAAAGGAGATTTTAAGTATGAAATGGCAAGGATTAATAAATCAATATAAGGAATTTTTACCAGTTAATGAAATACACCTATGGTTTCCCTGTACGAGGGTAACACACCCCTAATCAAGAGTTTAAACCTAAGCAAGGAACTGGGCATAGACCTTTACTTTAAGTTCGAGGGCCTAAATCCTACAGGTTCATTTAAAGACCGTGGTATGTTTATGGCAATCGCCAAGGCCATAGAAGAAGGGTCTGACACTATCATGTGTGCTAGTACAGGAAATACTTCAGCTTCGGCAGCTGCCTATGGTGCAAGGTATGGACTAAGGACTATAGTCCTAATACCAGATGGATATATTGCCATGGGTAAACTAGCCCAGGCCCTACAGTATGGTGCCCAGGTAGTAGCTATCCAGGGCAACTTCGATGATGCCCTAAACCTAGTAAAGGAGATTACAGAATCCCACCCTATTACTTTAGTAAATTCCTTAAATCCATACAGGATAGAGGGGCAAAAAACAGGTGCCTTTGAAATAGTAGATGACCTAGGCGATGCCCCAGACTACCTGGCTATACCAGTTGGAAATGCAGGTAATATTACTGCCTACTGGAAGGGCTTTAAGGAATACAAGGCAGCAGGAAAATCTTCAAAGCTGCCTAAGATGAAGGGCTACCAGGCCAAGGGGGCTTCTCCAATTGTAGAGGGTCACCCATTTGAAAATCCAGATACTGTTGCAACAGCTATAAGGATAGGAAATCCAGCGTCTTGGGACAAGGCCCTGGCAGCTAGGGACGAATCTGGAGGATCTATCAAGGCAGTTACAGATGAAGAAATACTGGCAGCCTACAAGCTACTTTCTAACAAGGAGGGTGTATTCGCAGAGCCTGCCTCAGCTGCATCCCTTGCCGGTGTGATTCAGTCTGTAAAAAACGGAGATATAGAAAAGGGTGCCAAGGTGGTTTGTATATTGACAGGTAATGGCCTAAAGGATCCAGATACTTGCCTAGAATCGGCGGTTAAGCCTCAATCTATTCCAGCCAACCTGGAAAGTGTCCTAAAGCTGATAGAAGGTTAGGTGGTCCTATGATTAGAGTAAGAGTACCAGCAACAACAGCCAATATGGGACCTGGTTACGATGTGTTGGGCATGGCCCTATCACAGTATTCAACTTTCCAGTGCCAGGAAGATGACAAGATTTCCCTTTTTATCGAGGGACTAGAAAGTCAAAAATTGCTTGGCCAGAACCATGAAGATAACCTAGTTGTAAGGTCTATGAACCACCTATTTGAATACGTAAATAAATACCCAAAGGGTTATAAGCTTGAAATTATTAATGATATACCCCTGGCTAGGGGGATGGGGTCAAGTGCATCAGCAATTGTAGGTGGCCTGCTTGTGGCAAACCACCTAGTGGATGCCAAACTTGGCCAGGATCAGATCCTTATGTTAGCAACTCAAATAGAGGGACATCCCGACAATGTAGCCCCAGCCCTAATGGGAAATATTGTCCTATCTGCTATGGTTGATGATAACCAGGTCATCTACCACTCTATCCATCCATTTGAGGATATGACTTGTGTCCTATTCATACCTGACTATGAGGTATCTACAAATATGTCTAGGTCTGTCCTACCAAAGTCCATAAGTATGGCAGATGCAGTCCACACTAGCGGTCACCTGAGTTTAATGCTAGCTGGCTTATGACTGGAAACAAGGACTTGATTGGTAAAACTATGGCCGACAAGCTCCACGAACCATACAGAAAGGGCCTTATCAAGAGCTTTGATGACTTTAAGGCAGCTGCCCTAGATGCAGGAGCCTTTGCCTTTTCCTTGAGTGGATCCGGTTCGACTATCATAGCCTATTGTGACCATGATTCTGCCCCGAGTGTTAAGGATGCCTTTGAAACTATTAGCCAAAGGTATGAAATTAGTGGAGCTAGCAAAATAATAGCACCTTGCAGTAAAGGTGCAGTCTGTGAGGTGGTCTAAATGGGACTAATAGTACAAAAATACGGAGGAAGTTCTCTTGCTGACAAGGAAAGAATCATAAACGTTGCAAGAAGAATTGTTGAAACTAAGAGGGAGGGCAACAAGGTTATAGCAATTGTGTCTGCTATGGGTAAGACTACAGATAAGCTCATACAGATGGCTAGGGAAATATCCGAGGTTCCTCCAAAAAGAGAAATGGACAGACTCTTGTCTACTGGTGAACAGATATCCATGTCACTTTTGGCCATGGCTATACAAGCTATGGGAGAAAAGGCTATCTCCCTATCAGGCCCCCAGGCAGGTATTATGACAGATGCCTACCATAGCAAGGCTAGAATAAAAAATGTAGAATCTGACAGATTAAAAAAGGAGCTAGAGGAAGATAATATTATTATAGTGGCCGGCTTCCAGGGCGAAAATGCCGACTATGATGTCACAACCCTTGGTAGGGGTGGATCAGATACTTCCGCAGTAGCAATCGCCGCTGCAGTGAATGCAGACCTATGCGAGATTTTCACAGATGTAGATGGTGTATACTCATGTGACCCTAGGATAGTGCCTAATGCTAAAAAAAGCTAAAGGTCGTTTCTTATGACGAAATGCTAGAGCTTGCTATCTTAGGAGCCAAAGTATTACAACACCGCTCTGTTGAGTTGGCAAAAGACTCACAAGGTAGCAATTCATGTTAGGTCAAGCTTTAACCATAATTTAGGAACAGTAGTCAAGGAGGATGCTTCTATGGAACATAACGGAATAATTACAGGTATAGCCCACGACTTTAATGTAGCCAAGGTCGTTGTTTTTTTGGAGTACCTGACAAGCCTGGTATTGCGAGCCAGGATATTTGGAGAAATATCAAAATTAGATATAAATATACAGATGATAGTCCAGTCTGCTCAAACAGAGAATATGAATGATATAGCCTTTACTTGCTCAATAGAGGAAGCAAGAGAGGCCCAGGATGCCCTAGAAAGGGTTGTAAGGGAAATAGGGGCCAGGTCAGTAGTAATTACTGATAAGCTTGCTAAGGTAAGTATAGTAGGGGCTGGTATGATGACTCATACCAATATAGCCTCAAGGATGTTCTCTGCCCTAGCTAGTGCTGGAGTAAATATAGACATGATATCAACTTCTGAAATTACAATTTCTGTAATAGTAGAATCAGACAAGTGCCAGGATGCTGTCCAGGCCCTAGCCAAGGAATTTGATCTGCTAGAAAATAAATAATTTAAATAAAATATAGCACAATTAAAGGTAGTATTACTATACTCTCTTAAAAAATGGCTCTATGTCAAATAACGTTGCTGATAATTTAAATCAACAAAATCTATTAAACTATGCGGCAGCATCCATAGCAAACTTATAGCTATGGATGTTGCCTTTTTGTATTTTATACCTTCCACAGAATCATAGCCAGCACAGTCCTGCTAGCAACCTCTATACCCTGACTCTCAGGACAATAAGTCTCCTTGTACTCCCTGATCAAGTCCTCAGCTTCAAGCCCCGTTTTTTCCCTAATATCCTCAAAGACAAAGACATAGCCCCTCAATATATCTTCAACAGACAGAACATCCCTATCTTCCCTAGTCAGGTAGGAAATCTCTGGGCTATAGCCATCCATCCATAAAAGATTAAAGCTAGCCATGACAGCATTCCTATCATTGTGGGGATTATATTCTCTCTTAACTCCCGACCTCTCAATCAAAAAGTCGCTCAGCGAATCTGTTGCCTCTATAAACTGGTTTATCAGGCAGTACTTCCTTGATGAGTATACCATATTCTTGAGACCTTGTGGAGTCCTAACTGCTGGGCACATTGATGCAAAGGCTAGGTCAAACTTAGCATCCCAACCTATCTTGGCCAAGTCTGCTGTCTCCCATACCATCTTTTCGTAATTTATATTAGCTATTCCCTGACTATTAGCATTCTCTCTCGCCAGGTCCAGCATATTTTTAGAAATATCAGTCATGGTCACCGACTGGGCTAGTCTTGCCATAGGGATGGCATACCTACCGCTACCTCCCCCTATATCAAGCACGCTGGCACCCTCTAGTATACCGGCCTCTGCCAGCCTGTTCACTACCTCATCTACAAATCCCGACTTGTCCGATTTTACTGCTTCATTGAAACTAGCGGCCCTCATATCCCACATCTTTTCTGGATCTATATCCTTATTTTGATGTCTTGTCAGCATTTCTTCATAAAATTTCCTGTCCATATCTGACCTCCTATTTTTTACTGCTTGTATAATATTTATAATGGTTGCATCATTTCAAGTACAATCCCATCTGGATCTTTAAAGTAAAAAGCTCTACTTTTTCCAAATCCATCTGAGCTAAAATCAAAATATTGCGGTTCAGACAAACATTCTACATTATTCTTGATCAGGTCTTCGTAAACTAAATCAATGTCATTCGTATAAAAACATAATTCAGAAATAGATGTGGCAAATAAATCTGGCTCTATTTTTCTAATTTCATTATCTATAAACTGAATCAGTTCCACAGGTGGAGCTTGAATATTTTCAGAAGCATTTAAGTAAGCAACTCTTGCCTTACAATTTTCTTTACAAAATATCTTATCTGTCGCTTCACCAACCATCAATATTTCTCCCTGAAACTTTAATCCAAGTATGTCTCTGTAAAAGGCAATTGATTTATCTAAGTCTGATACCGTCAAGCCAACATGATATATTCTTCCAACCATATCCAATCCTCCTCCTAAAGTTATCTTTTGTTTCACTACATATTCGTGTTTTAGCATTATTTACCTAGGTTTTCACTATGTAGATTATTATTCATTCATAATATAATATAACAAATAATAATCTAGTTACTCATTATACCCTTTTTATCCAGCTAGGGTCATACTTATCGTCTAACTTGATAAAATATAGGACTCCCTCCCTTTCATCCATGTGGACCTGACCCCTCTTTACCATGTGAAATACATGGGCCATAGTTTCACCGGATGCAAAGAACTTCTGGGCTGGTGGGAAATCATCCCAAGAATCAGCCTTGATTCTCCAGGTAATCCTAGGAGATAGGTCCCTGATAGTATATTCTACACCAGGCTCCATGGCATCTAGTATTTCCTGAAGCCTCAAGATATGGTGGTCTATAATCTCATCAATCCTCTTTATATAGTCTAATACCGGGTCCCTATGTGTTGAAAATACATGGTCAAAATCCATCTTTCTCAAACCTAGCAGGGTATTCATATAGGTATTCAGGGCATCCCCCTCTTCAAATCCCCAGAAGGTAATATTAGGAGTAATCGTCTCTAAGATTGTATCACCACAGAAAAATATCTTGTGCTTCTTTTCATATAGGCCTATATGTCCCGGTGTGTGCCCCTTTAGGTCCATTACTTCAAATTCATATTCGCCCGTTCTTATTATGTCTCCTGGTGCTACTATGTCCATGTCTACCTCATCGGGTGCCTGGAATAAATAGCCTGGGTGGTCTTCTAACATTATTTCACCACCAGTCACATTAAAGTAGTCTAGAAGCTTATACAAAAGCTGCCAGTAGCTACCATTGGCAGCATCATTGATTATCTTTCCATCGGCAGCACTGGCATAGACCTTACAACCAGCACTCTTGAAGTTTGATGCCAGGCCAGAGTGGTCGGCATGCATATGGCTAATAAAGAGGTCGGTATCCGACATTTCAAGACCAAGGTCTGCCAAACCTGCTAGCATAGAATCTAGGGTCTCCTGTGTGTGGTAACCCGTATCCAAGACTAGGTTCTTGTCCCTATCCTTGATTATATAAATATTTGTAGCCTTTAGGGGACTCTTGGGCAAGACCACCTGAAAAGTATATATATTCTTATAAACTTCCTTAACCATAAAAACTACCTCCTAACCTCTTTACTGAATTCTACTTACTATTATATTTAATTACAATATAATATTGGATCTTTAAAATCCACTTTTATTTTATGCCCATCAGGCCTTCTTGGTATATCCTTAAATCCATAACTTTTAGGTCCTCTGCTATCATAGGCCTAAAGTCCATCTGACCCAATATGTCCTTGTCTAAATCTACTCCAGGTGCTATCTCTATAAGTTCTATTCCATCCTCTCTAAGGGCAAAAACACATCTTTCAGTAACAAAAATAACATTTTGACCATTCTCAAACTCTCCTCTGCACTAAAGGTTATCTCATCTATTATCTTTTTAAATTTCTTCCTTTTTCCTTCCTGGACAATAACTAGCTTACCGTCTCTAACCTCTGTTACCAGGCCTCCTGCCGTCATTGTGCCACAGAAGACTATATCCTTGGTAGACTGGGTAATGTCTATGAATCCTCCACAGCCACCAATCCTGTCACCAAACCTACTTACATTTATATTTCCACGTGGATCCATCTCGGCAAAGCCCAAGAAGGTCTTCTTTAGACCTCCACTGTTATAGAAATCAAACTGACTAGCCATGGCTAGACCTGCCCATGAGTTCACAGCCGAACCAAAGTTAGATCCACCTAGGGGTATTCCTCCAATAAGACCACTCTCTACTGTAAGTATTATATTTTCAAGGCCCTCTTCCGCTGCAACAGAAGATACCGCCTCTGGTATTCCTATACCAAGATTTACTACCGAATTATCCTCTAGCTCTAGGACTGCCCTCCTTGCAATAAGCTTCCTCTCATTTAGATATAGGGGCTTAAATCCATACTTGTCAGACTTGTACCTACCAGCTATTATAGGATCATAATATACTCCCGGTGTCTGACGGTGGAAGTTTATAGGGTCTTCAGACTTCACAATTGCATCTACAAATACACCCGGTATCACCACGTCCTGCCTGTTCATAGACTGGGAAGAAACTAGATTCTTCACCTGGACTATAACCTTGCCACCAGAGGCCTTTACAGCCATTGCAACATCTAAAGAGTCTATAATTGAGGATTCCTCCTCCATACTTATATTACCAAATTCATCAGCACTGGTTCCTCTGATAATACCAATATCATAGCTAGGAACCTTGTACTTCAAGTATTCTTTTCCATCTATTTCTATAAGGTCTACAAGGTCTTCCTTGGCAGCATCATTTACCTTGCCACCCCTTAGCCTTGGATCACAGTAGGTTTTCAGACCTATCCTAGTAATTTCAAAATCCTTACCACCTGCAGCCTGCCTGTATAGATGAGCAATTACACCCTGAGGAAAGTTATAGGCCTCGACCTCATTTCTCAAGACCATATCTATCATTGGCCTGTTGTTGGCAAAGTGGGCTGTTACATACCTCTTTATCAGACCTGGATAGGATAACTCACATATCCCCTGGTCATTATTGTTTCCTAGACCAGCCCCCTGGTACAGGGTTAGGTTTTTAGGCCTACCCTCACTTAGGTATCTCTGTCCAATTTTTACCATCATCTCTCTGGCAGCAGTTGCCAGCATAAATCCAGAAAAGGCTACTGTATCCCCATCTTTTATTAGGTCAATAGCCTGGTCAAAATCCATCAGCTTGTTCATCTTTTCCCCCTAGTAGTTCCTATACTGGTTCAAGGTCTCAATTACCTCTTTCGCAGTTTCCATATGATTTATCTGGTCCCTAAACCTGGCAGAGTTCTTCATACCCTTTAGGTACCAACCTATATGCTTACGCATCTCTCTTACGGCCACATATTCTCCATGCTCTTTTATAGCCAAGCCCATGTGCTTGATAGCTACATCTATCTTCTCATCCTTGCTAGGCTGATCTAGTAGCTGGCCTGTCTTCATATAGTAGTCAATCCTCTTAAATATCCAAGGGTTGCCCTGGGCCCCCCCCTACCAATCATAATGGCATCACAGCCAGTATGGTCCTTGATTCTAATGGCGTCCTCCACACTAGTGACATCCCCATTTCCTATAACAGGTATGGATATTTGAGACTTTACCTCCCCTATAATATCCCAATCCGCCTGACCGGAATAATACTGCTCCCTAGTCCTGCCATGTATTGTAATGGCACATATACCACAATCCTCTGCTATCTTGGCTATTTCTAGAGCATTTATAGAATTATCATCCCAGCCCTTACGTATCTTTAGGGTAACCGGCTTCTTTGAGTTTTTCACAACCTGGTCCATGACTTGTCCTGCCAGTTTGGGATTTCTCATAAGGGCAGACCCATCACCATTTTTTACTACCTTAGGTGCTGGACAACCCATATTTATATCCAAAATTTCATTCGGGTAGTCATTTAAAATTTGGGCCGCCTTGCCCATAAACTCCGGGTCACTTCCAAATATTTGGACTGCCACCGGATGCTCTTCATCCAAGATATTAAGCATTTTCTTCGTATTTTTATCATCATAGCAAAGGGCCTTGGCATTTATCATCTCTGTATATAGGAGCCCACAGCCTAATTCTTTACATATTAACCTAAATGGCAGGTCTGTTACTCCTGCCATTGGTGCTAAAAAAACTTCATTTTCAACTTCAAAATCTCTAAATTTCACTATATTACTTCTCCTATCTAGATAAAAGAACTATATATCTTATCCTTCCTATATATTCTTCTCGTATATTATCCTTAGGCCTTCTAGGGTAAGATTTGGATCTATAACATCAATAGCATTTGTTTCCTGGGATATCATATTAGCCAGACCACCAGTTGCTATTACAAGTGTTCCCTCATCTTTTAGCTCCTTCTTCATCAGACCTACTATTTTTTCAACCTGGCCTGCATAGCCATATATTATACCAGCCTGCATGGCTGATACTGTATCCTTACAAATAACTGTCTCTGGAGTCACTAGTTCCACCCTAGGCAGCTTGGATGCCTTTTGGAAAAGAGCCTCACTAGAAATCTTCATACCTGGAGAAATCGCCCCACCTATATACTCGCCCTTCTTTGAGACAGCACAATATGTAGTTGCTGTTCCAAAATCTATGATTATAACCGGGCAGTTATACTTAGATATGGCGGCAACTGCATTTACTATCCTATCTGCACCGACCATCTTAGGGTCCTCATACTTTATATTTAAACCAGTCTTTATACCAGGTCCAACAACCATTGGACTGATATTACAGTACTTCCTGCAGAAGTTCTCCAAAGAGTGCATTACTGCAGGCACAACAGATGATACTATAATCGCATCTACTACACCTAGGGAAATATTACTAGCATCAAATAGACTCTTAATCAGTACGCCATACTCATCAGAAGTCTTATTTAGGTCTGTATTTATTCTCCAGTCTCTTACTAGGTTATCTCCATCGTATACACCTAATACCATATTTGTATTTCCTATATCAAAAACCAACAACATATATATTTACCATTCCTTTATTATTTATTGTTAAAAATATTACGCGCATTTATTCAAATGCCAAGGGCTTGAAACTAGCCCTTTATAACGTTTTTATTATATCATTAATATACACCAAGGTACAGAAAATTTTTTTAACTACCTATATAACCTAAATTTTTAATTATAATATTAGGGTCAGATGCTTAATTTTATGACTTTATTAGTACAAAAGGCCCTTATCAAGTGCTGATTGTGATAGTATAATATATGTAATAGTAAAATTTTATTAGGATGGTGACACGATGACAAAAACCAGAGAAAAGGTTATAAATATACTAATAGATAATTCAGATAAGTATATATCCGGAGAGTATATGTCAGATATATTAGGACTATCAAGAGCCTCTGTTTGGAAACATATAAAGGCCCTAAAGACGGAGGGTTTTGACATAAAATCAAAGGCTGGACACGGATACAGGCTATATCGAAAAGAAAAAAGGGGACTTAGCTCCTATGAGATAAAGCACCAGTTAAAGACATCCTACATGGGCCAGGAGGTCTACTACTTTGAATCCATAGACTCTACCAATATATATGCCAATACTATAGCCAACCAGGCCCCTGAAGGAGCTGTAGTGGTATCCAAAAAACAAACTCAAGGAAAGGGTAGGTCTGGCAAGATCTGGGTATCCGACTATGACCAGGGAATTTACTTCTCAACAATACTTAAACCTTCCATACCTATTAGTAGGGCCTCCTTTCTTACCCAGGTAGCAGGGGCAGCCCTGGCTACTAGCCTGGAAAAGTTGGGTGTAGCCTGCCAGATAAAATGGCCCAATGACCTGGTTTTAAATGGGAGAAAGATAGCCGGCATCCTAACAGAGATGAGGGCAGAGATAGAGAGTATTTCCTATATAATAGTTGGAATAGGGATAAACATAGGTCCCAAGACCTTTGATGGGGCTATAAGTAATGTAGCTACATCCCTTGCCAATGAGGGCTATCAAATTCAAGACCTAGACCTTCTAAGGACCTTCTTTATAGACTTTGAATACCTTTATGAGGATTTCAAAAAGAGGGACTATACCCGTATATTAGGGATACTAAAGGACAAGTCAGCAGTCCTTGGCAAGGAAATCTACTTGATTAGGGATGGACAAAAGGACAAGGTCTTTGCCGAAAATATAGATGAATATGGTAATTTGATAGTTAGAAATGAATTAGGATTTTTGGAAGAGATCTTTACTGGAGAGATTTCTATCAGGGGACTAGATTCTTATATATAGTTTAAATGGCTAGCTTCAAGCAGGGTCTGCGGATTTTGTGGGTATGTAAATTAATCCTGCATCCCCTGCTTTTTGCTAGCCTTCACACTAACCATATCTTTATTTTTTATAATTATCAATTATATTAGTCTAAATATCAATAAAAAACAGAGGTTATATTCTATGCCTAAAAAGGAGAATGCTGACCTCTGTTTTATTTATATCGTCTTACGTTTACTTTTACACTTGAGCTCTTAAACTCTAGTCCCCCAGATCAATAAATTTGGTCTCTTAGAATTCTATTCTTTCTTCAACCTTCATCATTGACCTGAACTCAGCAACAGCTTCTTCTAGCTTAAAGATCTTCATCTTAAAGCCTGTCTTTTCATTGTATAGCTGCTTTAACATTGGTAGTACCTCAAAGGCCTTGGCTTCTAGGTCTGCTGATTCAACAAATACTGCCTTACCAAAGTAACGGATAAATCAGTTTCTATTGTAGCACAGATTTCTACATAAGGATTGGCCTGCATCTGCTTGTAGACTTCCTTGAAATCTCCTACACAAAAATATATTTCATCATCAACCAACATCTGGAAACCAATTGGTCTACACTTAGGCTTATTACCATCTACCGTAGTTAGATAATATACTCCTGCCTTGCCTAAAAATTCGCTTACTCTTGCCTTATTACTCATAATAATCAAACCCCCGTTCAAAAATCAATTCGTAGTTATCCTACCCCTATATTATATCATGTATGGGCCTATAATATCCTATTTGTAAAAAAGTTCAAGTAAATTTTGTATATTAAAAGGGCTGGTTATAAATACCCAACCCCCTTACTATTCATGATTTACTCTTCATCTCTTCTATCTTCACTTACAGGATTGTCACTACCAATTGGCTTGTCATCACTTGCTAAATCCTGAGAAATTGTAGCCTTGTCTTCACTTACAAGGTCTTGAGAAGCAAGTAGCATGTCTTCACTGCCAGTATCTTCAAAAATGACAGGTTTATTGTCATTTACAGGTTTCTGGAGTGCCGGCCTCTTCAGACTTATTGTTTTGACCAAGTTCCAGTTTCATTTCAAAGGCCTCTTCAAACTGCTTGTCGTTAAGTGTTTCATACTCTAACAAGGCCTTAGCTATATAATCTAGCCTATCCTGGTTTGACTTCAGTATCTCCCTAGTCTTTTCATAGGCATCCACAACAATCTTTCTTACTTCCACATCTATTTCAGATGCAACCTCTTCAGAATACTGTCTTGAGTGACCTATGCTATTTCCTAAGAAGACCTCATCACTTGAATCAAATGTCAAAGGACCTAATTTGCTACTCATACCGTACTTAGTTACCATGCTCCTAGCCAGGCTAGTTACCCTCTCCAGGTCATTTGATGCTCCAGTAGATATATCATCCAAGTTGATCTCCTCTGAGACCCTGCCACCCAATAGTACTATCAATTCCTGTAGCATTTCTCCCTTTGTGGCATAGTACTTGTCCTCAGTAGGTAGCTGCATAGTAAAGCCACCTGCCATACCCCTAGGTATGATAGTAACCTGGTGAACTGGGTCCATCAAGTTTAGGACATGGGCACAAACAGCGTGGCCTGCCTCGTGGTAGGCTGTTAGGTTTCTTTCCTTTTCAGTAATTATTCTAGACTTCTTGGCAACACCCACCACTGTCTTAGTGATGGCCTCTTCTATGGTCTCCATGGAAATCTTATTTTCTCTTTTTCTAGCAGTTAAAATAGCTGCTTCATTCATTACATTTTCTATATCAGCTGGTGTAAAGCCTGCTGTAAATTTAGCTAAGACAGCTAGGTCTACATCATCTGCTAAAGGCTTCTTTCTAGAGTGAACCCTAAAGATAGCCTCTCTACCCTTAACATCTGGTCTACCAACTACTACCTGTCTATCAAACCTACCTGGTCTAAGTAATGCAGGGTCCAGTATATCTGGCCTATTTGTAGCTGCCATAATAATTATACCCTGGTTTATACCAAAGCCATCCATCTCCACTAGTAGCTGGTTTAGAGTCTGTTCTCTTTCGTCATGGCCTCCACCTAGACCTGCCCCTCTCTTTCTACCAACTGCATCTATTTCGTCAATAAACACAATGGCTGGGGACTCCTTCTTGGCCTGTTCAAATAGGTCTCTTACTCTTGATGCACCTACTCCTACAAACATCTCAACGAAGTCTGAACCACTGATACTGAAAAACGGCACTCCAGCCTCACCAGCAACTGCCTTTGACAGGTAGGTCTTACCTGTTCCTGGAGGCCCTACCATTAGGATTCCCTTAGGTATTCTGGCTCCTAGGTCCATATACTTCTTTGGATTCTTCAAAAAGTCTACAACTTCCTGCAATTCATCCTTTTCTTCATTTAGTCCTGCTACATCGTCAAATACTACATTTACCTTTTCATCACCCTTGTGAAGCTTAGCCTTAGACTTGGAGAAGTTCATCATTCTTCCCCCACCGCCACCTTGACTCTGGTTCATTAGTACGAAAAAGGCTACTGCCATAAATATCAACAATAGTATTGTTGGTATCATCTCTACAATCCAAGGAGTCTTCGGCTTGGACTCCCCTTCAAGAACCAGGTTATTCTTCTGGACGCCATTTAATAGGTCCTTAGATAGGTTTTCACCCCTAACCTCACTTGGTATATAGGACTTGAACTTTACCTTTGAATTTTTCAGGGTTCCTTCTATACCAGTCTCATCAATTATATGTAGGCTTTTTACATTACCTGCTTTTAGCTCCTTATATACCTTGGAAAATTCCATAGTCTTGACATCTACTGTCTGGTTTGCACTGTACCTAACACCAAAGAATATAACCAGCAAGAGTACTAGGTACAGGCCTGCCCCTCTTAATGCTCTCTTCAAATCTTACCTCCTCTACAACCAACTTCTTAGTCAATTGATATCTCTAATATCCTCTTTGTATCATCATCTACCTTGTAGTCTACATTTATCCTATACCCATAAATGGACACAACTGTATCATTATTTACTACAAAAGGCACGAAAGACCTTTCCTCTCTAGGTACCTTCAGGCCTATGAATAGGTCTTTAACCTTTTTAGTTCCACCTAATAATTTTATTTTATCACCTTGACGACGATTTCTCAATCTTATATGACCCTTTATTTTGTCAAAGTCAAGGTATTGTTTACCACTCTTAAAGTTGCTCCTATCAAAATCATTCTGGCTTATCAACCTAGTCTTCAGAGTCTTGTCAATTTCTTCTATATACTGGTCTGTGCCAAGGTTTATCTTGTAGTCGTATTCGACATCCTCTACTTTTATCTCCTTCTGACTCATAAGTATATAGTCAGCAAACCTATAGGCATGCAGGCCTCTTGGTAGGTCTATCTTCTTGTAACGCTTCTCTCCTGGCATCAGGTCTAGAACTTCGTCTATATGCTTTTTTTCTATGGAGGTCACATTTCCAAGTAGATTTCTAATAGCCCTAATTACTATCCTGGTCTTGATTGCCGGGTGGGCATCCTTTATGTAATCGACAAAAATATAGGACCCATCCTTGTAGGTCTTGACTGCATATTCAGCAATCTTATCTACTTGAAAATTTATATAGTCACTATCAACCCTTAGGCTGTCACCCATCCTGACTATACTATCTACAATATTGTCGTTGAATTCGGATTTCATATAAGGCAGGATCTTTAGCCTTATCTTGTTCCTTGAGTATATTGGTTCTAGGTTGCTAGAGTCTATTCTGGGTAAGAGCTTGTGTTCCATACAATAGGTTTCTATAGACTCCCTATCAATATCAAGTATGGGCCTTATAACCCCATCTTTTCTCTTGTATTCTATACCCCTCAAACCTTGAAGGCCTGTTCCCCCTCATTATTCTCATAAGTATAGTTTCCGCCTGGTCATTCTTGTTGTGACCAATGGCTATCTTATTGGCACCAAGCCTGTCTCTCACCTCAGAAAATACTTGGTATCTCAATCGTCTTGCCCCATCCTCTAGACCAAGCTTATTTTCCTGACAGTACTTGGGTACATCAATGGTCCTTATAAAGCAAGGAATATACAGACTCTGACATAGCTTCATCACATAAAGAGAGTCTAAAAAAGCATCTAGCCCCCTGATCATATGATTTAGGTGGACTGCATAGATTTTTAATTTTTTTTCCTTGGACAACCTGTATAGGGTATGCAGTAGACAGACCGAGTCCGGTCCACCGGACAGGCCTACCACTATGCCATCACCATCTTCTATCAGCTGGTGGTCTAGTACAGTTTGTTTCATTCTATCATATACCATACTACACCTCCGGAACTACCTTCATTTCCAACCTATTGTTGGAATCCATAAGACCCCTTATAGATATCTTATAGTCCAAATTTAACTTAAGCTCCTTGTCTGATATCCTTTTTGATATCTTGTAGGTATGTAGGTCCATATCAAATACACCGTATGGGGTCCTGTACTTCGACCTAAAGTCCCTATCCTCCCCTGAACTTCATCCTACTAGTGATGTCTCCTGACTTGAGTAGTAAAACCTCCTCATCAGATATCTTTATGGTGCTAGACCTCTCCTTGGATGTATCAAACTCCGAAAAGGTTATGTAAATATTACCATTCTTTTCTATTTGCTCACCCTTGTAATAGGATTCTATAGTCTGAAAATCACTTCCGTCTAAATATTGGGATGTCTTTATCTTGAGTTTTACCTTCATATTTTCACCTCATTCCATCCGCTAGTACCTGTGTATTTCTACCTTCTCTAAGTTCTCATTCTTTATCTTCTTCTTTAAAAATTCGGATGCTACCTTTGAGAATTGTTCATTTATGTCGGATACGAAGTACTTACAAGTACCCTTCTGGTCTGAATCATTCATCATATCCCTCTTCTCTAGGACATCCTTTAAGTCTAGGGCTGTTTCCTTGGCTGGATTTATCAACTTCACATCCTTGCCTACAACCTCTCCTATAGTCCTCTTTAGGATTGGATAATGGGTACATCCTAACACTAGAGAGTCTATGCCCTTTTCCACCAAAGAATCTAGGTACATATGAGCTGCTGTAGCCGATATTTCCTTATTTGACCAGCCCTCTTCAACTAGGGGCACAAATATAGGACAAGCCTTACCTATAACCCTGATACTACTATCTTTTGACTTTATAGCCTTGTTGTAGGCCTTGGAGTTCACTGTTGCAGCTGTACCTATTACTCCTACAACCTTGTTTCTAGTAGAATATACGGCAGTTCTTGCCCCCGGCTCTATAACACCCATAATTGGTATATCATATTCTTCCCTTGCTTCTAGTAAGGCCCTTGCAGAGGCAGTATTACATGCAATTACAATAGCTTTTACATTTTGTTCTGCCAAAAAGTTTATGGCCTGGAAGGTATACTTTATTATAGTCTCCTTAGACCTAGACCCATAAGGAACCCTAGCTGTATCACCAAAGTATATAATATCCTCATTTGGCAAGTATTTATTTATTTCCTTCAGGACTGTAAGACCTCCTAGACCAGAGTCAAACACTCCTATCGCCCTATTATCCATAAACTACACCCTGTCATCTTGCATTAGCTTTTCTATCATAAACTGCTGTGCCAACTCTATGTGCTCCTTGGCTAGCTTTTCTGCAAGATGAGCTCTTCCTTTCTTAAAAGCTTCTATTATCTTCTTGTGCTCATCCACTATGTTTACGGCCGAGCTATAATCAGACATATACATGAGCCTGAACCTATAGACTGTCTCCCATATGTTGATCATCATGTTCATGAGCCTCTTGTTGCCGGTTGCTTCAAATATAAGGGTGTGAAATTCCTCATCCTTGGCCAGCATAGTCTCTACATCATTCTTATAGACAGCCTCTTCAAGGTCCTTTGATATGATTTCTAGCATCCTTATATGGTCCTCTGTCATCCTGTCTGTAGCGCAGTAGGCTGCCAGACCCTCTAAACCAACTCTTACCTCTAGAATATCCATAAGGTCCTTCTTGCTTATGTTGGCTACATAGGCCCCCTTTCTTGGGAGCATAACAACCAGGCCTTCTAGCTCCAACATTCTTATAGCCTCTCTTATAGGGGTCCTGCTCACACCCAACTGTTCTGATAGCTGGATCTCCATGAGTCTTTCTCCTGGCTTTAGGACACCCTCTATAATAGCCTTTCTCATATTTTCAAAAACAACCTCTCTTAGAGGTTTGTAATCATCTAAGTTTAACTTATTTATTCCCATATATCTCTACCCCCTTTTTGGACATAGATGTTAAGTGGGTCTGTAAATACTGCTTTCTCAGGATATTTGCACACTTTCTGGCCTTTTTTTTGTCCTTAAAAAAGCCAAAGACTGTAGGTCCACTTCCACTCATCATGGACTTGTCAGCGCCCTCTTCAAGCATTATTTTCTCTATATTTCCTATATCTGAACACCACTCTTTTGTCACTGGTTCAAGTACATTACACATACTGGATACCAGAAGGTCCATATTTATCCTTAATTGCCTTGATCAAACTCACATTGTCAGGCCTATCTATTTCTATCTTTCTTTCATACATAGTATCAAATTTCTTGTAGACCTTCTTAGTAGATACAAAAATATTTGGCCTACATACTAAGACCTCTAGGTCAAGATCAAGGTCATCAAGCTTTTTTAGGTCAGTCCCCCTGCCCGTAGCCAAATAGGTTCCCCCTTTTATACAAAAGGCTATATCTGACCCCAATTCCTTAGACAGGTCTATCAGGTCATCATCACTTAGACCTAGCTCAAATAGCTTGTTTACGCCGACAAATACAGCCGCAGAATTAGCGCTTCCCCCTGCCATACCAGCAGCAATAGGAATGTTCTTTTCTAGAAAGACCTCTATTCCACTATTTATCTTATATCTCTTTTTCATAAGCATCCAAGTCTTGTAGATTATATTTTTCTTTCCAAGTGGTACATCTGAGTTGGAACACTTCATCGAAAAATTCCCCCTAGACTTCCTAATTAGTAGCTTGTCTGATAAATTTACAGACTGCATTACCATTTCTACATCATGGTAGCCATCATCTAATATACCCTTTATGTCTATAGATAGGTTTACCTTACCCATAGCCCTCAGTCTAATACTATCCATATCATCACTCCTAATAGGCCTGGCCTACTATTTTATATTTTACTTATTATTGTATTCAATATGCACTATTTCGCTTTACTTATTATATCATATAAAGCTAGTATAAAATATTACTTTTTGGGATATACTTTAAAATTTAAATAGACCTATGACCTTGACTGACTATATAAAATTCATCACCCTATATAAATTTTACTAAAAAAAGAGATTGCGTAATAATACCCAATCTCTAATCTCTTAACTTACCTTATTTTTAAAAACCTTTATCTTAACTGTCTCAGTCAATAAATCAGAGTAGCTATATGCTACCCTCTCAAAGCCTTCATCTCCATGACCTACTTTGATTACAAATACACTTGGGTATAGAGTCTCTAAATACCCTGTTTTGTAACTATTTGTTTTCTGCCCTTGTTTGCCTTTAGCAAAATCTTCCTGCCTACATACTTCTCAAGAGTATGCCTGATATTATCTAATGTAGCTGTTGTTGCCAAAAGTATCACCTATCCTTTCAGTCTATGCCTTATTATAGCATATTTTAAGAATTTGGTCAAGGCATAACCATATATTTTACATCATGAAAATGCTTTTGTCAATTTATTTTCTGTTTTTTTTATTTTTTTTGTGTTTTTTTGTCAAATAGGCCTATAGTCTACTTTCCGCAGCACTTCTTATACTTCTTTCCACTACCACATGGACATGGATCATTTCTTCCAACCTTGTCATCATTGATAACCATCTTTGACCTGTTGTGGTCCTTCCTAATCTGCTTTCTAGTCTTTTCATCTAGGATATCATTCCAACCCTTTAGACCATATAGCCAGTGGGCCTCAACATTTACCATGTTATAGTATAGCTTCTCCCAGTCTATCTTAATATTAATCTGAGTATCTGCCTCTATCTTTTCCAGGTCCTGGGCCATTTCTATACTTTCATTTATACCATCTAAAAAGCCCATTAAGTACTCAGGACTAGTATTATACTTTTCTGCAAGGTCTGATACCTTTCCAGCTACAATCTGAGTCTTGTTGTTTAATATATCATTGTATATATAAGTTTCAGCCCTTAAAAACTCTTCCCAGAACTTTACTTCGGCCTCTTCACTTGCCTGATTTTCACTAATATTTTTCCATTCTTGAAATAACATAATTACCTCCATATTGTTTTATATTGTTTCATATTATTTTATAGTTACATCCCTAATAATAACATAATTTCCAGCTTTTTTCTAGACTCACATATGATGTGAAAAGCTTGAGCTAGTAGCCCTTAGGGTCTTAATTTACTTTTATCTTAAACTTCTTATATCTCAAATAGGTCCCTAAGTGCCTTTAGGGCCCTTTCCTGCTCGATAAAAAATGGGCTAGTCGCTATTGTAATTAGGCTTGCCCCCTCTATATATTCCTTGACCCTGCCTATTTTTTGGTCATAGTCTATGTAGTCCATATCCCTGGAGAAAAAGTCTAGATCTATATCTAAAACATAGGACTCCGGGTATTCCATATCCATAGAGTAGGTTGAGTCAACTATCATAAGGTCTGAAAATATACCATGGTATAGGGCTGGTTTGATAAAAGACCCCACATTTAAGACCTCATTGGTATACCTCTTGACATCCTCCAAGTCCCCTATATTTACATCATAGTCTGGGGGTATCCTGGTATCCTTGTGCTGGTCCACATGCAAGAGAACCTGCCCCCTCTCCATCAAGCCCCTATTTAGGGCCTGACACCAAAAGAAAAAGGCATGGTTGTGGTTGTCAAAGAGGTAGACCTCCTTGCCCATTTCAGTAATCTCCCTATCTACCAGGTGGTAGATATTTTTCATACCAAAGCATTCCTTCTCCTGTCCGTCTTCAACCTCTATAAAGGCTGCCGGTCCACCAAGCTCTACCTGATCTATCCTAGCATCTATCAATTTTGGAACATAGATCTTCTTATTTTCCCTCTCTTCGTAGGAGAAGACATTATTACCTACTGGCCTGTCTATATAAAAACCACCGTAATTAGTCATACTAGCCTCCTAAAAGATATTCCAGGGGTAGGCATTTGGCATCTTAGCTTCAAAGGCCATTACTTCCTTGGTTGTCGGATGGACCAACTCTATCCTGGCTGACCAAAGGGCTATCTGCTGGCCAACCTTAGAAAACTTAGAATACCTCTGGTCCCCGTAAAGAGGGTGGTTACGACTAGAAAACTGGACCCTGATCTGGTGGGGCCTGCCTGTATGCAGGTCTACCTCAAGAAGGGAATAATCTAGCATGTCCTTATCAGAATAAGCCTCTCCCAACTTCTTATAGGATAAGCTGGCCCTCTTGCCATCCTTGTTGGACTTATCAACAATCTTTACCATATTGGTTTTTGTATTCTTGTACAAGTAATCCACACAATCCCCATCTTTTTGACACTTTCCCACAACCACTGTCCTGTAGGTCTTCTTCATAGTCCTGGTCCTTACTTGGTCTGACAGCCTTGATGCCGCCTTGGAGGTCTTGGCAAAAACCATAACCCCTCCGACTGGCCTGTCTAGCCTATGGACCAAACCTATATAGACGTTACCCGGCTTCTTGTACTTTTCCTTTACATAGGCCTTACACATAGACACCATATCTATATCTTGAGTATTATCAGCCTGTGAAAGGACATTTACGGGCTTTTCCACCACCAAGAGATGGTTGTCCTCATATATCACCTTTAAATCCATCTTATCGCTTCCTATCTTTCCCATCTACCAAATATACCACAAGGTAGGACCATACCATTTCTTGAGGCTGGTATGCCGACTTCACCGGCATATATCTTTCCACCCTTGGCCTTCTTGCCTATAGTTGTTTCTAACACATTTTCTAGAACAATTGGTGAAAAGCCCGTAGTATATGAGTTAATCAAGAAGAAAAGGGGCTTGTCTGATAAGACCTGCATACACAGACTTACAAATTCAAATAACTTGTCCTCAATTTCCAAACCTCGCCCTTAGGTCCCCTACCATAAGAAGGTGGGTCCATTATAATGGCATCATACTTGTTGCCACGTCTGATTTCTCTTTCCACAAACTTGACTACATCATCTACTATAAACCTAACGGTCCTATCCTTGAGTCCAGATAACTCGATATTCTCCTTGGCCCAGTTAACCATACCCTTGGCTGCATCGACATGGCATACCTCTGCACCAGCATAGGCGCAGGCCACAGATGCACCACCGGTATAGGCAAATAGGTTTAGGACCTTTATAGGCCTCTTGGCAGTCCTTATCTTGTCTATCATCCAGTCCCAATTAGCTGCCTGCTCAGGAAATAATCCAGTATGCTTGAAGCCTGTAGGCCTTATCTTGAACTTTAGCGGACCATAGTTAATAGTCCACTGGTCTGGGTATTTTTTCTTAACCTCCCAACTACCACCACCCCTATTGCTCCTGTGGTAGTGGCCATGTGGGTTCTTCCATAGGGACCACTCCCTCTCTATTGGCCATATTACCTGAGGATCTGGCCTTCTTAGGACATAGTCTCCCCATCGTTCTAGCTTTTCTCCGCCACCTAAATCTATTAATTCATATTCTTTCCACTTGTCTGCAAGTAATAACATATTTTCTCCTTTAAAACTTCTATATTTCAACAATTACACTACCCATTATTATACAGACTATGGTGGATAATAGCAATAATGATAGACTAAAGAAGAAGTCTTCAGTCCCATCAGATCTAAAGTTATCTCCCTATGCCTAAGGGTCCTCTTATCATACTCCTTGCCAGGTATTAGCTCGTTGACTTATCTCCCTACGCCTAAGGGGCCTCTGTCAATATCTATATCAGGTATATTCGAACATAAAAAGGGAGACCCTATCTTAATTCCTATATGGTCCCCACTCTTATCTTGTCGTATACAAATTTCTATAGCCTCATTTTTGCCCTAGTCTAACGGCCTTATTCCCAATCCTTGGCTATATCTATCCATTTTGTGTAATTTGAGTACTTTTCCAGCTCCGGTATAGTCATCTCTATGGCAGAGTTTCCGCTTCCTGCAGCAGGATATACAGTCTCAAACCTCTTTAGAGATTCATCCAGGTAGACCTTGACCCCCTCCCTTATGGCAAAGGGACATACTCCCCCAACCTGATGGCCTATAAGTCCTTCAACATCATCAAATGAAATCATCTTGGCCTTCGTTCCAAACTCTTGCTTGTACTTGGCATTAGCTATTCTAGCATCACCTGCTAGGCATATCAAAATAGGTTCATCTTCAACTAAGAAGGACATGGTCTTGGTTATCTGCTTTGGTTCGCAACCAACAGCCTGAGCAGCTAGATCTACAGTCTCACTAGACCTGTCAAACTCCAATACCCTATCACTCATACCAAACTGTTCAAAATACTCTTTTACCTTTTCTACAGACATAAATATTCCCCCTATTTATTTTCTTCAAGCCACTTCATTGCCTCAAGAGTTTCATTCAAGAGGTCGTCTAGTTCCCAGCCAAGGTTCTCCGCTCCCTGCCTAATTACATCTCTAGAGCAGCCAGCAGCAAACTTCTTGTCCTTAAATTTTTTCTTCAAAGACCTTAGCTCCATATCTGAAACGCTCTTGGAAGGTCTCATCAAAGCAGCCGCCCCAACTATACCCGTAAGTTCATCAGTAGCAAATAATATTTTTTCCATATCTTTCTCTGGCTTAACTGTAGCCCCTGTGAGACCATATCCATGACTAATAGTCGAATCTATAATGGACTGGTCAAGACCCTCAGCCTTCATTAGGTCTACCTGCTTGACACAATGTTCTTCAGGATACAACTCAAAGTCCAAATCGTGTAAAAGACCTACTACTTCCCAAAAGTCTGCCCTCTCTGGATCAAACTTGTTCGCAAAGTACCTCATAACACCACCCACTGTCTTGCCATGATGTATATGAAAGTCCTCCTTGTTGTACTTCTTTAAAAGCTCTAAGGCCTGATCATAAGTTGGTATATATCCCATATACAACACCTCTTTTCTAATATTTTAAAAACAATTATACTCCATCATCAGATTAATTTCTAGTGATAGAAAGAATTTTTCGAATATTTTATTAATATCTTTTTTATCTTTGGGTATAGACAAAGCCAGGCTCTTGGTATACAATAGTTATTAATCCCTAGTAATTTAATCGGAATTAAAATTGCAAGTATATTCCCTTTAATTTCAGGATATTAAAATACAGGTTATTAAAAATAGAGTTCGAAAATCAAATTTCTATTTATTGATTACCAAAAAGGTAAAGGAGATGTTCAAATGAAAAATATACAGACTAAAAATTTCATATTCACTGCGTTTGGAGGCATCTCTTGCTGTTGTTGCTGTTCTTGTAACCACTAGGAGTAGCAGAGATTCCTATACGATCAAAGAGTTTAGGTATCTTTTGGGATAATTTATACCAGAATACTTGGGCCTTATAGCCCGATGACCACTAACAACAGATAAGATAAGGAGAAAAAAGATGAAAAAGAACGTAATAGAATTAATAGGAAACACACCACTTGTAAATTTGGAAAAGATAGATAAAAACGTATATGTAAAGCTGGAAAACAGGAATCCAGGAGGGTCTATTAAAGACCGTGCAGTCCTAGGTATGATACTGGGGGCAGAGGAAAAGGGCCTACTAAAGGCAGGCGATAGAATTGTTGAAGCAACTAGTGGAAACACTGGTATCGCTACAGCAATGATTGGTAAAAGCAGGGGCTACCAGGTAACTATAATAATGCCTGAATCCATGAGTGTTGAAAGAAGAAGCCTAATCAAGGCCTACGGTGCCGAGTTGATATTGACAGAGGCTGCCAAGGGTATGCAGGGAAGTATAGACAAGATGCAGGAACTACTGGCCAGTGGTGAATACAAGTCCTTAGGCCAGTTTGACAACAAGGACAACCCTGACTATCACTACAAGACAACTGGACCAGAAATATATGCTGAATTAAAGGATGTAGATATTTTTGTTGCAGGCATAGGTACTGGTGGTACTGTATCAGGTATAGGCTCCTACCTAAAGGACCAGAATACTCAAATTAAAGTTTATGGTGTAGAGCCAGAATCCTCACCATTAATTACAAGGGGCCAGGCTGGACCACACAAGATCCAGGGAATCGGTGCAAACTTCATTCCAAAGAACTACTTTGCAGACCTTGTAGATGAGGTTATATTAATTACTGATGATGAGGCATTTGAAATGGTAAGACAGGTAGCCAACGATGAGGGTATCCTTATAGGTATCTCTGCTGGGGCTAATATAGCCGCAGCCAAGAAGCTGGCTGAAAAGTTCCCAGGTAAGAAGGTAGTTACAGTTGCTCCAGATGGCGCGGACAAGTATATGTCAATGGGTATATTTTAATCAAAAGTTGCCAACTATTATGTTTGAGATTGAGATGGTGATGTAGATGAAATTTATAAAGAACATTGATTATATTATAGCTAATGACCCTGCATCCAGCAGGGGTAAGATAAAATTTTTGAATAGACTGATGGTATTTATTATATATCCATCTGTCCATGCCCTAATAGGCCACAGCATATCCCATGCCCTTAGCAATATGGGCCTAAAGTTCCTGGCAAGGCTAGTATCCCAGATATTTAGGTTCCTAACAGGTATAGAAATCCACCCAGGAGCCACTATAGGTCACAGTATCATGATAGACCATGGTATGGGTGTTGTAATTGGGGAAACTGCAGAGGTAGGCAATAGGGTTACAATCTATCAGGGGGTCACTCTAGGTGGTACAGGCAACCACACAGGCAAGAGGCACCCTACAGTAGGTAATGACGTTATAATAGGCTCAGGAGCCAAGGTATTAGGTCCTGTGACCCTTGGAGACGAGGTCAAGGTCGGTGCCAACAGCGTAGTCCTACACGATGTGCCAAATGGGGCAACAGTCGTAGGTATCCCCGGCAAGATTGTAAAGATAAAGAATACTAGTTCAAAGGTGATCAACCTAAACGAAAGGTTGGCTGCTGAAGGTTCTATGTACTTCATTTAGTATAATAAATAAAAACAGAAGATGATGTGACCCCAAAAAGTTAGACTTTATTAGCGAGACAGTTTATGCTGCCTCGCTATTTTTATACAGCCAAGGCGGAGAACCTGTATTCAATAGGACTCATCCGTCCTACCCTTACTATCAATTTTATAGTACTTAAATTCGCTTGTATCAGTTCTTATCTTTTGGCGCGCAATAGAAGTATTAAATCTATGATTGACTCTATTAGGTGCAACTCTATCAACCTTACCCTTGTAAGAGTTGTAGCGTCTACTCTTGCAAGTATATACTGATGTTTCAACGATATTTTTAACTACACATGTTTCATTTTTATTTGAACTCAATGACTTTTTCCGACCTCTCTTTTGAGGTCGGTGCCTTTTTTAATAATTTATATTCCTTTTTTTATGATAGTCTAGTATCTTAAATTTACATTCTTCCATAGCCTTCAAGATTTTCTTTAGATTTTTGCTGTTGATTATATAGGACAGTGTAGCATCTTTATATAAACAATTTTTTTAAATATACAGATTGTTTTTAATTTTTTTACTATTTATATTGACAACTATTTCGATTTATGTTATATTTGCTTTAGTCAGAAAAACAATGTAACTATAGTCTCTATCTATATTAATACTATCCCACAAAGAGTGCAGGATAGAAAAGAAAAAAGTAGTATTAACTACGAATATATTACACGAGGAGGTGTTACATATGAATAAAATATTAGGAATAGTATTTTTTTACTTGCGACTATCTTGATTGGGATGATATCTAATGGGAAGATTAAGTTAGATAACATTTGGGTTATTTTGATATTTATTTTACAAATTACAAGTTGGATTGGATATATTAATTTATTAGATATAGAAAAAAACGCTATAAATTATGGTTGAGTATTTTATCTATGTGCGCTGTTTTTTTATTATAGGATTTTTTTATATTTTAAAAATAGTTGTTGATTGTATCATCAACATTTTCATATTTTTCCAAAAAAACCTAGATTATTTAGTTCTAAGACTTCTTTTTTTATTGATTCCTGGTTGGAATCCGAAGTCAAAAATCATCAGTGGTTTTTAGGAATGGGAAATTAGCAATATGTAAATTAATACTGTCCCTTTTCGCTTGTCGATAGACACGTTCGATCTCAACAAGCTCTTCAAGAGCCTCTCCAAAGGATTTTTTTCCCCTTGGTTTTACAAGATCTATATAGGTATCAATATAATCTTGAATACATATTATACCAATCTCTTCTAGTCCATTTAATAATTTTTAATGTGATGACATATTTTTTGAGTCTATGGAAAAAAGTCTGTAAAATTTAAAATCTTTCTATGGCGAAATTATCATAGAAGGACTTATTTTAATTTACAGAGTTTTTTGCATACTCTCTGTATATATAATACTTATATTCCTTTTTTCTTATAATAGTCCAAGAGCCTTCCTTTACGTTCTTCTATAGCCTTCAACATCTTTTTTAGATTTTTACTAGTCAAGCTATCATTATCGGCAAAACCATCCTCAAAACCTAATTCTTTATTGGCATTAAATTCATCATCAATAAGGTCTGCTTCCGTATCCATCCTTGCAGACATAACCTTGTACTGGTCTCCTATCTTTGCAAGATAAATGATAGAATGGTTAGTCCTACCACTCTTAGTACTCACCTTCTTACCAGCATATGAAACCTCTATAGGGTCTAATCCTATTTCACTTGTATCTAGATCTACCTTGACATACTTTCCTACCCTAGAAATCTCTATAAATTTAAACTTATAATATAGCTTCTCGGTTTGAGAGTCTGACCTTATAAGCTCAGCATAGACCCTCTTGATATCATTTCTGGCTCTCAAGTATTCCTTGAATTTATCATTTCCAAGAGTTGAAAAATCGTTGCTACCTCTCAGGCTAGAAAAATCAGTCTTTATAAAACTTTCACTAGTTTCCCTTATCTTTCTTTCGTCCTCTTGGCTTATATGAGTATTACTATAAGCGCAAAAAGAAGATGATATAGTTATTAGTACAACTAGAAGAGGAAATATTACCTTATTTCTTAATCCCATTTACACCCACCTCCCAAGGTAGAAAATATATCTCTATACGAATTTAAACATTTAAATCTATAACTATATGATATATGAATTGATAGCTAATTTCAAGCACTTTTTTATAAATCTATCCTAGCAAGAATATAAGAATCCTATTAAAAAAGACCATAAAGCTAATTAGCTTTATGGCCTCCAAAATTCAAAAAACTATATTCTTTGACCGCAATGAGGGCAGTAAGGGTCTTATTTATTAATTTCTCTCAGGCTATATACCCTCTTGTCCTGTGAGTCTACATGCCTTCTATTTACTGCTACCATAGCCTTTAATGTATCTAGAGAAGTCATTATCTCTGTCTGGAACTCTATGGCAGTTCTCCTCATCTTGAAACCGTCTCTAGTAGAGTCGTTACCCTTTGTCGGCGTGTTGATAACCATGTCTACTTCCTTGTTTCTGATTACATCAAGTATGTTTGGTCTAGGCTCCTCTACCCTGTTTACTACCTCACACTTAACACCTGCTTCATTTAGGGCCTTGGCAGTTCCCTGAGTGGCTACAAATGTATAACCTATATCCTGCATGTCCTTAGCTAATTCTATGAACTCTGCCTTGTCGTTGTTGTTAACCGTAGCTAGGACCTTCTTCTTTTCTTCAGATACCCTCTGTCCTGATGCCAAGAAGCCTTTGTATAGGGCCTCTTCAAGAGTCTCTCCTACACCCAATACTTCACCTGTAGACTTCATTTCTGGTCCTAGGCTGACCTCTACCTTAGATAGCTTTGACATAGAGAATACAGGTACCTTTACGCATACGTGTGAAGGTGTCTTGTAGACTCCTGTACCAAAGCCTAGGTCTTTTAATTCATAGCCTATCATACACTTAGTAGCCAGGTCTATAATTGGTACACCACTTACCTTTGATATATATGGTACTGTACGACTGGCTCTTGGATTTACCTCTATGATATAAAGCTCATCCTTGTATTCTATAAACTGGATGTTACCATACCTACCACATTCAGGTTAAGGGCCATCATCTTTGTATATTCATATATCTTGTCCTTGATCTTGTCTGATATACCCTGGCTAGGGTACATTGTTATAGAGTCTCCAGAGTGGACTCCCGCCCTCTCCAAGTGCTCCATAATACCTGGTATAAGGATGTCCTTGCCATCGCATATAGCATCAACCTCTATCTCCCTACCAGTCAAGTACTTGTCTATCAAAACTGGGTTGATAGGGTCCCTATCAAAGGCGTCTTCTAGGTACTGAGTCAACCTTACTTCATCATAAGTTATCTCCATACCCTGGCCTCCTAGGACATATGATGGTCTAACTAGGACTGGATAACCAAGCTGTGTAGCAACCTCTACACCTTCAGCTACTGACCATACACCCTTACCCTTAGGTCTGTTTATATTCAATCTTTCCAATAGGTCTTCAAACTTTTCCCTATCTTCTGCTGCATCTATGTCCTTGAAGTCTGTTCCCAGGATCTTTACACCCTTTTCGCTAAGGAATTTAGCTAGCTTTATGGCCGTCTGGCCACCAAACTGTAGGATTACTCCCTCTGGCCTTTCCTTTTCTATGATGTGGTATACGTCCTCTTCTGTCAATGGTTCAAAGTATAGCTTGTCAGATGTATCAAAGTCTGTACTTACTGTTTCTGGGTTGTTGTTGATGATTATAGTCTCTATACCCAGCTTTCTTAGTGCTATTACAGCATGAACTGAACAATAGTCAAATTCTATACCCTGGCCTATCCTGATAGGCCCTGAACCTAGAACGATGACCTTTTTCTTGTCGCTGATTTCTACTTCATCATATTCTTCATAAGTTGAGTAGTAGTAAGGTGAGATAGCATCGAATTCACCCGCACAAGTATCAACCATCTTATAAGAAGGCCTAATCTTATACAACTTTCTTAGCTCTACTAGGTCCTCTGTATCTATCTTCATCAAGTCTGCCATTCCCTTGTCTGAGAAGCCCTTCTTTTTTAGCTCTAGAAGGTATTCCTTATTAAGGTCTTCTATCTTCATGACTCTTAGCTTTTCTTCCTGGTCTACTATCCACTTAAACTTGTTTAGGAACCACTCATCTACACCTGTAATTGTAGATATCATCTCTAGCTTGTAACCCCTTCTAATCATCTCTGCAAGGTCAAAGATTCTCTCATCATCCGGTACAACTATACTTTCCTTCAGCTGGGCTAGGGTCTTGCCCTCAGATGCCTTGTGAACTAGTGAAAACTTACCAGTTTCAAGAGACCTAATTCCCTTTAGGAAGGCTGATTCAAAGTTAGAGCCTATACTCATTATTTCACCAGTTGCCATCATCTTAGTACCAAGCTTTCTGTTGGCATGCTTAAACTTGTCAAATGGCCACTTAGGTATCTTAACTACCACATAGTCTAAAGTAGGCTCGAAGCAAGCATTTGTCTTCTTAGTTACTGCATTTTCTATTTCATCAAGAGTATATCCTAGGGCTATCTTGGCTGCAACCTTAGCTATTGGATAACCTGTAGCCTTAGAAGCTAGTGCTGATGACCTCGATACTCTTGGGTTTATTTCTATTATTGCATACTCTAGGCTCTTAGGATTTAGGGCTAGCTGTACATTACAGCCACCTTCAACCCCTATCGCCTCTATTATATCTAGTGATGCTGTTCTCAGCATCTGGTATTCTAGGTTAGATAGAGTCTGGCTAGGTGCTACAACTATTGAGTCTCCTGTATGTACACCTACTGGGTCTATATTTTCCATATTACAAACTGTAATACAGTTACCATTAGAGTCTCTCATTACCTCGTACTCTATTTCCTTCCAGCCCTTGATAGACTTCTCTAACAAGCACTGTGTAACCGGACTTAGCTCAAGACCATGAGTTAGAGTTTCTCTTAACTCTTCTTCCGTCTCTGCTATACCACCACCTGTGCCACCAAGCGTATAGGCTGGCCTAACAACTACTGGGTAGCCTATCCTGCTTGCATAGGCTAGACCCTCTTCTAGAGTTGTGACTATATCACTCTCTATTACCGGCTGGCCTATTTCTCTCATTACTTCTCTAAAGGTATCCCTGTCTTCACCCTTTTTGATAGATTCGACAGATGTACCGATTATCTTTACTCCGTACTTGTCTAGTATGCCTGCTTCATATAGGTCTACTGCTAGGTTTAGGCCCGTTTGTCCACCCATACCTGCCAACAAGCTGTCTGGTCTTTCCTTTTCAATTATCTTTTCTATAAAGTCTAGAGTCAAAGGCTCTATGTATATGTGGTCAGCTATTTCCTGGTCAGTCATTATAGTAGCTGGGTTTGAGTTTATTAAAACTACCTCTATCCCCTCTTCCTTTAGGGCCTGACAAGCCTGTGTGCCAGAATAGTCAAATTCTGCAGCCTGGCCAATGATAATTGGACCTGAGCCCAATACTAATGTTTTCTTTATACTCTCTATTTTAGGCATCTTTAACTCCTCCCTACTCTGCTATCTCTAGAAATTTATCAAATACATACTCACTATCAAGTGGTCCTGGACAAGCCTCTGGATGGTACTGAACACTGTAAATTGGAAGAGTATTATGCCTCATGCCCTCAACAGTATTGTCGTTTAGGTTGACCTGGGTAACTGTCATATCCTGAGGAACCTCTGTTACATAGTAGCCGTGGTTCTGAGATGTTATAAATATCTTGTTTTCTTCAAAGTCCTTAACTGGGTGGTTTCCTCCCCTGTGACCAAACTTTAGCTTACCAGTCTTACCACCAAGGGCTATTGCTAGTATCTGATGGCCTAGGCATATACCAACTATTGGCTTCTTGCCTATCATCTGTCTAACATTTTCAACTATATCCTCCAGGTCTGCAGGATCTCCAGGTCCATTAGAAAGAAATACTAGGTCTGGATCTATAGCCAAGACCTCTTCATAGCCCGTCTCTGCTGGGAATATTGTAATGTCGCATCCCCTTCCTGCAAAGTTTCTGATTATATTTTCCTTAACTCCATAGTCCATTATAGCCACCCTCTTGCCAGGTCCAGCTATATGCTCTACTGCCTTCCTGCCTACCATCCTTACTGCCTGACTGTTGTCAAAGGCCTCTATCTTTGACTTTACATCAGATAGCTTAGTGTGTTCAGTAGTTATTATACCCCTCATTGTTCCTCTGTTTCTTAGAATCTTTGTAAGGGCTCTTGTATCTATGCCCTCAAGGCCTATTACCTTACTCTGCTTTAGGTATGTATCTATATCCATCTCGCACCTGAAATTTGATGGCATATCGCTCTTTTCTCTAACTATAAATCCACTTACCTTTGTCCCGTCTGACTCCTTGTCTTCTAGATTTATACCATAGTTACCCACCAATGGGTATGTGATTGTAACTATCTGACCGTAGTAAGATGGGTCCGTAAGTATTTCCTGGTAGCCTGTCATAGAAGTGTTAAATACTACCTCTCCAACGCTATCCTCAATATAACCAAAGGCCTTGCCTTCAAAAATCGTTCCGTCTTCTAAAATTAATCTTCCCTTCATCTGATGCTCTCCTTTTAATGAAACTAGGTAGCCCTCTTGCCCCTGTGGCCAGAGTAACCCAATCAAGATTTATACTAATGCCTTTTCTATTTCTTCAACTATCTGGTCTGCAGCCCCAGCTGGATTTTCTGCCCTAGTTATAGGCCTTCCAACCACCAGGAGCTTGGCCCCATTCTTTATAGCCTGACTAGGTGTTACAACCCTCTTCTGGTCACCAAGTTCAGCAGATTTTGGCCTTATTCCTGGACACACTGTCACAAAATCATTACCACAGGCTTCAACTATATCGGCTACTTCCTGGGCTGAGCATACAACACCGTCTAGACCTGTATCCTTGGCTAGCTTGGCCCTCTTTATAGCAGCCTCCCTAGTAGATAGGCTACAGCCCACACTTGCCAAATCTTCGTCACTCATAGATGTAAGTACTGTTACTCCTACAATAAGGGGTTTTTCTATACCTAGTCTAGCTGCTTCCTCCTTAGCTATGTCTGCACACATCTTCATTCCTTCATAGTCTGATACATGAATTGTCATCAGCCATACACCATCCTTGATGCAGGCCTTTACAGCTGACATCATCGTATTAGGTATGTCGTGAAATTTCAGGTCCAAAAACACCCTCTTACCCTTAGACTTTAGGTAGTCTAGAGTCTTACCTCTAGATGCTATGTAGTTTTCAAGCCCCAGCTTGAATATGTCTACACTATCATCTAGTCTATCAATTAATTCTACTGCCTTCTCATAGTTGTCAGTGTCTATTGCCACCATCAATCTACTCTTTCCATTTATCATACATACTCTCCTGTCTGATTAAGGCTTTTAGGTACAAAAAAATCCTTACACCCGGTTGAGATACAAGGGTATAAGGATAAAATACGCTCAATAAGCTATGATTGTCTAGTACAATCCTCTATTTTAGGCCTCTCGTGCCCTATCCTTACCAGTCTCTCTGGACCAGCTTAAAAGACTTAATCTATTTTTTAGTGCAGCCGCATCTCTGTACGACCTTTCCAGCACCTTCATTGATTATCTTACCATAAATAGAGGTCCATTACAAGATTTTTTTGGCTATAAATGACTTCTATAGCCTCTTCTTACTTATTTATTTTCATGATTTCCCCGGCCTTTTTTTGGAGCTTTTTTTTCATGGATAGTTTGCCCCTTGCCTCTGAAGTACTCTTTAAAAGCTTCTTTATGGCAGAAACCAATATCTTCTTGCTTTCTTCATCCATGCTATTTATATTCTTGACTATAGCCAGGGCAGACTGGATTTCCTTGCCTGATATATCACCCAGAATGTTGGCATCAGTAGACTTAACTATTAGGCCATAAAATTCATCTATAAACTTATTTCTTTCTTCCCTGTCAAGACTGGCAAGCCATAGCTTTAGGGTCTGATTAATACGGATTGACTGGTCTGTGAACTTATCTTTTTTAACAAATTTAGTTCCCTTAATATCCCAGTTAAATCCATCGTGCTGGACTATACCATTATCACCCTTGGCCTTTACTATAGAGTACTCTTCCTCATCATCCATAAGGATTCCAACTACCGACCCATGTGGTAGGAGTTTTATGACCTTTTTTGTCGTCTCCCTGTAGGCAGGGGTCTTTAATATTTCTTCTGTAAATCCTGGCCCATCATTATTAAATATCTTGATTACCCTCTTCCTATATTCCCCATCTATGCCGACATGGGAATACACTGCTAGGTTACCCCCCTTGGAGTGACCACCAGTATAAACCTCTTGGTCCCTATACTTATTAAGAACCTGCCTAAGATAGGCCACTGCATCCTTCTGGGCCATTACAGGGGCTGAAAAGCACATATTGAAATCCTCTTTAAATCCAACCAAGCTTTCATCTGTCCCCCTATAGGCTACATATATCCAATCTCCGAAGCTAAAGGTCATCGCACAAAACTGACTCTCATTATCGTGATCATACTTGTACATATAATCCGATATTGTTACCCCTCTGTATCTTTGAGTCTTGGCAAGCTTATCCAAAAGCCTTTCTATTTTCTTTATAAAATCTCTTGATTCCTTACTTGTCCCTCTTTTTTTAGAATCTTTATAGGCCTTAGAGGCTTCCTCTATAGTCTGAGCCCCTCTTATCATATCAAAATTTAAATATGCCACCATGGAGAAGATCAGATTATCCACTTCATTGAGTCCATCTTGGTCAAAGCCTATATCCCCTCTCCAGTCTAAATAGTCCATTATATTGTTCATACTTGTCGCCTCCACTAATTTCTCGTACATATTTATAACTAGGTCTAAGTTTATTCATACCCTTGGTTACTAACCAACTTTTTCTTAATAGAATCCTATTTCATATACATAGAATACTTTACCTATATATTTCTACTTTCTATAATAATACCTTTAAAATATTGTATGGATTATATATATATATTGAATACTCTTTCACATTCTATATATATTCTTATCCATTTATGTCTAGACATTTTCAACTCGAATCCTATTTTGGCCAAATTTATAAAAAAATATACCAAATTTTTTTCCAATTATTGTTTTTAATTATAAATCCATAAAAAAACCTCTTTTTTTAAATCCATAAAAAAATAAATCCATAAAAAAACCTCTTTGATTATCTATTTAGTTCCTATATAGACACTATTTTATTTTTGTTATAATAAAATAGTTACTTATTAGTACCTAAAAATATACTTTTTATATAATTTTTAGTGTCTATTTAGGAACTATTTTTATATATTTAAATAAAAGTGTAGCTATTTAGGAACTAATGTGTTATAATAAGTAGGCAAAGGAGCTATAGAATTATGATAAAAAATCAAATTCAAGACAATAATATTGTAGAAGGCAATATAGATGAAAAAAAAGAGGCTATAGAAGGAAGGCTAGAAGAAAAAGTCACAAAAAAGCCTGTAAGACAAGAGAGGAAGGAAAATAAAAAAGAGGAAGTAATAGGAGAAGACCTTAAAATGGCGACTAATGGAAATAAAAAGAAGGAGGAAACAAAAATGGACACACAGATAATAGGATTAGACATAGGTAGAGGATATGTGAAGGGTTATTCCCCTATACAATGACAAGGAATATTCTTGTCTATTCAAAAGCGTATACGGTGATGGTAGAAACATCTCCCTAGATGACTACAAGGAAAATCCAATCTATATAGAGCTTGATGGAAATGAGTATTTTGTAGGCGACCTATCAGAAAAGGAAAGTATGAAATGTATTAGAAATGCCGGTGATAGCAAGGTTTCCCCGGTTGTTAGAATACTTATTAGCGCTGCCCTTAGCGAAATAGCTGTGTCAGACAATGTAAGCCTTATTCTAGGCGTTCCATACAAGATCTTTAAGAAAAGTACACTTAAGGAAGTCCAGAAGGAATACAGGGACTCTACAATAGTTGTAAAGAACAAGATAAACAATAGTGTCAAGACTATAAAAATAGAAAATGTAAATATATTTAGAGAAGCAGATGCTGCTCTTATATATGCTATGGGCAATAGGATTAATGAAAACAACCCCGTTGGTATGGTAAATATAGGCTTTAGAACTACTGAGCTTAGTTACTTTGACAAGGGCTTCAAATTCAACGATAAACTAAGTACAACTATTGAATCAGGCAACCAAAATGCCCTAAAAATAGTACAAAAGAAACTTGTAGACCTTGGTATTACTAAAAGTCTACCAGAAATAGACACAGCTGATGACTATCCAGATCTAAAGGAATTAGCCTACAAAGTTAACTTCCGATGATACTAACGAAATCATCGAGGAAACTTGGAACAACCTAGGCGAGATGGAAATATTTGTTTCAGGAGGAACTGCCCTTAATCTTCAGCTTGACTCCAAGTACAAAATGGTAGATGACAGTCAGATGGCTACTTCTAAGGGTCTATATGAAGTCGGTGTAAAGCTTGAAAAATAAGAGAGTTGGTGGATAGGACTTGAAAAATAATAGAATTAGATTAACTTCCTACATCAGTCCTGACCTCGACGACTTGATACAGGACTATATGGACGACAACAACATTTCTACCAAGAGCCAAGCTCTTGAGAGGATGCTGATAGAGTTTAAATACATGAAGAATGAGGTCACATTCCTAAGAGGAATTATAAGTGGTGGTGGCTTCCAGCAGAATACACCCTATATGAGCTCGCAGAATGCCCCTAGAAAGCCTTTGAACAAGAGCGACAAGGTAAAGGATAGCATAACGGATATTTACTCTAATATGCCCGATTAGAGCCTTATATTGATACGCTTATATATTTGGGCTTGCTTGCCCCATAAATAGAAAAATTACTTCTGAGAGACAGGTAAATCCGGTCTCTCTTTTTACTGGTCTATTTCATCTAAATTCATGCATCTAGTAAAGGGAGGTCTGTATCATTAGGATACAGCCTCCCTCTTTGTAAATCTATATTATTTCAATTATTCAAAAGCCTTATTGTAAACTGGTTACTCATTTATACTCAATATTGAAGAGTCAGAGTTAAATGTATTTACATTGTACAGGAACAATACATCTGTCACCTCGTTATTGTTTATAACATCGCTAAGACTTCCAGTAAAGTACCTCATATCAACGACATTTATCTCAGAAAAGCTTGTAGCTAGGAAAGGTATCATAGCATTTGCATATGAATCCTTAATAACCAAGATTTTTCTATCCGTCTCAACACTCGTCCTAATCTTAATCTGTGAGTGGTTGCCTCCAGTGAATACCTCATACTGGTCCCTACCTGATAACTTAGATGAATCATAAAGACTTGGCACCTTCTTCTTAGTATCATAGTACTTTGTTATTACTGGTGCATTGTCCTGTGTAAGATACAGGTAGATGTCCTCTGGTTTGCCGATTTCAGCCCCAGTCTTGTAGTAAAGGCTACCCCTAAAGGAATCAGATGTCTGAGACCTGTTGAAGCTATTCTGTCCAGTTGGCTGTATATTAAGTGCCTTACAGAAGTCTGTGTATGCATGGAAGGCACCATCAGTAGTCCAGTGGTGGTCAGTCTTGTAGTATAGTTGCTCACTATTTTTTAGCTTATTGAAGGTCTGCTCCACATCTACCATCCTTACCTTGTTGCTTAACATGGATGATACAGCCTTTAAATAATCCGTCTGAGAGTCCACAGGAGCGTTTTTAGGCATTAGGTGGCTATATATGTCAACCTTATTAGGAACAAGCATCATAGACACCTTCAGACTCTTATTTGAGCTAGCAAATTTATTGATAGCATCTACCTTTATCTTAGTTATATTTGGATCTTCAGCCTTGAAGCCCTCCATCAGATAGCCATCCGCCCCAAGATAGACACCATTTATCTCCTTCTTGCCCATTAACCTATCTAGGTTGGCCTTAGTTTTAATAAAGCCAGCCCTATTTGGGAACTGGTCTGACATATAGCTAGCCTGCTTGCTAGAATACTTTCCAGTCACAAAGGATGATATTGTAAACTTAGGCTTTTGCTCTAGTTCCCTATTTTCTGCCAGAGAAGTAGTCTGGTCCCTATGAACTAGGACCGCTAGCATTATCAAGACAGTTAATCCTACAAAGGCAACTGGCAATATTCTGTAGAACCTCTTATCTAGCTTTTCTCTCCTATCTCCCTTTATGTATTTATTCTTGTCACCACCCGATACTAAGAAGTTTATAAGCAAGGTAAATCCATATAGGATAGTTGAAGGTATAGACCTTAAGTTCATAGGTCTTCTTTTTGACTGTCTAGCTACTGGTCTCTTTTTAGGCTTATTAGCCCTCTGGTTTGGCCTGGCCTTACTTGTTGGCCTTGCTTGGCTCGGTCTAGCCTGGCTTGACTTCCTCTGACCATCCTGTTCAGGTCTTGGTCTAGGATTCCTAGTCGGTTGGGCCTTAGTGCTTGGTCTGGCCTTTGACGCCTGCCTAGGAGGCTGGCCTGCTGGTCTTGCAGTCTTTCTCACAGCCTGATTTGAAGGCTGACTACTTGATTTTTAGGCCTTTCTGTCCTCTCTTGACTTGGTCTAGTCTTCTTCACCCTATTAGTAGAGCTAGCTTGACTAGGTCTCTTTTTAACAATTTTTGTAGTATTTCTAGGACCCTCTTCAGGTCTTTTCTTCTTCCTAGGTCTTTCGTCCTCTATTTCCATTAACTTTCTTAGGCTTTCAGGCATCTTGGGTTCTTCATAACGTATTTTTTTATTCATTTACTTCACCTCCACCTAAAATTTAAAGTATAAGAATGGGCTGTAACTATCGCCTACCAAGGAGGCTACTGATAGAAGGAATATCAATAAATAGCATACTGACAAAAAGGCATATCCACCCCTGCCAAACCTACTCTTAACATTGTTTATCAAGCCTAATACAAAAGGACCAGCACCTATAATAGCCAATACAAACAGCTTCCATGAAGTCTTTAGTATGTATAGGGCATTTCCATCTATAAGTCCGCTAGAGCCGAATACCAACAGCCTGCTATAGAAGCGTCCTATCTGAGATACTCCCTCTAGGTCGAACATTACCCAACCCAAAACTACTATTAGTAAGCAGTATAAAAGCTGGACCTTTGGGCTTAGCTTCTTCAATATTTTGCCTAGCTTGATCTTTTCTAGGTATATAATAAGTCCAAAATACAGACCCCATACCACGAAATTCCAGCTGGCACCATGCCACAAACCTGTAACCATCCATACTACAAATATATTCCTTAGGTGCTTTCTTGGAGAACACTTGCTGCCACCTAGAGGGAAGTATATATAGGTCTTGAACCAATTTCCTAGAGATATATGCCACCTTCTCCAAAATTCTGTGGCACTCTTGGAAATATATGGATAGTTAAAGTTTTCTGCCCACTTAAAGCCAAACATATTACCTAGACCTATGGCCATGTCTGAATAACCACTAAAGTCAAAGTATATCTGTAGGGTAAAGGCTATAATACCCAACCAGGCTGTCATAGCAGACATCTTCAAATCTGGACTAGCCTTGACACTAGACCATACCAAGGCTAGGTTGTTGGCTATTAGAACCTTCTTGCCTAGTCCAAGTATAAACTTTTCAACCCCTCTACCAAATAGGTCAGGTGATGGCCTTCTAACCAAAAGCTCCTTGGCCATATCTGAATACTGGACAATAGGACCAGCCCCTACCTGTGGGAATATGCAAACATATAGGGCAAAGTTTGTAAAACTCTTCTGTGGAGGAGTCTTACCCGTATATACATCCGCCATATACGAAATAATCTTAAATGTATAGAAGGATATACCAAAAGGAAGGCCTAAATCTACTATCTGTAAATTAGTCCTAAATATCATATTTACGTTGTCTATTAGGAATCCATAATACTTAAAAAATGCCAATATAGATAAATTAAATACCAATAGACACACAAAATAAAACCTGGCTTCCTCCCTCTTTTGTCGCCTGGAGTGGATAAACTTAATTCCAAACCAGGTAACGATTATAGACACCATTATCAACAATAGGTATCTAGGGTCTCCCCAGCTGTAGAAAAACAAACTCAGCAGCAATAATAGGCCATTTTTAAACCTTTTCGGCACTATAGAATACAATATAATTGCTATCGGGAAGAAATAAAATAAAAATGTTAAACTAGTAAAACTCAATTATCTTCCCTCCCCTACTCATAATTTGCCTTTATAATTTTATTTATTAAATCTACATTCTCATAGGATATGAAGTAGATGTAGTCACCCTTCTTCTTCAAAACACTAGAGCTCATTATCTTGTATTGGTCTGGTGCATAGTTTTTGAAGCTCTTTGACTGGGCATCCACCCTCTTCTGTATCCTTGCCAGTATGGCATCAGCATACTCCGGCTTGGCCTTTACTATAAGAATTTCATTAGCCATCATATTACTCTTTGGAACATATGAAATATACTTTTCAACCTCTATCTTGTTTATACCATATAGCTTTCTCAAACTAAGGTCATTACCCTTGACGAAGTTCTCCATACTTACCTTCTTTTCAATATTAGCTCCAAGTGTTGCAAAGTCAAGGTTTTTAACCTTTACAAGCTGGTAGGCCAATACAAAAATTAGGACTACTACCAAGGCTAGTACCAGGTACTTCTTCCTATAGATTGAGCTTGTCTTCATGGGCTTAATCTTGTTTAGCTTATTCTTAATAGTCTTTCCCTTTAAGTCTGCCTCTATTTCCTCACTCTTTATTATTCTCAGCCTGGCAGTCTGTTCGTAGTTTACTCCCTGGCCCTGGTTTGGATCGTTAGCAGGATTTTTCTTATTCTTATCTTTATTATCCAATTAGTCCACCTCCCCTATATATTTTCACTCAAGAAGTATAGCCAATTCTTGTAAAAATCATACTTTAGATGGATACCATCTGGCTCATATAGGTTCTTTGATGTTATCAAGCCATCTGAAGGTAGGAAGTTGGCCCCTGTCGCCGATGCAACAGCCTTAGTTTTTTGAATAAGAATCTTTACATTCTCATTGTTGATCCTGTCGTCCTTGGCCCTAGTAATCGTCTCATTTACAGCCAGAGGAGCCTGTAGGTATATCTTTACGCCTGGATCAACCTTCTGGATTTTCTTAACCAGATTTATATAGTTCTCCTTAAAGGCCTCTGGTGTCTGAGTATTCAGGTCGTTCGCCCCATATAGGATTACTATCTGCTTTGGCTTAGATTTTTGATTTCATCAAGGTGCTTGCTAGCCTGATTTACATGCTCGCCCTTGCTAGCCAGAATACTAGTAGAATCAAGTATATTGGCCTGTCTTAAGTATTCCGTTATAGAGTCACCAAGAAAGACCACATCATCAAACCTAGACTTGGCCTTAGTCATATCAAACTTAGTGATAGAAGTATCCTTATTTACCTTGTTGATTTCTTCTTCCACATCGTCAATACGCTGATTTTCTTGCTTCTTCAAAAATGACAATGTCCACTCAATACTAGCCTTGCCTGACCTAGCAGTATCTGCAGCATATGTACTATATGCCGTGGCACTAGCCACTATCATCACCGCACTAAGTGCTAAAAGCTTACTTTTTTTCATATACATCTTCCAATCTCTATTTATAAATTCATTATTAATTACCTTAAAGGTGTCTAAATTGCATCATGCAAAATACACCTACATTCTAATACTTAATTATACCATAACTGAATGATAAAAAAAGTAGTAATTGTGGAAAAATTATCTAAATTATCCACATATACACAGATTTATCCCCTTTTTTATTCTTTTTATTAAAAAACCTGCCTTTTGCAATTAATAAATTAATCTATAGGGATTATACATACGATTTCATCCAGCCTAGATTTGAGCTTTTTCCCTTCTAGTAGACGTCCATCTCCCAACCTTTCAAATAGAACTATGTCCTCTGAATCCTGGTGGCCGACTAGGATAAATCTATCGTCGGGACTTAGGGCAAAATCCCTAGGATTTTTTCCTCCAGTACCTATATTTTGTAAGAAATTCAGGTTGCCACCATCACCTATCTCATAGACACTAAGACTATTATGCCCCCTATTTGATACGTATAGGTTATACTTGCCCAATTCATTTTTAAGCTTAGTCACCTTAATAGCATCTCCCACTATTACCTGTGAAGCTCTCAGAGCCCCTCAGGAAGGCTTGAAACCCTACTTATAGACTTTAGTATTCCCTTGGCACTATCATAGGCCAGAACCTCTACTGTGGAGTCTAATTCCATAAGATATACATGTCTCACCTCCTGGTCCAAAGACCATGTGCCTAGGCCCCCATACCAGGTCTTGTATGGTAGCTTGAAACGAGGTCATATCCCTCAGTATCTATGTAGTAGGTCTCAACCCTGTCTCCACCCAGGTTTACCACTAGGGTAAACCTGTCGCTAGGATCCTTGATTGCCATGTGACACCTTGGTCCATCCTGGTTTGGACTGATCGGACCTCTACCTTCAAGACATATAGACCCAGCCAGACTCAACCCGTCCTCGTTCAATAATAGGATGTCCAACCTGCCTAGGTGGTAGTTGCTGGCATATATAAGAGACTTATCCCTGTCAAAATATAGGTGACATGGAGCCTTACCGAGCATATCCACACCTCCTATAGGTCTAAGCACTTCCCTCTTCCTATCAAAATTATAGGCCTTTACTCCTCCTTCATCCCCAGAGCTAAGGACAAAGAGTTTATCGGCATCTAGTGCCATATAGGAAGGGTCCTCTATATTTAATAGCAGTCTACTATGGTCCCTGACGTCAGAATCTACTAGGCTCATATATGGTGTTTCTTCCCTCTTACCAGGTCCTGACCCTATAGTATCTTTTGAGTTTAAGCCATCTATCTCTGGCTTATCAAGACTTATGTTAAGTATATGGACACCCTTATTAGACCTCCTAGTATAGCCAGCCAGTATAAATCTATATTCTTTCATAATCTACCTCACTTACAAGTACAAAGCCTAGTCCTGTGGTTGCCAGCCAGTGATTCTGGCCACCACACCCTTGGGCTTATATTAAAAAAGAGCCGCCCGATCCTAACGATACAGACAACCCTTTTAACAAGCAAATTAAATCTTTAATTATTTAACTTCTACTGTTGCACCAGCAGCTTCCAATTTTTCCTTGATCTGCTCAGCTTCTTCCTTAGACACGCCTTCCTTAACAGCCTTTGGAGCGTTGTCAACAACTTCCTTAGCTTCCTTAAGACCAAGACCTGTTATACCTCTAACTTCCTTGATTACTCCAACCTTTGAAGAACCAGCTGAAGTTAAGATAACGTCGAATTCGCTCTTTTCTTCTCCACCTGCAGCAGCACCAGCGGCAGCACCAGCAACCATAACTGGAGCTGAAGCAGATACGCCAAATTTTTTTCTTCTGCAAATCTTTAACTAATTCATTTAATTCTAACACTTTCATGTTTTCTATAGCTTCTAAAATCTGTTCTATTGTCATTATATTGCACCTCCGTGTATTATTTGTTTTTCTAAATTTAAATGTGTCCCTTGCGATTTCTCGCTGATTTATACTGCCACCTGGCGTCCCTTTAACCTACCCAGTAGGTAGATTTATTAAGCTTCTGTAGCTTCTTCGTCCTGCTTCTTTGCAACAGCATCCAATAAGTAAACAAAGTTTGACATTGGAGCCTTCAAGTCGCCAAGAAGTTTTATGATAAGTTCTTCTCTTGATGGTATAGACGCAAGAGAAACGATCTTTGCTTCATCATAGAATTCACCTTCAACTACACCCATCTTTAGAGTGATCTTGTTAGGGTTCTTATCCATGAAAGCCTTAAGTACTCTAGCTGGAGCAACTGCATCTTCGTATCCGAATGCTATTGCGTTTGGTCCTACTAGTAACTCATCGTTGAAGTTAGCAAATGCTTCACCTTCAATCTGGCTAGCAGCTCTTCTTACCAAAGTATTCTTGTATACCTTGTAATCAACACCAGCTTCTCTCATCTGACTTCTCAAATCTGTAACCTGCTCAACTGTTAATCCCTTTGTAATCTACAACGATAACAGAAGCGACCTTTTCAAGCTTTTCAGCTATCTCAGCAACTACAGCTGATTTTAATTCTATAGCCTTACTCATATTCTTAGTGCACCTCCTTCACAAAAATAAAGTTTAGCACTTACCGTATAAATATTAAAGCCCTTGTCATCAGCAGACAACAAGGGCGCAAGTATCACGTATATCGCAACCTCGGTGGGAAATTAAGCTTACGCACCCACTGTCTACGGCAAATCTATTCTTCTTTAACATTGACAATATATCACATATGTCAACCTGTGTCAACAGTATTTTAATTATTCAGTAACTCTAACTGGGTTTACCTTTACACCAGGTCCCATTGAAGAAGCAACTGTTACACTTCTAAGGTACTGACCCTTAGCAGCAGATGGCTTAGCCTTGATTATAGCTTCTATAAGAACCTTGAAGTTATCGAATAATTTTTCCTGACCGAATGATGCCTTACCAACTGGAACGTGGATGATATTAGTCTTGTCTAGTCTATATTCAACCTTACCAGCCTTGATTTCATCAATAGCCTTAGCTACATCAAATGTAACTGTACCAGACTTAGGGTTTGGCATTAATCCCTTGGGACCAAGTACTCTACCTAGTCTACCTACTACACCCATCATATCTGGAGTAGCAACAACTATATCAAAGTCAAACCAGTTTTCTCCCTGGATCTTCTGAACTAGTTCTTCAGCACCTACAAAATCAGCTCCTGCAGCTTCTGCTTCCTTAGCCTTTTCACCCTTAGCGAAAACTAATACTCTCTTTGTCTTACCTGTACCGTGTGGTAACACGATAGCACCTCTAACCTGCTGGTCAGCATGTCTAGAGTCAACACCCAACTTGATGTGGGCTTCAACTGTTTCATCAAACTTAGCACTTGCAGTATCAACTACTAGCCCTAGAGCCTGTGAAGCATCATAGTAAACGCTTCTGTCTACTTTTGCAAACGCCTCAGCGTATCTCTTACCTTTTTTTGCCATTTTAATAATCCTCCTTGTGGTAATACGGTTTTTAACCTCCCACTTATAAAGACACCGTCTTTATAGTGTTGTCGACTAATTAGTCAACTACTTCTACACCCATACTTCTAGCAGTACCAGCGATCATTTCATAGCTGATTCAACTGTAGCCGCATTTAAGTCCTTCATCTTTAACTCAGCTATTTCCTTAACCTGAGCTGATGTTATCTTACCAACCTTCTTCTTGTTTGGTTCTCCAGAACCTGACTGTAGGTTGATAGCCTTCTTGATTAGTACAGCAGCTGGTGGTGTCTTAGTTATGAAACTGAAAGACCTATCCTGGTATACACTGATTACAACTGGTATAATCATGCCTGCCTGATCTGCTGTCTTAGCATTAAATTCCTTTGTGAAAGCCATTATGTTCACACCGTGCTGTCCTAGTGCTGGACCAACTGGTGGAGCTGGAGTGGCCTTTCCTGCAGGTATCTGTAGCTTAATCTGACCTATTATTTTCTTAGCCATTGTGTTGCACCTCCTTATATTTTTTCTATATTTTCAAGCCCTAGTGTTACTAAAGCCTTCCTACCAAATGCATTTACATAGACTTTTACTTCTTTTTTCTCAATGTTTACATCTTCTACTTCTCCGACATTGTCGACAAAAGCACCACTAATTACCCTTACTGTATCACCTGGGTTTAAATCAATTTCACCGCTAACTATCTTTGATGCTGGAAGCTCTATTCCCATAGCTCTTACCTCATCAACTGTTAGTGGGACTGGCTTTGAACCAGGACCTACAAACCCAGTAACGCCCTTAGTGTTTCTGACAACGTACCAAGATTCATCAGTCATCTCCATCTTTACGATAACATAACTTGGAAATACCTTCCTCTGACTAATCTTTTCCTTGCCAGTCTTTGTAGTTGTTACTACATCTTCTGTAGGAACTATTACCTTTTCGATAATATTTTCCATTCCCCTGTTCTTTACAGTGTTTTCAATTGTAGTTTTTACTTTGTTTTCATGACCGGAATAAGTATGAACAACATACCATTGCATATCTCTTTCTTCTGACATCAAAATATTCCTTTCAACGATTAAGATCAATCGACTACCTAATCAATAGACTAAGTGCCTTTGATAATCCTAAATCTACTAGCCATACAAATAGGGTAGAAACAATAACAACTCCAAGTACTACACCAGTCTTACTTGCAAGTTCTCCTGCTGTAGGCCAAGTTACCTTTTTAAGCTCCTGAACCGTACCCTTTATAAACCCTACTTTTTCTGATACTTGTACATTTTCCTTTGCCATTCACTCACATCCTTTACCTAGCAATATTACTTAGTTTCCTTATGAGTAGTGTGCTTCTTACAGAACTTACAATACTTCTGTAGTTCAATTCTGTCAGGATTGTTCTTCTTATTCTTAGTTGTGTTGTAGTTTCTCTGACTACATTCTGTACACGCTAAAGTTACTTTAACTCTCATCTGTTACACCTCCAAATTTGATTTTATATATGATGATATAGCTTCCTGAAAAAATCAAGTAACTATTACCTTCCAAAAATTGTATTTTTTACACCTCAAATTGACGACTCTATTCGGCCGTCTAAAATAAAATACCACACTATCTTTCTTTTGTCAATGATTTCAATGCTTTTTCGCCCACTTATTTTTAAAGCCGCCTAGACAAACTTTTTCTAGGCGGCTATAGGGTGAATAAACTTGAAAAATCGATGGTCTATGAAATTAAATTCTTAAAGGTTGAATTCTTCATAAGGTTTTTAAATAGGGGTACGCCCAAGATTGTCACTATAATGAATTCAGACAGCATTATTTGGGCTGTTACCACTATAAATGAAACCGGCTCTGGTGATATAAATACTATCTCTAAACCTATTAAGACACTAAATACAGCTGGCATCAGGGATGCTATCCATATATTTTTTATCTTTGACATAGCGGTTAGGGCCAAGAAAGATGCTAGGGTCCCAACCACAACATCTATCATGCCTAGGGATGACAAAGGTTTGAAATTGCACAACCTACAGTCAAACCCACTATATACTCTGGATTGAAAAATGCCAAGAGGGTTATTACCTCTGATATCCTGAACTGGATAGGTCCATAAGAAAGTGATGGAATCATCCATGTAAGGACCGCATAAATGGCAGCTATCATGGCCTGCCTTACTAGTAGTTTTCTACTTACTAAAGTTTTTGCATTCATATTTTTTACTCTCCTCCTACACCAAAATCTGTATTGTTCCAGAGAATTTCAATATTTTCCATATCATCCATATAGGAATACTGGTCTCTGAAGTAATCAATTATAGACTGGTCTCTCTTTACTGGGGTAGTATTTTCTACATAAATATTGATACAGCCCCTCTTAAAATTCTCCTGTAGAAGTTTCATGTCCCTGTCTATCATCTCTCTTGTCTGTCCCTGGATTCCCACTAGGAGACAGATATTTTCAAAATATGAAGCCACCTCTTTGGCATCCTTAAACTCTATGTTCTTGTTCAAGTAGCCATTTCTAAAACCATCATCAAAGGTTTCAATACCACACTTAAAGGATACCTCTATCCCATCAAAATACTTTCTAATTTCATCTAACCTAGTCCTATAGTTGTAGTAAGCCTCAAAGAATATCTCCTTGATTCCCCTGGTCCTACATAGGTCTCTGATGTCCTCTAAGGTCTGTTTAGGCAATTCAAATACCGAGGCTGAATTAATTACTTCTAGCTTTCCATACAAACCTTTGACATCTTCTAGGACCTTCTTATTCACACTAATCATTTCTTCTTCATCAATTGAGTTGTCGGCGATATAATCACAAAAAAAACAGCGTCCCCATCTACACGGATGAGAACGCAGTAATACTATCTCTCTTGGATTTTTATCGTCAATTATACTGTAACGATTCATTTAACCACATCCTTGTTTTTTAAGTAGGTGACAAGAAAACTCTATATCTTGTTTTTTAAGCAGGTGACAAGAAAACTCTAGCACCTATTATACCCACTTTTCAGGCTTGTGTCAAACATTATATACACCTATTTTTGCCCACCTTTGCTATTTCAATCAAAAGTCTTGCCCCAGCCTCAAGGGCCTCAAGGCTTATCATTTCATTCCTGCCATGAAAGTTGATTCCTCCTGCAAATAGGTTGGGACAAGGTAGGCCCATAAAGGATAGGCGAGACCCATCAGTCCCCCCTCTTATAGGTATTATCCTTGGCTCTATATCCAAGTTCTCCATGGCCTTAACAGCTATATCTACTACCTCCATATGGTCCTCTATTACCTCCCTCATATTATAATAGGAGTCTTGGATTGTAAGAGAAATCCTCCCACCATGTTCCTTGGATAGGTCCGAAATGGTAGCCTCAAAGAAGGCCTTCATGTCTTCAAACTTGGCCCTGTCATGGTCCCTAATTATATAATTAAGGACTGTCTCCTCAGTAGACCCCTTTATATCATTAAGGTGAAAAAAGCCTTCATAGCCCTCTGTAGTCTCTGGTCTCTTGTTTTCTGGAAAGGCCTCCATGACCTTACCTGCTATATAGATAGAGTTGACCATCTTTCCCTTGGCTGATCCTGGATGGACATTCCTACCCTGTATTTTTACCACGGCGGATGCTGCATTGAAGTTTTCATATTCTAGCTCACCCACCTGGCCCCCATCGAATGTATAGGCATACTTGGCTCCAAACTTATTTACATCGAAATAATCTGCCCCACAGCCTATTTCTTCATCTGGTGTGAAGGCCACCATTATATCACCATGCCTTATCTGGGGATTATTGACAAGAAATTCTATACCTGTCATTATTTCAGCTATACCAGCCTTGTCATCTGCCCCTAGTAGGGTGCTTCCGTCAGTCACTATAATGGTTTGGCCCTTGAAGTCTCCTATCTCTGGATAATCTTTAAGACTTGTAACTATCCCTCTTTCTTTATCCAAGACTATGTCTCCGCCATCATAGTTTTCTATAAGCCTAGGTTTGACATCCTTACCTGATAGGTCTGGGCTGGTATCCATATGAGCTATAAATCCAATTGGTACAAGACCCTCCTCATTGGCTGCTAGCCTGGCCATTACATAGCACCTTTCATCCAGGCTTATGTCTTCTAGACCTAAGTCTTCTAGCTCTTTAACCAGTAGCCTAGCCAAGTCAAATTGCTTGCTTGTGGATGGGCTGGTTTTAGACTCTGGATCTGACTGGGTGTCTATTGCTGTATACTTTAAAAATCTTTCTAATACTTTTTCTCTCATTTGATTCTCCTTCAAAAAAAAGGTGTCCTGGACACCTCAGACTGTAGACAAAGTCCACATGTAAAAGTGTGGACTTTTCTAGTTTTTAGTACAATACAAATGCATCTTTATGATATCCATACCACGAAAGCATTGATATTTCAATGTTTTCGTGGTATAATATATATGAAAAGAGGTGCGCTATGATTACGAAAAATACATCCAATAAAGAGCAAATACAGATGGTTTCCTTAGAACAGCTTGTTCCCCAAGACCATATTCTTAGAAAAATTGATGATACAATTGATTTTTTTCATTCATATATGATTTAGTGGAAGATAAATATTCTTCAGATACTGGCAGACCAAGTATAGATCCGGTGATACTAATCAAGATTCCAATCATTCAATATATGTTTGGAATAAAAAAAGTATGCGACAGACAATAAGGGAAATAGAAGTAAATGTAGCATATAGATGGTTTCTTGGTTTGGATTTTTTTCGACCCCGTTCCTCATTTCAGTACTTTTTGGGAAGAACTACAAAAAGAAGATTTGAAGGAACAGACCTATTTGAGCAGATTTTTTTCTAATGTGTTAATGCAGTGTATGAATAAGAATCTTGTTGATACTTCAACTGTATTTGTAGATTCTACCCATGTCAAAGCGACCGCAAATAGAAAGAAGGCTAAGAAAAATTCTTGTAGCAAAGAAAGTCATGAGATTTTATGATGATCAGTTATCAAAGGAAATAAATTCAGATAGAGAAAAAAACATGGTAAAAAGTCCTTAAAAGACAAAAAAATAAGGATGACGATGATGTTGATCCCCTAGCATAGATTGTAGCGAACTTAAAGAAAAGAAAGTCAGCACAACAGATCCTGAAAGTGGCTGGTTTCATAAAGGAGAACATAAAGAGGTCTTTGCATATGCGATAGAAGCTGCATGTGATAAGCATGGCTGGTTACTTGGTTATACAGTACATCCAGGCAATGAACACGATTCTAAAACATTCCCTGCAATTTATGAAAAAATAAAGAAACTCAAACCTGAAATAATTGTTGCTGATGCAGGGTACAAAACACCGGCTATAGCTAGAATGTTGATTGATGATGGTATAAGGCCAATTTTTCCGTATAAAGCACCAATGACAAAAAAAGGATTCTTTAGAAAATATGAGTATGTATATGATGAATATTATGATTGCTACATTTGCCCAAATAACAAGATACTAAAATACTCAACTACAAACAGAGACGGATATAGAGAGTATAAAAAGTAATCCTGTAAATTGCAGTAGTTGTCCATATATATCTCAATGCACCCAAAGTAAAAATCATCAGAAGGTAGTTACAAGGCATGTATGGCAAGAATATATGGATATATGCGAAGACATTAGACATACAAGAGGGACGAAAAGCATCTACGATTTACGAAAAGAAACAATAGAAAGAGTATTTGGAGTAGCAAAAGAAAATCATAGTATGCGATATACACAGCAGATAGGTAAAGAAAAAATGGCCATGAAAATAGGCCTAACTTTTGCGTGTCTAAATATGAAAAAATTAGCAAAAATACTGACAAAGAAGAGTAAAAAACACTGTGACTTTTTGACAATTTTTTCGTTTTTTAGGTTATCCTTTAGTTTTTAACAATTATATAGAGAAAAGTCCCTTAAATCATTAATGACTTAAGAGACTTTGTCTACGATTTGAGGTGTCCTGGACACCTCTTCAAATTAATTTTTATATTTAATTTCTATGACCTAATAGAAGAGCCATACACTTATTAAACTTGTAATTTTATTAAATTCTTTATAGCATACCCCCACTCAAAAGTCAAGTTGTCTAGGTCCAAGTCCTATGTTATAATATTTATAAACCATGTGCGCCTATAGCTCAACTGGATAGAGCTGCAGACTTCGGATCTGTGAGTTGTGGGTTCGAATCCTACTAGGCGTGCTTTTTATTAATTTTAACTTTTTATTTTATAGGAGCGGACTATGTACGTACTTTTTAGGGAAGATCTAATCAGCAGCGATGATATAAAAAATGAAATCCAGGAAAAAACACTGTTCAAGGTGGAGACAGACCTTACCAAGGCAACTAAGAGGGAGGATGTTATGGCCTTTAAGCTATCTATCCCCACACAAGACCTTGTACCTGGTGTAAAATTCGATTGGGATGATAATAAGCTCGTGGAGGACCTTTTCTCCAAGGCTCAGGCCCTTACAAAGAACTTCCTAGCCTTTTTCCCCAAATACACTATCCAAGCCTCATCTGCCTATAAGTGGGATGAAATGGAGGATAGGATTTATCTAGTTGTCGTAATTGCCAATATAGATATCAGGATGAAAAAATTAGAATTGGATATACTAAAGCGTATGATGAAGCAGGTAGATTAAGCTACCTGTTTTTTTGCATCTACGTCTTATGTCCACTAGTATCCTAGTCTGTATTGCTAGACAAAAAAAATTTTTAAGAATATTTGTTTATTTTTTTAAAAAATTCTTTTGGGATATAAGTTAATAAAATCACATTTATAAAAATCAAAAGTTTACTTCCAGTTAATTAAGTAAAATGTGAAGAATGCTGGTAAAAATAATCTTACAAAAATATTAAAAAGCTATTGACCTTTTTATTTATAAGTGCTATAATATAAGTACAAGGACAGATAAATAACAAACAGACTTGTACACTCAAACCAACTTATTTAGAACATAAGAGTATTATTTAAACCTGATATTTTTTTCGTAAAAAAATACAGAGCTTCCGGCTCTGTATTTTTTTATTTATAACACCTGATTATTTATTGTCAAATACCGGTCTTTATAGCTATTAAATAATTTAAGTTTTAGGACTATTTCCTGTATCTTTGCTAAAAAAATATCTCAAACTATAGCTTATTATGTTCAGTTAAAAATTCAATTAATCATACTTTTATATCAAAAAAATTGATATCCTTATTTTTAAATTTACGGTGGTAATTTATACAGTTTTATGTTAATATGTTATAGTAACAGTTGATAATATGTCCCCGTAGCTCAGCTGGATAGAGCACTCGCCTCCTAAGCGAGGGGTCGGAGGTTCGAATCCTCTCGAGGACGCTTAAAATCATAGGTATTCTACCTATGATTTTTTTACTCTCTTTTAATTCTAGACCTCTTTTATAATTATATTTTTTTGGTTCCATGAAAAAAAGAGGGACAAGGTCCCCCTATAAGTGTAATCCAACGTAAAAAAATCTCCTCCATATATCAACATAGACCTAAAT
>BNJS01001509.1_pt1 | contig 117283 bp, 148 predicted proteins | sample 8540461 | NCBI WGS metagenome assembly BNJS01 (sample SAMD00202454, study PRJDB9452) | human saliva metagenome | isolation source: human saliva | place: Japan | reverse complement strand
GATTTACAGAGCTTGAGATGGATTTATCCGCCTATTTGGTGATTGCTGACACGGGCGTTTATGGTCATACCCGTGAAGCCATCCAAGTGGTTCAAAGTAAGGGCAAGGATGCCCTACCGTTTTTGCATGCTTTGGGAGAATTGACCCAGCAGGCAGAGGATGCGATTTCACAAAAAAAGATGCTGAAGAATTGGGGACAAATCCTCAGTCAAGCGCATTTACATTTAAAAGAAATTGGGGTTAGTAGCCCTGAGGCAGACCATCTAGTTGAAACTGCTCTTAGTCATGGTGCTCTGGGTTCCAAGATGAGCGGTGGTGGGCTTGGAGGATGTATCATAGCCTTGGCAGATAATTTAACACACGCACAAGAACTAGCAGAAAGATTAGAAGAGAAAGGAGCTGTTCAGACATGGATAGAGAACCTGTAACAGTACGTTCCTACGCAAATATTGCCATTATCAAATACTGGGGAAAGAAAAAAGAAAAAGAGATGGTTCCTGCTACTAGCAGTATCTCTCTGACTTTGGAAAATATGTACACGGAGACGACTTTGTCATCTCTACCGACGGATGCGACAGCTGATGCCTTTTATATCAATGGTCAGCTACAAAATGAGGCTGAGCATGCCAAGATGAGTAAGATTATTGACCGCTACCGTCCAGATGGTGATGGCTTTGTTCGTATTGACACTCAAAACAATATGCCTACCGCAGCGGGCTTATCATCAAGTTCTAGTGGTTTGTCCGCCTTGGTTAAGGCTTGCAATGCTTATTTTCAGCTTGGATTGGATAGAAGTCAGTTAGCACAGGAGGCTAAGTTTGCCTCAGGTTCTTCTTCTCGGAGTTTCTATGGACCACTAGGTGCCTGGGACAAGGATAGTGGGGAAATTTACCCTGTAGAGACAGACTTGAAACTAGCTATGATTATGTTGGTGCTAGAGGACAAGAAAAAACCAATTTCTAGCCGTGACGGTATGAAACTTTGTGTGGAAACTTCGACGACCTTTGATGACTGGGTGCGGCAGTCTGAGAAGGATTATCAGGATATGCTGGCTTACCTCAAAGACAATGATTTTGCCAAGGTTGGGGAGTTAACGGAGAAAAATGCTCTTGCGATGCACGCTACGACCAAAACAGCATCACCAGCTTTTTCTTATCTGACGGATGCATCTTATGAAGCTATGGACTTTGTTCGCCAGCTCCGTGAGCAAGGAGAGGCCTGCTACTTTACTATGGATGCTGGTCCCAATGTCAAGGTCCTCTGTCAAGAGAAAGACTTGGAGCATTTATCTGAAATCTTCAGTCAACGTTATCGCTTGATTGTGTCAAAAACAAAGGATTTGAGTCAAGATGATTACTGTTAAAACTTGCGGAAAGCTCTATTGGGCAGGTGAGTATGCTATTTTAGAGCCAGGGCAGTTGGCCTTGATAAAGGCCATTCCCATCTATATGAGGGGAGAGATTGCCTTTTCTGACAGCTACCGTATCTATTCGGATATGTTTGATTTCGCAATAGATTTGACACCAAATCCTGACTATAGCTTGATTCAAGAAACAATTGCTTTAGTGCAAGATTTCCTCGTTTATCGTGGGCAGACCTTGCGACCTTTTTCTCTAGAAATCCGTGGAAAAATGGAAAGAGAAGGGAAAAAGTTTGGTCTGGGTTCTAGCGGTAGCGTCGTTGTTTTGGTCATCAAGGCTCTGCTAGCTCTGTATAAGCTTTCGGTTGATCAGGATCTCTTGTTCAAGCTGGCCAGTGCTGTCTTGCTCAAGCGCGGAGACAATGGTTCTATGGGGGACATTGCCTGTATTGTGGCAGAGGAATTGGTTCTTTACCAGTCATTTGATCGCCAGAAGGTGGCTGCTTGGTTGGAAGAAGAAAACTTAGCGACTGTTTTAGAGCGTGATTGGGGCTTTTCAATCTCACACGTACAACCTGCCCTAGAATGTGATTTCCTAGTGGGATGGACCAAGGAAGTGGCTGTATCGAGTCACATGGTCCAGCAAATCAAGCAAAACATCAATCAGAATTTTTTAAGTTCCTCAAAAGCAACGGTAGCTACTTTGGTAGAATCCTTGGAACAGGGGAAATCAGAAAAAATTATCGAGCAAGTAGAAGTGGCCAGCAAGCTCTTAGAAGGCTTGAGCGCAGATATTTACACGCCTTCGCTTAGACAGTTGAAAGAAGCGAGTCAAGATTTGCAAGCTGTTGCTAAGAGTAGCGGCGCTGGTGGTGGTGATTGTGGTATTGCCTTGAGTTTTGATGAGCAATCAACTGAAACCCTAAAAAAACGTTGGGCCAATCTGGGGGTTGAGCTCTTATACCAAGAAAGGATAGGACATGACGACAAATCGTAAGGATGAGCACATCCGCTATGCTCTTGAGCAGAAAAGTTCCTATAATAGCTTTGATGAGGTGGAGTTGATTCATTCTTCCTTGCCTCTTTACGACCTGGATGAAATCGAACTGTCGACAGAGTTTGCTGGTCGAAAGTGGGATTTTCCTTTTTATATCAATGCCATGACAGGTGGAAGCGATAAGGGGAAAGAAATCAATCAAAAGCTGGCTCAGGTGGCGGACGCCTGTGGGATTTTGTTTGTAACGGGTTCTTATAGCGCAGCCCTCAAAGATCCAGCAGATGACTCTTTTTCTGTCAAGTCTGATCATCCAAATCTCCTTCTTGGAACCAATATTGGATTGGACAAGTCTGTCGAGTTAGGACTTCAGACTGTAGAAGAGATGCATCCTCTTCTCTTGCAAGTGCATGTCAATGTCATGCAGGAATTGCTCATGCCTGAGGGAGAAAGGAAGTTTAGAAACTGGCAATCGCATCTGGTAGACTATAGCAAGCAAATCCCCGTCCCCATCATTTTAAAGGAAGTCGGTTTTGGAATGGATGCCAAGACCATCGAGAGAGCCTATGAATTGGGCGTTCGAACCTTTGACCTGTCAGGTCGTGGCGGTACCAGTTTTGCTTATATCGAAAACCGTCGCAGTGGTCAACGTGATTACCTCAATCAATGGGGTCAGTCTACCATGCAAGCCCTTCTCAATGCCCAAGGCTGGAAAGACAAGGTTGAACTCTTGGTTAGTGGAGGCGTTCGGAATCCGCTGGATATGATTAAGTGCTGGTCTTTGGTGCCAAGGCTGTAGGCCTGTCTCGAACAGTTCTGGAATTGGTTGAAACCTATTCAGTTGAAGAAGTGATTGGCATTGTCCAAGGCTGGAAAGATGATTTACGACTCATCATGTGTGCTCTTAATTGTGCCACCATAGCAGATCTGCAAAAAGTAGACTATCTGCTTTATGGAAAATTAAAAGAAGCAAAGGATCAGATGAGAAAGGCGTAACCACCGCCTTTTTTCCATCTTTAGACTGAGGTACCTTTTTTGAATTGTGATAAAATAGAAGAGAGAGGATTAACCTATGAGAAAATTTAAAATCTTTTTATTTATCGAAGCCTGTCTGTTGACAGGAGCTCTGATTTTGATGGTTTCAGAGCATTTTTCGCGTTTTCTGCTGATTCTATTCCTCTTTTTGCTTTTGATTCGCTATTACACTGGTAAGGAGGGCAATAATCTTCTTTTAGTAGTGGCAACCATTCTCTTCTTTTTCATCGTCATGCTCAATCCTTTTGTGATTCTAGCTATTTTTGTTGGGGTCATTTATAGCCTCTTTCTTCTTTATCCGATGATGAACCAGGAAAAAGAGCAGACCAATTTGGTTTTTGAAGAGGTGGTAACGGTTAAGAAGGAGAAAAATCGTTGGTTTGGGAATCTCCATCATTTTTCAAGCTACCAGACTTGCCAGTTTGATGATATCAATATCTTTCGTCTTATGGGCAAGGATACCATTCATCTGGAGAGGGTCATCCTAACCAATCATGACAATGTCATTATCCTCAGAAAGATGGTAGGAACGACCAAAATCATTGTACCTGTAGATGTGGAAGTCAGTCTCAGCGTTAACTGTCTCTATGGTGATTTGACTTTTTTCAACCAGCCCAAGCGAGCCCTTCGTAATGAACACTATCATCAAGAAACAAGAGACTATCTTAAGAGTAACAAGAGTGTCAAGATTTTCTTGACCACTATGATTGGCGATGTTGAGGTGGTTAGAGGATGAAAAAACAAGCCTATGTAATGATTGCTCTCACCTCCATTTTGTTTGTCTTATTTTTCTCCCACAGCTTGCTGGAAATACTTGACTTTGACTGGTCTATTTTCCTGCATGATGTCGAAAAAACAGAAAAATTTGTCTTTTTGTTGTTGGTATTCAGCATGTCCATGACCTTTCTCTTAGTCCTGTTTTGGCGAGGTGTTGAAGATCTTTCTCTAAGAAAAATGCAGACTAATCTTAAGCGTTTATTAGCAGGACAAGAAGTGGTTCAGATTGCAGATCCAGATTTGGATGCCAGTTTCAAGTCCTTGTCAGGTAAACTTAACCTTTTGACAGAAGCTCTTCAAAAAGCAGAAAATCACAGTCTTGCTCAGGAAGAGGAAATCATCGAGAAAGAACGGAAGCGGATTGCTCGGGATTTGCACGATACAGTCAGTCAGGAGTTGTTTGCGGCTCACATGATTTTGTCAGGTGTCAGCCAGCAGGCTTTGAAATTGGATAGAGAAAAGATGCAGACCCAGTTGCAGAGTGTCACAGCTATTTTAGAAACAGCCCAGAAGGATTTGCGGGTCTTGCTCTTGCATCTGCGACCAGTTGAACTGGAGCAGAAGAGTCTGGTTGAAGGAATCCAAATCCTCTTAAAAGAGCTTGAGGACAAGAGTGATCTCAAGGTTGCTTTCAAGCAAAATGTGACGAAATTGCCTAAGAAAATCGAGGAGCATATCTTCCGTATCCTGCAAGAGTTGATCAGCAATACCCTCCGCCATGCCCAGGCCTCTTGTTTAGATGTCTATCTCTATCAGACAGATTTTGAATTGCAGCTGAAGGTGGTGGACAATGGGATTGGTTTCCAGTTAGGGAGTTTAGACGACCTGAGTTATGGACTGCGAAATATCAAGGAGCGGGTTGAAGATATGGCAGGGACGGTTCAGTTATTGACGGCTTCCCAAGCAAGGGCTGGCAGTTGATATCCGTATTCCCCTGTTAGATAAGGAATGATAAAGGAGTAAAGATGAAAAATTTTACTAGTAGATGACCATGAAATGGTTCGATTGGGCTTGAAAAAGCTACTTTGACCTCCAAGATGATGTAGAAGTTGTGGGTGAGGGCTGCCAACGGATCTCAGGGTATTGAGTTGGCATTGGAACTGCGTCCAGATGTCATTGTCATGGATATCGTCATGCCTGAGATGAATGGGATTGACGCGACCTTGGCCATCCTCAAAGAATGGCCTGAAGCCAAGATTTTTGATTGTGAGCTCTTATTTGGACAATGAAAAAAATTATGCCAGTCTTGAATGCTGGTGCTAGAGGGCTATATGCTTAAGACTTCTAGTGCAGACGAACTACTCCATGCCGTCCGTAAGGTGGCTGCTGGAGAGTTGGCCATTGAGCAAGAGGTCAGCAAGAAGGTCGAATACCACCGCAATCACATAGAACTACATGAGGACCTGACTGCGCGTGAGCGAGATGTTCTCCAACTCATCACCAAGGGCTACGAAAAATCAGCGTATCGCAGATGAACTTTTTATCTCTCTCAAGACGGTCAAGACCCATGTGTCCAATATCCTAGCCAAACTTGAAGTCAGCGATCGTACCCAGGCTGCAGTCTATGCCTTTCAGCACCACTTGGTGGGGGCATGAGGATTTTTAGATGGGTCTAACAGATTTACTTGTTGAGCTAGAAGCAGTAAAAGATTCAAAAAAAGGCAGGGCCCATGGAAGCCTATATGCGCCATCAATTTTTCTTCCTAGGTATTGCGGCTCCTGAAAGAAATGCACTCTATAAAAAAATACTTTCCAAAAAGCGAAAAAAACAAAGATTATCGACTGGAATTTTGTAGATACTTGCTGGAGAAAGGAGCCTAGAGAATACCAATATGTAGCTGCTAATTATTTGAAAGCCATGCAGTCTTATCTAACGGAGAACGATTTACATAAGCTTGAGCGGTTAGTCGTCACAAAATCCTGGTGGGATACCGTAGATATCCTAGATCGAGTAGTAGGGAGTTTGGTGTATGACCACCCTGAACTAGAAGAAATAATCTTAAAAATGGAGCCTATCAGATAATATCTGGCTGAGACGTGTCGCTATTGACCACCAGTTGTTAAGAAAAGAGAAGACCAATGTTCAATTAATGGAAAAGATTCTGCTTCATAATTTGAACCAAACAGAATTCTTTATCAATAAAGCCATTGGCTGGGCTCTAAGAGACTACTCCAAAACCAATCCAATTTGGGTAGCAGGCTTCATTGAGAAAAACAAGGAAAGAATGGCTGACCTTAGTATCAAAGAAGCAAGCAAGTACCTCTAGCGTCATTGAAAAGCGCATTCATTACTTGAAAAAAGTCGCCCATTTATGTTATAATAGACTGTATTTAAAAAATTTTAAGGAGAAATGACAGAATGTCTGTATCATTTGAAAACAAAGAAACAAACCGTGGTGTCTTGACTTTCACTATCTCTCAAGACCAAATCAAACCAGAATTGGACCGTGTCTTCAACTCAGTGAAGAAATCTCTTAATGTTCCAGGTTTCCGTAAAGGTCACCTTCCACGTCCTATCTTCGACAAAAAATTTGGTGAAGAGTCACTTTACCAAGACGTTATGAACGCTCTTTTGCCAAACGCTTATGAAGCAGCTGTAAAAGAAGCTGGTCTTGAAGTGGTTGCTCAACCAAAAATTGACGTAACTTCAATGGAAAAAGGTCAAGACTGGGTTATCACTGCTGAAGTCGTTACAAAACCTGAAGTAAAATTGGGTGACTACAAAAACCTTGAAGTATCAGTTGATGTAGAAAAAGAAGTAACTGACGCTGACGTTGAAGAGCGTATCGAACGCGAACGCAACAACTTGGCTGAATTGGTTATCAAAGAAGCTGCTGCTGAAAACGGCGACACTGTTGTCATCGACTTCGTTGGTTCTATCGACGGTGTTGAATTTGACGGTGGAAAAGGTGAAAACTTCTCACTTGGACTTGGTTCAGGTCAATTCATCCCTGGTTTTCGAAGACCAATTGGTAGGTCACTCAGCTGGTGAAACTGTTGATGTTATCGTAACATTCCCAGAAGACTACCAAGCAGAAGACCTTGCAGGTAAAGAAGCTAAATTCGTAACAACTATCCACGAAGTAAAAGCTAAAGAAGTTCCAGCTCTTGACGATGAGCTTGCAAAAGACATCGACGAAGAAGTTGAAACACTTGCTGAATTGAAAGAAAAATACCGCAAGGAATTGGCTGCTGCTAAAGAAGAAGCTTACAAAGATGCAGTTGAAGGTGCAGCAATTGATAAAGCTGTAGAAAACGCTGAAATCGTAGAACTTCCAGAAGAAATGATCCACGAAGAAGTTCACCGTTCAGTAAACGAATTCCTTGGAAACTTGCAACGTCAAGGTATCAACCCTGACATGTACTTCCAAATCACTGGAACTACTCAAGAAGACCTTCACAAACAATACGAGGGAGAAGCTGAGTCACGTACTAAGACTAACCTTGTTATCGAAGCAGTTGCCAAAGCTGAAGGATTTGATGCTTCAGAAGAAGAAATCCAAAAAGAAATCGAGCAATTGGCAGCAGATTACAACATGGAAGTTGCACAAGTACAAAGCTTGCTTTCAGCTGATATGTTGAAACACGATATCACAATCAAAAAAGCTGTTGAATTGATTACAAGCACAGCAACAGTTAAATAATCTTAATAAACAAAAATCCCACCTGATTAGGTGGGTTTTCTGATGCACTATTTTCCAAAAATCTCTTTGAGGTCTGCGTCTGTAATCCCAATCATGGCTGGGGATGCTGTCCCAGTTTTCTTCGGTTAGGATGTAGGATTGTTCAGAGGTACTTGATGTGACTGTTTCAGAGACAGCTTGTTGCTTTTCTTCAACATTCTCCAATAAATCACTGAAGCGTTCAATCAGATAGGTTTTTCGGGCAGTTCCGATGTGTTGGGTAGCATAGTCGAAGGCCTGTAATTCGCCTAGTAAGATAAGCTTGCTTTTGGCGCGTGTAATGGCTGTATAGATGAGATTGCGCTCCAGCATACGCCTGCTAGCACTGGTGATAGGTAGGATGACAACAGGGAACTCACTTCCCTGGGATTTATGGATACTCATGGCATAGGCCAAGCGAATCTTGTACCATTCGTTACGTGGGTAAGAGACCTCATTGCCATCAAAATCAATGACAATCTCGTCTTGTTTCGACTCGGTGTATTTACCAGGAATCAGGTCTGTGATAGCTCCCAAATCTCCATTAAAGACATTGATTTCAGCATCGTTGACCAAATGAATGACCTTGTCTCCCTTACGATAGTGGCACTGGGGAGCTTCAAAACTGAGTTGATCTTTTTGTGGTGGATTGAGCAGGTCTTGCATGAGCTGGTTGATGGCATCAATCCCTGCTGTCCCTCGGTACATGGGAGCCAGAACTTGGATATCACGGGCAGGGATACCACTTCTGAGGGCAGCGCCTAAGATTTTCTCAATAGTAGCAGGAATATGGCCACTAGCAATTTCAAAGTAGGAACGGTCTGCTTTTTTCTGGGTGAAATCAGCTGGCAAGATGCCCTGTCGAATCTGACTAGCTAGGGTGACGATGGTTGATTCTTCGCTTTGTCGGTAAATTTTTTCCAAGCGAGTCTGAGGAATCAAGGGAATATGAAGCAGATCAGCTAGAACCTGTCCAGGACTGACAGATGGTAGCTGGTCTCTGTCACCCACGATGAGGATCTTACTGTTAGAAGAGATGTTGGAGAAGAGTTGATTGGCCAGCCAAGTATCCACCATGGAAAATTCATCCACGATGATAAAGTCAGCATCCAGATAATCTTCCAGATGACTGGTATCATCGTCGCCTGTCATTCCCAAAGTGGCGGTGTATGGTCGCGCTAGGCAAGCCTGTCAATTCATTCATGCGCCGAGCGGCTCGTCCAGTTGGAGCAGCAAGAAGAATGGGCAGGTTGCTTTTTTTCCTGAGGTCAAGTCCTTCTAAAGAGGGCATAAACAGCGATGATACCCATTGATAACAGTTGTCTTACCAGTACCAGGTCCACCTGTCAGGATAAAGACCTTGTTCTGGATAGCATCACAGATAGCCTGTTTTTGAATGCTATCATACTCAATCCCCAGCTCTTCTTCGACAGTAGTGATATGTTTTTGAATGGTTTCTAAATCCTGACTCTTCTGTTTTCCTTTTTCAAGGATACGAACCAAGTGACTGCGGATGCCTTCCTCAGCGAAAAAGAGGCTGTTGTCAAAAATCTTGGTATCAATCTGCTGAACCTTGTCTTCTTCGATCAGGTAGGAGAGTTCTTGGGCCACTTGGCTGGGGTCCAGTTCCACGGGGCGAGAAGATTCAAGGAGAGTAAGGGTTTGTTCCAGCAAATCCCGTGCTTCAACATAGGTGTCCCCTGTTTCCATACAGGCCTGAAAAAGACTATGAACTAGACCGGCACGGAAGCGTTCAGGAGCCTGACTTTCGATGCCTAGTTCCTCCGCTAGTTGGTCAGCAATAGTAAAGCCCAAACCCTTGATATCCTCAACCAACTGGTAGGGATAATTTTCAACCACATCAAGGGTTTCTTCCTTGTAAAAGTCTTGAATCTGAAAGGCTAGTTTATTGGGAATGCCGTAGTTGGCTAGTTTGGCTAAAACCATCTCCGTTCCGTAGTTGAGACGGAGAGTGGAGACGAAAGCCTCGCGATTTTTGGCAGAGAGTCCTGCGATGCCTTCTAACTTTTCTGGGTGTTGCAGAATTTCGTCAATGGTATTGTCGCCATAGGTATCCACAATTTTCTGAGCTGTCTTGAGACCAATCCCCTTGAAATGGCTACTTGAAAAGTACTTGACCAAGCCCTTGCTAGTTGGTTTTGCGCGTTCATAACGGCTGATTTGCAGTTGTTCCCCATACTTGGAGTGCTGGACAATTTGTCCCCAAAAAGTATAGTCTTCTCCCTCAATCACATCAGCCATGGTACCCGTGACAATGATTTCAAAATCATCAAAATCCTCTGCGTCCGTATCTTCGATTTCTAGGAGGAGGATGCGATAAAAATTGCTGGGATTTTCAAAAATAATCCGTTCAATGGTTCCTGAAAAATAAACTTCCATAAAATTCCTTTGCATGAATAGGTGAGAGTTAATACTCTGAAAATCTTCAAACCACGTCAGCTTCGACTTGCAAAGTACTGTTTTTGACAACCTGCGGCTAGCTTCCTAGTTTGCTCTTTGATTTTCATTGAGTATTAGTTAGACAAACTAAACAATCATCTTCTCACGATAGAAGAAGAGGCTGAGATTCTTGATTCTCGGCCTCTTAGGTCTCTTAAAATGTTCCGATACGGGTGATTGGCCAGAAGCGGAATTTAGCTTCCCCTGTGATATCTTTTGCTTTAAAGGTACCTACGTGGCGGCTGTCGCTCGAAACCAAGCGGTCGTCTCCGAGGAGAAGGTATTCTCCTTCTGGGACAGTAAAGCTAAAGTTGGTGTTGTAGTTGACATCAACTGTGAAGGCTTGGGCTTTTTCAGCAATACTTCTAAAGAAAGTTCCTTTATTTCCTTCAAAAGCCCTTGCCTGAGTAGGTGCTTTGGAGTTTGTCATCCTTGAAACGTTTGATGTAGTCAGCTAGGTAAGGTTCGTCCGTCTCTTTGTCATTGATGTAAAGTTTATCGTTTTCGTAACGGATGGTGTCGCCAGGCATTCCGATCACGCGCTTAACGATGTCCTTATTGCCATCTTCCTCATGGGCCACCACGATATCAAAACGGTCAATAGGGAGGTGTTTGACAACAAAGAGGATTTCGCCATCCGCTAGGGTAGGATCCATGGAATGACCTTCTACGCGGACATTGCTCCAAAAAAAGATACGGCTTAAAGCTAGTAATGACAGAATTAGGAGGAACAATCCCCACTCTTTTAAGAAATTTTTAAATGAATTCATAACTTACCTTTCTAAGCGTTTTTTCGCTTTTTCAGTATTTTTAAAGTGCAGTTTGGCGCAGAAGTTAAGTCCCTGCATACCATAGGCTTGCAAAATCTGGCTAGCTACCTTATCAGAAGCCGTTCCAGCTCCACTTGGAAGTTGATAACCCAGTTCTCGTCCCAGATTTTCAAGGTTTTCCAGAAAGAGATCACGCGCAATGATAGAAGAAACTGCGACAGCCAAGTATTTGCCCTCAGCCTTTTCTTCTAAGCTGATAGGATTGCTGAAACGATTGGCCTCTTGTGCCAAGTACTTGTCATAATTTAGCACTGGTAAAGGCATCAATCACAATTTTCTCAGGCTGAACACCTTTTTGAAGGAGGAGATAGATAGCCTGATTATGGAGGGCAACCTTAACCGAAACAGCGTTGTAGCGGTCTCCGATGACCTCGTTGTACTTGCTTGGTGAGAGAAGCAGTGCCTGGTGCTGGATTTTTTCCTTGAGGATAGGAGCAATCTGACGGATTTTTTGGTCAGTCAGAGTCTTAGAATCCCCCACACCGAGTTTTCGCAAGAAGTCATGCTGGTCAGGTGTGACAAAGGAAGCCACAACTGCAAGCCCACCAAAGTAGGAACCATTTCCAACCTCATCTGTCCCAATCAAAGGGAGATTTTGTCCGCTGTTTTCCTCTACAACTTGATAGCCAAAGAAACTAGCGTATTTCTCAGCCCCTTCCCCCTGAAGCAAGACCTTTCCAGAAGTATAGATAGAAACTGTTGCTTGAGGTAGTCTCAAAAAGTAGCGGATATAGGGATTCTTACTGGGAGCCAGACTGGTTTGATAGTGTTCAAGAAAAGCCTGAATCTCCTTTTCACTTGGTGTGAGTGTTATACTTGCCATAGTTTCTATTGTACCATAAAAGCAGACAAATTTGTAAAAACTGACAAAAGTTAGCGAATTTTTGGTATAATATCGTGAGGTGAATTTTATGGCAAATCTAAATCGATTCAAATTTACATTCGGGAAAAAATCATTAACCTTGACAAGCGAGCATGATAATCTCTTTATGGAGGAAATCGCTAAGGTTGCGACAGAAAAATACCAAGCAATTAAAGAACAAATGCCTAGTGCAGATGATGAAACAATCGCTCTTTTGTTGGCAGTCAACTGTTTGTCAACTCAGCTCAGCCGTGAGATTGAATTTGATGATAAGGAGCAAGAATTAGAAGAACTCCGTCACAAGCTTGTGACTTGCAAGCAAGAACAGAGCAAGATTGAGGATTCCTTATGATTTCACTCCTTCTTCTATTGGTCTTGGCTTGGGGATTTTATATCGGCTATCGGAGAGGCCTGCTCTTACAGGTTTATTACCTGATTTCAGCCATGGCATCGGCTTTTATGGCTGGCCAGTTTTATAAGGGGCTTGGAGAGCAATTCCATTTATTGCTCCCTTATGCAAATCCGCAGGAAGGTCAGGGAACTTTCTTTTTCCCATCGGATCAACTCTTTCAGTTGGATAAGGTCTTTTACGCAGGTATCGGCTACTTGCTTGTATTTGGGATTGTCTATAGCATCGGTCGTTTGCTTGGTCTCCTCTTACACTTGATTCCTAGTAAAAAACTGGGTGGCAAGTTGTTCCAAGTTTCAGCAGGTATCTTGTCCATGTTGGTGACCTTATTTGTCTTGCAAATGGCCTTGACAATCTAGCGACCATCCCCATGGCAGCTATACAAAATCCTCTTGAAAAGAGTATCGTCGCAAAACACATCATCCAGAGCATACCAGTAACAACCAGTTGGCTCAAACAAATCTGGGTGACAAATTTAATCGGATAAAAAGGGCAGGAGTTTTCCTAGCCCTTTGTTTACAGATTTGACTCGAATCTATCAGAATGTAAAAAGCTACCCACACCTAGACATTCAAAGACAAGGAAATAAAGATGAACAAGAAAATATTAGAAACATTAGAGTTCAATAAGGTCAAGGCCTTGTTTGAACCCCATTTGTTGACCGAGCAGGGCTTGGAGCAATTGAGACAGCTGGCTCCGACTGCCAAAGCAGATAAAATCAAACAGGCTTTTGCTGAGATGAAGGAAATGCAGGCTCTTTTTGTTGAGCAACCGCATTTTACCATTCTCGCAACCAAGGAAATCGCAGGAGTCTGCAAGCGGTTGGAGATGGGGGCGGACCTCAATATCGAGGAGTTCCTACTCTTGAAGCGCGTGCTTCTTGCTAGCCGAGAACTGCAAAGTTTTTATGCCAATCTGGAAAATGTCAGCTTGGAAGAATTAGCCCTTTGGTTTGAGAAATTACATGATTTTCCGCAATTACAAGGAAATCTCCAAGCCTTTAATGATGCAGGTTTCATTGAAAATTTTGCCAGTGAAGAATTGGCGCGCATCCGTCGAAAAATCCATGATAGCGAGAGTCAGGTACGCGATGTTTTACAAGACCTGCTCAAGCAAAAAGCGCAGATGTTGACGGAAGGAATTGTTGCCAGCAGAAATGGCCGTCAGGTTTTACCGGTCAAAAACACCTACCGCAATAAGATTGCAGGGGTCGTTCATGATATTTCTGCTAGTGGAAATACCGTCTATATTGAACCCCGTGAGGTGGTCAAACTGAGCGAAGAAATTGCTAGTCTGCGAGCAGATGAGCGCTATGAAATGCTTCGCATTCTCCAAGAAATCTCGGAGCGTGTCCGCCCTCATGCGGCTGAGATTGCTAATGACGCTTGGATTATCGGCCATCTGGACTTGATTCGTGCCAAGGTCCGCTTTTATCCAAGAAAGACAAGCAGTCGTACCTCAGCTGTCAGAAAATCAAGAGATTCAACTGCTCCATGTCTGCCATCCTTTGGTCAAAAATGCCGTCGCAAATGATGTCCATTTTGGCCAAGATTTAACAGCCATTGTCATTACAGGTCCCAATACAGGTGGGAAGACCATCATGCTCAAAACTCTGGGATTGACGCAGGTTATGGCTCAGTCTGGTTTGCCGATTTTAGCAGATAAGGGAAGTCGTGTTGGTATTTTTGAAGAAATCTTTGCTGATATTGGAGATGAGCAGTCTATTGAGCAGAGCTTTGTCTACCTTCTCTAGCCACATGACCAATATCGTGGATATTCTTGGCAAGGTCAACCAGCATTCACTCTTACTCTTGGATGAGTTGGGGGCTGGTACAGATCCCTCAAGAGGGAGCCGCCCTTGCCATGGCTATTCTGGAGGACCTTCGCCTGCGTCAAGTCAAGACCATGGCGACCACCCACTATCCAGAACTCAAGGCCTACGGTATTGAGACAGCCTTTGTGCAAAATGCCAGCATGGAGTTTGATACTGCAACTCTTCGCCCGACCTATCGCTTTATGCAGGGTGTTCCTGGCCGAAGCAATGCCTTTGAAATTGCCAAACGTTTAGGGCCTATCTGAAGTTATCGTAGGGGATGCCAGTCAGCAGGTCGATCAGGACAATGATGTCAATCGGATTATTGAGCAACTGGAAGAGCAGACGCTGGAAAGCCGTAAACGCTTGGACAATATCCGTGAGGTGGAGCAAGAAAATCTCAAGATGAACCGTGCTCTCAAAAAACTTTACAACGAGCTCAATCGTGAAAAGGAAACCGAGCTTAATAAGGCGCGTGAACAGGCTGCTGAGATTGTGGACATGGCCCTCAGTGAAAGTGATCAGATTCTCAAAAATCTCCACAGTAAATCTCAACTCAAACCCCATGAAATCATTGAAGCCAAGGCCAAGCTGAAAAAATTGGCTCCTGAAAAAGTGGACTTTGTCTAAAAACAAGGTCCTTCAAAAGGCCAAGAAAAAACGAGCTCCAAAGGTGGGAGATGATATCGTGGTTCTCAGTTATGGACAGCGTGGTACCTTTGACCAGTCAACTCAAGGACGGCCGCTGGGAAGCCCAAGTCGGCTTGATCAAGATGACCTTAGAAGAGAAAGAATTTGACCTTGTTCAAGCCCAGCAAGAAAAAGCAAGTCAAGAAGAAACAAGTCAATGTCGTGAAACGAACTTCTGGTCGTGGTCCACAAGCCAGACTGGACCTTCGAGGTAAACGCTATGAAGAAGCCATGAATGAGCTAGATGCCTTTATCGACCAAGCCCTGCTTAATAATATGGCTCAAGTTGATATCATCCATGGTATCGGAACAGGTGTCATCCGTGAAGGTGTCACCAAATACCTACAAAGAAACAAACATGTCAAGAGTTTCGGCTATGCCCCACAAAATGCTGGAGGCAGTGGTGCAACTATTGTGACCTTTAAAGGATAGAAGTATTTCGGACTTTCATAGAAAGTAAAAAAACTGTTGAACTAATTTTTACTAATAAACACATTGACAAAAAGCCAACATTTTTTTGTAAAAATAAGAATCAATTAAATACCAACACCGAATGAAGTTTAATAGAAGTGGGAGAATCGTTTGATTTTTCCATGACTGTAAATGGACGGAACTCTGGAGAGACCGTAAAAGGCACCGAAGGGGCAAGGCAGAGCAACTGCTCAAACTCTCAGGTAAAAGGACAGAGCTAGGATAGACCGCTTTTTAGCATTTATCTAAGCATTCCAGAGTACATGTATCTTGCATGTGCTCTTTCTTTTGGGGTTGAAAAGATAGGAGAAGAAAATGTTAGAATTGCTTAAATCAATCGATGCTTTTGCTTGGGGGACCTCCCTCTTGATTTTATTGGTCGGAACAGGGATTTACCTAACTGCTCGTCTAGGGACTCTTGCAGGTTTTGCGTCTGTCCAAGGCCTTCCAGCTTATTTTTATCAAGGATAAGGGGCATGGGGATGTATCCAGTTTTGCGGCCTTGTGTACAGCCCTAGCAGCGACAGTTGGTACGGGAAATATTATCGGGGTGGCGACAGCTATCAAGGTCGGTGGCCCAGGGGCCCTCTTTTGGATGTGGATGGCTGCTTTCTTTGGAATGGCAACCAAGTATGCGGAAGGTTTATTAGCTATTAAATACAGAACTAAAGACGATAACGGTGCTGTTGCAGGAGGTCCCATGCACTATATCCTTCTAGGGATGGGAGAAAAGTGGCGACCACTTGCCATCTTCTTTGCCCTGGCAGGTGTTCTAGTAGCTTTGTTGGGAATCGGAACCTTCACCCAAGTCAACTCGATTACAGAATCTATCCAAAATACAACGACTATTTCGCCAGCTATCACGGCTCTCGTGTTGTCTATCTTTGTAGCAATTGCTGTTTTTGGCGGGCTCAAGTCTATTTCTAAGGTTTCAACTACTGTTGTTCCTTTTATGGCTATCATTTATATTTTGGGAACACTTACAGTTATTATCTTTAATATTGGAAAACTCCCTGCTACAATCGCTTTAATCTTGACATCAGCTTTTAGTCCGGTTGCTGCGGTAGGTGGATTTGCCGGTGCTAGCATTCGGATGGCTATCCAAAATGGTGTGGCGCGTGGTGTGTTCTCAAACGAATCTGGTCTGGGTTCTGCTCCCATTGCAGCTGCTGCGGCTAAGACAAATGAACCAGTAGAGCAAGGTTTGATTTCCATGACAGGAACCTTTATTGATACCCTTATTATCTGTACCTTGACTGGTTTGACCATCTTGGTAACCGGAGTATGGAATAGTGATTTGAATGGAGTGGCTTTGACTCAGTCAGCCTTCTCAACAGTCTTTTCACATTTTGGGCCGGCCCTCTTGACTATCTTCCTTGTACTCTTTGCCTTTACAACGATTCTAGGTTGGAACTACTATGGAGAACGCTGTTTCGAGTTTCTCTTTGGGGTTCGTTTTATCTGGCTCTACCGTGTGATTTTTGTGCTCATGGTCTTGCTGGGAGGATTTATCGAGTTGGATATGGTCTGGATTATCGCAGATATCGTCAATGCCTTGATGGCATTGCCAAACTTGATTGCCCTCTTAGTTTTATCACCAGTTGTTATTGCTGAGACTAAAAAGTATTTTAATAAATAATGGAATCACACAGCTCGTGTGATTTTTTGCTTTCATAAAAAATTTTTATCGATGCAATTTAAAATATATATTATACACGGTATAGAATCTGTGATAGACTAGGTTTCAACAAAATGAAAAGAGGTTTTATGATGACAGCATTTACCATCCATACAGTAGAATCAGCACCAGCAGAAGTGAAAGAAGTTCTTGAAACAGTAGAAAAAGATAACAATGGCTATATTCCTAACCTAATCGGTCTCTTGGCTAATGCTCCCACTGCTTTAGAAGCCTACAGAACTGTCGGAGCCATCAATCGTCGCAACAGCCTGACACCCGTTGAGCGCGAAGTAGTGCAAATCACGGCAGCTGTGACCAATGGTTGTGCCTTCTGCGTCGCAGGGCACACAGCCTTTTCAATTAAACAAATCCAGATGAACGATGACCTTCTGCAAGCCCTTCGCAATCGTACTCCAATCGAAACAGATCCTAAATTAGACACCCTCGCTAAGTTTACCTTGGCAGTTATCAATACCAAAGGTCGTGTAGGAGATGAAGCCTTGGCTGAGTTTCTAGAAGCTGGTTACACCCAACAAAATGCCTTGGATGTGGTTCTTGGTGTCAGCCTAGCAAGCCTCTGTAACTATGCCAATAATCTAGCTAATACCCCAATTAACCCAGAATTGCAACCTTATGCTTAATTCATATCTGAGTAAAATGAAGTCTGAAATAGGCAGACTTCGTTTTTTATACCCTCATTTAAGCGCTTTTATGCTATACTGAAACTAACATGATTATTGGAGGTTAGGATGAAAAAACTCCCCTTGGTATTTTCTGGTTGTTTGTTAGGTTTGGCAGGAGCTGGAAATCTTATTTTAGATACGTTGCCGGTTCTGTCCCATCTATTTAGTTTGACAGGTTTGATTTTGTGGATTTACTTTCTAATTTTTCATCTCTTTAATTGGAAGGAAAGCAAGCAAGAATTGACCAAGCCTCCTCTTTTGTCAGGAATGGCCACTTTTCCCATGGCTGGGATGATTTTATCGACTTATGTCTTTCGCGTATTCCCTCATTTGCCTATAGTAGCGCAAGGACTCTGGTGGTTTTCATTTCTCTTGGATTTGGCCTTGATTGTTATTTTTACAGTTAAATTTGCTTATCCAGGTAAGAGAGTCAGTGCAACCCCAAGTTGGACGGTGCTTTATGTGGGGATAGCAGTGGCAGCCTTGACCTATCCTCTCGTAGGCATCATCGAAATTGCCTATGCAACCTTGAGTTTTGGATTTCTCCTGACCTTCTATCTTTACCCACTTATTTATAGCGATTTAAAGAAACATCCACTCCCCCTAGCCTTGCTTGGGCAAGAAGGAATCTACTGTGCTCCCTTCTCTCTACTCCTGGCATCCCTAGTTCGGGTAGGAGGAGCCAGCCTACCGACTTGGCTCTTAATCGTCATGATTTTGGCTTCTCAATCCTTCTTTTTCTTTGTTTTGACTCGCCTGCCCAATATTTTAAAACAAGGATTTCAACCAGCCTTCTCAGCCCTCACCTTCCCAACCATTATCACAGCTACTTCGCTCAAGATGGCTCAGGGAATCTTGAAACTTCCATTCTTGGATTATCTGGTACTGGCTGAAACCGTTATATGCCTAACTATTTTATTCTTTGTTTTAGGTACTTATCTGATTTGGTTACGAAAAAAGGTCTAGCTAGAAATAGCTAAACCTTATTTTTATGGTTTGATGACTTCAGCTCCACCCATGTATGGACGAAGAACTTCAGGAATAGTTACAGACCCATCAGCATTTTGATAGTTTTCAAGAATAGCAGCGACAGTACGACCAACAGCCAAACCAGAACCGTTCAATGTGTGGAGCAATTTAACCTTGCCATCTGCTTCATCACGGTAACGGATTTGGGCACGACGGGCTTGGAAATCTTCTGTGTTTGAACAGCTTGAGATTTCACGGTAATTGTTTTGCGCTGGAATCCAAACTTCCAAGTCGTAAGTCTTGGCAGCTGAGAAGCCCATATCTCCAGTAGAGAGAGCAACGACACGGTATGGAAGGTTAAGTTTTTGAAGAATGTTTTCAGCGTTGGCTGTCATTTTTTCCAATTCTTCGTATGACTCTTCTGGTTTGGCAAATTTAACCATTTCAACCTTGTGGAATTGGTGCAAGCGAATCAAGCCACGAGTATCACGACCAGCTGAACCAGCCTCAGAACGGAATGATGGACTCATAGCAGTGAAGTAGATTGGTAAATCTTTGCCATCGATGATTTCATCACGGTAGTAGTTAGTGAGAGGCACTTCAGCGGTTGGAATCAAGACAAAGTTAGTATCGCTAAGTTCAAAAGTATCTTCCTTGAATTTTGGATATTGTCCCGTACCAAACATTGAATCATGATTAACCATGTAAGGCGTGATGACTTCCGTATAGCCTTCTTTTCCATGTTCATCCAACATAAAGTTGTAGATGGCACGTTCCAAACGAGCACCGAGACCTTTATAGAAGAGGAAGCGAGCTCCTGTTACCTTACCACCGCGTTCCCAGTCAAGAATACCAAGGTCTTCACCAAGATCCCAGTGGGCTTTTGGTTCGAAGTCAAATTCGCGTGGAGTACCCCAACGGCGAACTTCCACATTGTCGTCTTCGTCAGCCCCAACAGGAACGCTGTCAGCTGGGATGTTTGGAAGAGTAGTGGTAAATTCTGTCAATTTAGCATCGATTTCAGCCAATTCGGCATCCAAGGCTTTAACCTCAGCAGATAGATTTTGCATGGCAGCAATCTTGTCATCTGCATTTTCTTTATTGCGCTTAGCTTGGGCAATCTCAGCAGAAACTGTGTTGCGTTCTGCTTTGAGAGTTTCAACATTGACCAAAATGTCACGACGTTTAGCATCGATTTCTTTCATATCATTTAAGATAGCAGCATCTACACCGCGTGTAGCCAATTTTTCTGCAACAGCATCAAAGTCTGTACGAATACGTTTGATATCTAACATAAGAACTCCTTTATGAAAAAGCACACCTGACAAAGCGTTGGAGTGGCAGGGCCACGGTTCCATCCAACTTCACAGGTGTGCACTTGATTGTGTATGCGATTGTTACTAACGGTAGAATTTCACCTATCCCTCCTATCTGCTCGCAGCACCCGCAGACTTTCTGAAAGAAGAAGATAACCTACTTATCCGTTGTTATGATTATACTAAAGTTTCTACTTTTTTGCAAATAGATTTTTAAATTTTTGACCAATGGTCTGAATCAGGGTCGGAAGCTTGACGACCTTGTCATTGCCCAATTTTTCGCGTGCAATTTTGAGAATGGCACCTGAATCTTTTGACGCAAAGAGGAATTTTCCTCGATCTGTAAAAACTTCGAAGTGGCGACTGATTTTGCGACCAGTGACATTGGCTCCAATCTGATTGATATGGCTCCAAGGAATCTGGATAAATTGTTCGACATTAACATCTGGGTAAAATTCCAGAGCCTGATCTCCGACAAGGAATTTCCCAACTTTCCCAGCTATAGAGAGGTAGGAAGTTCCTGTGGTATTGAGGAGCACTGTTTTATTAAGTGATTGGGCCATGATTAGTCTTCCTTACTTTCACCGAAAAAGGCATTGTAGAGGGCTTTGATTGCTGCTTTTTCTTGGTCTTTATTGACAACAAACATGATAGAAACTTCACTAGAACCTTGAGACATCATCTGGATGTTGATCTTGTTTTCAGATAGAGCTCGTGTCGCAGTAGCAGTTACTCCGATATGACTCTTCATTTTTTCTCCAACAATCATAATGATAGAAAGGTCGTGTTCAATTTCTGCATGGTCTACTTCAGCCTTTTGAACCAACTGACGAAGGATTTCTTCTTCCTTGATAGGAGTTAGTTCACGAGAACGGAGAATGATAGAAAGATCGTCGATACCTGTTGGCATATGTTCCCAACCGATGTTAAGGTCTTCAAGGATTTGCAGAACCTTGCGACCAAATCCGACCTCGCGGTTCATGAGGTATTTCGACATGTTGATGCTGACAAAGCCTGAGTCACCAGCAATTCCCACAACTGGGAATTCATCACTACTATGTTTTAGAACGATACGAGTACCTGGATGGTCAGGGTTGTTGGTATTCTTGATAACCAGAGGAATTTTTCCACGGTAGGCAGGAAGAAGGGCTTCGTCATGAAGGACTGAGAATCCTGCATAGGCCAACTCACGCATTTCACGGTAGGTCAACTCAGGGATTGAGTGTGGTTGATGGATAATACCAGGGTGAGCTGCAAAGATACCATCAACGTCTGTAAAGTTTTCATAGAGGTCGGCTTTTACACCTGCAGCAATGATAGAACCTGTAATGTCTGAGCCTCCACGTGAGAAAGTACAGATTTGATTCTCTTTAGTAACTCCAAAGAAACCAGGAATGACAAGGACTTCATTTGTATTTGTCAATTCTTCAATCTTGTCATAACTTGATGGCACGATGCGAGCGTTGCCCGGTTCACTTGTTACCACAATCCCAGCTTCTCTAGGGTGAACATAGCGTGCATCGATACCGTTTTGGTTAAAATATGCAGCAATCAATTTGGCATTGTTATTTTCACCGGCTGCTAGGAAAGTATCGTAGAGAAATTCATTTTCTTCGATAGGAAGACTGGCCAAGGCGCGAATGCTTTTTGAAATTTTGTCTAGCACAGCTGGTTTCAGTCCCAATTCACTAACCATAGCAGCATAGCGGTCGATAATCCAGTTTTGGCTCTTGCTAATATCGTTACCAGCAACATAATCACGGTAGTATTTAATCAAGGCATCCGTAACCTTAGTATCTTCAGCATTGCGTTTACCAGGCGCAGAAACGACTACAAAACGACGCTCTGAATCGCTTTTTACGATGTTTAAAACTTTTTCTAATTGACTAGCAGAGGCAAGAGAACTACCTCCAAATTTAACAACCTTCATAAGAACTCCTAAAGTAAGTATTTTATACGATTATAGCAGAAAGAAAGGCTTTTTTCAATGAAGAAAATAAGATGCTTTCTAGGATAAAGCGAGCTTTTCTAATCGGCTGAGACACTTTCAGTCGATTTTTTCTTGCTTTCTACTCCTAAAAAAGATATACTTTGAAAATAAAATAATTTAACTTGCTTATAAAAACAAAAAAGGAGTCCAGATGGAACATATTATTTATCAGCTTGAAGAGGATTTGGCAATTATTACTTTAAACCGTCCTGATGTCGCTAACGGTTTTCACATCCCTATGTGTGAGGAAATTTTAGAAGCCCTGACTTTGGCAGAAGAGAATTCAGCTGTGCATTTTATCTTGATCAATGCGAATGGCAAAGTCTTTTCAGTTGGGGGAGATTTAGTAGAGATGAAGCGGGCAGTGGATGAGGATGATATTCCATCATTAACGAAAATCGCAGAATTGGTCAATACTATTTCGTATAAAATTAAACAAATAGACAAACCTGTTTTAATGGAGGTAGATGGGGCTGTTGCAGGTGCTGCAGCTAATATGGCTGTTGCCGCAGATTTCTGTTTAGCGACTGATAAGGCTAAATTTATCCAAGCCTTTGTTGGAGTTGGGTTGGCTCCGGATGCAGGAGGAATTCACCTCTTGAGCCGAAGTATCGGTGTGACGCGTGCTACTCAACTAGCCATGACAGGAGAGGCTTTGACAGCAGAAAAAGCTCTAGAGTGGGGTGTGGTTTACCGTATTTCTGAAGCTGATAAGTTAGAAAAAACCAGAGAACAGCTTCTTAAAAAATTAAGACGTGGCTCAGCTAATTCTTATGCTGCCATTAAGAAGTTGGTTTGGGAGAGCCAATTCAAAGATTGGCAAGATTATGCCGCTTTAGAACTGAACCTACAGGAATCACTAGCGCAAACAGAGGATTTCAAAGAGGGAGTTCGGGCTCATTCAGAGAGAAGAAGACCTAAATTTACAGGAAAATAAAAAAATACTTGCACCATTCTTTGAAGTTTGATATAATTCTCTTGTCAAATGTTTTGATTCTAAAAGTTTTTTTGAAAAGGAGGGAAGGAAAGATTGGACTACCAACGAATTAATGAATATTTAACATCTATATTTAACAATGTCCTCGTCATTGAGGAAGTTAGCTTGAGAGGTAGTCGTTTCAAGGATATCTCCATCAAAGAAATGCATACGATTGATGTGATTGGAAAAGTTCCAGATGTGACACCAAGTCAAGTGTCAAAAGAGTTGATGGTGACTCTTGGGACAGTGACGACTAGTTTGAATAATCTCGAACGCAAGGGTTACATTGAACGCATTCGTTCAGAGCATGATCGACGTGTGGTGCATCTACATTTGACAAAGAAAGGTCGCTTGGTTCATAGGCTACATAAACGCTTCCACAAGGCCATGGTTGAAAAAATCATTGATGACATGAGCGGGGAAGAAATTGCTGTTATGAGCAAAGGTTTGACTAATCTTTACCAATTTTTGGAGGATTTGAAATAATGGCTTTTGCAAAAATAAGCCAGGTTGCTCATTATGTGCCAGAGCAAGTGGTTACAAATCATGATTTGGCTCAGATTATGGATACCAATGATGAGTGGATTTCAAGTCGGACGGGAATACGACAAAGGCATATTTCAAGAATAGAATCTACTAGTGATTTAGCTACAGAGGTTGCTAAGAAACTGATGGCAAAAGCTGAAATTTCAGGAGAGGAGTTGGATTTTATCATCCTAGCTACCATTACTCCAGATTCGATGATGCCCTCTACAGCTGCTCGTGTCCAAGCCAATATTGGTGCAAAAAAAGCTTTTGCTTTTGACCTAACAGCTGCTTGCAGTGGATTTGTATTTGCTTTGTCAACTGCTGAAAAGTTTATCGCTTCTGGTCGCTTTCAAAAAGGCTTAGTGATTGGTAGTGAAACCCTCTCTAAGGCAGTCGATTGGTCAGATCGATCAACAGCTGTTTTGTTTGGAGATGGTGCTGGTGGTATCTTGCTAGAAGCTAGCGAGCAAGAGCATTTCTTGGCTGAGAGCCTCAATAGCGATGGAACTCGTAGTGAATGTCTGACGTATGGATATTCAGGCTTGAATTCTCCATTTTCAGATCAAGAAAATGCAGATTCATTTTTGAAGATGGATGGACGCGCAGTCTTTGATTTTGCTATTCGAGATGTTGCTAAGTCTATCAAACAGACTATTGCTGAATCTCCGATAGAGGCGACAGACTTGGATTATCTGCTACTTCATCAGGCTAATGACCGTATCTTGGATAAAATGGCTAGAAAAATCGGTGTCGACCGAGCTAAACTTCCAGCCAATATGATGGAGTATGGCAATACTAGTGCAGCCAGTATCCCAATTTTACTTTCAGAGTGTGTGGAACAAGGCCTCATCCGTATAGATGGAAGCCAGACTGTTCTTTTATCAGGCTTCGGTGGAGGCTTGACCTGGGGCACGCTCATTCTTACAATTTAGGTAATCATGTGGTGAACACATTGTTATAAAAAACTATTTATTTTAAAGGAGTCCTATCATGGCAGTATTTGAAAAAGTACAAGAAATTATCGTTGAAGAACTTGGAAAAGACGCATCAGAAGTAACACTTGAATCAACTTTTGATGATTTGGATGCAGATTCATTGGACTTGTTCCAAGTAATCTCAGAAATTGAAGATGCTTTTGATATCCAAATCGAAGCAGAAGATGACTTGAAAACAGTTGGTGACTTGGTTGCCTACGTTGAAGAGCAAACAAAATAAACAGAATATAGATAGAAGGAGTAGGGAAACCCGCTCCCTCTTGTTTAGGCAATAGTTTGATTTTCAAATTATGACGATATCGAACTATTACGTAAGCAAGAAACGATGGAGGCACTATGAAAACGCGTATTACAGAATTATTGAACATTGATTATCCTATTTTCCAAGGAGGGATGGCCTGGGTTGCTGATGGTGATTTGGCAGGGGCTGTTTCCAAGGCTGGAGGACTAGGCATTATCGGTGGGGGGAATGCCCCAAAAGAAGTTGTCAAGGCAAATATTGATAAAATCAAATCATTGACTGATAACCCCTTTGGTGTCAACATCATGCTCTTGTCTCCCTTTGTGGAAGATATTGTAGACCTCGTTATCGAGGAAGGTGTTAAGGTGGTCACAACAGGCGCAGGAAATCCAAGTAAATACATGGAACGATTTCATGCTGCTGGTATTACGGTTATTCCAGTTGTACCAAGTGTTGCCCTAGCTAAACGCATGGAAAAAATCGGTGCGGATGCCGTTATTGCAGAAGGAATGGAAGCTGGTGGTCACATTGGTAAATTAACAACCATGACCTTGGTTCGTCAAGTTGCAGCGGCTGTTTCAATTCCTGTTATCGCTGCAGGTGGTATTGCAGACGGTGAGGGAGCAGCAGCTGGATTTATGCTTGGTGCAGAAGCTGTGCAAGTAGGAACTCGTTTCGTAGTTGCTAAAGAATCAAACGCTCATCCAAACTATAAGGCTAAAATTTTAAAAGCTCGTGATATTGATACAACAATTTCAGCACAACATTTTGGACACGCAGTTCGTGCTATCAAAAATCAATTGACTCGTGATTTTGAACAAGCTGAAAAAGATGCCTTTAAACAAGAAAATCCAGATTTGGAAATTTTTGAGCAAATGGGAGCAGGTGCTCTAGCCAAAGCGGTTGTTCACGGAGATGTGGATGGGGGTTCTGTGATGGCCGGCCAAATTGCAGGCTTGGTTTCAAAAGAAGAAACTGTTGAAGAAATCCTAAAAGATTTGTATTACGGAGCAGCTAAGAAAAATTCAAGAAGAAGCCTCTCGTTGGGCAGGAGTTGTAAGAAATGACTAAAACAGCCTTTTTATTTGCTGGCCAAGGTGCCCAGTATCTAGGGTATGGGCCGTGATCTATATGATCACTACCCTATTGTCAAAGAAACGATTGATCAAGCGAGTCAGGTACTCGGTTATGATTTGCGTCATCTCATTGATAGGGAAGAAGAAAAACTCAATCAGACCCGCTATACGCAACCAGCTATTTTAGCGACTTCAGTTGCTATTTATCGTTTATTGCAAGAAAAGGGATATCAGCCTGATATGGTTGCTGGTTTGTCTCTTGGGGAATACTCTGCCTTGGTGGCCAGTGGCGCCTTGGATTTTGAAGATGCAGTTGCCTTGGTTGCTAAGCGTGGAGCCTATATGGAAGAAGCGGCCCCTGCTGGCTCTGGTAAGATGGTTGCTGTTCTCAATACGCCAGTAGAGATTATTGAAGAAGCTTGTCAAAAAAGCTTCTGAACTGGGAGTGGTTACCCCAGCCAACTATAATACACCTGCACAGATCGTGATTGGTGGAGAAGTGATTGCAGTTGATCGAGCTGTTGAACTCTTGCAGGAAGCGGGTGCTAAACGCTTGATTCCTCTCAAGGTTTCAGGACCTTTTCATACTGCTCTCCTTGAGCCTGCTAGTCAGAAACTAGCTGAAACTCTAGCTCAAGTAAGTTTTTCAGATTTTACTTGCCCCCTAGTCGGCAATACAGAGGCTGAAATTATGCAAAAAGAAGACATTGCTCAACTCTTGACGCGTCAGGTCAAGGAGCCAGTTCGTTTCTATGAAAGCATTGGGGCCATGCAAGAAGCAGGCATCACCAACTTTATCGAGATTGGACCGGGGAAAGTTTTGTCAGGCTTTGTCAAAAAAATTGATAAGACAGCTCAACTAGCCAATGTTGAAGATCAGGCTAGCTTGGAAGCCTTGCTAGAAAACGAGTAATCCCTTCTCCCATAAATACAAAAGGAAACAGGAGAAAAGAATGCAACTAAAAAATAAAAATATCTTTATTACAGGTTCGAGTCGTGGAATTGGTCTTGCCATCGCCCACAAGTTTGCTCAAGTAGGAGCTAATATTGTCTTAAACAGTCGTGGGGCAATCTCAGAGGACTTGCTAGCTGAGTTTTCAAACTATGGTGTCAAAGTGGTTCCCATTTCAGGAGATGTGTCAGACTTTGCAGACGCTAAGCGTATGGTTGATCAAGCTATTGTAGAGTTGGGTTCAGTTGATGTTTTGGTCAACAATGCAGGAATTACCCAAGATACTCTTATGCTCAAGATGACAGAAGCAGACTTTGAAAAAGTTCTCAAGGTTAACCTGACTGGTGCCTTTAACATGACACAATCAGTCTTGAAACCGATGATAAAAGCTAGAGAAGGTGCTATCATTAATATGTCTAGTGTTGTTGGTTTGATGGGAAATATTGGTCAAGCTAACTATGCAGCTTCTAAGGCTGGTTTGATTGGTTTTACCAAGTCTGTGGCGCGTGAAGTGGCCAATCGCAATATCAGGGTTAATGCTATTGCACCTGGAATGATTGAGTCCGATATGACAGCTGTTTTATCAGACAAGGTGAAAGATGCCATGCTGGCGCAAATTCCTATGAAAGCATTTGGGCAGGCAGAGCAGGTTGCAGATTTAACAGTATTTTTAGCAGGCCAAGATTATCTAACTGGTCAAGTGGTTGCCATTGATGGTGGCTTGAGTATGTAGCAGAAGCTAGAGGTAAAAAAGATGAAACTAAATCGCGTAGTAGTAACAGGTTATGGAGTAACATCTCCAATCGGAAATACACCAGAAGAATTTTGGAATAGTTTGACAACTGGAAAAATCGGAATTGGTCCAATTACAAAATTTGATCATAGTGACTTTGATGTGCATAATGCGGCAGAAATTCAAGATTTTCCTTTTGATAAATACTTTGTAAAGAAAGATACCAATCGTTTTGATAACTATTCTTTATATGCCTTGTATGCGGCTCAAGAGGCTGTCAATCATGCCAATTTAGATGTAGAAGCTCTTGATAAAGATCGTTTTGGTGTCATCGTGGCTTCTGGTATTGGTGGAATCAAGGAAATTGAAGATCAAGTGCTTCGCCTAAATGACAAAGGACCAAAACGTGTGAAACCATTGACCCTTCCAAAAGCCTTACCAAATATGGCTTCAGGAAATGTTGCTATGCGTTTTGGAGCAAACGGTGTTTGTAAATCCATCAATACTGCCTGTGCTTCATCAAATGACGCAATTGGGGATGCCTTCCGCTCAATTAAGTTTGGCTTCCAAGATGTTATGTTGGTAGGTGGTTCAGAAGCCTCTATTACACCTTTTGCGATTGCTGGTTTCCAAGCTTTGACAGCTCTTTCTACTACAGAGGACCCAGCTCGTGCTTCTATCCCATTTGATAAGGACCGCAATGGGTTTGTTATGGGTGAAGGTTCAGGGATGTTGGTTCTTGAAAGCCTTGAACATGCGGAAAAACGTGGCGCTACTATCCTTGCTGAAGTAGTTGGTTACGGAAATACCTGTGATGCCTACCATATGACTTCGCCACATCCAGAAGGTCAGGGAGCAATCAAGGCCATCAAACTAGCCTTGGAAGAAGCTGAGATTTCTCCAGAGCAAGTAGCCTATGTCAATGCTCACGGAACGTCAACTCCTGCTAATGAAAAAGGAGAAAGCGGTGCTATCGTGGCTGTTCTTGGTAAGGAAGTGCCTGTATCATCAACCAAATCATTCACAGGACATTTGTTGGGAGCTGCAGGTGCGGTAGAAGCTATCGTCACCATCGAAGCTATGCGTCATAACTTTGTACCAATGACAGCTGGAACAAGTGAAGTATCAGATTATATCGAAGCCAATGTCGTTTACGGACAAGGCTTGGAGCAAGAAATTCCATACGCTATTTCAAATACCTTTGGTTTTGGCGGCCACAATGCAGTTCTTGCTTTCAAACGTTGGGAGAATAAATAAGTATGAATTTAAACGATATTAAAGACTTGATGGCTCAATTTGACCAATCAAGTTTGAGAGAATTTTCTTATAAGAATGGGACGGATGAGTTGCAGTTTAGCAAGAATGAAGCTAGACTGGTTTCTGAAGCTACAGCTCAAGTCGCTCCAGCACCTGTTCTAGCAACACCGAGTCCAGTAGCTTCTACATCTGCTCCAGCAGAAACTGTAGCAGAAGAAGTTCCAGCTCCAGCTGAAGCAAGCGTGGCTGCTGAGGGAGATGTTGTAGAGAGTCCACTTGTTGGGGTGGCTTACTTGGCTGCTGGTCCTGATAAACCTGCCTTCGTTTCAGTTGGTGATAGTGTTAAAAAAAGGCCAAACATTGGTAATTATCGAAGCCATGAAAGTCATGAATGAAATTCCAGCACCTAAGGATGGTGTGGTAACGGAAATTCTCGTTTCGAACGAAGAAATGGTTGAGTTTGGTAAAGGATTGGTACGCATCAAATGATCGATATTCAAGGAATCAAAGAAGCTCTACCTCACCGCTATCCCATGCTCCTAGTGGATCGTGTGTTGGAAGTGAGCGAGGATACCATTGTTGCCATCAAAAATGTGACCATCAACGAACCCTTCTTTAACGGCCATTTCCCTCAATATCCAGTTATGCCAGGTGTTCTGATTATGGAAGCCTTGGCGCAAACAGCTGGTGTCTTGGAGTTGTCTAAGCCTGAAAATAAAGGGAAACTGGTCTTCTACGCTGGTATGGACAAGGTTAAATTCAAGAAGCAAGTTGTACCTGGAGATCAATTGCTTATGACGGCAACCTTTGTAAAACGTCGTGGCACCATTGCTGTGGTTGAAGCAAAGGCTGAAGTGGATGGCAAGCTTGCAGCTAGTGGTACTCTTACCTTTGCAATAGGGAACTAAGGAGGTTCTCCATGTTTCGAAAAATTTTAATTGCCAATCGTGGTGAAATTGCGGTTCGGATTATCCGTGCAGCGCGTGAATTGGGGATTGCGACGGTAGCAGTTTATTCAACTGCTGATAAGGAAGCCCTTCATACGCTTTTGGCAGATGAAGCAGTTTGTATCGGTCCTGGCAAGGCAACAGAGTCTTATCTCAATATCAATGCGGTTCTATCAGCTGCAGTCTTGACTGAGGCAGAAGCCATTCACCCAGGTTTTGGATTTCTCAGTGAAAATTCCAAATTTGCAACCATGTGTGAAGAGGTTGGAATCAAGTTTATTGGTCCATCTGGTCATGTTATGGATATGATGGGAGACAAGATCAATGCGCGTGCTCAGATGATTAAAGCAGGTGTGACAGTTATTCCAGGTTCGGATGGAGAAGTGCATAACTCCGAGGAAGCTTTGATTGTTGCAGAAAAAATTGGCTATCCTGTTATGCTCAAGGCTTCAGCAGGTGGAGGTGGTAAAGGGATTCGTAAGGTTGAAAAACCAGAAGACCTCGTTTCAGCCTTTGAAACTGCCTCTAGTGAAGCCAAAGCCAATTATGGCAATGGTGCCATGTACATAGAACGGGTCATCTATCCAGCTCGTCACATCGAGGTTCAAATCCTAGGAGATGAGCATGGACATGTGATTCATTTAGGTGAACGGGATTGTTCTCTTCAACGGAATAATCAAAAGGTTTTGGAAGAAAGTCCTTCGATTGCAATCGGAAAAACGCTGCGTCATGAAATCGGTGCTGCTGCTGTTCGCGCTGCAGAGTCTGTAGGCTATGAAAATGCAGGGACCATTGAGTTTCTTCTTGATGAAGCCAGTGGCAACTTCTATTTTATGGAGATGAACACCCGTGTACAAGTAGAACATCCAGTAACAGAATTTGTTTCAGGTGTTGATATCGTTAAGGAACAGATTCGCATTGCGGCAGGTCAGCCCCTGTCTGTTAAGCAAGAAGATATTGTCCTACGCGGTCATGCCATCGAGTGTCGTATCAATGCTGAAAATCCAGCTTTCAACTTTGCTCCAAGTCCAGGTAAGATTACCAATCTCTATCTGCCAAGTGGAGGAGTTGGCTTGCGCGTGGATTCAGCAGTTTATCCAGGTTATACCATTCCACCCTATTATGATAGTATGATTGCCAAAATCATTGTTCACGGTGAAAATCGTTTTGATGCTTTGATGAAAATGCAACGTGCCCTCTATGAACTAGAGATAGAAGGGGTGCAGACCAATGCAGATTTCCAGCTTGACCTCATTTCAGATCGCAATGTCATTGCTGGGGATTACGATACTTCCTTCTTGATGGAAACCTTCTTACCCAAATATCAAGAAAAAGAATAAAATGACTTCAAGAGTTTAAACCGAAAAGGGGAATCAATGGCTCTATTTAGTAAAAAAGATAAGTATATTCGAATCAATCCCAATCGTTCGGTTAGGGAAAAACCTCAAGCCAAGCCAGAGGTTCCAGATGAATTATTCTCCCAGTGTCCGGGTTGTAAGCATACCATCTATCAGAAGGATCTGGGAAGTGAGCGTATCTGTCCGCACTGTGGCTATACCTTTCGTATTTCTGCCCAAGAACGCTTGGCTTTGACGATTGATATGGGAACCTTCAAGGAATTGTTTACAGGGATTGAAAGCAAGGATCCCTTGCATTTCCCTGGTTATCAAAAGAAACTAGCAGCTATGCGTGAAAAAACAGGGCTGGATGAAGCTGTTGTGACAGGAACTGCTCTTATTAAAGGTCAGACTGTGGCTCTTGGGATTATGGATTCCAACTTTATCATGGCTTCTATGGGTACAGTTGTAGGGGAAAAAATCACTCGTTTGTTTGAGTATGCGACTGTTGAACAGTTGCCAGTGATTCTCTTCACCGCCTCTGGTGGAGCCCGTATGCAGGAAGGAATCATGAGTCTCATGCAGATGGCCAAGATTTCGGCAGCGGTTAAACGCCATTCAAATGCTGGTCTCTTTTACCTGACCATTTTGACAGATCCAACGACAGGTGGTGTAACAGCTTCTTTCGCTATGGAAGGCGATATCATTCTGGCTGAACCACAGAGTTTGGTCGGTTTTGCTGGGCGTCGTGTGATTGAAAATACGGTTCGTGAAAGCTTGCCTGAGGATTTTCAAAAGGCAGAATTTCTACTTGAACATGGCTTTGTGGATGCTATTGTCAAAAGAAGAGACTTGCCAGACACGATTGCTAGCCTAGTCAGATTGCATGGAGGGGGTCCTAGATGAATATTGCAAAAATAGTCAGAGAAGCGCGTGAGCAGAGTCGCTTGACAAGCTTGGACTTTGCGACAGGCATTTTTGATGAATTTATCCAATTACACGGTGACCGTTCTTTTCGTGACGATGGTGCAGTTGTTGGTGGTATTGGCTGGCTTGGAGACCAAGCTGTAACAGTGGTTGGTATCCAAAAAGGCAAGAGTTTACAAGATAACCTCAAGCGAAATTTTGGCCAACCGCATCCAGAAGGATACCGCAAGGCCCTACGGTTGATGAAACAGGCTGAAAAATTTGGCCGTCCAGTTGTGACCTTTATCAATACAGCAGGTGCCTATCCTGGTGTCGGAGCGGAAGAACGCGGTCAAGGAGAAGCCATCGCTCGCAATCTCATGGAAATGAGTGACCTGAAAGTTCCGATTATCGCTATCATTATCGGTGAAGGTGGTTCAGGTGGGGCTCTGGCTCTAGCAGTCGCAGACCGTGTCTGGATGCTGGAAAATTCCATCTATGCTATTCTCAGTCCTGAAGGCTTTGCTTCCATTTTATGGAAAGACGGCACTCGTGCCATGGAAGCGGCAGAACTGATGAAAATCACCTCACATGAATTGTTAGAAATGGATGTGGTGGACAAGGTGATTTCTGAAGTAGGACTTTCCAGCAAAGAACTAATTAAAAATGTCAAAAAAGAACTTCAAGCTGAGCTAGCTAGACTTTCACAAAAACCGCTAGCAGAGTTGTTGGAAGAACGCTATCAACGATTTAGAAAATACTAATACTTCAGAATACGCAAAAACTAGAACTGACTGTCAGTTCTAGTTTTTGTGTGGGTCTCACTCTGTGTAGATGGGAAAGTCAAAAGGTGCTTGGAAGACCAAACACCTTTTCGATTATTCATTTTCTTCAGTTACAAATTGACTAAGCAGTCCGTTGATAAAGCGGGCTGATTTTTGATCTGAAAAATTCTTAGCGAGTTCAATAGCTTCATTGACTGCTACCAGCTGAGGTGTATCAAATGAAGTGATTTCAAAGATACCCAAGCGTAGTAAGTTTTTTTCGACCAAGGTCAAGCGTTCAACTGTCCAGCCTGACTTGAGGTGCTGGTTGATTTGTTTATCCAACTCGTCTTTTTGAGCTTGAACACCAGAAACCAAGTTTAGAAGAAAGGCAGGGATTTGCACATCTGTATCTTCACGGTCATGCGTGTAGGCAAAGTGACAAGCTGTTTCCATATCTGTGTCGAATTCAAGGCTCATAAGAGCTTGAAAAGCGCATTTACGAAGTTCGCGTCTAGATTCTAATAATGGACTAGTCATTGAGGAAGTCCTCGTTAAATAGATCTTTCAACTCAGGTTTTGGTGTTTTATCTGGAACGATTCCTGCAACATGGATATTGACAGCAGCAAGTTCCACATCAGCCATATCACGGACAGCATCTTTGACCGCTTTTTGAATAGCCAGAGCAACTTTTGGTACTTTCACACCGTACTCAAGATAGAGATAGATGTCAGCTGTCAGCTCTTCTTCGATCTTTTAAATAGACACCACGACCAAGAGAGAGTTTTGATAGAGTATCAGATACGGATTTATTTGAAAATGAGTGGACACCATCAACTTTAGCAGTTGCGATGGCAATGATTTTTTCAAGTACACGTGGAGCGATAACGATTTCGCCAAATTGTTCTTCAATTCCCATAGAATGACCTCTTTCTAGAGATTAGGCACGAGAAACGTAAGTTCCTTCTGCAGTGTTGATGATCAATTTTTGTCCAGCTTCGATGAAGTCTGGAACGTTGACAACAAGTCCAGTTTCCATAGTTGCTGGTTTACCAGAACCTGTAACAGTAGCACCTTTGATAGATGGTTGTGTTTCAGCGACTGTTAATTCAACAGTAGTTGGTACAGTTACACCGATTACTTCAGTTCCGTAGAATTGGATTTTCACATCAGAGTTTTCAAGGATGTAAAGCAATTCATTTTCAACGTTTACGACTGGGATTTCGTATTGGTCGTAAGTTTCAGTGTTCATGAAGTAGGCAGTTTCATCCATTTTGTACAAGTATTGAGCTGGAACAGTTTCGATAATAGCTTGTTCGAATTTTTCTTCTGGACGGTAGCTTGTGTCAAATGTAGAACCAGTACGGACATCACGCAATTTCATACGCATGATCGTGTTTCCTTTACCTGGTTTGTGGTGGCTAGCTTCCAAAACGCGGATCAATTTTCCGTCTGCAGTTTCAAATGTCATACCAGCTTTCAATTTGCTTGCTTCAATCATGTTTTTACCTCTTTAATAAATATTATTACTCTTCATTTTAACATAAAAATCTTCTGGAAATAAAGTCAAAATAGTTATTGGAAGATGGTGGGAGCCAAAAAAACCAACCTCAGGGCTGGTTTTTTATATATTAATCTTCTTTCAACTTGGCCAATTCTTGGGCAAGGAGTTTAAGGGCGACTTGTGGGTTGGCTTGTCCTTTAGTCGCTTTCATGAGGAAACCAGTAAAGGCCTTGTCTGCATTACGTTTTCCTGACTTGAAGTCGGCAACAGCAGCTTCGTTATCAGCAAAGACTTGATGGATGATTGGAATCAAGATGTCTGGATCTGAAATTTGAACTAAACCGGCTTTTTCAACGTATTCACGAGCGCCTCCACCATTTTTAGCTAGGTGAACAAAGACTTTCTTGGCAATCTTAGATGAAATAGTGCCGTCTTCGATGATGGCAATCATTTCGACCAAGTTTTCAGGTGTCAATTCGATTTGTTCCAGTGTCTTGCCTTCAGCGTTCAAGAATTGAGCGACTTCACCTTGGAGCCAGTTAGAGACTTGCTTAGCATCACCACCAAGGGAAACTGCTTTCTCAAAGAAGTCAGAAGTGACTTTGTTGGCAGTCAACTGGCTAGCATCGTAGTCTGATAATCCGAGTTGAGAGACATAGCGTGTACGGCGCTCTTTTGGAAACTCTGGCAACTCCGTACGCATTTCTTCGATCCACTCGTCTGATATTTCAAAGAGTGGTAGATCAGGTTCCGGGAAGTAACGATAGTCTGCAGCACCTTCTTTAACACGCATGAGGATAGTAGCTTTATTAGCTTCATCGTAACGGCGAGTTTCTTGGCGGATTTGACCACCTGATCGAAGGATTCCAGCTTGACGTTGGACTTCGTATTCAAGACCTTTGCGAACGTTTGAGAAGGAGTTGAGGTTTTTTAACTCAGTCTTGGTACCGAATTTCTCTTGACCATATGGACGAAGGGAGATGTTTGCATCCACGCGCATCGAACCTTCCTCCATCTTAACGTCAGAAATGCCAGCGTATTGGATCACTTCCTTGAGCGCTGTTAGATAAGCATAAGCTTCTTCTGGTGAACGCATATCTGCTTCAGATACAATCTCAATCAAAGGTACCCCTTGGCGGTTGAGGTCAACATAAGAGTAACCATCTGTACCATGCGTGTTTTTACCTGCATCTTCTTCTAGGTGAGCACGTTCGATACCGATTTTCTTAGTTGTACCGTCTTCTAGCTCCACTTCAATCCATCCATTGTAACCGATTGGTTCATCAAACTGAGAAATTTGGTAGGCTTTAGGATTATCAGGGTAGAAGTAGTTCTTGCGGTCAAAGTGCATCTTCTTATGGATGTCCATGTTAAGAGCGAGTGCAGCCTTGATACCAGCATCGACAACACCTTTATTGAGAACAGGTAGTACGCCTGGGAAAGACCAGTCAATCACGTTAGTGTTGGCATTTTGGTCATTCCCAAAGTGAGCAGAAGTAGGTGAGAAGATTTTTGAATTGGTGTTGAGCTCTACGTGGACTTCAAGTCCAATGACTGTTTCAAAGTTCATTAGTTATCACCTCCAAAAATCACGGGTTGTTGTTTGTGGTAGTCTGTTGTTGCTTCAAAAGCAGCAGCAGCTTGGTAGATAGTTTCTTCTGAATACTTAGGACCAATCAATTGGAGTCCTACTGGTAGGCCTTGAACAAATCCAGCAGGAAGCGAAATACCTGGGAGACCAGCTAAGTTGACAGGAATTGTTAAAAGGTCAGCCAAGTACATAGCAACTGGATCATGGTTGAGTGAATCCAAGTCGTAGGCAACGCTAGGAGCAGTTGGTCCCAAAATCAAGTCATAATCCGCAAAGACTTTCGAAATCTTGGATGATAAGGGTGCGAACTTGTCCAGCCTTCTTGTAGTAGGCGTCGTAGTAACCTGATGAAAGGCTGAAAGTACCTAGCATGATACGACGTTTAACTTCTTCACCGAAACCTTGACTGCGGCTGTTTACATAGATTTCATCAAGGTTAGTCGCATTCTCTGCACGGTAGCCGTAACGAATACCGTCAAAACGTTGCAAGTTTGAGGATGCTTCTGATGAAGCAATGATGTAGTAGACTGCCACACCGTATTTAGAGTGGGGAAGGCTCACTTCTTCAACGATAGCACCAAGTTTTTCAAAGTGTTTAGCGGCTTTGAGGATGGTCTCCTTAACTTCTGGGTCAATCCCTTCACCAAGATATTCTTTAGGCAAAGCAATTTTCATGCCCTTGATGTCTTGACCGATTTTTGAAGTAAAGTCAGCAATGCGAACAGGGGCAGAAGTAGAGTCTTTGACATCTTCGCTAGCAATAGCATTAAGTAAGAGGGCATTTTCCTTAACAGTTGGTGCAAAAGGTCCGATTTGGTCTAGAGAGCTACCGAAGGCAATGAGACCGAAACGAGAAACCGTTCCGTAGGTTGGTTTGAGACCAACGATCCCGTTGAAGGCAGCTGGTTGGCGGATGGAACCACCAGTATCAGAACCAAGCGACAAGCGGACTTGCCCTGACGCTACAGCTGCAGCAGAACCACTTGATGACCCACCAGGAACCTTGCTGTGATCCCAAGCATTTTTAGTGGCACCATAGTGTGAAGTCTCACCTGATCCACCCATGGCAAATTCGTCCATGTTGGTCTTTCCAACGACCATCATACCTTTAGATTTTGCATTGGAAACGGCTGTCGCATCAAAGATTGGCTCATAGTTGTAGAGCATTTTTGAGGCAGCAGTTGTGAGAATACCATCTGTGGAGATGTTATCCTTGACAGCTAGGGGAATTCCTGAAAGGACATTATCAGCGTCAATTCCAGCTTCATCAATAGCTTTAGCCTGAGCAAGAGCTTGATCTTCAGCGATTGTAACAAAAGCGTTAATAGCTGTCTCGCGTGACTTGATATCTTCAAGCGTAGCTTGGGTCAATTCTGTTGCAGAAATTTCCTTAGAAACAAGGAGATTGTGTAAGTCTTCAATGGTTTTATTGTTGAAAGTCATTAGGCATCTCCTCCGTCGTCTAAGATAGCTGGCACCTTGATATAGTAGTTGTCTTTTTCAGGTACGTTTTTAAACAGGCGCTCACGGTCTGTTCCTTCTTCAGCCACATCAGGGCGAAGTACAGTTTTGCGGTCAGCCATAGTTGTAGTTGGTGCGACACCTGTTGTGTCAACTTCGCCCAGCAATTCAACCATGTCAACAATCTTAGACAAGGTAGTCGCAAAAGCGGCAGTTTCTTCTTCAGAGAATCTTAATTTTGAAAGATTGGCAACGTGTGTTACCTCTTCTTGCGTAATTTTCATCTTGCATCCTTTCGTGAAATGATGATTTTTAGTCTGTTCTATTTTACCATATTTTCCTATAAATAAGGGAGGTAAAGCTGAAAAAAGACATGTGGAGGCTAGAGAATGTGTTTTAATGATGATTTGTTTGAAAAGCGGATTTCAAAGGGGAAATTATATGATACAATGGTATAACAGAGAAGTGAAGACGGTGGTTACGAAATCGAAAGGAGGGTGATGTTTATGTGCAGAACCCGTAAAATCTTAGTAGAAAGGAGTAACCAGATTTGTCACCCTTTGAGGCTTTGACGCTCATGTTTGTAGCTGGTAACTTTGTTATCACGCTCCTGAAGTTCATCCTTGAATTGGTAAAAGAGACAAAAAAATAGCCGTCCTAACTTTGGCGAGTTAACGAGCTATTTTTTAGTTATGTAATTACAGCCACCGTCTTAAACGGCTCTGTAGGGTGTTGTTGACGCAACACCTTTTTCTATCTATATTCATTGTAACATTTATTTTAAAAATTGCAAGTGGAATTGTTCTACTCTAGCAGTGTCTTATATAAAATAGAAATTGAAAAAAATGCTAAAATCCGATATAATGGAGTGTTGAAAGGAATGGTAAAATCCAATGTAAAAATCATTCTTAGCTATTGAAACAACTTAAAATAGAGAATCAAAGAAAGAGAACTTATGAATATTCAAGAAGAAATTAAGAAACGTCGAACCTTTGCCATCATCTCTCACCCGGACGCGGGGAAAACGACCATTACTGAGCAGTTGCTCTACTTTGGGGGAGAAATTCGTGAGGCTGGTACTGTAAAAGGAAAGAAGACAGGAAACTTGCTAAGTCAGACTGGATGGATATCGAGAAACAACGTGGGATTTCGGTAACCTCATCTGTTATGCAATTTGACTACGATGGCAAACGCGTGAACATCCTAGATACTCCAGGGCACGAGGACTTCTCAGAGGATACCTATCGTACCTTGATGGCGGTGGATGCTGCGGTCATGGTCGTGGACTCTGCCAAGGGTATCGAGGCCCAAACTAAGAAATTGTTTGAGGTTGTTAAACACCGCGGGATTCCAGTCTTTACCTTTATGAACAAGCTGGACCGTGACGGTCGCGAGCCACTAGACCTCTTGCAAGAATTGGAAGAAGTTCTTGGTATTGCAAGTTACCCGATGAACTGGCCGATCGGGATGGGGAAAGCCTTTGAAGGACTTTATGACCTTTATAACCAACGTTTGGAACTCTACAAAGGGGATGAACGTTTTGCCAGCCTAGAAGATGGCGATAAACTCTTTGCTAGCAACCCATTCTACGAACAAGTAAAAGAAGATATCGAACTCTTGAATGAAGCAGGAAATGAATTCTCAGAGGAAGCCATTCTTGCAGGTGATTTGACACCAGTCTTCTTTGGCTCGGCCTTGACTAATTTTGGGGTGCAGACCTTCCTTGAAACCTTCCTCAAGTTTGCTCCAGAACCACATGGGCATAAGAAAACAGACGGCGAACTTGTCGATCCTTATGACAAGGACTTCTCAGGTTTTGTCTTTAAAATCCAAGCCAACATGGACCCTCGTCACCGTGACCGTATCGCCTTTGTTCGAATCGTATCGGGTGAATTTGAGCGTGGTATGAGTGTCAACCTACCTCGTACTGGTAAGGGTGCTAAATTGTCGAATGTCACTCAGTTTATGGCTGAAAGTCGTGAAAATGTAACTAATGCTGTAGCTGGAGATATTATCGGGGTTTATGATACAGGTACCTACCAGGTTGGAGATACGCTAACTGTTGGGAAAAACAAGTTTGAGTTTGAACCACTGCCAACCTTTACTCCTGAGATTTTTATGAAGGTTTCGCCTAAGAACGTTATGAAACAAAAATCCTTCCACAAGGGAATGGAACAGTTGGTACAAGAAGGAGCCGTCCAGCTTTATAAGAATTACCAAACAGGTGAGTACATGCTAGGTGCTGTTGGACAACTCCAGTTTGAAGTCTTCAAACACCGTATGGAAAATGAGTACAATGCAGAAGTGGTTATGAGCCCAATGGGTAAAAAGACCGTTCGCTGGATTAAACCAGAAGATTTGGATGAGCGCATGTCTTCAAGTCGAAACATCTTGGCCAAAGACCGCTTTGACCAACCTGTCTTCCTTTTCGAAAATGACTTTGCCCTCCGCTGGTTTGCGGACAAGTATCCAGACGTGGAGTTAGAGGAAAAAATGTAGATCGCCAAAGTTACTTGATTGTGTAACAATCTTAGTAACTAACGCCAAGTTTCTATGGAACTTGGCTAGGCGCTCCACTAGTAAAGTTTTACGAATATTATCGATTCGTAAAACTTTACGTCGTAACAGAAAGGAAGCGAACTAGCTAACTGCCTTACTAACTACGTTTGGCAAATAGAATCGATTTGCCAAACTGCGTGTCGTAGTGTAACAATCGGCTTACCTAAACGCTTCACTAGGAAAAATCCACGAATATTATCGATTCGTGGATTTTTCCGTCGTAATAGATAAAAAAGGGTAACTGCCTTGCTAGCTGAGTTTGGCAAATGGAATCGATTTGCCAAACTCTGTGTAGTGGATAATAAGACAGCAAAGTATGTAGGGTTTTACCTTAGCCTTTTATAAAAAGATGTTGAATATTAGACCTTGTTCGTCCTATTATTAACCTTTATGGTAATAACTTACAGATGAAAGAAAACTTCAGATAGTCACCTTTTGTGATTGGTCTGAAGTTTTCTTTTTTACTGTCCATATTTTTTGTAAAAATCAACTTTTACTTGGATGAAGGTTTTGGCTTCACGTAGAAGTTGAAGAAGAGTGGCACGGGTTTCAAATTCTTCTCTTGTCTTGGGTAGACTGCGGTTCCGAAAGACTTCTAGATAGCGTTCGATTTCATCTAGCAAATCAGAAGCAGGATTGGTCTGGCTCAGTTGACCTGCAATTTTTGAAAAGAGTTGGGCTAAAATCAGACTTTCGCTGGCAGCTAGGTGACAGGTATTGATCTGCTGGGCCATGTTTCGCAGGATGCGACTTTGTCGCTGCCTCATCTCAAAGTAGTGGATATGGTAGTCGGTTTGGTGAAAGAGGTGGTCAGAGTGATCTAGATAGACCAGTTTGAGAGCCTCTTCCAAAAGGGTGTCCAATTCTTCAACCAGCTGTGCTCGATTGCGTCCGTCCCCTCTGGATAAATAATATTTGAAGCGCTGGAGAATATCTTTTAACTTTTCTTCTACTAATGTGTGGTAGTGATGAATTTCCTCTTCTCGTGAAGGCATATAGAGATTGACCAGTAAGGCAAATCCTGTACCGATAGCAAAGAGAAGGAATTCATTGACTAGGAGGTCTAGAGAGGTTGACTCTTGTACCAAGAGGTGGCTAACCAAAACAGTGCTTGGTGTGATGCCAATTTCCCAGCCCATCTTGTAGGCTAGAGGCACATAGAGGGCAAGATAGAGGCCAAGGCTCCAGATATGAAATCCGCTCAAGTGAAAAGCCAAAACTCCGATAACCAAAGCTAGAAGCATGGAAAAAAGACGATTGCGGGCCAGTTTTAAAGTACTTATACGTGTATCAGAGAGGCTTAAGAGGGCGATGATTCCAGCCGAGACAGCTGAAGAAAGATTGAGAAAATAAGCAAGAAGGCAGGCAAGACAGGTAGCTAAGATGAGTTTGGTCGTACGTTGGCTGATAGACATAAGAATTTCCTAGTAAGTTGTACTCAATGAAAATCAAAAAGCAAACTAGGAAGCTAGCCGCAGGCTGCTCAAAACACTGTTTTGAGGTTGCAGATAGAACTGACGAAGTCAGTAACATCTATACGGCAAGGTGAAGCTGACGTGGTTTGAAGAGATTTTCGAAGAGTATTAGAATAAAAGCGGAAAAGACAAGACCTGAGCAGGCTTGCCTTTATGAGTTATTTTTTACGGGCTGCTGCGTATTCGGCAACGGCAGTAAAGAGGACATCTGTAGAAGAGTTAAGGGCTGTTTCACATGAGTCTTGGATGACACCAATCACAAATCCAACCCCAACAACTTGCATGGCAATATCGTTAGAAATACCGAAAAGGCTACAAGCAACTGGGATAAGAAGGAGGGAACCACCGGCAATACCAGAAGCACCACAGGCTGAAATAGCTGCTACCACACTGAGGACAAAGGCTGTAGCAAAGTCAACAGGGATTCCCAAAGTATTTACTGCAGCAAGGGTCAAAACGTTAATAGTAATCGCTGCCCCTGCCATGTTGATAGTAGAACCAAGTGGGATAGAAACAGAATAGGTATCTGGGTTGAGTCCAAGGTCATGGCAGAGTTTCATGTTTACAGGGATGTTAGCCGCAGAACTACGAGTGAAGAAGGCTGTTACACCGCTGACACGCAAACATTTCCAAACGAGGGGATAAGGATTTCTCTTCATAAAGAGAAAGGCAATCAATGGATTGACTACTAGGGCCACAAAGAACATGGTTGTCACCAAGAGGGCAAGCAAGATTCCATAGTTAGCTAGACTTCCGATTCCCTTATCAGAAATGGTTTTAAAGACAAGGCCAAGGATTCCAAATGGGGCTAGGTTAATGATCCATTCGACAATCTTAGAAGTCACATCAGCCATGGTTTTAAGCAATTCTTTACTGTTTTTGCTGGCTTCTCTCATAGCAATACCGAAAAACAACTGCCCAAGATAGGATACCGATGTAGTTGGCAGTAACAAGGGCATTGACTGGATTGTCAACCAGTTTGAGCAAGAGATTGCTGAGAACCCTGACCCAATTCCATCTGGTGGAGCAATCTCGGTATTAGCACTATTTCAAGGTAATCTCAACAGGGACAATGAAACTTGCTAGGACAGCAACAAGTGCCGCTGCAAAGGTTCCCTACTAAATAAAGGAAGATAACAGTTTTCATATTGCTATCCTGTCCCTTTGTGATGTTGGGAAAGGGCATTGGCAACGAGGGCAAAGACTAGAATCGGTGCGATGGCTTTTGAGACCACCAACAAAGAGATCTCCGAGTAGACCCAATTCCTGAAACAGTAGGAAAGTGTCAGTCCTAGGATTCCTCCAAGAAGCATGCCAATCAAAATCCGTTTGATCAGGCTTGCCTTATTCCAAGCATGAATGAATTTTTTTCATAACAATCTCCTTTTGTTGTGTAATGTTTATGATTATAGTATAAATATGAACTAAAAATCAAGAATTTTCTGTCTATTTTTGAAATTATTTTTGAATATTTATGGAGATTCATCACTTTATGAAAGTATGGTATAATAAATGAAAGGAGTTTTCTATGCAAGAATTTTTTCAAACCTACCTCAATAAGCTTGATATAACAACGATTATCGAGAATATCTTAACCAAAGTTACTTTCTCTGTTATTTCTATTTTTTTACTTTTTCTATATAGCTAAGAAATTGCTCCATACCATGGTGCAGAGAATTGTCAAACCTTCTCTAAAAATGTCTCGTCATGATGTCGGACGTCAGAAAACAATCTCACGTCTGTTAGAAAATATGTTTAATTATACTCTTTATTTCTTTTTGCTCTATTGCATTTTGTCGATTTTAGGTTTGCCAGTTTCTAGTTTGCTGGCAGGTGCTGGGATTGCTGGGGTGGCTATTGGGATGGGAGCCCAAGGTTTTCTGTCTGATGTCATCAATGGCTTTTTCATCCTCTTTGAACGTCAACTGGATGTAGGAGATGAAGTTGTTTTGACAAATGGTCCTATTACTGTATCGGGCAAGGTCGTCAGCGTCGGTATTCGAACAACGCAACTCAGAGGAGAAGACCAGGTTCTGCACTTCGTTCCCAATCGGAATATCACCGTTGTCAGCAATTTCTCTCGGACAGACCAGGCCTGAAATTTTAGCAGATTTATGGTACAATAGAAAGAGTTTGGTAAAGGAGAGAAGATGTTTTTAGAAAAACAGTTGGGCAATGGTTGTACCTGGATTAACCTAGATTTGGACAAGTTGAAAAAACTAGAGGACCTTTCTGAAATCTACGGTTTGGACAAGGAAACCATCGAATATGCGCTGGATAGAAATGAGCGTGCCCATATGGATTATCACCGTGAAAATGGGACCGTGACCTTTATCTACAATGTCTTGAACTTGAAAAAGGATAAGGCATACTATGAAGCTTTTCCCATGACCTTTATCGTGGAACATCGTCGCCTGATTACCATTAGTAATACCAAGAACGCCTATGTCATTGAACAGATGGCCCGTTATCTAGACAGTCATGACACGCTTTCGATTTACAAGTTTCTCTTTGCCAGTCTGGAAATCATCAGCAATGCCTACTACCCTGTCATCGAGCAGATGGACAAGAGCAAGGACGAGGTCAATGGCCTCTTGCGCCAGCGGACGACCAAGAAAAACCTCTTTGCCCTTTCCGACTTGGAGACTGGTATGGTCTATCTGACAGCGGCTGCCAAGCAGAATCGCATGTTGCTAGAACATATCCAAGGACATGCCCTTTATCGCAGTTTTAACGAGGTTGAGAGAGAACAGTTTGATGATGCCATGATTGAGGCTCATCAGCTGGTATCCATGACAGACTTGATTTCTCAAGTCCTTCAACAACTATCAGCATCTTACAACAACATCCTAAACAATAATCTGAATGATAATTTGACAACCTTGACCATCATTTCAGTCTTGCTAGCGGTTTTGGCAGTAGTGACAGGCTTTTTCGGAATGAATGTTCCCCTACCTTTAACAGATGAGCCCCATGCTTGGATCTATATCAGCTTGGCTAGTGCAGGTTTATGTATTGTTTTGTCATTGTTATTAAGGAAAATTGCGAAAAAAAGTTAAGAAAAGGAGCCAGAATGGCGATTGAAAATTACATGCCAGATTTTGCTGTGGAAGCAGTCTATGATCTGACAGTTCCAAGCTTGCAGGCGCAGGGAATCAAGTCTGTTTTGGTCGATTTGGATAATACCCTCATTGCTTGGAACAACCCTGATGGGACGCCAGAGATGAAACAATGGCTACATGACCTTCGGGACGCGGGTATTCGCATCATCGTGGTCTCAAATAACACTAAAAAACGCGTCCAACGAGCAGTTGAGAAATTTGGGATTGACTATGTTTATTGGGCTTTGAAGCCTTTCACATTTGGGATTGATCGTGCCATGAGGGAATTTCACTATGGGAAAAATGAAGTGGTCATGGTAGGTGACCAACTTATGACGGATATTCGGGCAGCCCACCGTGCAGGCATTCGCTCAATCTTGGTCAAACCTTTGGTTCAACATGACTCGATCAAAACGCAGATTAACCGAGCTCGCGAGCGTCGTGTGATGCGAAAAATCACTGAAAAGTACGGACCGATTACATATAAAAAAGGAATTTAACTATGGAAGAAATTCTCTGTATTGGTTGTGGAGCAACCATTCAGACGACAGACAAGGCTGGTCTTGGTTTTACGCCCCAGTCGGCACTTGAAAAAGGTTTGGAGACTGGCGAAGTCTATTGCCAACGCTGTTTCCGTCTCCGCCACTACAATGAAATCACAGATGTCCAGTTGACGGACGATGATTTCCTCAAGCTCTTGCACGAGGTGGGAGACAGTGATGCCTTGGTGGTCAATGTCATTGATATCTTTGACTTTAATGGCTCTGTCATCCCAGGCTTGCCACGTTTCGTATCGGGCAATGATGTCCTCTTAGTGGGAAATAAAAAAGATATCCTGCCCAAGTCTGTTAAACCGGGCAAGATTAGCCAGTGGCTGATGGAGCGTGCCCACGAAGAAGGCCTTCGTCCAGTCGATGTCGTCCTAACTTCGGCACAAAACAAACATGCCATTAAGGAAGTCATTGACAAGATTGAACATTACCGTAAGGGCCGTGATGTCTATGTCGTTGGGGTAACCAATGTTGGGAAATCAACTCTTATCAATGCTATTATCCAGGAAATTACGGGTGACCAGAATGTCATTACGACTTCGCGCTTCCCAGGGACAACCTTGGACAAGATTGAGATTCCGCTTGACGACGGATCTTATATCTACGATACACCGGGAATCATCCACCGTCACCAGATGGCTCACTACTTGACAGCCAAAAATCTCAAGTATGTCAGTCCTAAAAAGGAAATCAAACCTAAAACCTACCAGCTCAATCCAGATCAAACCCTGTTTCTAGGAGGTCTAGGACGCTTTGATTTCATTGCAGGAGAAAAGCAAGGATTTACAGCTTTCTTTGACAATGAACTTAAACTTCACCGTACCAAGCTTGAAGGGGCTAGTGCCTTTTACGACAAGCACCTGGGAAGCCTTCTGACACCACCAAATAGCAAGGAAAAAGAAGATTTTCCAAAACTAGTCCAACATGTCTTTAATATCAAGGATAAGACAGATCTAGTTATCTCAGGACTAGGCTGGATTCGCGTAACAGGAACTGCCAAAGTCGCCGTCTGGGCACCAGAAGGCGTCGCCGTCGTCACACGAAAAGCAATTATTTAAACACAGAAAGTCACTGAGCGAACAAAGTGAGCTCATAAAAAGATAGTTATTGCCGTGGTGTGATTGCCAATCATTAGATTGGCAAGGGGCACAATTGAGACCTAGGCTCAATTGTGAGGTCAGGAAATCCATTTTTCAAAGATGAGAGCTTTGAAAAATTAGTTCCGACCGTCCCCCGCCACCTAAAATAACTATCAAAAAACAAGGAAGAAAATTATGTCATTAACATCGAAACAACGTGCCTTCCTCAACAGCCAGGCACACACCCTCAAACCCATCATCCAAATCGGGAAAAATGGACTCAACGACCAAATCAAAACCAGCGTCCGTCAAGCACTTGACGCTCGTGAATTGATCAAGGTTACTCTTTGCAAAAACACAGATGAAAATATCCACGAAGTAGCTGAAATCTTGGAAGAAGAAATCGGTGTGGATACAGTCCAAAAAAATCGGACGCATCTTGATTTTGTTTAAACAATCCAGCAAGAAAAGAAAAATCGCAAGATTTCTAAAAAAAGTCAAAAGAAATCTAAAGACATGACGCTCCCAAAAAACTGTTTTTACAGAGAAACTAAAGGAGACTAGCCTATGGCAATCGAACTATTGACTCCCTTTACCAAAGTAGAGTTGGAGCCAGAAATCAAGGAGAAAAAAACGCAAACAAGTCGGGAATTTTTAGGGGGAATTTTAACCCAGTTCACAATGCCCATCTGATTGTTGCGGACCAAGTACGGCAACAGTTGGGACTGGATCAAGTTCTGCTCATGCCTGAATACCAACCTCCTCATGTAGACAAAAAAAGGAAAACCATCCCTGAACACCATCGTCTCAAGATGCTTGAATTGGCGATTGAGGGAATTGAAGGTCTAGCTATTGAAACCATTGAGCTGGAGCGCAAAGGGTATTTCCTACACCTACGACACCATGAAGATTCTGACAGAGAAGAATCCAGATACGGATTATTACTTTCATTATCGGTGCCGATATGGTGGATTATCTGCCCAAGTGGTATCGAATTGATGAGCTGGTTGATATGGTTCAGTTTGTGGGGGTTCAGCGCCCACGCTACAAGGCAGGGACTTCTTATCCAGTTATCTGGGTGGATGTGCCTCTCATGGATATCTCATCCAGCATGGTGCGTGATTTCATTGCCCAAGGACGCACACCTAACTTTCTCCTACCTAAGCCTGTGCTAGACTATATCGAGAAAGGAGGGACTCTACTGATGGCCTATCAAGACTATATCAACTGCTCCCGTGAGGCTTTTGTTGGAAAAAATGGCGGAGCTTCTGCCTGAAAAACGCTTAACCCATTGCTTGGGTGTGGAGCGTGCAGCCATAGAACTGGCTGAGAGATTTGGAGTCGATGCCGAGAAAGCAGGTCTTGCAGGTCTTCTTCATGACTATGCTAAAAAGTTGTCAGATCAGGAATTTCTAGACTTGATTGACCGTTACCAACTTGACTCTGACCTTAAAAACTGGGGCAATAATGTCTGGCATGGTATGGTCGGTATTTACAAAATTCAGGAAGATTTGGATTTACAAGATCCTGAAATCCTACGAGCTATTGAAATCCATACAGTCGGGGCTGATTCAGATGACGGACCTAGATAAGGTCATCTACGTCGCAGACTATATCGAGCACAATCGTGCCTTTCCAGGAGTGGATGAGGCGCGTGAAATTGCTGAACTATCGCTAAATAAGGCGGTGGCCTACGAGACAGCTCGCACAGTGGAGCATTTAGCTCACCAGGGATTTCCCATCTATCCCCAAACCCTTGAAACCTATAACGCCTATGTGCACTATTTGAAAGAGGACTAAATGAACGAAAAAGAATTACTAGAACTAGTCGTGAAAGCGGCTGATGAGAAACGTGCGGAGGATATCCTCGCACTTGATGTACAAGATTTGACTAGCGTGACGGACTACTTTGTTATCACTAGCTCAATGAATAGCCGTCAGTTGGACGCTATCGCTGATAATATCCGTGAAAAAGTAGCGGAAGCAGGCTTTAAAGGCAGCCATGTCGAAGGCGATGCAGCTGGAGGCTGGGTCTTGCTAGACCTCGGTGGTGTCGTTGTGCATATCTTCTCAGAAGAAATGCGTGCCCACTATAACCTAGAAAAACTATGGCATGAGGCGAGTTCAGTAGACATTTCAGAAGCCTTGGCATAGGAGATGAACTCAGTTGCAGTCAACTGGGTTTCTTTTGCTTATTTTAAAAGAAATTGATGGAAAGGTAAAGGGCTAGTGGTGTTTATCATGGAGGCTCTTTGTATCATGATTTATGGCAACTTATGAAACCTTTGCGGCTGTTTACGATGCAGTCATGGATGATAGTTTATACGATAAATGGACGGATTTTTCGCTGCGTCATTTGCCTAAGACCAAGGAGAGAAAGAAACTCTTGGAATTGGCTTGTGGGACAGGGATTCAGTCTGTGCGCTTTTCTCAGGCTGGTTTTGATGTGACTGGACTTGACTTGAGTGCAGATATGTTGAAAGATTGCTGAGAAGAGAGCAGCTTCAGCCAAGCAAAAGATTGATTTTATTGAAGGCAATATGCTGGATTTGTCCAAGGCAGGTAAATATGATTTTGTCACGTGTTATTCGGACTCAATCTGTTACATGCAGGATGAGGTGGAAGTAGGGAGACGTCTTTAAAGGAAGTCTATAATGCCTTAAATGAAGATGGTGTTTTTATCTTTGATGTGCATTCGACCTACCAGACAGATGAAGTTTTTCCAGGCTATTCCTACCATGAAAATGCAGAAGATTTTGCTATGCTCTGGGATACCTACGAGGACGAAGCTCCTCACTCCATCGTGCATGAGTTGACTTTCTTTATCAAGGAGGCAGACGGGTCCTTTAGTCGTCACGATGAAGTGCATGAGGAGCGTACATACGAGGTCTTAACCTATGATATTTTGCTGGAACAGGCTGGTTTCAAATCCTTCAAACTCTATGCGGACTTTGAGGACAAGGAGCCAACAGAAACTAGCAACCGTTGGTTTTTTGTGGCACAGAAGTAGGAGAATATCATGACCATCACAGGTATTATAGCGGAGTTCAATCCTTTTCACAATGGCCACAAATACCTGCTGGATCAGGCTGAGGGACTGAAAATCGTTGCTATGTCAGGGAATTTTATGCAGAGAGGTGAGCCTGCAATTGTGGACAAGTGGACACGAGCCCAGATGGCATTGGAAAATGGCGCAGACTTGGTAGTAGAATTGCCCTTTTTAGTCAGTGTTCAGGCAGCAGATTTCTTTGGCCAAGGGGCTGTGGATATCTTGGCTCGTTTGGGCATTGATAGTCTAGCTTTTGGGACAGAGGAAGTTCTGGATTACCAGAAAAATCGCTGACTTATACACAGAGAAAGGTGCTGAGATGGAGAAATTTGTGGAAAATCTGCCTGATTCTCTCTCCTATCCCCAGAAAACCCAAGCCATGTGGAAGGAATTTGCAGGGTCTTGATTTTTCAGGCAATACGCCAAATCATGTCCTTGCTCTTGCTTATGCCAAGGCGGTTGCGGGACGAAACATCAAACTTTATCCGATTCAGCGTCAGGGGGCGGGTTACCATTCTGTGGACAAGGATGTGGACTTTGCCTCGGCGACAGCCCTCCGTCAGCACCAGACAGGGACAAAGATTTCTTAGAACGCTTTATGCCTTCTGTTGCCCTCTTTGAGCAGGCCAGTAAGGTGAGTTGGGAAGACTATTTTCCCTTGCTCCGCTATCAAATCTTGTCCAATCCAGACTTAACCACTATCTATCAGCTCAATCAAGAAATGGCAGTACGCATCAAGGATGCCATTAAGACAGCCCAGTCTGTGGAAGAATTGGTCGAGTTAGTGACTACCAAACGTTACACCAAGGCGCGTGTCAGACGCCTTTTGACCTATATCTTAGTGCAGGCAAGAGAAAGTAATTTGCCAGAAGCCATTCATGTCCTTGGCTTTACCGAAAAAGGCAGACAACACCTCAAGTCTCTGAAAGGGCAGGTCAATCTAGTCAGCCGAATTGGCAAAGAACCTTGGGATGCTATGACCCAAAAAGCAGACCAGATTTACCAACTAGGAAATCCAAGTATAGCAGAACAGAATTTTGGAAGAGTACCGATTAGAATAGAAACAAACTAAGTCTACTGTGAGTTAGGTTTTTTCTCAAGTCTCTACTAAACTACTATTTCTAAATAACAATTTTATTTTGGTAAACTCGTTCCAAATTCCCCAAAACATATTCTATTTTAGGTTTGTGAAAATCACTTTTTTATGGTAGAATGTAAAAGAATGTATGTCATTCGGAATAACAATAAAATGAGGTAAAAACATGGAAATCATGTCGCTTGCGATTGCTGTTTTTGCCGTCATCATTGGTTTAGTCATTGGATATGTCAGCATCTCAGCTAAGATGAAATCATCTCAGGAAGCTGCGGAGTTGATGCTTTTAAATGCTGAACAAGAAGCAACTAATTTACGTGGACAAGCTGAACGTGAAGCGGATTTACTTGTTAATGAAGCTAAACGTGAAAGCAAGTCTCTTAAAAAAGAAGCACTATTGGAGGCCAAAGAAGAAGCCAGAAAATACCGTGAAGAAGTGGACGCTGAATTTAAATCAGAACGTCAAGAACTCAAACAAATCGAAAGTCGTTTGACAGAGAGAGCTACTAGCCTTGACCGTAAGGACGACAATTTGACGAGTAAAGAACAAACACTTGAACAAAAAGAACAAAGTATTTCTGATAGAGCGAAAAACCTTGATGCGCGTGAAGAGCAATTAGAGGAAGTCGAAAGACAAAAAGAAGCAGAGTTAGAGCGTATTGGTGCTCTGTCTCAGGCAGAAGCACGAGATATTATCTTGGCTCAGACAGAGGAAAACTTGACCAAGGAGATTGCTAGCCGCATTCGTGAAGCTGAGCAAGAGGTCAAGGAACGTTCTGACAAAATGGCCAAGGACATCCTGGTTCAAGCTATGCAACGTATCGCTGGTGAATATGTAGCGGAGTCAACAAACTCAACAGTTCATCTGCCAGATGATACTATGAAGGGACGCATTATTGGTCGTGAAGGTCGTAACATTCGTACCTTTGAAAGTTTGACAGGGGTCGATGTGATTATCGACGATACACCAGAAGTGGTGACCTTGTCAGGTTTTGATCCCGATTCGTCGTGAGATTGCTCGTATGACTATGGAAATGTTGCTCAAGGATGGTCGTATCCACCCAGCTCGTATCGAAGAGTTGGTTGAGAAAAACCGTCAAGAGATTGACAATAAGATCCGTGAATACGGTGAGGCAGCAGCCTATGAGATTGGTGCGCCAAACCTTCATCCAGACTTGATGAAGATTATGGGACGTTTGCAGTTCCGTACTTCTTATGGACAAAATGTCTTGCGCCATTCGATTGAGGTTGCTAAGTTGGCTGGTATCATGGCGAGCGAACTTGGTGAAAATGCGGCTCTTGCCCGTCGTGCTGGATTCCTTCACGATATCGGGAAAGCTATTGACCGCGAGGTTGAAGGTAGCCACGTTGAAATCGGTATGGAATTGGCACGTAAGTACAAGGAACACCCAGTTGTGGTGAATACGATTGCTAGTCACCACGGCGATGTCGAAGCCGAAAGTGTCATTGCAGTGATCGTCGCTGCAGCAGATGCCTTGAGCGCAGCTCGTCCAGGTGCTCGTAGTGAGTCTCTTGAAAGCTACATCAAGCGTCTCCATGATTTGGAAGAAATTGCTAACGGCTTTGAAGGGAGTACAAAACTAGCTTTTGCCCTTCAAGCAGGACGTGAAATCCGTATCATGGTCAATCCAGGACAAATCAAGGACGACAAAGTCACAATCTTGGCTCACAAAGTTCGTGAGAAAATTGAAAACAATCTCGATTACCCAGGAAATATCAAGGTAACCGTGATTCGTGAGCTTCGTGCAGTAGATTATGCTAAATAAATAAGAAAGAGCAGTTGAAAAATTACTGCTTTTTTGTTACACTAGATAGAAAGACTGTAAAGGATAATCTGGCTTTTTGCCATTATTCTAGAGAAATGTTATTTCACAGACTGACTAAAAGGAGACACAATGGCAGACCGAGGCTTACTAATCGTTTTTTCTGGTCCTTCAGGGGTTGGAAAAGGAACGGTTAGAAGAGAGATTTTTGAGAGTTCTGAAAACCAATTTCAATACTCTGTATCGATGACGACACGCGCACAACGTCCTGGAGAAGTGGATGGTGTTGACTATTTCTTCCGTACTCGCGAAGAGTTTGAAGAGCTGATTCGTCAAGGACAGATGTTGGAATACGCAGAATATGTCGGCAACTACTATGGAACTCCTCTGACCTATGTCAATGAAACCTTGGACAAGGGAATCGATGTTTTCCTTGAAATTGAAGTTCAAGGAGCTCTTCAGGTTAAGAAAAAGGTTCCAGATGCTGTCTTTATCTTCCTGACACCACCAGATTTAGATGAATTGCAAGATCGTTTGGTAGGACGTGGAACCGACAGTGCAGAAGTAATTGCCCAACGAATCGAAAAAGCCAAGGAAGAAATTGCCCTCATGCGTGAGTATGATTATGCGATTGTCAACGATCAGGTGCCCCTAGCTGCTGAGCGTGTCAAACGTGTTATCGAAGCAGAGCACTTCCGTGTGGATCGTGTCATTGGTCACTATCAGGAGATGTTACCAAAATCTCCAACTACTCGATAAAATTTAGAAAATAGGTACAAGCAAATGATGTTAAAACCCTCTATTGATACCTTGCTCGACAAGGTTCCTTCAAAATATTCACTCGTAATCTTGGAAGCAAAACGTGCCCACGAATTAGAAGCAGGTGCGCCAGCAACTCAAGGTTTCAAGTCTGAAAAATCAACTCTTCGCGCTTTAGAAGAAATCGAATCAGGAAACGTTACAATTCACCCAGATCCAGAAGGAAAACGTGAAGCAGTGCGTCGCCGTATCGAAGAAGAAAAACGCCGCAAAGAAGAAGAAGAAAAGAAAATCAAAGAGCAAATCGCTAAAGAAAAAGAAGATGGTGAAAAAATTTAAGGTTGGGGGGACTCAATCTTATTTTTCTATTGCAAGAATGTACTGACAAGGAGGAGGTGAGAAGATGGCTATAGCCAAGATTATCGTAGATGTGCCCTTGATGCAGACGGACCAGCCCTATAGTTACAGGATTCCGGAGGAATTTGAGGGAATGCTGGAAGTTGGGATGCGGGTTCATGTGCCCTTTGGTAAGGGAAATCGCCTGATTCAAGGGATTGTTCTTGGTTTGGAGTCCCAATCAGATGAAGAAGAGGCTAATCAAGATTTAAAAGATATTGCCGAGGTGCTGGATTTTTCTCCTGTTCTCACGCAAGAACAACTCTGGCTGGCTGAAGAGCTACGCAAAGTCTGTCTTCTCCTATAAAATCTCCATCCTCAAGGCTATGTTGCCAGGGATTTCTGAACTCCAGCTATGACAAGATTCTCTATCCTCTGGCAGGTCTGAGTCAGGAAGACCGAGAGCGCTTGTTTGGTTCAGAGGATTCGCTTGCCTTTTCTTCTCTAGATTTAGCTAAGCAAGCTGAAATGATGCGTTTGACTAGAAAAGGTCTGCTTGGTCTGGAATATCAGGCAGTCGATCAAAAGAAGGTCAAGACCCAGTCTTGGTATGAGGTTGATCTTGCTCAATTAGAAAGGTGTAGAGATTTCTGCACGTGCCAAGAAAAAGTTGGAATTGAGAGACTATTTGCTGTCTCATCCAGAGAGTGCTTCTTTGGCTAGTTTGTTAGAGTCCTACTCGCGGGAGCAAGTCAACTTCTTTGTGGAACAAGGTGCTGTGACCATAGTCCAAAAGGAAGTTCAACGCTCGGCTGCTTATTTTGAAGGGCATTGAGGCAAGTCGGCCTTTGGAGTTGAATCCAGAGCAAAGACAGGCGCGTGATGCGGTTGTCAGTGCGATTGGCAGTCATCAGGCTCCCTTCCTCCTTCAAGGGATTACAGGAAGTGGGAAGACCGAGGTTTATTTGCAGATTATCCAAGGGGCCTTGGATAAGGGCAAGACAGCTATTTTGCTGGTACCTGAGATTTCCTTGACTCCTCAGATGACGGAGCGTTTTATCGCTCGTTTTGGGGATAAGGTTGCCATTCTTCACTCTGGCCTGTCTAATGGTGAAAAGTATGATGAATGGCGCAAAGTGGAACGTGGCGATGCTCAAGTTGTTGTGGGTGCCAGATCTGCCATCTTTGCTCCGCTGAAAAATCTAGGTGTTATGATTATCGATGAGGAGCATGAAGCGACTTATAAGCAGGACAGTAATCCCCGTTACCATGCCAGAGAAGTGGCCATTTTACGGGCCCAGTATAATCAAGCAGCTTTAGTCCTTGGTTCTGCAACACCGAGCTTAGAGAGCCGTGCTCGCGCTGGCAAGGGTGTCTATCAACATTTACGTCTGACCCAACGGGCCAATCCTTTGGCTACAATCCCTGAGGTTCAAGTGATTGATTTTCGAGACTATATCGGACAAAATGAGACGTCAAACTTTACGCCTCCTTTGCTAGAAGCGATCCAAGATCGTCTTGCTAAAAAAGAGCAGGTAGTCCTCATGCTCAATCGCCGTGGCTATTCTAGCTTTGTCATGTGTCGGGAGTGTGGAACTGTGGATACTTGTCCCAACTGTGACATTTCTCTGACCTTGCACATGGATACCAAGACAATGAACTGCCATTATTGTGGTTTTTCAAAGGACATTCCTCAGGCCTGCCCTAACTGTAAGAGTCGCAGTATTCGTTACTACGGGACGGGAACTCAGAAGGCTTATGACGAGCTGGTAGAACTCTTTCCACAAGCACGCATTCTGCGCATGGATGTGGATACGACTCGCAAGAAAGGAAGTCATCAAGCTCTGCTTGACCAGTTTGGACAAGGGGAAGCGGATATTTTACTAGGTACTCAGATGATTGCCAAGGGATTGGATTTTCCCAATGTGACCCAGTCGGAGTGCTCAATGCGGATACAGCCTTGAATCTGCCTGATTTCCGTTCTTCTGAGAGAACCTTCCAGCTTTTGACTCAGGTGGCAGGTCGTGCAGGCCGTGCTGAAAAAGCTGGGTCAGGTCTTGATTCAGTCTTATAATCCGCAGCACTATGCTATTCGATTTGCCAAGGATCAGGACTACGAAGGCTTTTATGCCTATGAAATGGGAATCAGACGACAACTTGGTTATCCACCTTACTATTTCACCATTGGCATTACCCTTTCTCACAAGAAAGAAGAAGAGGTGGTCAAACGTGCCTATGAAGTTATGAACATTTTGCGGTCAGGCTTGTCAGAGACCAGTAACATTCTTGGGGCCAACGCCCAAACCCATTGCCCGTACCCACAACCTCTATCATTACCAGATTTTAATTAAATACCGTTTAGAAGATGAGCTGGGGCCGACTCTAAATCAGGTTCTGGCCTTGACTCAAGAACGAGAAAATAGTGAGCTCCGTCTCAGCATTGACCATGAGCCACAGCAATTTTTATAAGAAGGAGAAGATATGACAAAATTAATCTTTATGGGGACACCCGACTTTTCAGCAACAGTCTTAAAAGGGCTTTTGACAGATGACCGCTATGAGATTCTAGCCGTTGTGACCCAGCCAGACCGTGCTGTTGGGCGTAAAAAAGTTATCCAAGAAACCCCAGTCAAAGCAGGCTGCCAAAGAAGCAGGACTTCCTATCTACCAACCTGAAAAATTATCTGGAAGTCCAGAGATGGAAAGCTATTATGAAGCTAGGAGCAGATGGAATTGTGACTGCTGCTTTTGGGCAGTTTCTTCCAAGTAAACTCCTTGATAGCATGGACTTTGCGGTCAATGTTCATGCTTCCTTCTTCCTAAACATCGTGGTGGAGCGCCTATCCATTATGCCTTGATTCAAGGGGATGAGGAAGCTGGTGTGACCATTATGGAAATGGTTAAGGAAATGGATGCAGGAGATATGATTTCTCGTCGCAGTATTCCGATCACGGATGAGGACAATGTTGGCACCTTGTTTGAGAAATTAGCGCTAGTTGGTCGTGATTTGCTTTTGGACACTTTGCCTGCCTATATTGCTGGTGATATCAAACCTGAACCGCAGGATCCAAGTCAGGTTACCTTCTCGCCAAATATCAAGCCAGAAGAAGAAAAACTGGATTGGACTAAAAGCAATCGTCAACTCTTTAACCAAATCCGTGGGATGAACCCCGTGGCCTGTTGCCCATACTTTCCTTAAGGGCGACCGCTTTAAGATTTATGAAGCCCTACCAGTAGAAGGTCAGGGAAATCCAGGTGAAATTCTCTCTATCGGCAAGAAAGAATTGATTGTCGCAACGGCAGAAGGAGCTTTATCTCTCAAACAAGTGCAACCAGCTGGTAAGCCTAAGATGGACATTGCTTCCTTCCTCAACGGAGTTGGACGTACATTGACTGTAGGAGAACGATTTGGTGACTAAAGTAGAAACGGCTAGAAGTTTAGCCCTAGCAGTATTAGAGGATGTATTTATCAATCAAGCATACTCAAATATCGCCTTAAATAAGCATCTCAAAGGAAGTCAACTTTCAGCAGCAGACAAGGGCTTGGTGACCGAGCTGGTCTATGGAACGGTAGCCCGTAAACTGACTCTGGAATGGTACCTATCCCACTTTATTGAGGACAGAGACCAGTTAGACAGTTGGCTTTATGTCCTGCTCCTCATGAGTGCCTACCAACTTCGCTATTTGGATAAGATTCCAGACCATGCTGTGGTCAATGAAGCAGTGGAATTGGCCAAAGTCCGTAAAAAAGGCAGTGAAAAATTGGTCAACGCTGTCCTTCGTCGTATCTCTGCGTGAAGGCTGGCCAGATATTGCCAGCATCAAGCGAAAAAACAAGCGTGATTCCATTGCCTATTCTCTCCCAGTTTGGCTAGTTGCCAAACTCAAGGAAGAATACGGAGAGGAGCGAGCGAAGGCTATTTTTGAAAGTCTCTTGGTGCGTAACAAGGCCAGCATTCGTGTAACAGATCTAGGACGAAAAGAGGAAATCCAAGCCTTGTTGGAGGCTAGTGATTCATCCTTTGTCTGTTTCTGGTCTGGTTAAGGAGCAGGGGCATTTTGCAGGCCATGATTTGTTTGCAGAAGGGGCTATAACCATCCAAGACGAGTCCAGTCAACTGGTTGCTCCGACGCTTGATTTACAAGGTGATGAGCAGGTTCTAGATGCCTGTGCGGCTCCAGGGTGGGAAAACAGCCCATATAGCCTCTTATCTCACGACAGGTCAGGTTACGGCTTTGGACCTTTACGATCACAAGTTGGACTTAATCCAAGAAAATGCCCAACGTCTGGGAGTTGCAGATCGGGTTCAAACGCAAAAATTGGATGCCAGAAAGGTGCATGAGTTTTTTGGTCAGGATTCATTTTGATAAGATTTTGGTGGATGCTCCCTGTTCAGGAATCGGTCTTTCTGCGCCGAAAACCAGACATCAAATACAATAAAGAAACGGCAGATTTCGCGTCCTTACAGGAAATTCAGCTAGAAATATTAGGTAGTGTTTGTCAAACACTAGGCAAAGGTGGTATAATAACTTATAGTACCTGTACTATTGTCTCAGAGGAGAATTTTCAAGTCGTTGAGGCGTTTTTAGAAAGTCATCCTGAGTTCGAGCAGGTAAAGCTAGAACATGAATGTAAGGATATCATGAAAGATGGCTGTATCCTCATCACACCTGAATTGTATGGAAGTGATGGATTCTTCATCAGTCAATTTCGCAAGATATCGGATTAGGAAGGAACTGACACATGGAAATTTCATTATTAACAGATGTTGGTCAGAAACGAACAAATAACCAAGACTATGTCAACCACTATGTCAATAGAGCTGGGCGTACCATGATTATTTTAGCTGATGGGATGGGAGGTCATCGCGCAGGGAATATCGCTAGTGAAATGGCGGTAACAGACCTAGGTATAGCTTGGGTTGATACCCAAATCGATACAGTCAATGAAGTGCGTGAATGGTTCGCCAATTACCTAGAAATTGAAAATCAAAAGATTCATCAACTTGGACAAGATGATGCCTATAAAGGAATGGGAACAACTCTAGAAGCTGTTGCTATTATTGGTAATCAGGCTATCTATGCTCATATTGGAGATTCTCGTATCGGTTTGATTCGTGGGAGAAGAATACCACCAGTTAACGAGCGACCATTCTTTGGTCAATGAATTGCTCAAGGCTGGTCAATTGACGCCAGAAGAAGCAGCTAGCCATCCACAGAAAAATATTATTACTCAATCTATCGGTCAAAAAGATGAAGTTCAACCTGATTTTGGAATGATTACCCTTGAGCCAGGTGACTATCTCTAGCTCAATAGTGATGGTTTGACCAACATGATTTCAGGCAGTGAGATTTGTGATATTGTAACCAGTGATATTCCTTTGGCAGATAAAACAGCGACGCTTGTGCGTTTTGCTAACAATGCAGGAGGTTTAGACAACATTACGGTTGCCCTTGTTTCTATGAACGAGGAGGATGCAAAATGATCCAAATCGGCAAGATTTTTGCCGGGCGGTATCGAATTATCAAACAGATTGGTCGAGGAGGCATGGCAGATGTCTACTTGGCCAAAGATTTGATTCTAGACGGGGAAGAAGTGGCAGTGAAGGTCCTGAGGACCAACTACCAGACGGACCCGATAGCTGTGGCTCGTTTTCAGCGTGAAGCGAGAGCTATGGCAGATTTAGACCATCCTCATATCGTTCGGATAACAGATATTGGTGAGGAAGACGGTCAACAGTATCTTGCAATGGAGTATGTTGCTGGACTAGACCTTAAACGCTATATCAAGGAACACTATCCTCTTTCTAATGAAGAAGCCGTCCGTATCATGGGACAAATCCTCCTAGCCATGCGTTTGGCCCATACCAGAGGAATTGTTCACAGGGACTTGAAACCTCAAAATATCCTCTTGACACCAGATGGGACTGCCAAGGTCACAGACTTTGGGATTGCGGTAGCCTTTGCTGAGACGAGTTTGACCCAGACTAACTCTATGCTGGGTTCGGTTCATTACTTGTCACCAGAGCAGGCGCGTGGTTCTAAGGCGACTGTACAGAGTGATATCTATGCCATGGGGATTATTTTCTATGAGATGCTGACGGGCCATATCCCTTATGACGGGGATAGTGCGGTGACCATCGCCCTCCAGCATTTCCAGAAACCACTGCCATCGGTTATAGCTGAAAATCCATCTGTGCCTCAGGCTTTGGAAAATGTTGTCATCAAGGCAACTGCCAAGAAATTGACAGATCGCTATAAATCAGTCGCTGAGATGTATGTGGACTTGTCTAGTAGTTTGTCTTATAATCGTCGCAATGAACCAAAGCTGGTCTTTGACGATGCGACTAAGGCGGACACCAAGACTCTACCAAAAGTATCCCAGAGTACCTTGACATCGATTCCTAAGGTGCAAACACAGAGTCCGAAGCCACAGGTTGCGAAGCCGAGTCAGCAGGTTTCAGAAGACAATTACGTAACCAAGCCTGTTAAGAAACGGAAATTTAGAGTTCGTTATATGATTTTGTTGGCCAGCATTGTATTGGTGGCAGCTTCTCTTATTTGGATACTATCCAGAACTCCTGCAACCATTGCTATTCCAAATGTGGCAGGTCAGACAGTGGCGGAAGCCAAGGAAACCCTCAAGAAAGCCAATTTTGAGATTGGCGAGGAGAAATCAGAGGCTAGTGAAAAGGTGGAAGAAGGGCGGATTATCCGTACAGATCCTAGCGCTGGAACGACTCGAAAAGAAGGTTCAAAAATTAATTTGATTGTCTCATCAGGCAAGCAATCTTTCCAATTGAGTAATTATATCGGCCGTAAATCCACGGATGTTATCGCAGAACTCAAGCAGAAGAAGGTTCCTGAAAATCTCATCAAGATCGAGGAAGAAGAATCAAGTGAGAGCGAAGCAGGAACTGTTCTCAGACAGAGTCCAGCTGCCGGAACAACCTATGATTTGAGCAAGGCCTCAACGATTACCTTAACCGTTGCTAAGAAAGTAACCAGCGTTGCCATGCCAAGTTATACAGGATCTAGTCTTGAATTTACTAAAAAACAATCTTGTTCAAATTGTAGGTGATTAAAGAAGCCAATATTGAAGTTGTAGAAGTGTCGACAGCTCCTGATGGAACTGCTGAAGGTACAGTCGTTGAACAGAGTCCAAAAGCGGGTGAAAAGGTTGATTTGACTAAGACGCGTGTCAAGATTTCAATCTACAAACCAAAAACACCGCCGTCAACGTCATCATCAGCACCAGCCCAACGTGGAAACCAAGGTTCTACTACAACACCAAGTCAGGGAAACCAACAAGGAAATCAACGAGGGAATGCACCTGCTACTACTCAATCAAGTAGTGAAGGGAACCACGAAAATTCTCGTGATTAAACGAATCTTTGTCATGATTTCATGGCAAAGATTTTTTTTGAGTCCGGATTTGTGATAGAATAGAGGGAGTTGATAAAAGGAGGCAAGCATGGAAGAGTCAAAAGAATTAAATGCCGTCATCGATGTGATTATGCTAGCGGGGACCATTCTCCTCAAAAGTGGTTCAGAGATTCATCGTGTAGAAGATACCATGATTCGGATTGCGCATTCGCAGGGGATTGTGGATTGCAATGTTCTTGCCATGCCTGCCGCTATCTTTTTCTCCATTGAAAATACCAATATTTCGCGCATGAAGCGCGTGACCTCCTCTTCTTATAACATCGAAAAAGTCTGCGATGTGAACCAGATTTCTCGTCAGCTGGTTGGGGGGCAGATTGATTTAGAGACAGCCTTCAAGCAATTGACGGCCTTGCAAGCCCAACCCCTTCCCTATACTAAGTTGCAGGTAACTCTGGCTGCGACCTTTAGTGCCCCTTTCTTTTCAGTTATGTTTAGTGGAAATATCTACGACGCACTTGGGGCAGGAGTGGCTACCTTATTTGGTTTTGCCTTTTCCCTCTATGTGGAGAAGTTTATCCGAATTCCTTTTGTGACAGCCTTTGCTGGAGCCTTTGTCTTTGGGATGATAGCCCAGTTTTGGGCTCGCTACACAGGTTTTCCTTCAACAGCAGATTTGATTATAGCTGGTGCGGTCATGCCATTTGTACCAGGTATTGCCTTGACCAATGCGGTTCGTGATATTATGACCAACCACATAAACTCTGGTATGAGCAAGATGTTTGAATCTCTGCTCATTACCCTCGCTTTAGGGGCAGGAACTTCTGTCGCCTTGGTATTGATGAACTAATATGACACTAACTACCTTTTTATTACAAGCAGTGGCAAGTCTTCTTGCTATTATCACTTTTTTAATCGTACTCAATGTGCAACGCTCTATGCTCTTACCTGGAGGGATTTTAGGGCATGGCTGTCTGGCTAATCTATCTCTTGCTCAAGGAACCAACCAATGTCATTGTAGCCACCTTCATTGCAGCCATTATCGGTTCTTGTGTCAGCCAGATTTTGAGTATTCTTTATAAGACACCTGCTGTGGTCTTTATCTTGGCCATCTTGGCACCCTCTGGTTCCGGGTTATCTTTCTTATCGGACAACTGCCTTTTTTGTGACAGGGGATTATAGTCATGCCATTGCTAGTGCGACCTTGGTTGTCATGTTGGCTCTGGTAATCTCTATTGGAATGGCTAGCGGAACAGTGATTCTCAGACTTTATTCTTACTTTACGAAAAACAGCATAAAAAGTTAGATTCATAAGAGACTTGATTTGGTGAATCAAGTCTTTTTTTCTCTTTACTGCCATTTGTGATAAAAATAGTATAGAACGATTTTTTACAATGAATGATAAAACAGAGGTAAATATGACAATCGGTATTGATAAGATTGGTTTTGCGACCAGTCAATATGTCTTGAAATTACAAGACTTAGCAGAAGCGAGGGGAATTGACCCTGAAAAATTAAGCAAAGGACTCTTGCTCAAGGAAATTGAGTATTGCGCCCCTAACTGAGGATATCGTGACCTTGGCGGCCAGTGCAAGTGACTCTATTTTAACTGAGCAAAGAAAAGAGAAGAAATCGACATGGTCATTGTGGCGACCGAGTCAGGAATTGACCAGAGTAAGGCTGCAGCCGTCTTTGTGCATGGCTTGCTGGGCATCCAGCCTTTTGCTCGTAGTTTTGAGATTAAAGAAGCCTGCTATGGAGCGACAGCTGCCCTTCATTATGCCAAATTGCATGTGGAAAATTCTCCAGAGTCCAAAGGTCTTGGTCATTGCCAGTGATATTGCCAAAGTACGGTATTGAAACTCCAGGAGAACCAACTCAGGGAGCTGGAAGTGTGGCTATGTTGATTACACAAAATCCACGCATTATGGCCTTTAATAATGACAATGTAGCTCAGACCCGTGACATCATGGATTTCTGGCGTCCAAATTACTCAACAACCCCTTATGTAAATGGTGTCTATTCTACCCAACAATATTTGGATAGTTTGAAAACGACTTGGCTTGAATACCAAAAAAACGCTACCAGCTTACTTTGGATGATTTTTGCAGCTGTTTGCTTTCCACTTGCCTTATCCCTAAATTAGCGCTAAAAAGGCTTGAAAAAAATCATGGATAAGAGTCTGCCCTCAAGAGAAAAAAGACCTCTTGCAAAAGCATTTTGACCAGTCTATTCTCTACAGTCAAAAGGTGGGGAATATCTACACAGGTTCCCTCTTCCTTGGACTTTTGTCTCTTTTGGAAAATACAGATAGCTTGAAGGCTGGGGATAAAATCGCCCTTTATAGTTACGGAAGTGGTGCTGTGGCTGAGTTCTTTAGTGGTGAATTGGTTGAAGGATATGAAGCCTATCTGGATAAAGACCGTTTGAACAAGCTCAACCAACGAACTGCCCTATCAGTTGCAGACTATGAAAAGGTCTTCTTTGAGGAAGTAGACTTGGATGAAACAAACTCTGCCCAGTTTGCTGGCTATGAAAATCAAGATTTTGCCTTGGTTGAAATTCTCGACCACCAACGCCGTTATAGCAAGGTTGAAAAAAATAATGAAGATAAGTTGGAATGGATTTTTCTAAAAAAATCATACCAAGAGCGCCTCGAGTTGTTGCGAGCTCAGGCGCTCCTTAGTCCTGACAAAGCAAAGGAGTCTGGAGCAGGATGAACAAGATTAGCGTGACTGTCGCAGACCAGCTGAGTGAGAATGTGGTGGGAACTTTTTCTCTGCCTTATTCGCATGGTTCCAGAGCTTTCTTGTGAATGGTCAGGACTACACAGTTCCCTATGTGACAGAAGAACCCTCAGTGGTTGCTGCGGCCAGCTATGCCAGCAAAAATCATCAAGCGAGCAGGCGGTTTTACTGCTCAAGTCCATGAGCGCCAGATGATTGGGCAGGTAGCTCTTTATCAAGTTGCTGATCCTAGAACAAGCGCAAGAGAAGATTGCCAGCAAGAAAGCAGAACTCTTGGAACTTGCCAATCAAGCCTATCCTTCTATCGTTAAACGCGGGAGGGTGGGGCGCGTGATTTGCATGTAGAGCAGATCAAAAGGCGAAAACAGACTTTCTCGTTGTTTATCTCCATGTCGATACCCAGGAAGCCATGGGTGCCAATATGCTCAACACCATGCTGGAAGCCTTGAAACCAGTCTTAGAAGAACTCAGTCAGGGACAGAGTCTCATGGGGAATCCTGTCCAACTACGCGACCGATTCTCTGGTGACTGCAAGCTGTCGTATCGCCTTTCGCTACTTGAGCCGCCAAAAAGGATCAAGGACGAGAGATTGCGGAGAAAAATAGCTTTGGCTAGTCAGTTTGCGCAGGCTGATCCTTATCGAGCAGCTACCCACAATAAAGGAATTTTTAACGGTATTGATGCCATTTTAATAGCCACTGGTAATGACTGGCGTGCCATTGAGGCGGGGGGCCCATGCCTTTGCCAGTCGAGACGGACGCTATCAAGGTCTTAGTCGCTGGACACTGGACCTTGAAAGAGAAGAATTGGTCGGTGAGATGACTCTACCCATGCCTGTAGCGACCAAGGGTGGTTCTATCGGCCTCAACCCTCGTGTAGCCCTCAGTCATGAACTACTGGGAAATCCTTCTGCCAAAGAATTAGCCCAGATTATCGTGTCTATCGGGCTTGCCCAAAACTTTGCGGCCCTGAAAGCTCTGGTGAGTACAGGGATCCAGCAAGGACACATGAAATTGCAGGCCAAATCCTTGGCACTCCTCGCAGGTGCTAGTGAATCCGAGGTAGCTCCTCTAGTCGAGCGCCTCATCGCAGATAAAACCTTTAACCTAGAGACAGCCCAGCGCTATCTCGAAAACTTTAAGATCATAAAAAAACTCAGACGGATTGGTCTGAGTTTTCTTGTACTTTAAATACTTTTTTTCCAGGTAATAGAGTAACTGGTAAAGAAAGTAACCAGTTGTCGCGACTTCCTTTGCCTTCGATCTTTTGCAAGAGGAGGTCAACAGTGAGGCAGGCAATCTCTTTCAAGGGTTGCTTGATGGTCGCCAGTTGAGGGTAGTAGTTCTCGATAAAGTAAGTCCCATCATAGCCGATGACCTTGAGCTCTTCAGGGACAGAAATGCCCAGTTCTTGAGCAATTTTAATGACCAGAATAGCTGTCAAATCATCCGAAGCAAAAATGGCATCTGGCTTTTGGTGAGTCAAGATATTCTTGATTTCCATTTCTTTTCTGACAGGAGAAAAGTCACTGGAAACATTGATAATAGGAGCTTTTGGGGAGTACAGAAGCAAAAACCAGCGTGGCGTAGTCCAGTTGGCGAATTGGAATTGTCATTCCCTGTAATCATGATGATAGACTGGGCGCCTGTCTTAACCAAGGTCTGGGCAGCAAGAACTCCACCAGCATAGTTGTCAGAGGAAACGACAGGAATGTCTGGTGACAGGTTTCGGTCAAAGGAAATAATCGGCGCTGTCACGCGATTGTAGTCTTCAATTCCCAAGTTGTGACTGCCAGAAATGATGCCGTCCACCTGATTGGCTTCTAACATTTCGATGTACTCGCGTTCCTTTCTCAGAATCGTGCTCACTGTTGCAGATGATGGTCTTGTAACCATTTTTGAAGAGTTGGTGTTCCAGCTTTATCAATCAATTCTGCATAGAAAACATTGGAAATATTTGGGAAAATCAAACCGATTAACTTAGCTGATTTTCCTTGCAGACTACGAGCTAGGTTGTTGGGTTTATAGCCCAATTCTCGCATGGCTTCATTGACCTTTTGAATGGTTTTTTCAGATAGATAGCCCTTTTTTTATTGATAACCCGAGAAACAGTAGTAGGGCTGACGCCTGCAAGTTTTGGCGACATCAGTTAGTTTTGCGACCATAATCTAATTCATAGTAAGTTCCAGTTGGGTTTCCAGATTTAATCAGGATACCATTTTGGTCCGCATGTGGGAAGACACGACCAGAAAATACTTTTTCTCCTTTATTGATGAAAATTTCAAAGACAGAGTTATCGATGAAGATTGTAGCAGTAGTAGCTTGATTGTCGATTGGGCAAGAACGAGTTGTTCCAAATTCTTGAGCATACTGTTCTCCAGCTTGGCTACGATCCACTGTCACTTGACCATTTACAAGGTCAAAGTTGATGGAAAGTCCCTTGCCTTCTTTGTCAGCAAGTAAGACAATCTCGCTCTGACTATTAGCTTCCAAGTTGAGTTCGAGTTCGTAAGTGTTCTTGGTTTGGGCACGGTTTGAGAAGGCTTCTTCAGTAGCACGAAGGTCCTTGATAGCTGCGACTGGGTATTGGTAGAGTTTGCCGTCTTTGATAGTGAGTTCTTTTGACCAAAGAGAAGGTTCCTTGGTGGTCAAAAACGGTCAGATGGATAAGAAACATCTGGCAAACCAAGCCAGCTAACTGCTAGAGCACGTCCATCAGGAGCGTTGAAGGCTTGAGTTGCATAGGCTTCGAAAACCATAATCCATGTTTTGAAGTTGAGACACATCTACCATTTTGAGCATTTTTCAGGGTCAAAGGAAGCCCCAATCTTTATACATATTTGGATAGATATTATCGTAGTCTAGAACTTTTTATCCAAATCCTTGTGGGCAGTAGAGAAGGACAGGTTGCTCTCCTACAAAGACCAGATTTGGGCATTCCATCATGTAGGCAGTACGGTCGTTAGCAAAGTCAAGGTCACCAACTGCTTGCCAGTTTGTGTAGTCATTTGTCAATAGCTTTGTAGAGACGGACGAAGCCTTTTTTTCTCCAAAGTCCTGTCCACCGACGATAGCATAGTATTGACCCTTGAAAGTTAAAAAAATTTGTGGGATCGCGGAAGTGGTCAGTAGAGTCATGCAGGCTGGTCAATCAAGATCTTGTCAATCTTTGTAATCTTTGCCATCCTTGTCCATCAAAGCCCCAATCTGGTAAGGGTGACGAATCCAGTTTTTCATCACGGACATTTCCTGTATAAAATAGGAACAAGTTATCGCCAAACTGCATAGCAGAACCAGAGTAAGCACCGTGGCTATCTAATGGAGTATCAGGTAAAACTTTGACTCCAGTTTCTGTAAAGTGAACCAAATCATCGCTTTCAAGTTGAACCCAAGATTTTCAAACCGTGAGCTGCACCAAAAGGGAAAAGTTTTGATAAAAGACAACCCACTTGCCATCAAAGTAAGAAAAAGCCATTTGGATCGTTGAGAAAGTCCCTGTTTTTGGCTCAACATGGTAATGAGTATGCCATGGAGATTGTGCCATATTTTTCTTTTGATATTTGTTTGAATTTCTTCTTGCGTCCAATCTTGATAAAGTCTGTAACGACGCTCAGTAGTCCATTCCATTCTATTCATTCCTCCATAAAATCTTATCACTTTTAATAGTAAACGTTTTCGGATAAAAAAGCAAGTCTTTTATGTTAAAAAAAGAGAAAAAACTGTCAAACGTTTATCAGAATCAAAAATCAGGAAAATCAATCAATTTTTCACGAAAAATGATGAAAGATAATGAAATGAAAAACCTTTTAAACTAAAAGACTTTTAAAACTTAGTCAAGGATATGCTGATAAAAACAGTAGCAAAAACAATCAATCTAAAAAGTGTCCACTAATGGATAGAATATTTTTTTCTGCAAAACGCTTGACATATTTTCTGAAAACATGATAAAATAATAGTCGTAGGGGCGAGATAAAAATCGCTTTCAAACAAGAACAAAATTTTTATAAGGAGATTTTTTTGCAAATGAACAATCAGGAAATTGCAAAAAAAGTCATCGATGCCTTGGGCGGACGTGAGAAATGTCAACAGTGTAGCTCACTGTGCGACTCGTCTCACGTGTCATGGTCAAAAGATGAAGGAAAAATCAATAAAGAAGTGATTGAGAACTTGGAAAAAGTTCAAGGTGCTTTCTTTAACTCAGGTCAATACCAAATCATCTTTGGTACTGGTACAGTTAACAAAATGTACGATGAAGTTGTTGCGCTTGGTTTGCCAACATCATCTAAAAGATGACATGAAAGCAGAAGCTGCTAAACAAGGGAACTGGTTCCAACGTGCTATCCGTACTTTCGGTGATGTTTTCGTTCCAATCATCCCAGTTATCGTAGCAACTGGTCTCTTCATGGGTGTGCGTGGTCTTTTCAACGCTCTTGAAATGCCACTTCCAGGTGACTTTGCAACTTACACACAAATCTTGACAGATACAGCCTTCATCATCTTGCCAGGTTTGGTTGTGTGGTCAACCTTCCGTGTATTCGGTGGAAATCCTGCCGTTGGTATCGTTCTTGGTATGATGCTTGTTTCTGGCTCACTTCCAAATGCTTGGGCAGTTGCTTCAGGGTGGTGAAGTAACAGCTATGAACTTCTTTCGGTTTTCATCCCTGTTGTTGGTTTGCAAGGTTCAGTTCTTCCAGCCTTCATCATCGGGGTTGTCGGAGCTAAATTTGAAAAAGCTGTCCGCAAGGTTGTTCCAGATGTGATTGACCTCTTGGTAACACCATTCGTGACACTTTTGGTCATGTCTATCCTTGGACTCTTTGTCATCGGACCAGTCTTCCACGTTGTTGAAAACTACATCCTTATCGCTACAAAAGCGATTCTTAGCTTGCCATTTGGTCTTGGTGGTTTCTTGATTGGTGGGGTTCACCAATTGATTGTCGTGTCAGGTGTGCACCATATCTTCAACTTGCTTGAAGTTCAATTGCTTGCTGCTGACCATGCTAACCCATTCAACGCGATCATCACAGCTGCTATGACAGCTCAAGGTGCTGCGACTGTTGCGGTTGGTGTTAAAACTAAAAATCCAAAACTGAAAACACTTGCTTTCCCAGCTGCTCTTTCTGCTTTCCTAGGTATTACAGAGCCTGCTATCTTCGGGGTGAACTTGCGCTTCCGTAAACCATTCTTCCTTTCATTGATTGCTGGTGCAATCGGTGGTGGATTGGCTTCTATCCTTGGACTTGCTGGTACTGGTAATGGTATCACCATCATCCCTGGTACAATGCTTTATGTTGGTAACGGACAACTTGCACAATACCTTCTTATGGTAGCTGTATCATTTGCCCTTGGTTTTGCCCTTACTTACATGTTTGGTTATGAAGATGAAAGAAGAGGTTGCTGAAGAAACTACTACAGAACGTTTCGTTGAAGAAGCAGTAACTGGTAATGTCAGCAGCTCTTCAAAATGAAACACTTGTCACTCCTATCGTTGGTGATGTTGTCGCTCTTGCTGATGTCAATGACCCAGTCTTCTCAAGTGGAGCTATGGGACAAGGTATCGCTGTGAAACCTAGCCAAGGTGTGGTTTATGCACCAGCTGATGCTGAAGTTTCAATCGCCTTTCCAACAGGACACGCTTTTGGTTTGAAAACAACCGATGGTGCTGAAGTTTTGATTCACGTTGGTATCGACACTGTAACAATGAACGGTGACGGTTTTGAAGCAAAAGTTGCTCAAGGTGACAAGGTGAAAGCTGGCGATGTTCTTGGAACATTTGACTCAAACAAAATCGCTGCAGCTGGTCTTGATGATACAACAATGGTTATCGTTACAAACACAGCTGACTACGCTTCAGTAGCTCCAGTCGCAACAGGTTCAGTTGCGAAGGGTGATGCTGTTATTGAAGTGAAAATCTAATCAATCCTCTCTAAAGTGAAAACGAACAAATGACATGTTTGTTCGTTTTTGCTTGAATGGTAAGATTTACAGAGGAAAATCTAAAAAATAGAGAAATTTAGACTTTCGAAATATGCTATAATAAAGAAAATAAAAACAAGAGGTTTATCATGACAAAAATTATATGGAAGCTTGGAAGCGGGCGGTACAAAAGTTTGTCTGTGCTGTCGGTGATGAAAACTTTAACGTTGTAGAAAAAACGCAATTTCCAACAACAACTCCAATCGAAACAATAGATAAAACCATTGAGTTCTTCTCAAAATTTGATAATCTTGCTGGTCTTGCAGTTGGTTCATTTGGTCCGATTGATATTGACAAAAACTCAAAAACTTATGGCTTTATCACAACGACTCCAAAACCAAACTGGGCAAATGTGGACTTGCTTGGTGCCCTTCGTCGCGCCCTCAACGTGCCAATGTACTTCACTACAGACGTAAACAGCTCTGCCTATGGTGAAGTGGTTGCCCGTAACAATGCTGGTGGCCGTATCGAAAACTTGGTTTACTACACAATCGGTACAGGTATCGGTGCAGGTGTCATCCAACGTGGTGAGTTTATCGGTGGTGCGGGTCACCCTGAAATGGGCCACTACTATGTGGCTAAACACCCAATGGATATTGAAAAAGAATTCAACGGTGTTTGTCCTTTCCACAAAGGGATGTCTGGAAGGCTATGCAGCTGGTCCAAGTTTGGAAGCTCGTACAGGTGTTCGTGGGGAAAATATTGAACTCAACAACCCTGTTTGGGATGTTCAAGCCTACTATATCGCTCAAGCTGCGGTTAATGCGACAGTGACTTTCCGACCAGATGTGATTGTCTTTGGTGGAGGGGTCATGGCTCAACAACACATGCTGGACCGTGTCCGTGAGAAATTTACATCTCTTCTCAATGGCTACCTACCAGTACCAGATGTGCGTGACTATATCGTGACGCCAGCAGTCGCAGGAAATGGTTCTGCCACACTTGGGAACTTTGTCCTTGCAAAAGAAGTTTCAAAATAAAGCACAAAATCCGCTTGGGAAACCAAACGGATTTTGTGGTTGAAAACAATGTTTTTGAGCCTTTCCTTAAGTGATTGCGGACGGTAGCGACTTTCTTCGAAATTCCATACCTAAACTTTGAGCCTAATGTCTCAAAGTTTCCGAACACCTGAAACCATTAGATTTCAGGTGTTTCTATCACGGCGGAAAGGCTAGGTAAGTCCTTGCCTCACTATCGAAAAATAGGAATGATTTCCATGCCGAAATATATTTAGTATCAAGCTATTGTCAATCTACGCTCTAAAAATCCGCTTGGGAAACCAAACGGATTTTTTATGTGTCAAAGCATTTGCCAGAAAAAGTCAATAATATAAGTCAAACCGTAGGTATAAACTACGAGGGTAAAGGGCTTGGTCAGAATGATGATAGTCATATAGCGCTTGAAACTCATCTTGGTCAGGGCAGCCAGCATACAGAGAAAGTCAGCTGGACTAATGGGCCAAATCATCATAAAAATAAAGAAACGGTCAAAACGATTGCCCTTATCCAACCAACCGATGTACTTGTCGTAGGTGCGCTTGCTGACGACAGACTGGACAAAGGCAGCCCCATAGAGGCGCACCAGATAAAAGATAATGGCACAGCCAATCACGATGCCGATATAGTTGTAGATAGTCCCGATGATGTGCCCGTAGATAAAGACCCCAGCCACCGAGGTCAAGGCCCCAGGAATGATAGGGACGACCGTTTGTAAAATCTGTAAAAAGATAAAGAGAGGTGGTCCCCAGATACCTGCTTGCTGAATAAAGGCAGAGAGGGTTTCCTTAGACTGTAAAATCCCAGCCTGATAAGCCCAAATACAGAAAATCAAACTCCCAACCCCACCAACAATCGATGAGATATTGATAACTTGCTGCAGAAGGGGAGATACAGCTTTCATTTGTTTATCCTGTGACATGTAAACTCCTCATAGATAGTATAAATCTACTATACCATATTTTGAGGAGAAAGACTACACGGGATACTTCGTGTGACTTTGTCTCAAGTATGGTAAAATGGGAATAAGAAAATGACAGCTTAGAATGAGGAAAATCATGTTAGGATTGAAGTTTAATGGTACTTGGCGCAACTACCAAAAACAAGTCTTGGACAACTTTCAGGAATACCAAGCAGATGGCCATGTCCACTTGGTGGCAGCACCAGGTTCTGGGAAAACAACCATTGGTATCGAGTTGATTGCCCGCTTTGATAAGCCAGCTCTAGTTTTGGTGCCAACTGTTACCATTCGGGAACAATGGGTGGACAGGATTCGTCAGGCCTTTTTAGAGGATGAGGACCAGGTCACAAGTCTCGTGTCTCAAAATCTCAAGGATATGAAGCAAATCACCATCGCCACCTATCAAGCCTTTCACAGTGCCATGCAACAGGTACAATCTCAAGAAGATAATGGCGAGGTTGAAGACTTTGTCGGCTTTGACCTGCTTGCTAGACTTAAGGAAAAAGGCGTTGAAACCCTCTGTTTGGATGAATGCCATCACTTGAGAAATGAATGGTGGAAAAGCCTAGAAGATTTCCGTAAAAATTACCAACAACTGCAAGTCATCTCTCTCACAGCAACACCGCCTTATGACAGTGAGCCAGAACTCTGGGAACGCTATCTCCAGATGTGTGGCGAAATCGACCAAGAAATCACGGTGCCAGAACTAGTCAAGGAAGACACTCTTTGCCCTCACCAGGACTTTGTCTATATCTGTTTTCCGACCAAGGAAGAAGACAAGCGCCTGGAAGAGTTTGAGGACACCAAGTGGCAGTATGTCAGCCAACTAGTCGTTGATCCTGACTTCCAAGACTTGATTCGGAGTTCCAAGGTTCTCAAAGGGGAAATCTCTGCGGATATGCTCCTTGAAGATCCCAAGTATCTATCAGCCCTCCTCATTTATCTACAGGCTCAAAAGCTAGAAATTCCTAAGCATTTACGAGATTTATTAGGTGCTGAAGGCTTGCCTGCTCTTAATTACTACTGGCTCGAAGTCCTCTTGCAAGGCCTTCTCTATCAGACACCTGATTGGTATGAGGACCCGCAGGAGACAAAGAAAAAGATAGAAGCCGAATTGAAATCAAGAGGATTGATTGAAAAACGTCAGGTCTTCTTGGTCAAATCCAAGGCCAATGACCAAATTCTCAATCAATCTCTAGGAAAACTGGCTGGTATTACTTCAATCTTTGAAACCGAGTATGCCAGTCTAGGTCAGGACTTGAGACAGTTAGTCTTGGCAGACTATATCCGCAAGGATTTTGCCAGTTATCTGGGAGATGACCAAGCACCAATCACGCAATTAGGTGTCCTCCCTTACTTTGAAACCATTCGCCGAAGTGCGCAAAAACAAGGTCTTTCTGTCCCTATAGCAGTCCTTTCAGGTAGTGTCGTTATCATACCGGCTAGTGTCAAGGAAGAACTTCAAGCCCTCATCCCAAATACCAATTTGACCTTCTCTGCCATCGGAAAACTCGACCAAGGCGCCTATCTCCAAGTAGGATTTCCATCTAGCTTTAAGGGGATGGTCGCAGCAGTGACTGAGCTCTTCCAACGAGGTTCTATCCAGGTCTTGGTCGGAACTAAGTCTCTCTTGGGAGAAGGATGGGATGCGCCTTGTGTCAACTCTCTCATCCTAGGAAGTTTTGTCGGAAGCTTTATGCTCAGTAATCAGATGCGAGGTCGTGCTATCCGTATCTGGCCAGGACATCCAGATAAGACCAGCAATATCTGGCATCTAGTAGCCATCAAACCTTACAAAAATCCAGCCTTTTCTAATGACAATCAAGAAGAACAAGACCTCAATCCATATCAGGATCTACAAACCCTTGCCCGTCGTATGGACCACTTCCTTGGCTTGTCCTATAAGGAAGATACCATTGAAACAGGTCTGGATCGCTTGAACTTTCCTGAGTTCCCATTTAAGAAGAAGAAACTCGAAGACTACAACGAGAAAATTATGGAACTATCCAAGGATCGTGCCTCCCTTCGTAAAAAATGGCAGGAATCTCTTATCGTTGCTGATAAGATTGAGATTGTCAATGAAGTGGCGACCGACAGCAAACGAATCCCTCTGCTTGCCCTAGCAGATGCGGAAAGTGGCTTCGCTATGCTCTGATGGTATTTGCCATTAGTCTCCTGACCTATGTCTTTAGACTAACCTTCTTTACCTTTCCATGGCTGACAGCTCTTTGTGGCCTCTTTCTAGCTATCACAGCCTTTCGTTATTATAACTACAAGAGTCCTTATAAACGCTTGCGCCAAATCGGTGAAGCTATTCGCAAGGTCATGGTGACTGCAGGGCATTTGTCTGATGACCAGTCGCGCGTGCAGGTCGATGAGGACAAGGAAAGCTTTAACGTCTTTGCCTATCTAAAAGGTGGAAGCATGCGAGACAAGGAGCTCTTTTCAAGGGTTTTAGGAGAATTCTTTGCGCCAGTGGACAATCAACGCTACCTCTTAGTAGCTCAAAAAGCCCCTGCTGGCCAGTCCAAGTATTTCGTAGTCCCTAGTCTCTTTGAAAAACGCAAGGAAGTTGCCCAGCTCTTCCAAAATGCCGTCGCACCGCATATAGGCAACTACCAACTCGTCTACACCCGCAACGAAGCAGGCCGAAAAATCCTGCTTGAAGCCAGACTCAAATCCCTAGCCAACAAAAACGACCGCATCATCACCAAGAAAAAGGTCAAAAGTGCTCTAAAATAGAAGGAAGTGAGCGCTTTCTGCTAGGAATATGATATAATAATAGCAAGAATATGGTCCCTGAAGGAGAAATATAGATGCAGGTAAAACCAGAACTGGAAATAGAAAAACAACTGATAAACCAGCTGGTAACTGGTGAAAGCCAATGGACTTATAGAGAAGACCTAAAAACAGAAGAACAACTATGGGACAATTTCTTTGAGAAATTAGCCCAAAACAACGTTGCTCTGCTTGCAGACCATCCCTTGACTGAACAGGAAAAACGCCAGATTCAGAACCAACTCAACTTTTTCAGCTACTATGATGCAGCTAAGTGGTTGGTCGGTGAAAATGGCATTGCCAAAGTCGAAGTTCAAAGAGAAGATGCGAGTCTAGGCACCATCCGTTTGTCAGTCATTTGGCGTGACAATATCGCAGCAGGAAAGTCTAGCTACGAGGTTGTCAATCAAGTCAAAAGAGAAAAAGTAAATCCTCTGGACCAAGACCGTAGACTGGATGTTACTCTTCTCATCAATGGATTGCCTATGATTCAAATCGAGCTCAAGAGTTCCCAAGCAGCCTTTATCGATGCCTTTCATCAGATTAAAAAATATGACCGTGAAGGGAAATTCCGTGGCATCTACTCTAGCTTGCAGATGTTTGTAGTCACCAACAAGGTCGATACTCGCTATATCGCTGCAGCTCGTGAAAATAAACTCAACAAACAATTTCTAACCAAGTGGGTGGATAAGGACAATCATCCTGTGACAAACTTGACCAGTTTTGCCCATGAAGTCCTTTCTATCCCTCGTGCCCATCAGATGGTTATGCAGTATTCTGTTATTGACGATAGTAAGAAATCTCTCATCCTCTTGCGCCCCTATCAGATTCACGCCATCGAAGCAGTGCAGGAAGCCTCTCGCCAGCAAGCATCTGGCTATGTTTGGCATACGACAGGTTCAGGGAAAACCCTGACCTCTTATAAGGTGGCGAGGAATCTCCTTCAGATTCCATCAATCCAAAAGACGATTTTTGTCGTTGACCGCAGGGACTTGGACCAACAGACCACATCGTCCTTCCTCTCTTATGCGACCAATGACGTCATCGATATCGATGAAACGGATAATACCCATGATTTGGTCAAGCGCTTAGGAAGTAATGATAAACGTGTCGTGGTGACAACTATCCAGAAATCACTACCATGATGCGCAAATTTGACCAAGGTCTTTACCAACGTGATGCGGACAAAATCAAGGGTCTCCGAGTAGCCTTTGTCGTGGATGAATGCCACCGTGCCGTGACACCACAAACACAAAAAGACATTAAAGCCTTTTTCCCTCAGTCCCTCTGGTATGGATTTACGGGTACACCCATCTTTAAGGAAAATAAACGCCAGCAAGTCGGCGACCTAGCCCAAACCACCCAGCAACAGTATGGAGACCGTCTCCATGAGTATACGGTCAAGGAAGCTATTCATGACGGAGCTGTTTTAGGCTTTAAGGTAGACTATCGCAATACCCTCATCACAGACCAGGCTGAAAATGAAATACCAGATACTGTCTATGAAAATGAGGAGCACATGCTGGAAGTCTTGGATGCTATTATCAATAAATCGCGCCAACAACTGGGCTTCCAAAAAGGAGTGGGCAATACCTACAATGCCATCCTGACTGTTAAGTCTATCCCTCAAGCCCAAGCCTACTATGACCTTCTCAAAAGAGTCAAGGCTGGTCAGACACGAGTCAAGGTATCTGAGAGAGTCAAGATGGTCCTTCCGGACTTTCCAAAGGCGACCATCACTTACTCCGTTACAGAGAATGAAGAAGACTCAAGAGCCAACCAAGACCACATGAAACAGGTCTTAGAGGATTACAACAAAGAATTTGATACTCACTTTACTATGGCGGATCTGCGTGGCTTTAATACCGATGTCAATAACCGCTTAGCCCGAAAACAAGATAAGTATCTCTATCGCAATGAGCAGTTGGACTTGGTTATCGTGGTCAATCGTCTCCTAACGGGATTTGATGCGCCTTGTCTATCGACTCTCTTTATCGACAGAAAGCCCATGCAACCGCAGGACTTGATTCAGGCCTTTAGTCGAACCAACCGTATCTTTGACTCCAGTAAGACCTATGGTCATATCATCACCTTCCAAAAGCCTCTAGCCTTTAAGGAAGCAGTCGATAATGCCCTCAAGCTCTACTCAAATGGAGGAGAAAATGATGTCCTAGCACCTAGCTGGGAAGAGGAAAAGAGAAACTTTTTGAGAAGTTGTAGCGACTTCCAAAATCTCATCACTGATGATCCCGTCGAAGGACTCCAACTCGAACAAATCTCTACGCCACAGTTGAGAAAAATTGCCAAGGCCTATCAAGGATTTGATAAGTACCTAGCTTCTATCCGAGTGTATAAAGAGTATGATGAGGACGAAATTTACGCCCAAACGGGACTCAGTGCAGAAGAGTTGGAAGCTTATCTTGGTTTTTATCAGAATATCCTAGCAGAGTTGAAAAGTCGTTCTGAAGATGGTAACGACGATGGCGAACCACTTGATATCCACTATGAACTAGAGTCTATCCAAGTCGATGAGATTAACTACGCCTATATCCTGACCTTGATCCAAAGCCTGATCGAGCAAGAGCAGAGTCCGGAAAAGAGTCTCAGCGCACAGGACAGAGAAGCAGTGGATACCTATATCCAAAGTTTGGGAGAAGACCAATCCAAATCTGGCACAGATCATCTCAGAGCTTTGGCAAGAAGTACAGGCAAATCCTGACCGCTACAAAGGTCAATCCATCGCCAATATCCTTGACCAGATGATTGAAGCAGTCATCCAGCAGCATATCCAAGACTTTAGTAAGACTTGGTATGTAGGTGAAGACGAACTTCGCTACTATGTCAATCACTACCGAAAGGGCGCTAAAAAACAACTAGGAGAAAGTCAACTGACCAAGAGTCAGCGCTACAAGGACTATAAAGTTGAGGTGACAGATGCCCTCAATCCACTCCTCTATAAAAAACAAATCAAAGAAGCCTGTACCCAACTGATAGAAGAGGTGATTGAGCCGTTGAGGGTTAGGAGGTAGGAGAATATCGGAGGAAAAATGGCAGATACAATATTGATTTTAGGAAACGGCTTTGATTTAGCCATGGGTCGAAAAACAAGTTATAATGATTTTTTAGAGTTTGCTGAGAAACTGTTTGCTGAAAAAGAGATTCAGTTAGAGGATTTTCTTTATAGCAATCAGATTGATATTGAAAAGTACAGAAATAATTTATATATTCAATTTATTAATGAGAATAAGTTTAAACTTGGAGATAATTGGTCAAATCTTGAAATAATGATTTCTCAACTTGCTGAAGCAATAGATTTTTTCCGACTAAATTCCGATAAGTTATATTACGAAAACGGTGAATTATACCCAAAATATGCTGGCACATTTCATAAAATGATGAATGAAGAGGGAAATTCTGCTTCAAAAAAATATTCATCGGCACCATTATGTTTAAACTTTATTATAGCTCTGGATGGGATAAACTAGAGAGAGAATTAGCTATATCAGAATTAAATAATCTTTTTATTAATCATCTTGATTTACTGACTGAGCTCTTAGAAATTTACCTTTCTTATAGAGACTATATAGACTTTGAAGTTGAACAAATTATTCCTAGTGAGACAGCGTTAGACGCTATTGATAGAATTTCAGAGGCTAGTATGATTAGTTTTAACTATACTCATACCCCAAATGAACTTTATAAAAATTCCCATTGAAAAGTCTCATTTTATACATGGAGAAATTGATTTAAAAAAAGACGAAAACATAAAATTAATACAATGGTTTTTTTGGTATAGAAGATAAGGGGAATGAGGTCAATTCTGATTTAATACCTTATCAAAAAGTATTATCAAAAGAATTGTAAAAAGAAACTGGAGGTAAATATGAAGCCTTTTTTTCAAGATTAGCCGAGAAGATTTATTTGGTGGATTAAATGAAAAAAATATTATTGTTTTTCGGACATTCAGTTGATCCACTAAATAAGGAAATTTTTCAAAATTGTTTTTTTCTTTAACAAGTCACTATCCTTACAATTACCGATTTATTTTTTTACATACTATAACGAGTCTGCTAAAAGGTCTATCATTAAGAATTTAGCTATCATACTAGGAAAAGATAAACTTGTTGAATTAACCGGGAATAGAAATGTTGTATTTATTAAAAGCGACGATATAAACGGAATGAGAGAGGTTCTATTGGATTAAACAATCTTTAGATAATAGGCAAATTGCAATAATATTATTAACACTTGATACTTAAGAGGAATGACAATAAATGGATACTATAATTGCATTTTTTAATTCTCAGTTTATTAGTTCCATGATAGGGGCTTTACTAGGTGCTGGTGTAGCGGTTTATGTAGCAAAGCTTCAAAATAAGCAACAACTTAAACAGCTACAAGATGAACATAAGTTACAACAAGAATTTTTTGAAAAACAAGAAGAGAACGAAAGAGAACGTATTTTCTTACAGTATACAATTGAGAGAGCAGAACGTTCGTATGAGATATTGAGTGATTTAAGGACTGCTAAAAAAATTTATTTGTAGATTCAATATTTGAATTGGTAAAGATGCTTCCTAAAGAAGTAAAAATTAGACGAAGATATTGAGTTTGAAAAAAATTTTTTTCCCTTTATTATATTCGGATTATTTGTTACCTGAATACAATTCTATTATAAAAATTTAGAGATTTGTTATTGCTCACTCTGGTTATACAAGATGATATCGAATTATCTAGGTTAAAAGAAGAAGTTCGTAAGGAAGTTTCAATTTTTATAGACTATCATAAAAAGAATAAGCCATGTGAAGAGTTTTTGAAGATTATCAAGAAGTTGCGGATGACTTTATGAAAAAGTCTAAATTAACTGAAAAAAATGTGATGAGTTAAGGACATATTTAACGAAGTATATAACCGAAACTACATTTAGATTAGTTTCTCCAGAGAAAATGGCAGAAAAAAATTATAAAAACAAGAATATAATGTATCTAATTTAAAATTTAAAATAATGAGAAAGCAGGATAGGGATGGAGAAACCAAAAATTAGGTTTGGAAAATTTAATAACAAGTGGAAAAAAAATAAATTAGACAAGGTTGTTGACTTTTTCGATAACCAGCGTATTCCTATAGACTCAGGTGAGCGTAAAGCTGGCCCTTATCCTTATTATGGAGCTAGTGGAATTATTGATTTTGTAGATGGTTATATTTTTAATGGTGAGTATGTTTTGTTAGCTGAGGATGGTGCGAATATAATATTAAGAAGTAGTCCGATTGCATATTTAACAAAAGGAAAATTTTGGCTAAACAACCACGCCCATATTATGAAGATGAAAACAGGTTCTAATGAGTTCTTGATACAATTATTGGAAAAGCAGAATTATGAAAAATATAATACTGGAACTGCGCAGCCTAAGTTGAATGGTGAAGTTGTCAAAAAAATAACATTGCACTTTCCTTCTGATGAAGAACAATCCGCTATCGGCTCCCTCTTCCGCAACCTTGACGAGCTTCTGGCTAGCTACAAGGACAATCTTGCCAACTACCAATCTCTCAAGGCGACCATGCTTTCTAAGATGTTTCCCAAAGCTGGACAGACCGTTCCTGAGATTCGCTTGGATGGATTTGACGGTGAGTGGGGAAAGTATTACCTAGGTGATATTTTTGAACAAGTATCAAATTATATTGAACCTTCTGTAGAAAACGAGTTGTGGAGTTTAACAGTTGAGAAGGGATTAACACCTAAAACAGATCGTTATAAAAGAGATTTTTTGGTGAAAAAGAATGATAAATTTAAAAAAAGGTTGATGTGAATGAGTTTGTTTATAATCCAATGAATCTTACATTAGGTGCTTTGGATTTAAAACGATAATGAAGTTACTATTTCAGTTTCTGGTTATTATGTTGTTATAAAAAAATAGAGATATAGAAAAAAATTTGATAATGATTTTTTAAAAATTCTATTGAAAACAACGTACGCAATTTATCAATATAAACAATTTGCTACAGGAACTCTGATTGAAAAACAACGTGTACAGTTTCCAACTTTTTCGGAGATTCCATTTTATTTACCGCCAATAGCTGAACAACAAGCCATTGGCTCTTATTTCTCAAACCTCGATAACCTCATTAACTCTCACCAAGAAAAAATTTCTCAGTTAGAAACACTGAAAAAGAAACTCTTGCAGGATATGTTTATATAAAAGGAGTGCAGTAAAATGTCAAAAGTAAAATCAGAAACTCTAAAGAAAGAAGAAAAACCTGTAGTAGCTATCTGCTATGATTTTGATAAAACGCTGTCTCCTGATGATATGCAAGCCCAAGGATTTATACAGAAGCTTGGGTATGAAATCAGTGAATTTTGGAAGAAATCCAATGGTTTTGCCAAGGCTAATAATATGGACAAAAATCTTGCCTATATGTTTACGATGAAAACAGAATCTGAAGGGACAGTCCTATTTACAAAGACAGAGTTAGCTAAGTTTGGTTCAGAGGTAGAACTATTCCCAGGAGTCGAAGACTGGTTTGAGCGTATTCGAAAATATGGTGAAGAAAACGGAGTTATTGTAGAGCATTACATCATTTCATCTGGTTTGAAAGAAATGATAGAGGGGACTTCAATAGCTAAAAATGGTGCTTTTAAGAAAATTTATGCAACTTCTTTTTATTGTGATGAAAAGGGTGTCGCGGTCTGGCCTGCTCAAGTTGTTAACTACACCAATAAGACTCAATTTCTTTTTAGAATTACCAAAGGTATTTTAGATGTTAATGACGATGCGGTGAACGATTTTGTTGCTGAAAGTGATTTACGAGTTCCTTTTAGAAATATGGTTTATTTAGGGGATAGTGATACAGATATTCCGTGTATGAAGCTAGTCAAAACAAGAGGTGGCTACTCTATCGGTGTATTCAATCCAAAAACCAATGATAGAAAGAAAGTTCACAAAATGACTCAGGATAATCGTATTGATTATTTTGTTCCAGCTGACTACTCAGAAAATACAGAACTTGATAAACTAATCAAGACGATTATTAAAAAGACAGCTTATAATGAATTGTTAGAAAACAAGAAAAATGCTGATAAACTTGAAGCAAGCAAAAGAAAGCGAAAAAGAAATCCAAAACTAAGGTAATTGTTTGCTAAATTAAAAGAATACCGATTAAAATTTATCGATGCTTGTATATTTGTATACAAAAGGGAGTTACCATAGTATCTGTAACACAACGTATAAAAGAGATTAACCAACCTCGAGGCGGTTATCTGCCCATCAAGTTATTTTCAGTAGAGCAGTTCGAAGACCACAGAGTTCTGCATCCTGTAGAGTCTGTATCTCCTAGTTTAGTGGGGATTTGTGTGGACTACTTGACACGCTTTATGAAAGGGGCAGAAGCTAGTGATGCTTTCAGAATTTCTCTTATGGGAGCTCAGATGGTTGGCATGGGAGACCTAGCAGAAGCACTTCTCGATTTGGTGACAGGATTGGATGACTTATCGATAGAAAGTGCTTGTCGTCTAGCGTCCTTTGATGTCGTTTTTCGTGCAGGGAAACAGTACTATAAGCCTTTTGAGGAAATTATAGTTGATGCAGAAACGATAGAGAATATTTGCATCATGGTGGAGCGAAGTCTTTGTTTCTTTGATCTCTATGGTCCTTTGGTAAAAGATGGCTTTCATTTTCTTGGAGGTTATACTGATACGATTGACAAGGGTGATGGAGACTTTCTTACCAGGGATACACTGTGGGATTTTAAGGTGACTAAAACAGCTCCAAATAAAGACCATACGCTACAAGTCCTTGTATACTATATCATGGGTTTACATTCCTATGATCCTGACTTCCTGTCTATCGAAAATCTTGGATTTTATAACCCTCGAAAAAATATCGTTTATCAACTTCCTGTCTCTGATATTCCTTTGGAATTGATTCAAACGATAGAAAGAGAAGTGATTGGTTATTTCTAAACACTCACTTTTTGAAGAATATTTGTATAACTTAGAAAGAAACACTATGGAAACAACACAAACGTCCCAGTCGCTCTACCAAGCCCTGTGGAACTCAGCGGATGTTCTCCGCTCTAAGATGGATGCCAATGACTACAAGTCCTATCTTTTGGGCATGGTCTTCTATAAGTATCTGTCAGACAAGATGCTCTTTTTCGTGGCGGAGACCATGGAAGAGGGGACAGATAGTCTTGAGGATGCTCTTGAGGTCTATCGCAACTACTACGAGGATGCGGATACCCATGAGGATTTGGTCTCTGTTATGAATGATGAGCTCAACTATATCATCAAGCCCGACTTGACCTTTACGGCTCTAGTAGCACGTGTCAATGAAGGGACCTTCCAGCTGGAAGATCTGGCTCAAGGTTTTCGTGATATCGAGCAGAGTGACGACCTCTATGAAAATCTCTTTGAAGATATCGACCTCTACTCTAAAAAGCTAGGGGCAACTCCACAAAAGCAAAACCAAACAGTAGCAGCAGTCATGAAAGAGTTGGCTGTGCTGGATGTGGCTGGTCATGCTGGTGATATGCTGGGGGATGCCTATGAGTATCTAATCGGTCAGTTTGCGACTGACTCGGGTAAGAAAGCAGGTGAGTTCTATACGCCTCAACCTGTTGCCAAGCTCATGACTCAGATTGCCTTTTTGGGTCGTGAAGACCAGGAAGGATTTACCATCTATGATGCGACTATGGGGTCTGGCTCTCTCTTGCTCAATGCCAAGAAATACTCTCATAAACCGCAGACAGTTGTCTACTTTGGTCAGGAGCTCAATACCTCAACTTATAACCTAGCTCGGATGAACATGATCCTACACGGTGTTCCAGTTGAGAATCAATTCCTCCACAATGCCGATACACTGGATGAAGACTGGCCAACTCAAGAGCCGACCAACTTTGACGGTGTTCTCATGAACCCACCATACTCTGCCAAGTGGTCAGCAAGTTCAGGCTTTATGGCTGACCCTCGTTTCACTCCTTTTGGGAAATTGGCGCCCCAGTCCAAGGCTGACTTTGCCTTCCTCTTGCATGGATATTACCACCTCAAACAGGATAATGGGGTTATGGCTATCGTCCTTCCTCACGGTGTTCTCTTCCGTGGAAATGCGGAAGGAACCATTCGTAAGGCCTTGTTAGAAGAAGGGGCTATTGATACGGTTATCGGACTACCTGCCAATATCTTCTTTAATACCAGCATTCCGACTACGGTTATCATTCTCAAAAAGAACCGTACCAACCGTGATGTCTACTTTATCGATGCTTCTAAGGAGTTTGATAAAGGGAAAAATCAAAATATCATGACGGATGCCCATATCGAGAAGATTCTGGAAGCCTACAAGTCTCGTGAGGAGATTGATAAGTTTGCCCATCTGGCAAGCTATGAAGAAATTGTCGAAAATGACTACAACCTCAATATCCCTCGCTACGTGGATACCTTTGAGGAAGAAGAAGTAGAGCCACTGACAGACATCGTCAGCAAGATTAACCAGACAAATAAAGCAATCGAAAGCCAAACAGCTTCATTGCTTGAAATGCTCGGTCAACTACACGGAACCACACCAGAAGCCGATGCTGAACTCAAAGAGTTTTTGAAAAACTTTAAAGGGTGATGGGGAAGTTAAACACGATAATTAAATTAAATATTCCAGCCAAATCAACTTTTGGCTGGTTTTTATTGTTTAAAGATGGTATAATTAAATTACCTAAAAGGTAATTTAATTCAACAGAAAGGGACATATGAAGCTTATCTATACAAATAAAACTGTTGAAAAGCAGTGCACAGAGCTGAGGCGAGCGAAAAAGGATTTTTCGGACAAGATTGCTGTAAAGTTACATCAGTTGATTAACTTTTTAGAAGCAGCGGATTCTTTAGCCAGTGTGACGGCTTTTCCTAAGTATCACTTTCACCAACTAAAGGGAAAGAGACAGGGACAGTTTGCTTTTAGATATAGATGGTCGAAAGGAGTTCCTATCGGTTGATTGTAGAATTTCGTGAAGAGGATCTAGAAAAGGTGTTTTCTAGCCCTGTTGAAATCGAAATCTTAAAAATAGAGGAGGTCAGCAATCACTATGAGTAATAAAATTGTTGAATACAAAGACCTGATTGCTTTTCATCCAGGTCAGTATGTTGAAGAGTTGATTGAAGATTATAACGTAACTCAAAAAGAATTTGCGGATCGCTTAGGAGTTTCGGCAAAGACTGTCAGCAAGCTGGTCAATGCTGAGGAGTCCATCAGTAAAGAAACGGCACATAAGCTTGCCAAGCTAAGCGGGGTTTCCATGCAAACTTGGCTCAATCTTCAGAATGCTTACGATGTAAAAGTTGCAGAAATTGTAGAACAAAGAGAGTTAGAAGAAGGTAGCGAGAAAGAAATCTGTGAGATGATTGATTTTAAGTATTTTAAGGAAGAAGGTTACGTGTCAGACAAACGCTATAGCTTGCAAGAAAAGATTGTCGAGCTTCGCAAGATTCTAGGTGTGGCAAGTTTAGAAAATCTTACATCCTTTAATCATCTAGTCAGCTATCGTAATACGCGTGAGTTTACAACTAAAAGCATAGTCAACTCCAATATCATGCTGGAATTGGCATCAAAAAAAGCACGTGATACAACAACTACTAAGCTCAACCGCAAAAATCTAGAGAGAAGCTTGCCTGCTTTGAGAAAGTTGACGAGACAAAATCCAGAAGTTTTTCCTCAACGTTTATATGATACCTTGCTTGATTGTGGTGTTGTCCTAGTCGGTTTACCTGCTTTGCCAAATGCCAATTTGAATGGAGCGACTAAAAAGTTCAGTAATGGTAGTGCCTTGCTTTTACTGACGGATCGAAACAAAGCATCAGATATTTTCTGGTTCTCACTTTTTCATGAGATTGGGCACATTCTGGAGAACGATTTTTCATCTGATGACGGAAATAGTGAATCCTACCGACGTTCTGAGGAACGAGCAGATCAGTTTGCAAAAGATTTCTTGATTAGACCGGAAGATTATCAAGCTTTTGTCAAAAAAGGAAATTTTGATAAGTCGGATATTCTAGATTTTGCAGAGGAAATCGATGTTCATCCTAGCGTTGTTTTAGGCAGATTACAAAATGAGGGTATTCTAGGTTTTGACCGTTTCCGAGAACTAAAAGAGAATTATTACTTTGTTTCCTAAGAGTCAGGAAATTTTTAGAAGAAGAAAAAAGATTCATACAGTCAGTCATGTGAAGTCATTTATTCACTCATTTTTATAGATACAACTTTGTTTCCGTATTTCCTGGGAACTAGTAGAAAGTTAGGAGAAATATGGAAAACAACAACCAACGTGCCCTTTGTCAGCAACTCTGGGCGGAAAATAAATACCTTGTTTTGAGCCATTCCAGCAATATTTACAAGGAGATTCGCCAGTATCTCAAGCAAGAAGTGGTGGAGCTGAGTCAGGTTCAAGAGATGATTGACCGTGCCTGCCAGATTCCAGAACACAGAGGTCAGGTTTGCAATGCCTTTCAGCATATTTGGGGCTATTTTAAAAAGCAAGCCAGTCTTGATGAGCGCAAGGACTATATGCTCCTGCTGGATCGCTATCGCTTTGGTCAAGCTTCAAAGGAAGACTTGATTGCTAGGACTAGGGATTTGCTTGAGCGCTACCCAAATGCTTATCTGCAACATTCGACCTTATTGAAAGGAGACTTCCATGAGACTTTGGCATGAGGCTTTGATCCCACAGCTTCCCCGTCCTCAGCTCTTGGGTCAGCATCGAGAGTGCTGCGCCCTGCGTGGCAATGGCTGGGGCAGAAAGCATGCGACGGTTGATTATGTCTTTACCCATTCGCCCTATCGTCTCTATGCCTATCATCGTTTGATCATGGAGGAGATGGCTCGTCGTGGCTACAATGTTAGTCCAGAGTGGCTGGACAAGAACTACCGAGGGAAGACCTGCCCTCCGTATCAAAACTTAGTAGAGGAAAAGCTGACAAGTCCGATCTATAGCGAGCATGACGATACCTACTATGAGGAGTGCCTGGCTAATCTCCGTGAGAAAGGCATAGAGGTGGAGTAAGAGTTAGGATTAACTCTAATTTAGAACTCTTTTCGTCTTTTTTCGAATCATAAAAATGAGAGAGTGGGACAGAAATCGGTAATTCGTTAGAATTCGATTTCGTCGTCCCACCTCCGCACAGTTGAGTAGGGCTGTAAAAGCTGATGAAATCAGCGTAGTAGAGTCCACTCAACCACTGCGCCTTGCTCGACAACCCATAGAAAATTGAGAGGCTAGGACTTTTGTCCCAGCCTCTTCTTTTTATAAGTATTTGGATTTACTTTTAATAAGTTTTGTATTCTATTTAAAGGACAAGTGCGAACGAAGTGAGCTTTTATAGGATATTTCCCGCTATAGTGGTATTCTAGATAATAATTTATTATTATCTAGAACGGGATTTTTGAGACATTTTGGCTCAAAAAAATTAGGGATGAAATTACGAAGTAATTTGCTCCCATCCGCACTTTATCAGGGAAATATCAGAATTACAAAAAGAAAAAGCAACCTATAGTCTTTTTCTAATAGCAAGCCATAGTCAACTCTCAGTTTACTCATAGTTTTGATCTATGAACATAGCTATCTTGAAAAATCTGTTAATCATTGTTTATCAAAGGATTTGGGGAATCTTTCTCCAAATCTTTTTTTGTAACTTCAAAAAAGCGATATAGTTTCAAACTATATCAAAGCCTAATTTTTTACAATTATACAGACGCTTTCTTTTCTGTTAAGATAGTTTCAACAACAATTTTTGGAGGACAAAACATGTCAACTACAATTATCGGTTTCCCTCGTTTGGGTGAATTCCGCGAATTAAAATTTACAACTGAAAAAAATACTTTAGAAAAAGAAATCTCAGAAGAAGAACTCTTTGGCTGCTGCTAAAAGAATTGCGTGCAAAAACACTGGAACATCGTCAAAGAAAAAAAGGGCATCACTGAAATCCCATCAAATGACTTTTCACACTATGACAACTTCCTTGATGCTGCTTTCCTTTTCAACGTAGTTCCTGCATCTGTTCAAAACTTGGACTTGTCTGATCTTGAACGCTACTTTGCTTTGGGACGTGGTTACCAAGGAGAAAAAGGAGATGTTCGTGCCCTTCCAATGAAGAAATGGTTCAACACCAACTACCACTACATCGTTCCTAAATTTGAAAAAGACACTCAAGTAAAATTGGCTGGTCACAAAATCTTTGATGAGTTCCAAGAAGCTAAAGAACTTGGGCTTAACACTCGTCCTGTCCTTGTCGGTCCATTCACGTTCCTTCAATTGTCAGACTTTGAAGAAGGCGTGAAAGCAGAAGACTTCGTAGATAGCTTAGTAGCTGCTTACCAAGATGTTTTTGCGAAATTGGCTGAGCTTGGTGCAACTCGTATCCAACTCGATGAAGCTGCTCTTGTCAAAGACTTTGACAGAAGAAGAAAAAGCACTCTTCTTGAACATCTACAACAAACTCTTGGCTGATAAAAAAAGGTCTTGAAGTCTTGCTTCAAACTTACTTCGGTGACGTTCGTGACGTCTACGCTGACCTTGTGAAATTGCCAGTAGATGCGATCGGTCTTGACTTCGTTGAAGGTAAGAAAACTCTTGAACTTGTTAAAGGTGGCTTCCCAGCTGACAAGACTCTTTATGCAGGTATTGTCAATGGTAAGAACATCTGGCGCAACAACTACGAAAAGAGCTTGGCTATTCTTGAGCAAATCCCAGCTGAAAACATCGTATTGACTAGCTCATGCTCACTTCTTCATGTGCCATTTACAACAGCTAATGAAGATTTTGAACCAGCTATCTTGAACCACTTTGCATTTGCAGTTGAAAAATTGGATGAAATCCGTGACTTGGATGCTATCCGCAACGGTCAAGGTGCAGAAGCTCTTGCAGCAAACAAAGAACTCTTTGCGACTGAACGTGTTGGTGAAAATGCTGAACTTCGTGCGCGTATCGCTGGATTGACAGACGCAGACTACACTCGTTTGCCAGCCTTTGCAGAACGTGAAGCAATCCAAGAAGATGCTTTCAAACTTCCAGCTCTTCCAACAACAACAATCGGTTCATTCCCTCAAACTAAGGAAGTTCGTGCGAAACGTTTGGCCTTCCGTAAGGGTGAATTGTCACAAGAAGAATACGATGCCTTCCTTGCTGAAACCATCGACGAATGGATCAAATGGCAAGAAGAAGTTGGATTTGACGTGCTTGTACACGGTGAATTCGAACGTAATGACATGGTTGAGTACTTCGGTCAAAACTTGTCAGGTTACCTCTTCTCTAAGAATGGTTGGGTACAATCATACGGTATGCGTGGGGTGAAACCACCAATCATCTGGGGTGATGTGACTCGTCTCAACCCAATCACTGTTAAATGGTCTAGCTACGCACAAAGCCGTACGGACAAACCTGTTAAAGGTATGTTGACTGGACCTGTTACAATTCTTAACTGGTCATTCCCACGTGAAGACATCTCTATCAAGGATTCTACTCTTCAAATCGCTCTTGCTATCAAGGATGAAGTTCTTGACCTTGAAGCTGCAGGCGTGAAAATCATCCAAATCGACGAGGCTGCTCTTCGTGAGAAATTGCCACTCCGTCGTAGCGACTGGTACGAAGACTACCTTGACTGGGCTATTCCAGCCTTCCGTTTGGTACACTCAACAGTAGCACCAGACACACAAATCCACACTCACATGTGTTACTCAGAATTTACAGATATCATCCCAGCTATCGACAACATGGATGCAGACGTTATCTCATTTGAGGCTAGCCGTTCAAACCTTGAAATCTTGGACGAACTCAAAGCGAAAAAAACTTCCAAACAGAAGTTGGACCTGGGGTTTACGATATCCACTCACCTCGTGTGCCTAATGAAGGCGAAATCGACCACACCATCGAAGCTATTCTTGCTAAAGTGCCAAGCAAGAAAGTTTGGATCAACCCTGACTGTGGTTTGAAAACACGTGGTATTCCAGAAACGAAAGAAAGCTTGATCCGCCTTGTAGAAGCTGCTAAAGCTGCGCGTGAGAAATTGTAAGACAAAGACAGTTCTCTCTACACGGTTGATCAGTAAGAAATCAACTAGAAAAAGGTTATTACATATGTCGCGTCAAACACCGTCACTCTCATTTGAAGTTTTCCCTCCAAACCCAGCAGTAGGCAATGACAAAATTATTGCAGCTCTGAAAGACATGCAGGGCTTGGCACCACACTTCATCAGTGTGACTGCCAGCAATAATAAATTTAATATCAAAGAGACGACGGTTCGTTTGGCAGACTACATCCAAAATGACTTGGAGATTCCGACCATTGCTCACTTGCCAGCTATTTATCTAACTAAGGATAAGGTAGCTGAGACCATTGCAGATTTGGATAAGGTTGGGGTTCAGAAAATCTTGGCACTTCGTGGAGATATTATTCCGGATGTGGAGCCACAAAAAGATTTCCGTTACGCGACTGACTTGATCGAGTTTATCAAGGAACAGGCGCCACATTTTGAAATTATTGGAGCTTGTTACCCAGAAGGTCACCCTGATTCGCCAAACCAAATCTCAGATATTCAAAATCTCAAGAAAAAAGTAGATGCAGGCTGCTCAAGCCTTGTCACTCAGCTTTTCTTTGACAATGAGCGTTTCTACGATTTCCAAGATAAATGTACCTTGGCTGGGATTGATGTTCCTATCCATGCAGGAATTATGCCAATTCTGAATCGAAATCAGGCTCTCCGTCTCTTGAAGACTTGTGAGAATATCCATCTTCCACGCAAATTTAAAGCCATCTTAGACAAGTATGAGCATGACCCTGAGTCGCTCAGAGCAGCAGGACTTGCCTATGCCGTGGACCAAATCGTGGACTTGGTAACTCAGGATGTTGCCGGTGTGCATCTCTACACTATGAACAATGCAGAAACTGCAAAATACATCCACCAAGCAACTCATGCCTTGTTTAATCATCAGTCTCTAGGATAATAAAAAGCAAACCATTCTTCTCAGGTGAGGGGAATGGTTCCTTTTTAATGGTAAAGACCGCACTTTTTAAGAAAAATATGATAAAATAGACTCTGTACGTACTTGATACAAAGATGAGGGTATTTAGGTTGTAGAAGTTTGTTTAAAGTTGATTATTTTTTAAACAGAATCTGATAATGTGTGTCTCAAAAAACACGAACGGAGTGAGTATTTAAAAGATATTTCACGCTATCGTGGTATCTTAGATGATAACAATATTATTATCTAAGACGGGATTTTTGAGAGTAAAATTGTTCGGGAAACTATTTTAGCCTGAGCATAGAAATGAAAGGCGAAGTAATTAAAAATTACCATTGAAATTCCATTGGATTTCTAAAATCATCCACTGGATAATTTTACCTCCCGTCCGCACTATTTCAGGGAAATATCAAAAAGATACTTAATTGAATTTTGGCCTCATTTCTTAGGAAAAAAGATAAGCTTCCTAGCACTCATCGAGTGCGGCGTCACCTTCCTATTTTTCTACAGAAATGTTCGGCAAGCCGAACCGTCCAAAATATCTTGAGCAATTGAACCCGGCCGAAAAGCTGTGTAAAAAGATAAACTGTCTTGTCTTCATCGAAGACTTCGTCAGTTTCCTATTTTTACTTTGCTTTTGACGTCCTTAGTATCTTGATCTTTGTAGGCAAGGCGTATAATTTCATCAATCCAAAGGGGATTAAAATGACAAAACAAGTGTTTCAAACGACTTTTGCGGGTCGTGAGTTAATTGTAGAGACTGGTCAGGTTGCTAAGCAAGCAAATGGCTCTGTTGTCGTGCGTTACGGTGAGTCAACTGTCTTGACTGCTGCCGTTATGTCTAAGAAAGATGGCAACTGGGAGATTTCTTCCCTCTTCAAGTCAACTACGAAGAAAAAATGTATGCGGCTGGGAAGTTTCCTGGTGGCTTTATGAAACGTGAAGGACGTCCTTCAACGGATGCGACTTTGACAGCGCGTTTGATTGACCGTCCAATCCGTCCCATGTTTGCGGAAGGTTTCCGTAATGAAGTACAAGTCATCAACACCGTGCTTTCTTATGATGAAAATGCTTCTGCACCAATGGCAGCCATGTTTGGTTCATCTTTAGCGCTTTCTATATCAGATATTCCATTTGATGGACCAATCGCTGGGGTACAAGTGGGCTATGTCGATGGTAAAATCATCATCAATCCAAGTCAAGAACAAGCAGAGCGTTCGCTTCTTGAATTAACAGTAGCTGGGACCAAACACGCTATCAACATGGTAGAGTCTGGTGCCAAAGAATTATCAGAAGAAATCATGTTGGAAGCCCTTCTCAAAGGGCATGAAGTAGTCAAAGAATTGATTGCCTTCCAAGAAGAAATCGTTGAGGCAGTCGGTAAAGAAAAAGCAGAAGTAGAATTGCTTCATGTAGATGCTGAATTGCAGGCTGAAATTATCGCAGCCTACAACAGCGACCTCCAAAAAGCGGTTCAAGTAGAAGAAAAATTGGCTCGCGAAGCTGCAACTCAAGCAGTCAAAGACCAAGTGACTGCTGTTTACGAAGAAAAATATGCAGATCACGAAGAATTTGACCGTATCATGCGTGATGTGGCTGAAATCTTGGAACAAATGGAACACGCTGAAGTGCGCCGTTTGATCACAGAAGACAAGGTGCGTCCTGACGGTCGTAAGGTTGATGAAATCCGTCCTTTGGATGCGGTTGTTGACTTCCTTCCTCGTGTGCACGGTTCGGGTCTCTTTACTCGTGGACAAACTCAAGCTCTTTCAGTCTTGACCTTGGCTCCGATGGGAGAAACTCAAATCATCGATGGTTTGGATCCAGAGTACAAGAAACGCTTTATGCACCACTATAACTTCCCTCAATACTCTGTAGGGGAAACTGGTCGTTACGGTGCACCTGGTCGTCGTGAAATTGGTCACGGGGCTCTCGGTGAGCGTGCTCTTGCTCAAGTATTGCCAAGTTTGGAAGAATTCCCATATGCTATCCGCTTGGTGGCTGAGGTCTTGGAATCAAACGGTTCTTCATCTCAGGCTTCTATCTGTGCTGGAACTCTTGCTCTTATGGCTGGTGGTGTGCCAATCAAGGCGCCAGTAGCAGGGATTGCCATGGGTCTCATCTCAGATGGAAACAACTATACAGTCTTGACAGATATCCAAGGTTTGGAAGACCACTTTGGAGATATGGACTTTAAGGTTGCAGGTACTCGTGACGGGATTACAGCCCTTCAAATGGATATCAAGATTCAAGGAATCACTGCAGAAATCTTGACGGAAGCTCTTGCCCAAGCCAAGAAAGCGCGTTTTGAAATCCTTGATGTGATTGAAGCAACTATTCCAGAAGTTCGTCCAGAATTGGCTCCAACTGCTCCGAAAATTGATACCATCAAGATTGATGTGGACAAGATCAAGATTGTCATCGGTAAGGGTGGAGAAACCATCGACAAGATTATCGCTGAAACAGGCGTTAAGATTGATATTGACGAAGAAGGAAATGTATCTATCTACTCTAGCGACCAAGATGCCATCAATCGTGCCAAAGAAATTATTGCTGGTTTGGTCCGTGAAGCCAAAGTGGATGAAGTTTACCGTGCTAAAGTCGTTCGTATCGAGAAATTTGGTGCTTTTGTTAACCTCTTTGACAAGACAGATGCCCTTGTTCATATCTCTGAGATGGCTTGGACGCGTACCAATAATGTCGAAGACTTGGTAGCAATCGGGGATGAAGTTGATGTTAAGGTTATCAAGATTGATGAAAAAGGACGTGTGGATGCTTCTATGAAAGCCCTTCTTCCTCGTCCTCCAAAACCTGAACGTGATGAAAAAGGTGAAAAATCAGAACGTCCTCACCGCCCACGTCATCACAAGGACCACAAACCTAAGAAAGAATTTACAGAAACACCAAAAGATTCAGAATAAGAAAAGGAGAAATGTATGGGATGGTGGCGCGAAACCATTGATATCGTAAAAGAAAATGATCCAGCGGCCCGCACCACTTTGGAGGTTTTACTGACTTATCCAGGTGTCAAGGCCTTGGCGGCCCACCGTCTTTCGCATTTTCTCTGGAAGCATGGTTTCAAACTCTTGGCGCGTATGCACAGCCAGTTTTGGCGCTTTTGGACTCAAATTGAGATTCATCCAGGTGCTCAAATCGACTCTGGGGTCTTTATTGACCATGGTTCAGGCCTGGTTATCGGAGAGACTGCTATTGTTGAAAAGGTGTTATGCTTTACCACGGAGTAACTCTTGGTGGGACAGGAAAAGACTGTGGCAAACGCCATCCGACCGTTCGAAAGGGAGCTCTCATATCAGCCCATGCCCAAGTCATCGGACCTGTAGAAATCGGTGAAAATGCTAAAGTCGGTGCCGCTGCGGTCGTTGTGGCAGATGTTCCTAGCGATGTAACGGTTGTCGGCATTCCTGCTAAGATTGTACGTGTACATGGTAAGAAGGATGAACCGACGATCCACGAAGTTGAAGAAAAACGAGAGTACTACGTCAATAAACTCGAGCAGGCTAAAGAAGCCAGTCACAGATCGTCTGGGCTCTAATTTATGATGATTCTTTTATCCATTAACATTTTTTCAAAGACGATATTCGACTGAGTAGGTCGTAAAGCAAAAGGGCGACTGTCAGCCCTTTTCTTGCATTTATTTGATTCTTCTTTTACTTTTTAGAAAGGAGCAAGGAATTCCGAAGTGTAGAGATATTCGGACTGAAATTCAATTGAACTGTCAGCGATGAAATTAACTGTTCTTGGATTTTGGCTTTCCTGACTATTATTTTATGATTAAAATATATGATACCATGGCTCGTGATTTGCGAGAATTTGTCCCGATTGTGGACGGCAAGGTCAATATGTATGTTTGTGGGCCAACCGTGTATAACTATATCCACGTGGGAAATGCCCGCTCGACAGTAGCCTTTGATACCATTCGACGTTACTTTGAGTACCGTGGTTACGAGGTTGCCTATATTTCCAATTTTACGGATGTTGATGATAAGATTATCAACCGTGCCAAGGAAGAAGGGATCACACCGCAGGAGGTTGCGGACAAGTACATCTCTGCCTTTCGTGAGGATGTGACGGCCTTGGGTGTCAAGCCTGCGACTCGCCATCCCCGTGTGGTGGAGTTTATGGCTGATATCATCCGTTTTGTGGAAGACTTGATTGAAAAAGGATTTGCCTACGATAGTCAAGGGGATGTTTATTTCCGTGTGGAAAAATCTCAAAACTATGCTAAATTGGCTAATAAAACCTTGGAAGATTTGGAGCTAGGTGCTTCAGGACGTACCGATGAAGAAACGGCTCGTAAGGAAAATCCTGTGGACTTTGCCCTCTGGAAAGCTGCCAAGCCAGGCGAGATTTCTTGGGATAGTCCTTGGGGATCTGGTCGTCCAGGATGGCATATCGAGTGTTCGGTTATGTCGACAGAGATTTTGGGTGATACCATTGATATCCACGGTGGTGGAGCTGACCTTGAGTTTCCTCACCATACCAACGAGATTGCTCAGTCAGAAGCTAAAACAGGTAAGACCTTTGCCAACTACTGGATGCACAATGGTTTTGTCAATATCGACAATGTCAAGATGTCCAAGTCCTTGGGGAACTTTATCACCGTTCATGATGCTCTCAAGACCATTGATGGTCAAGTGCTTCGTTTCTTCTTTGCGACTCAACATTACCGCAAGCCAATCAACTTTACGGAAAAGGCAGTGCGGGATGCCGAGACTAATCTCAAGTATCTGAAGAATACTTATGAGCAACCATTTACTGGAACTGCAGATGCTCGAGAGTTACAAGCATTTAAAGATAAGTTTGTAGCGGCTATGGATGAAGATTTTAACACGGCAAATGGGATCACAGTTGTCTTTGAAATGGCCAAATGGATCAATTCCGGCAACTATGATTCAAGTGTTAAGGAAGCTCTTGCTGCTATGTTAGAGGTCTTTGGTATTGTCTTTGTTGATGAAGTTTTGGATGAAGAGATTGAAGCCTTGATTCAAAAACGTCAAGAAGCGCGTGCCAATCGTGACTTCGCGACGGCTGACCAAATCCGTGACCAACTAGCTGCCCAAGGTATCAAACTCCTTGACACCAAGGATGGAGTGAGGTGGACTCGTGATTGATGTCAATCTCATTAATGGGATTGCGCTAGCCTTTGAAGGAGATGCGGTGTACTCTATGTATATTCGCCGTCATCTCATCCTCAAAGGTATGACCAAACCCAATAAACTTCATCAAGAAGCGACCAAATATGTGTCAGCCAAGGCTCAGGCCCACCTGATTTCTCTTATGTTGGAGGAGCAAGTCCTGACAGAAAAAGAAGAAGAAATCTACAAACGTGGTCGCAATACCAATAGCCACACCAAGGCTAAAAATGCTGATGTGGTGACTTACCGTATGTCCACAGGTTTTGAAGCCGTGATGGGCTATCTCCATATGACTGAAAATCTGGAACGACTTGAGAGCTTGATTTCTTGGTGCATCCAAAAAGTGGAGGGCTAGGACATGATAGCAAAAGAACTACAAGACTGGTTTCCTGAGGCTCAGATTTCAGATCAACCAGTAGAGAAAGAAGCTTATCTTTGCCTATCTTTGTCAAATAATCAGTGGATTTTGCTGGAGGAAGCTAGTCTGAGCGAGCGTGAAAAACAGTTGGTTGCCCTTTTGACCCAGCAGGAGCAGGCTCGTTCGCTCAATCCTTGGTATTCTTATCTGATTGAGGGCAAGGGACAAGCCCCACATGCTTTTAAAAAGATTCAGTTGGTTTATTGTCATCTTTCCTATTTTCAGCAGGAAAATCTGGCTTCTTGGTTGGATATGATGCGAACCCTATTTCCTAACTGTCAGACAGTGCTTCAAGTCGGAGCTCAGGACTATGTTTTCGTGCTTCAACAAGACAAATACACCTCTGTACGAGCTATTTTAAGTGATACGATTGAAGCGGTTGAGTATGACTTTGGACTGCGTCTCTCTATCATGTTGGGCCAGGTTTGGTCTCAGACAGGACATCAAGCCTTGTCAGACTTAATCAAAGCAGAGCGGGACTTGTTTAAGACATGGTGGCGTCAGGGTCACCAAGGTGTTCATACCTTTTCTCAGCTCTATCTTTGGAGTGTGGGGGAAAGACTTGTGGACCTGAGAGTAATCAAGGAATGCCTGCACCAGATGATTTTGGATCAAGACCAGATTCAGGAGATCATTCTCTCCCTTTGGGAAAATAGTGCTGTTCTTACTAAAACAGCCCAGCAACTCTATCTGCACCGTAATTCTCTCCAATACAAGATTGATAAATGGGAAGAATTGACAGGGCTTCAGTTGAAGGAGTTGACCGACCTGACCCTGTGTTATCAATTGATTTTACCAGATATTCTCTAAAGTTTTGTGCAAGTTGCACAGAACTTTTTTGTTTTTTTGGTCATCTTGCCATAGAAATGTAAAGCGTTTTCATCTATAATATAATTATCAAAATACAAAAGGAGTTCACCTCATGGTAGAATTGAATCTTAAAAATATTTACAAAAAATATCCAAACAGCGAACACTATTCAGTTGAAGACTTCAATTTGGACATTAAAGACAAAGAATTTATCGTTTTCGTAGGTCCTTCAGGATGTGGTAAATCAACTACTCTTCGTATGATTGCTGGTCTTGAAGATATCACAGAAGGTACTGCATCTATTGATGGCGTGGTTGTCAACGACGTAGCTCCAAAAGATCGTGACATCGCCATGGTATTCCAAAACTACGCTCTTTATCCACACATGACTGTATACGATAACATGGCTTTCGGTTTGAAATTGCGTAAATACAGCAAGGAAGACATCGACAAACGTGTGCAAGAAGCAGCTGCAATCCTTGGTTTGAAAGAATTCTTGGATCGTAAACCAGCTGACCTTTCAGGTGGTCAACGTCAACGTGTTGCCATGGGTCGTGCGATCGTCCGTGATGCAAAAGTATTCTTGATGGACGAACCTTTGTCAAACTTGGATGCCAAACTTCGTGTATCAATGCGTGCTGAAATTGCGAAAATCCACCGTCGTATCGGCGCTACAACTATCTACGTAACTCACGACCAAACAGAAGCGATGACACTTGCAGACCGTATCGTTATTATGTCAGCAACTAAGAACCCTGCTGGTACAGGTACTATCGGACGTGTAGAACAAATCGGTACTCCTCAAGAAGTTTACAAAAACCCAGTTAATAAATTCGTAGCAGGATTCATCGGAAGCCCAGCTATGAACTTCATTAACGTGAAATTGGTTGGTAGCGAAATTGTTTCTGACGGTTTCCGTTTGAAAGTTCCAGAAGGAGCATTGAAAGTTCTTCGTGACAAAGGCTACGAAGGTAAAGAATTGATCTTCGGTATCCGTCCAGAAGACGTGAATGCAGAACCTGCTTTCCTCGAAACATTCCCAGAATCAGTTGTGAAAGCAACTATCTCTGTATCAGAATTGCTTGGTTCAGAATCTCACCTATACTGCCAAGTTGGTAAAGATGAATTCGTTGCTAAGGTTGACGCACGTGACTACTTGCAAGCAGGTGCAACAGTTGAACTTGGCTTTGACTTGAACAAAGCACACTTCTTTGATGTAGAAACTGAAAGAACAGTTACTAAGATAAATGAAAACAAAACACTGCTAGAGAAATCTGTGAGGATGTTTTTTGCAATTGATAGAAAAACTCCTGAAGAGATATCCACAGAAGAATGTGATTGATTATTTGAACTTAAGATCGCTAAATAAATAAGCTCTGCTTTTGGATTTCTGTTTCTTAATCTGTTTGGCAAGTGACTTCATCATGAAGAGGGCCACACATATAGACGGTTGCATGTTGGGGTACTTCTTTTTGTTCAAAATTAAGATAGCCGTCTTTTGTACTGTCTACTAGATTGGAGTTCAAAGGTGGGATTTTTCTGAGCATAGTCACGGAGCAAATCCGGATGAACTGCATTTCTTCTCACGGAAACTATAGTAGAAGTGAACCTGTTTAAATAAGGGGATTCCTGGATGTAAGGAGATGAAGGGGTAATCCCAATACCTCCAGCAATCCAAATCTGTTTTCTCAAATCAACTATTCTATAAATCATGTGTCCATGCAGCTCTGTCTACTTACTTTGCTTGCCGACTTGAAGATTGTCCATAGATATTCTTGGTATGGTCTGCACTGAATTTTTGACAGTAAGTAAAAGTGTTGTGTGACCTCCTGAGATGAAAGGGATGCGAACTTTCAAAGCCTTCTTGGAAAATCTTTAGGAGGCAAACTGTCTGATTGATGGTTGAAAGGTCTGCTGGATGATTTGAATTTCTCTGGCATCGTGATTTAAGCGTTTGGGATGGTAATTTTCCTAGATGGGGAAGGAAATCTTGATAAAGAGGTGATATAAAAGAAACCAGCCAGTAAGCTAAAGAGCATGGCTACCAACAAAACTCTCAATTGAACTGGAGGTGACTTGTGTTTATTCTGCAGCTTTATTTGCAGCGTTTGCTAACGCATGAGACAGGCTAGGGTAGCAAGTTAAAGCGCTATGAAGTAGATGAGGGCAATCAGGATATAAAGACTGAAGACCTGTTCTGGTTCGAAATAACGGCCCATGAGAATTTGGCTGGCTCCAAAGAGTTCTTGCAGGGCGATAACTGAGTAGAGAAGACTGGTATCCTTAATCACGGTAACAAACTGGGAAATAATGGCTGGCAACATTTTGCGAATAGCTTGTGGGAGAATGATGTAGTAGAGGATTTGGGCTGAGGTGAAGCCCTGTGACATTCCTGCTTCGTATTGTCCCTTGTCTACGGCATTGAGACCACCTCGAATAATCTCAGCTAAGGCTGCTGATGTAAAGAGGGTAAAGGCAGTAATACCTGCTGGTGTGGATTTCATCTTGAAAACCAAAAAGATAGTAAAAATCCAGAGAAGGTTGGGAACGTTACGCACAAACTCGATGTAAATGCTGGAGATGATGCGCAAGACAGGATTTTTCCCATTTCTCATGACAGCTAGCACCGTACCGATAAGGGTAGAGAGGATGATGGCAATCAGAGAAATATAGAGGGTCAAGCCAAATCCTTTAAAGATAAAGACTAGGTTATCTGGGGTTAAAACTTCTAAAATGGATTCCATAGTAACCTCCTAAAGTGAATAGGCTTTTTTGTTGGCTTGCTCCATCTTGCGACCAAACTGGGCAACAGGGAAGCAAAGAGAAAAGTAGAGCAGGGCAGCGCCTAAAAAGGCTGGAATGTAGTTTCCGTTAAGAGCCGACCAAGACTTGGTCACAAACATCAGGTCCACTCCAGAGATGATAGCGACTGTCGAGGTGTTCTTGATGAGGTTGACGATTTGGTTGGTCAAAGGAGGGAGAATGATACGGAAGGCCTGTGGCAAGATAATTAAGCGCATGGCACTGATATAGGTAAAACCCTGTGACAAGGCGGCCTCCATCTGACCGCTAGGAATAGACTGAATTCCTGAACGAATTACCTCAGCGATATAGGCACCGTGATAGAGTCCTACACAGAGTACAGCTGTCCAATAAATCGGAATCATGATGATATGGTCACTAATAAGAGGTAGACCATAAAAAACGATGACAAACTGCACCAAGAGGGGAGTGTTTTGATAAAATTCTACAAAGATACGAGCCAAAATTCTCAATATCGGACGTTTACTGGTTGACATGGCTCCGAAGAAGATGCTAAAACCATGGCGAGGATAAAGGATCCGATAGCTAGGGCAAGAGTGAAGAGGAAACCATTGAAAAATTGTCCAAAATCCTGAAAATAGGCTGTCCAAGATGATAAATCTGTCATAGGGGATCCTCCTTAATCTGCGGTATGGCTAGATGGTTTGAGCTTGTAACGGTCATAAAGTTTTTGCAAACTGCCATCCTTGCTCCATTTAGTGACCAAGTTATCAAGATAGTTGTTGAGCTCTGTATTTGATTTCTTGGTAACGATACCGTAGTCAGATGGCTTGAAACTATCATCTAGTAGTACTGTCCGTTTGCTGATGTAGCCAGATAGAATCGAGCGGTCAACGGAAAAAGGCATCAATACGATGAGCGTGTAGAGAAGTAATCAATTCTGGGATAGGAACCAAGTTCGACGAATTTAAAGGTCAAACCTTTCTTTTTACCCAGTTCGGTAATCAGGCGTTGGGTAATGGAACCTTGGGCAACTCCGATGGTTTTTCCGTTTAGGTCCTCAATGCTTTTTGATTTTGGCAGATTTATTGACCAAAAAGCCAGAAGCGTCCGTGTAGTAGGGACTGGTGAAGTTGTAGAGTTTTTTACGTTCGTCTGTGATGGTGAAAGGTCGCGATATCCATATCGACCTGTTCATTGTCTAGAAGTGGGTCCGCGAGTTTGCGCTGTAACAGGCACATAGCGAACCTTGACCTTGAGTTCATCAGCTACCATCTTGGCCAAGTCCGTTTCGATACCAGAATAGGTCCCTGTCTTGGGATCCTTGTAGCCAAAATTGGGAACGTCTTGTTTGACACCGACAACCAGCTCGCCTCTCTTTTGAATATCTGCGACACTGGTATCAGCCTGGACTGGTTTTGTAGTAGCAAGGCCGAAAAGGCTAATCAATAATGCTGATAAAAAAAGAATTTCTTTTTTTCATAGGCACCTCCTTATTTGACTTTGTCACTTTCGTGGTTGATAATTTTGCTGAGAAATTGTTGGGCACGAGGTTCACTTGGATTGTCGAAAAAGTCATCAACATCTGTCGTATCTACTAAAACCTCTCCGTCAGCCATAAAGATGATGCGGTCGGCAACTTCACGGGCAAAGCCCATTTCATGGGTCACGACAATCATATTCATACCATCGTGGGCCAATTTTTGCATAACTGCCAGAACATCACCGATGGTTTCAGGGTCAAGGGCAGATGTTGGCTCATCAAAGAGGAGGAGTTCAGGATGCATAGCGAGTCCACGTGCAATGGCAATCCGTTGTTTTTGTCCACCAGATAGCATGGCTGGATAAGAATCTTTCTTGTCCCACATATTTACAAATTCCAGATATTTTTGAGCTGTTTTTTCAGCTTCTTTTTTATCAATTCCTAGAACTTTTATGGGTGCTAGTGTTACGTTTTCTAACACTGTTTTGTGGGGGTAGAGGTTGAAATGCTGGAAAACCATGCCGACTTCCTTACGAAGCGGCACTAAATCTTTCTGGCTGGCACCAGCAACTTGGTGGCCATTGACTAGAAGACTTCCCTTGTCAACAGCCTCCAAACCATTGATGGTGCGGATCAGAGTGGACTTCCCAGAACCAGAAGGGCCTAGGAGTACAACGACTTGTCCTTTTTCAAAACGGAGATTGATGTCGCGGAGTGCGTGATAGTCTCCGTAATATTTTTCGACGTGTTCAAATTCTACTAAAGCCATAAGGAATCTCCTTTGTGTTAGATTTTATAACATGATTCTACACCAAAAGATTTGTCTTGTCAAATCATATCTGAAAAAATTCACTAAAATTTTATAAAAAAGCAATCCGGATAGAGAAAAAGCCTAAATCGTGTTATAATGAAGCAATAGAATTCTTAGAAAGAGTGGATGTCTTTTTGATAACACCTACTTATGAATGGCAGTTTGCCCCGCAGGTTGAAGATGCAGATTTTACAAAGATAGCCAAGAAGGCTGGACTTGGTCCTGAGGTGGCTCGGTTATTATTTGAAAGAGGAATTCAGGACCAAGAAAGTCTGAAGAAGTTTTTAGAGCCTTCCTTAGAGGACTTGCATGATCCTTATCTGCTCCATGATATGGATAAGGCAGTGGAACGGATTCGTCAGGCCATTGAAGAAGGGGAAAATATCCTCATCTATGGAGACTACGATGCGGATGGCATGACTTCGGCTTCTATTGTCAAGGAAAGTTTGGAACAACTTGGTGCCGAGTGTCGGGTTTACTTGCCAAATCGTTTTACTGATGGTTATGGACCTAATGCCAGTGTTTACAAATATTTTATCGAGCAAGAAGGAATTTCCTTGATTGTGACGGTGGATAATGGTGTTGCTGGTCATGAGGCCATTGAACTGGCTCAGTCTATGGGAGTGGATGTCATTGTGACCGATCACCATTCCATGCCTGAAACCTTGCCAGACGCCTATGCCATTGTCCATCCTGAGCATCCAGATGCGAACTATCCTTTCAAATATTTGGCTGGTTGTGGAGTTTCTTTCAAGTTGGCTTGTGCCCTGTTAGAAGAAGTACAAGTGGAATTGCTTGATTTGGTCGCTATTGGTACCATTGCTGATATGGTGAGTTTGACGGATGAAAACCGTATCTTGGTCCAATACGGTCTGGAAATGTTGGGGCACACTCAGCGCATTGGTCTACAAGAAATGATGGATATGGCTGGGATTGCCGCCAACGAAGTGACAGAAGAAACGGTTGGTTTCCAGATTGCCCCTCGTTTGAATGCATTGGGACGCTTGGACGATCCCAATCCTGCCATTGATTTGCTGACTGGGTTTGATGATGAGGAAGCGCATGAGATTGCTCTCATGATTCATCAGAAAAACGAAGAGCGCAAGGAAATTGTCCAGTCTATCTATGAAGAAGCTAAGACCATGGTGGATCCTGAGAAGAAGGTCCAGGTCTTAGCCAAGGAAGGTTGGAATCCTGGGGTTCTAGGAATCGTAGCTGGTCGTTTGTTGGAAGAGCTAGGGCAGACAGTCATCGTTCTTAATATAGAGGACGGTCGTGCCAAGGGTAGTGCTCGTAGTGTGGAAGCGGTCGATATTTTTGAAGCCCTAAATCCCCATCGCGACCTTTTTATCGCCTTTGGTGGTCATGCTGGCGCAGCAGGAATGACGCTGGAGGTTGAGAAACTTTCAGATTTATCTCAAGTTTTGGAAGACTATGTCCGTGAAAAGGGCGCAGATGCTGCTGGCAAGAACAAGTTAAATCTAGATGAAGAACTGGATTTGGAGGGACTTAGCTTGGAAACGGTCAAAAGTTTTGAACGTTTAGCTCCTTTTGGAATGGACAATCAGAAACCTGTCTTTTATATAAAGGATTTTCAGGTCGAAAGTGCCCGTACTATGGGGGCAGGCAATGCCCATCTCAAACTGAAAATTTCCAAGGGTGAGGCGAGTTTTGAAGTCGTGGCCTTCGGACAAGGTAGATGGGCAACAGAATTTTCTCAAACCAAGAATCTAGAGTTGGCGGTTAAATTGTCTGTCAACCAATGGAATGGCCAAACTGCCCTGCAGTTGATGATGGTGGATGCGCGTGTGGAGGGTGTTCAACTTTTTAACATCCGTGGAAAAAATGCAGTCTTGCCAGAAGGGGTTCCAGTCTTGGATTTTGCTGGAGAAGTGCCAGATTTAGCGACTAGTGAAGCTGTTGTCGTAAAAACAGTTCCTGAGGATATTACTCAGCTGAAAACCATTTTTCAGGAACAGAATTTCTCTGCGGTCTATTTCAAAAATGATATTGACAAGGCCTATTATCTGACAGGTTATGGGACTAGAGAGCAGTTTGCCAAATTGTACAAGACTATTTACCAGTTCCCAGAGTTTGATATTCGCTACAAGCTGAAGGATTTGGCTACTTATCTTAATATTCAACAAATCTTGCTGGTCAAGATGATTCAAGTGTTTGAAGAACTAGGCTTTGTGACCATCACAGATGGTGTTATGACAGTCAATAAAGAGGCGCCAAAGCGGGAAATCGGAGAAAGTCAGATTTATCAAAAGCTGAAACAAACCGTCAAAGACCAAGAAATGATGGCGCTGGGTACTGTGCAAGAAATTTATGACTTTTTAATGGAAAAAGAATAGCAGATAGGAAAGAGTTGGGCAACCAGCTCTTTTTTGAAAACAAATCTTCATTTTGAAAATCATCAAAAAAATGGTATAATGGTAGGAAAAGATTCGGCTAAAAGTGATAGTGCTTTTAGAATAAAAGGGCAAGCAACCCTATAATCAAGATAAACTAAGCTTTCGGAGGAAAAATGAGTAATATCAGTTTAACAACACTTGGTGGTGTACGTGAAAATGGGAAAAATATGTATATCGCTGAAATAGATGGGTCTATTTTCGTTTTGGATGCAGGTCTAAAGTACCCTGAAAATGAACAACTAGGGGTGGACGTGGTCATTCCCAATATGGATTACCTTTTTGAAAATAGCGACCGTATCGCAGGGGTCTTCTTGACCCACGGACATGCAGATGCCATTGGTGCTCTTCCGTATCTCTTGGCTGAAGCCAAGGTACCTGTATTTGGGTCTGAGTTGACCATTGAATTGGCCAAACTCTTTGTCAAAGGAAATGACACAGTTAAGAAATTCAATGATTTCCATGTTATAGATGAGGATACGGAGATTGATTTTGGAGGGACTGTTGTGTCCTTCTTCCGTACGACCCACTCTATCCCAGAAAGTTTGGGTGTGGTCTTGAAGACAGCTGAAGGTAGCATCGTTTATACAGGCGACTTCAAATTTGACCAGACAGCTAGTGAATCCTATGCGACAGACTTCGCTCGTTTGGCAGAAATCGGTCGTGATGGAGTTCTGGCTCTTCTTAGCGATTCAGCCAATGCGGACAGTAATATTCAAGTGGCTAGCGAAAGTGAAGTTGGGGACGAGATCACTCAAACCATTGCAGACTGGGAGGGTCGTATCATTGTTGCGGCGGTAGCCAGCAACCTCTCTCGTATCCAGCAGGTGTTTGACGCTGCGGATGCAACAGGTCGTCGTGTGGTCTTGACAGGATTCGATATTGAAAATATCGTCCGCACTGCTATTCGCCTCAAGAAATTATCCCTAGCTAACGAGAGTCTTTTGATTAAGCCAAAAGATATGTCTCGCTTTGAAGACCATGAGTTGATTATCCTTGAGACAGGTCGTATGGGTGAGCCAATCAATGGTCTTCGTAAGATGTCGATTGGTCGCCACCGTTATGTGGAAATCAAGGACGGTGACTTTGGTCTATATCGTAACAACTCCGTCTATCGCCAAAGAAGCGGTCATGGCGCGTGTGGAAAACATGATTTATCAAGCTGGAGGTGTTGTCAAACTGATCACCCAAAGCTTTGCGTGTGTCAGGGCATGGAAATGCGCGTGATTTGCAGTTGATGATCAACCTCTTGCAACCCAAGTATCTCTTCCCGATTCAAGGGGAATACCGTGAGTTAGATGCCCATGCTAAGGCTGCTATGGCAGTTGGGATGTTGCCAGAACGCATTTTCATCCCTAAAAAGGGAACCAGCATGGCTTATGAGAATGGAGACTTTGTCCCAGCTGGAGCGGTTTCAGCAGGGGATGTCTTGATTGACGGAAATGCCATTGGTGATGTTGGTAATGTGGTCCTTCGTGACCGTAAGGTCTTGTCAGAGGATGGTATTTTTATCGTCGCAATCACCGTTAATCGTCGTGAGAAGAAAATTGTGGCCAAGGCCCGTGTTCACACGCGTGGATTTGTTTATCTCAAGAAGAGTCGCGATATTCTCCGTGAAAGTTCAGAATTGATTAACCAGACGGTAGAAGACTATCTTCAAGGGGATGACTTTGACTGGGCAGATCTTAAAGGGAAGGTTCGTGATAATCTGACCAAGTATCTCTTTGACCAAACCAAACGTCGTCCAGCTATTTTACCAGTAGTCATGGAAGCAAAATAATCGTTGAAATAAACAGGGAGAAAGTCGAGTTTCGGCTTTTTCTTATAGAAAAATAGAGGAAAAATTATGGCAGTAATGAAAATCGAGTATTACTCACAAGTTTTGGATATGGAGTGGGGAGTGAATGTTCTCTACCCCGATGCCAATCGAGTGGAAGAACCAGATTGTAAAGACATTCCAGTCTTGTACCTCTTGCACGGGATGTCTGGCAACCATAATAGTTGGCTCAAGCGGACCAACGTAGAACGCTTACTTCGAGGCACTAATCTCATCGTCGTCATGCCCAATACCAGCAATGGTTGGTACACCGATACCCAATATGGTTTTGACTATTATACAGCTATAGCAGAGGAATTGCCGCAGGTTCTAAAACGTTTCTTCCCTAACATGACCAGTAAGCGTGAAAAGACCTTTATCGCTGGCCTTTCTATGGGAGGCTATGGCTGTTTCAAACTGGCTCTTGCAACAAATCGTTTTTCTCATGCAGCTAGTTTTTCAGGCGCCCTTAGCTTTCAAGATTTTTCTCCTGAGAGCCAAAATTTGGGAACACCGGCTTATTGGAGGGGTGTTTTTGGAGAGATTAAAGATTGGACAACTAGTCCTTATTCTCTAGAAAACCTGGCTAAAAAATCGGATAAAAAGACCAAGCTTTGGGCTTGGTGTGGTGAGCAGGATTTCTTGTACGAAGCCAATAATTTAGCAGTGAATAATCTCAAAAAACTGGGCTTTGATATGACCTATAGCCATAGCGCTGGAATTCACGAGTGGTATTATTGGGAAAAACAATTGGAACGGTTTCTAGCAACTCTACCAATCGATTTCAAATTAGAAGAGAGATTGTCATAATTTAGCTTTCTTTCAGCTTGTTTTAGTAAAATAGACTTTATTTTCTAGAAAGGTGGAGAGACATGCGCTGGATTTTTCGTTTGATAGGGGCTTTCTTTTCTTTTGTGTGGCGTTTGTTTTGGCGTCTAGTTTGGATAGCTTTTCTTTTGTGTGCTTTTGCTTTTGGACTTCTCTGGTATCTGAACGGTGATTTTCAAGGAGCGCTAAAGCAAGCAGAACGGTCAGTAAAAGATTGGTCAACAAAGTATCGACCAGTGGGAAAAAACAGGGCAACTGCCTAAGTTGAACCAGACAGATAGCCATCAACACTCTGAAGGAAGGTGGCCGCAGGCTTCTGCTCGTATTTACCTAGATCCGCAGATGGATTCAGGATTTCAAGAGGCATATTTAGAAGCGATTCAGAACTGGAATCAAACTGGGTGCCTTTTAAGTTTGAACTGGTGACTGAGGCCAGCAAGGCGGATATCTTGGCTACGGAGATGAATGACGGAGGTACTCCTGTGGCAGGAGAGGCAGAAAGTCAGACCAATCTCTTAACAGGGCAATTCTTGTCTGTCACGGTACGGTTGAATCACTATTATCTGTCCAATCCTAACTATGGCTATTCCTATGAGCGCATTGTCCACACGGCTGAACATGAGTTGGGTCATGCGATTGGCTTAGACCATACAGATGAGAAGTCTGTCATGCAACCAGCAGGTTCCTTTTATGGTATCCAGAAAGAGGATGTTGAAAGACTTCGAAAATTATATGAGACCAATGAGTAGGGAACTATCTTTCCCTACTTTTTTTGTTATAATGGAACTATGAATAACTTGATTAAATCAAAACTAGAGCTCCTGCCTACCAGCCCTGGTTGCTACATTCACAAGGATAAAAAAACGGCACCATTATCTATGTAGGAAAGGCTAAAAAAATCTGCGTAACTCGCGTGCGTTCCTATTTCCGTGGAAGTCATGATACCAAGACAGAGTCTCTGGTGTCTGAGATTGTGGATTTTGAATTTATCGTTACGGAGTCCAATATTGAGGCACTTCTCCAGAAATCAACCTGATCAAGGAAAAAACAAGCCTAAGTACAATATCATGCTCAAGGATGATAAGTCCTATCCTTTCATCAAAATCACCAATGAACGCTATCCTCGTTTGATTATCACCCGTCAGGTCAAGAAGGATGGAGGTCTTTATTTTGGTCCCTATCCAGATGTGGGGGCAGCCAATGAAATCAAGCGGCTGCTGGATCGGATTTTTCCTTTTCGTAAGTGTACGAATCCACCGTCTAAAGTCTGTTTTTACTACCATATCGGCCAATGCATGGCCCATACCGTCTGTAAGAAAGATGAGGCCTATTTCAAGTCCATGGCTCAGGAGGTTTCCGATTTCCTAAAAGGGCAGGATGACAAAATCATCGACGACCTCAAGGGTAAGATGGCATCCGCGGCCCAGGCTATGGAGTTTGAACGTGCAGCGGAATACCGTGACCTGATTCAGGCTATTGGGACGCTTCGAACCAAGCAGCGGGTCATGGCTAAGGACCTCCAAAATCGTGATGTATTTGGCTACTATGTAGACAAGGGCTGGATGTGTGTGCAGGTTTTCTTTGTCCGTCAGGGCAAGCTTATCGAGCGCGATGTCAATCTTTTCCCTTATTATAATGATCCGGATGAGGACTTCTTGACCTATGTGGGACAATTCTATCAAGAAAAATCTCATCTGGTTCCCAATGAGGTGCTGATTCCGCAGGATGTTGACGAAGAAGCTGTCAAGGCTTTAGTAGACACCAAGATTCTTAAGCCTCAGCGTGGAGAGAAAAAGCAACTGGTCAATTTGGCTATAAAGAATGCTCGAGTCAGTCTAGAGCAGAAGTTCAATCTGTTAGAAAAATCTGTCGAAAAGACCCAAGGGGCTATTGAAAATCTAGGACGCTTGCTCCAAATCCCGACACCGGTTCGCATCGAGTCCTTCGATAACTCCAATATCATGGGAACTAACCCTGTTTCAGCCATGGTGGTCTTTGTCAACGGAAAACCTAGTAAGAAGGATTACCGTAAGTATAAAATCAAGACCGTAGTCGGGCCAGACGACTATGCGAGTATGAGAGAAGTCATTCGCAGGCGCTATGGTCGAGTACAGCGTGACAGTTTGACTCCTCCAGATTTGATTGTCATCGATGGGGGGACAAGGTCAAGTCAATATCGCCAAGCAGGTCATACAAGAGGAACTGGGCTTGGATATCCCCATTGCAGGTCTGCAAAAGAATGACAAGCACCAAACCCATGAATTGCTTTTTGGAGATCCACTTGAGGTGGTGGAGTTGTCTCGCAATTCTCAGGAATTTTTCCTGCTCCAACGTATCCAAGATGAGGTCCACCGCTTTGCTATTACTTTCCACCGTCAACTACGCTCCAAAAATTCTTTTTCATCACAACTGGATGGAATTGAAGGGCTGGGACCTAAACGCAAGCAGAATCTCATGAAGCATTTCAAGTCTTTGAGCAAAATCAGGAAGCCAGTGTGGATGAGATTGTTGATGTTGGAGTACCTAGAGCGGTTGCAGAGGCTGTGCAGAGGAAGTTGAACCCGCAGGAGGTAGAAGACTTGGCTCAAGTGGCGGAAGAACAAGTAGATTACCAAACAGAAGGAGAGTATCGTGAACCATAAAATTGCAATTTTATCAGACATTCATGGCAATGCGACAGCCTTAGAAGCAGTGATTGCAGAATTCTTGGCAGTTTTGGGTGGTTAATATATAAATAAAAAGGCCGTAAAAACGGTCTTTAGTGGTATAATTGTGATTAAACTAAGCTTTCGAGGTGAAAAAAATGATTCCGATAAAAAGAGCAATTCTAAAACAAGTATATAAATTTTGTCGTGATATTTATGAGAAATTACCAGAAAAAGACGAATTAGATATGTTAATTTTTTTAAGAATTTTGGATCTCACAATGGATTGGAAGACTATTTTACACAGCAAGATAAAAGCCTTTTTAAAACTTATGATGGCGGACTACTCTACCTTACTAAAAATAAAGGAAAAAAATAGATAGCTCATCTGATGTTGAATGGGTTTTTAAAAATACATGTGGAGAAATTTTTCTGATTTGGTTAATCAAATTTATAGTCATTTAAAAACGATTTTATAGAAAAGTGTGATGAGGAAATTAGCAGTCAAAAATAGGGAATATTAGAGGAGTAAGTACTAGTATTAATCTAAAAAGAATATTATCATATGAGACTGATGATAATCTAGATAAAAATTCGAAAAAGAAAAAAATTTGACTGATAATATACGGATTATTGTTGATAGAACAAAGAATACAAGAGAATTTATCGACTTGATTAAGAAAAATTTAAAATCTGAATTCTTAAAGGACTTTGAAGATATATTTCCGGATAAAATGGATACTTTGGTTGAAATGATGAGCTCGAAAAATCGTTTTAATGATTTAGTGCAAAGTTACAAGTTTGATGGAATTCATACTAAAAATCTCATACAGTATTGAAGGATTATGTTGTTGAACGATACAAAGAAAAAAATTGGAATCCCATTATAATAAAATAGACAAAAAGAGTTAGTTCGCATAACTGGTGTCACAGTTTGTCCATATTGTAATAGAAATTTTATTAATGTAACCGAGGAGGCTAATACAAGTCAGTTAGACCATTTTTCCCTAAGAATGAATATCCTCTATTCGCTTTATGTTTTTACAATCTAATTCCTTCTTGTTATGGTTGTAATAATAAAAAGAGTACGAGTAAATTTTTATATCTCTCCCTATGATGAAAGCATAACCGATATTGATGAATTGTTGAAATTTTTCTTTGAATATAAAGTCTGCAGATTTTATTAATAATTCAGAAAGTATTGATATTATAATCAAAGACGACATATCGGAGGAGGAGTTAAAACAATTAGAAAGCAAGGATAAATTAAGTGTTAGACAGAAATTATTGAAGGACAAATATGTGATTGATACAAGAAATCTATACAAACTACATGCGGATATAGTTCAAGAGTTGCTATGGAAGCATGAAATTTATAATAAAGATTATAAATCAGGTTTTATATCAAATATTTGTGGATTCAGGTAAATCTTTTTCAGACTCTGAAATAGATAGAATGATAGTTGGTTATTATACAGACAAAAGAAAAATTATGGGAATAGACCACTTTCAAAAAAATGGTTACAGATATTAGCAAAGAAATTGGACTAGTAGGAGAAGAAGGATGAAATTAATTGCTTTGGTGATTAAACAGTATGATGAGCTTTTTAAAGAACAGATTTTTAATTTTTCAGATGAATATAAAGTAAATTTTGATTTTGAAACGAATGAATTAAAAATTGATAAAAATTCAGACTATATTGAAAATTTTTATGGAGAGTCTATTTATAATATTTCACCAATTGTAGGGATAAATGGGATTGGGAAAACAACAGTTTTAAACATAATTAGTGGCTACTCACCAGGTAAACGCGAGCAAGACTCTGATAATCAATATTTCTTCCTTTTTGAAATAGGAAAACAGGAAGACCGAGTAAGATTTAAGCTTTCTTACAATAATTTATCTGTTGCTAATTTACCGGCATATCGTGAACGTACTTTTTACAGGAATCAAGATGGAAGTTTTGATTGTGATCCAGAAGGTTATGATGTGACTCGAAATATATTATACGTTAATCTGCCAAGTAAAGGCAAAGGAGGAGTTATTGAATCTCGGACAACGTTGAATCAAGAAGGATTGGCAATGTTTATACATTCATATCTGTGGTTGAGCGATCGTAAAATTATTAGTTCAGTTTTATCTTGTTCATTAGATATTAGTCCTTATGGTTTAAAAGATTATAGTAACTCAATTCCGAGAGGGATAAAAGCCATAGGATTTTTAATATATAAAGTCCATACATAATATTTTTTTATGAAGAAGATGAATTTATAAAGAAAACTATTATCTGAATCTTTACTGTCTAAATGTGAAAAATATTTAAAGGAAGATGTTTCTGATTATGAGAATTATGGATTTAATTTACTTTTTAGAGATAGTAAAAAGAATTAGGCAAAAATGAAGTAAAAGGCTGAAACAAGGAAAATCAGAAAAGAGTATGTTGAATCAATAATTAGCATAGTTAAAGTTTTAGAAAATTTCGATACGTATCAACTAAAATTGAAGATGATAGTGAATACATTTTTGTTAAAATATTCCAAAAATGAATAGAAATTTATTTAAAGAACTTAATGAGAAACTTACTAATTATGTCATATCAAAAGAAAGGAAAAGGAAATCGATTATGAAATTTCTTGAATTAAATAAAAACGTCATGCGACCAAGCATTTCACTGATAAGCCAGTGGATCCCAAAGATGTGCGTACGGCTATCGAAATTGCGTAACCTTAGTCCAGTGCCCACAATAGCCAGCCTGAAAATTTGTGGTCGTTCGTGAGAAAAAATGTTGAATTGGCAAAAGTTAGCTTACGGTTCCAACTTTGAGCAGGTATCATCAGCGCCTGTAACCATTGCCTTGTTTATGGATACAGACCTTGCCAAACGTGCTCGTAAAGATTGCCCTGAGTTGGTGGGTGCAACAATTTCAGAAGAACAACTTCAATACTTCATGAAAAATTTGCCAGCTGAGAGTTTGCCGTCTACAGTGAACAACAAGTCAGTGACTACCTAGCCCTCAATGCAGGTTTGTTATGAACTTGATTCTGCCTCTACAGATCAAGGAATCGGCTCAAATATGATCCTTGGTTTTGACAACCAAAGTCAACGAAGTTTTGGACATCGAAGACCGTTTCCGCCCGAGAACTTTGATTACGGTAGACTACACGGACGAAAAATTAGAACCAAGCTACCGCTTGCCAGTAGATGAAATCATCGAGAAAAGATAGAAGGAAGAAAATATGACAGCAATTGATTTTACAGCAGAAGTAGAAAAACGCAAAGAAGACCTCTTGGCTGACTTGTTTAGCCTTTTTGGAAATCAACCTCAGAACGTGATGATAGCAAGGTTGATGCTCAGCATCCATTTGACCTGGGCCGGTAAAAGCCTTGGAGAAATTCCTGAAATCGCAGACCATGATGGCTATCCCAACTAAAAATGTTGATAACTACGCAGGACATTTTCGAGTTTGGTGATGGAGAAGAAGTTCGGAATCTTTGCCCACATGGACGTGGTGCCAGCTGGTAGTGGTTGGGACACAGATCCTCACACACCAACTATCAAAGACGGTCGCCTTTATGCGCGTGGGGCTTCGGATGACAAGGGTCCTACAACAGCTTGTTACTATGGTTTGAAAAATCATCAAAGAATTGGGCCTTCCAACTTAAGAAAGTTCGCTTCATCGTCGGAACAGACGAAGAATCAGGCTGGGCAGACATGGACTACTACTTTGGAGCACGTAGGACTTGCGAAACCAGACTTCGGTTTCTCTCAGATGCTGAGTTCCCCTATCATCAATGGTGAAAAAGGAAACATTACGGAATACCTCCACTTTTTACAGGAGAAAATACAGGTGCAGCCTGTCTTCACAGCTTTACAGGTGGTTTACGTGAAAAACATGGTACCTGAATCAGCAACAGCAGTTGTTTCAGGTGACTTGGCTGACTTGCAAGCTAAACTAGATGCCTTTTTGTTGCAGAACACAAACTTAGAGGAGAACTCCAAGAAGAAAGCGGCCAATACAAGGTGACGATCATTGGTAAATCAGCCCACGGTGCTATGCCTGCTTCAGGTGTCAATGGTGCGACCTACCTAGCCCTCTTCCTTAGCCAGTTTGACTTTGCTGGTCCAGCTAAAGACTACCTTGACATCGCTGGTAAGATTCTCTTGAACGACCATGAGGGTGAAAATCTCAAGATTGCTCATGTGGATGAAAAGATGGGTGCCCTTTCTATGAATGCGGGTGTCTTCCGCTTTGATGAAACAAGCGCTGATAATACCATTGCCCTCAACATCCGCTATCCAAAAGGAACAAGTCCAGAGCAAATCAAGTCAATCCTTGAAAACTTGCCAGTTGCTTCTGTTAGCCTTTCTGAACATGGTCATACGCCTCACTATGTGCCAATGGAAGATCCACTTGTGCAAACCTTGTTGAATGTCTATGAAAAACAAACTGGTCTTCAAGGTCATGAACAAGTCATCGGTGGTGGTACCTTTGGTCGCTTGCTCGAACGCGGAGTTGCCTACGGTGCCATGTTCCCAGACTCAATTGACACCATGCACCAAGCCAATGAATTTATCGCCTTGGACGATCTTTTCCGAGCAGCAGCAATCTATGCCGAAGCTATTTACGAATTGATCAAATAAAACGATAGAAGTCTGAGTTGTATGCTTGGACTTCTTTTTGGAGGGAAAAGTAGATGTCTCAAATTGAAAGAATCAAGCAGGCTATTATGGCAGATCCGCAGAATGCTACTTTTACAAAGCGTGGCATCGAGCCTCTCTTTGCAGCGCCAAAGACTGCTCGCATCAATATCATCGGTCAAGCGCCTGGTCTTAAAACCCAAGAAGCAGGCCTTTACTGGAAGGACAAAAGTGGTGACCGCTTGCGCGACTGGCTAGGTGTGGATGAAGATACCTTTTACAATTCAGGCTATTTTGCTGTCTTGCCTATGGATTTTTACTTTCCAGGGACATGGAAAAGTCAGGGTGATCTGCCACCGAGAACTGGCTTTGCTGAAAAATGGCATCCGCAGCTCTTGCAAGAATTACCCGATATCCAGTTGACCCTCTTGATTGGCCAATATGCCCAAGCCTACTATTTACAGGAGAAAGTCAGTGGCAAGGTGACAGAACGGGTAAAACATTACCAGAACTACTTGCCAACCTATTTTCCACTAGTTCACCCCTCACCGCGAAATCAAATCTGGATGGCCAAAAATTCTTTGGTTTGAGGCAGAAGTGGTACCGGATTTGAGAAAGAATTAAAAACTATTTTTATAGTCAATGAAAATCAAAAGACGACCAGGAAGCTAGTTGCAGGCTGCCCAAAGCTACAGCTTTGAGGTTGCAGATAAAACTGACGAAGCCAGCTCGAAACACTGTTTTGAGGTTGTGGATAAAACTGACGAAGTCAGTAACCATACCTACGGTAAGGCGACGCTGACGTGGTTTGAAGAGATTTTCGAAGAGTATTAGGAGAAAAAGAATGAAAGAAATAACCTTTGACGCATTTTACCAGCTTTACCAAAACGACCAACTTTCTCTAGTGGACGTGAGAGAAGTGGATGAGTTTGAAGCTCTTCACTTTAGAAGGTGCTCACAATCTACCGCTTAGTCAATTAGCTGATACCTATGATCAGTTGGACAAAGGACCAGTTGCATTATGTCATTTGTAAAGCTGGAATGAGATCAGCGTGCTTAGCCAATTCCTATCAGAACAAGGTTATGAGGTTATCAATGTACAAGGTGGTATGATGGCCTTTTGAAGAACTTTAAACAGTAGAATTTTCTCCTACTTGGCGTGGACTAGGTAGGAGAATTTTATTTTTAGACAATTCTCATTTTTGAGAATCTTGAAAACATTCAATATTTACTTCGTGAAGCTTTTTTCATACTCCTATTCATGATATACTAGGTCAGTATTTTTATAAATATGAAGGAGATTTTCATGGCTAAAAAAGGTGCCCTAACAGGTTTACTCCTGTTTGGAATATTTTTTGGTGCGGGGAACTTGATTTTTCCGCCTTCTAGGTGCTCTATCTGGAGAACATTTTCTTCCTGCTATCGCAGGTTTTGTCTTTTCAGGCGTCGGTATCGCCGTCTTGACTCTGATTATTGGAACGCTAAATCCTAAAGGATATATCTATGAGATTTCAACAAAGATAGCGCCCTTGGTTTGCGACTCTGTACCTCGTAGTCTCTATTTGTCAATTGGTCCATTCTTTTGCTATCCCACGTACTGCTACAACGGCTTACGAAGTAGGGATTAGCCCCTTCTGTCGGATGCAAATAAAGGTCTAGGTTTGATTGTCTTTACACTTCTGTATTTTGCAGCAGCCTATCTGATTTCGCTTAATCCATCAAAAATCTTAGACCGTATCGGCCGTATTTTAACACCAGTCTTTGCAATCTTTGATTGTTATCTTGGTTGTCCTAGGAGCTATCAAATACGGTGGAACAAGTCCTCAAGCTGCATCAGCTGCTTATCAAGCTTCTGCCTTGGGACAGGTTTCGAAGGTTACAACACCTTTGTGATGCTCTTGCTCCAAGCTGTTTTTAGTGTAATCGCAGTTCAAACCTCTGAAACAACTTGGACTTTTCAGCTAGAAAGAATACATTTCAACCATTTGGGTTGTTGGTATCGTTGTTGCCCTTGCCTTTCAAGCGCCCTTTACATCGGTTTAGGTCTCCCGGAAATCATCTCCCAGCACCAGCTGAAGCGATGAAGGTGGAACGCCAGGTGTTTACATCTCGTCACAAGCTACTCAAGAAATCTTTGGCTCAACAGCCCAACTCTTCCTCGCAGCTATGGTTACCGTAACCTGCTTTACAACAACTGCTGGTCTAATTGTGTCACAGCTGAGTTCTTTAATGAGCGTTTCCGCAAGTCAGCCACAAGGTTTATGCAGACGTTATTTCCTGATTGGTTTTGCCATTAGCGAAAATTTCGGGTTTGATGCACTTATCAGCACCCATTCCAGTACTGGTTATCTTGTACCCAATCACCATTGCCACCGTTATGATTGTCATTGTCAACAAATTTGTCGCCCTTTTCAAAACCAGGTATGGTGTTGACAATTGCTGTTGTTACAGCTATGCCATTGAAGCGCTACCAGGTCAGCTCCAACGGTTGGAGTTCTTTGCAAAATCTTGTCAACGCTCTTCCTTTTGCCAAGGCATCTCCATTGGTTGGTACAAGATAGTTGTCTGGAAATCTTGCTCATTGGTTCTACCAAAACAAGCAAGAAAGTCGATGTTTTGAAATGGAATAATTTCTTTACTGAGCTAAACTCACTCATGTCAGTCTGTACAGCAGGAGTGATTTTCTTTTTATCCGATGATAAATGTGTTATAATAGGTAGCAAAAAGAGGTGATGAATCAAACAGTAGAATATATCAAAGAATTGACAGCTATTGCGTGTCCAACTGGCTTCACCTGTAGATTTCGGACCATTTAGTCAAGACCTGAAGGTTTTTGGTTACCAGCTGTCTGCACAGCCATGGTGAGTCAATCATAACTATCAAAGGGCAAATGACAAGAGCATCGCTATGGACGCCCATGGATACACTGGGTGCACTGTCCGTACGTCAAATCAGACGGGCTGTCTCAAATTGGACCGTATCGGTGTTTCCTTGAACATGATTGAAGGAGAAAATCGTACTGTTCATGTGGCTAGCACAGGTAGGGAAACAGTATCAGGAACTATCCCCTATCCACCAGACCTCTGGCCACTACAAGACGTGGGAACCGAGAACGTACGCAAGACAATATGGAAGTGCGTTTGATGCAAAAGCTACAATGAAAAAGAAACTCGTGCCTTGGAATTGAAGTCGGTGATTTTATCAGCTGACCCACGAACTGTCGACAGAGACAGGCTTTTATCAAAGTCTCGTCATTTGACGAAGGTCAGTGCAGTATTTTGCTTAACCCGCTTTCTGATTTATAAGGAAGAGAAGATTGAATTGCCTGTAATCACTCCATTTTGCTTTTTCAGTCTTTGAAGAAGTGGGCATGGGGCCAATTCTAATATTCCTGCCTCAGGTAGTAGAATATCTGGCTGTGGATATAGGGAGATGCGGGAGATGACCAGCAAACAGACGAATATACAGTGTCCATCTGTGTCAAGGATGCTTCGGACCTTATCACTATGACTCCCGTCAACATTTGCGGCACTCTGGCTAAAAACCAAGATATTCCATTCTGCTGGATATTTATCCGTTTTATGGTTCGGACGCTTCAGCGGCTATGTCTGCAG